>ERZ1645192.4021-NODE-4021-length-11785-cov-15.290111_pt1 | contig 11785 bp, 5 predicted proteins | sample MGYA00575354_ERZ1645192 | MGnify/ENA primary metagenome ERZ1645192 (study PRJEB40844, sample SAMN11349763) | freshwater sediment metagenome | isolation source: river sediment | host: Sediment | place: India: Faizupur Khadar , New Delhi | collected 2017-02-21 ... | reverse complement strand
CCTATCTCAACGAACAGGTCCTTCCCGCCTACGGGGAGCTACGCTGGCGCAAGCCAAGCCGTCTGGCCAGTGACTGCCTGGGGCAAATCCGCGCCTTTATTGAAAACGTGCGCCACCAACCCCTCAAAGCGGCAAATCCTTTCCTTCTTGCTGGGAGGGAGTGCTGGACCGCGCGCGAACTGGCCACCGCCGCCGGCCAGCACTGGGAACAGGCGCTGGCCGAGTTTCGGGATGGCCATCTCTCCCGTTGGTTGAGGGAGGAGTTGCATAATCCACTTTTAGCCAAAACCCTTGATGACCTATGGAGCGATACCACCCTGAATGCCGATGCGCGGTTGCTGCACCTTCAAGCCTTGTTGGCACCGGACCAGCATTTGAGGTGGCACGGTGTCAGCCTGGAAAAGTCGGCGCTGATCAATCTGGCGCACCAGGCGAGACAGGATGAAACTGCGCTGGTAACCCTGATCCAACTCTACCATCTTCAGGTGCTTCGCCTTATTGCCAACGCAGCGACGCATCTTTGTAGGGATTACCCTCTGATCCAGGATGCCTGGGAGGCGGGATTGGGCCAGTGTCACGCTGCCTTACGGCCACAGAAGGAACCGATAATCGCCGACTTCAACCAAAATCGGCTCTTGCCTTGGCTGTTGCTACTTCAACTGGAGGAGGGAACTGAAGCAAATCTCCGCCACCAATTAAACGATGTGGATGGGGTGGATCTGGCTTCCTTACGGCGGGTTCTCCCCTGGTATCGTGATCTTGGCGACCCTGACACCAACCCAGCGCTTCTCCCCTTATTGCAGGAATTATCCTGGACAGCCTTGCGGGAATATCATTGGAAGTATGCCTTACGGGAAAATTCATCGACCGGTTACGAGAAATTTCTGAAGCGGTACCCTGAGGGTCCTTACAGCCTCTTAGCCAGAAAAAACATTCCAGATCGGCTCAGGGAGGAATTGATCACGGACCCCAATAATCCCCACCTGCGGCGCCACTATCTGCAATGGCGTACCAAGGCACAACGAGAGGAAGATTATGGAGAATATTGCATCCTCGGCATCCCCCTCAATATTGAAAAGGCCAATTTAGCAAGGGAGTTTGGTCCTTTACCTAACAGAAATATCTCACCGCAAAATGCCAGCCGGGAACTCTTAGGCGAATGAAGCGAACCGACCCCTTGTCCGTCGTTACGGGCATACTGGACCCACAGCAACTCGCGGACCAGGGGATAATTGGACGGATGCACTGACCAGTCCCCGGGCGGAAGATGATTACGCCCATCTCCCCTTTGGCGACAATGCGCATGTCCGCCGGCTGGCGGACGCCGAATGCTGTCTGAGTGACCTGCACTTTGCCGTACCCGCCGTCGAAGCTGAGCGCCAGGCCCTGCTCAGGCGGACCAGCGCCATCTTCAGCCGCATGAGCGAGACCCAGGTCTCCCTGGTGGTGGCGGGCAGTTGGAATGCCGGCAAATCGACGGTCATCAACGCCTTTCTGGGCGAGCGCTGGATGCCGATGAACGTCACTCGGGAAACGGTGACGGTCAATCGCATCCTGGCCGGGGCGCGGCGACAACTGCGCGTCCTCTTCCGCCCCGGCCACGAGCCCACGCACCAGACCGAAGACTACGCGGCCGCCGAGGAGGTCCATGGCAAGATTCAGAACCTCGGGGAGAAGCACCGAGATGCCATCGAGCGCATCGACATCCTCTACCCCGGCCACACCTTCCTGAACTGGGTGGCGCTGATCGATACGCCGGGGCTGGATTTTTCCGTCCGTGACGATGCGGTTAGCCAACCCCTGGTCGTGGAGGCGGACGTACTGCTCTGGGTCATGCACCTGGAAGGACCGCGTCAACAGGATCTGGCCAGCCTCCACGCCTTTCGTCAGCGCAATCCCCATGGACGGGTGGTCGCGGTGATCAATTACGCTGACCTGCTGGAGGCGGAGGAACGGTTGGAAGTATGGGCCGACAAGCGGGACCGGCTCACAGGGGTGGCGGATGCGGTCTTTCTGGTCTCCGCCCTGAACGATCTGGCCGCACGGGACAGCGATGCCGGCTTCCGTCAACTGCGGGCCTATCTCAACGAGCAGATCCTGCCCGCCCATGGCGACCTGCGCCATCGGCGGCCAACTCGGCTGGCGGAGGAATTCCTCGCCCAGGCGTGGTCGTGCGCGGAGCGGGTTCGCGATCATCCGCTGCTCAAGGCCCGCCAAGCGTACCGGCTGGCGGGCAGGGATTGCTGGACGGCCGAAGCACTCGCGGGCGCCATTGCTCACGACTGGGATGCGGCCGTGGCGGGATTAGGCAATGGCGGCTTATGCCACTGGCTGCGGGATGACCTCAACGATCAGGGGCTGGCTCAGCACCTGGATGGCTTGCTGGCTGATCCCGTGCTCGACCATGATGAGCGCCTGCTGCGCCTTCTCCCCCTGCTGGCTCCTGGTAGGGCCTTAGTTTGGCGTGGCATCAGCCTGGAAAATGCGTCCTTGATCGAACTGGCCCGCAAGGCCCAGGGCAATTCTCCGGATGCCGCAACGGCGCGTGACAGCATCCAGCGAATCTATCAGCGCCGGATACTTGGCGCCTGCGCGGTCGCCGGATATACCGATTACGGCATTATTCAGGATAGATGGGAGGCAGCCTTCGGCCGTTGCAAAGCGGCGTTTAAAGCCAAGGTGCCCAAACTACACCTGATTGATGAAATATTACCGGATAGCGTTCTCCCCAGTTTGCTTCTCATGCAACTAGCAGCCTGTCGGACTTTCACTGTGACATCCCCAGATTGGTCAATAACTGATCAATTTTGGTTGTCCTACGCAAGATTTGTGGCTCTCCCACGCAGATCGAAAGGCTTAGATTTCGCGTAGGAACGTGAGGGTACCTTAAGTCCGACAGACTCCTAGGGATTAGTTCTAGTCTTCGTCGCCGTATGCCCACAACTCGGGCTACGCGTGGGGCGTCGATTTCTACGGTGGCGGTGTCGGCAAAGACGTTAAGTCCCACCAGGAATACGTTCGTCTCGTGCGCGGCGGACAGTGATTTTGGCCGCGTAGCGGCACTTTGGGCCCACTTGGCGCCCGCCGCTCTAACCCCGGGGCGGGGGTGTCAGGGACGAGGGTCTGGGCCGCCCCTGGCCTGAGCGGATACTTCGTCTTGAGTCAAACCCTCATGACGGGACAGCCGCATTTTAGGAGCCAATACCCCGATGGACACCGCCCCCTCAGCGTGCCCTGATCCGGCGCCAGGAAGATCGGGAGCCTGTGGGATCATGCGGCTGAAGAAACAGCCGCTTATTCATCTGGAAGGCAAGGTTTTTGACTGCCAGAAAGAGCTAGAGGTTGCTAGAATCCCCACTGTCGAGGACCAACGACCACGAACCCTGAACCCATGGACCTGAACCCCGAGACCCTCTGTCCGAGCTGCTTCGGCGGGCCGGATCATCCGCTTCCCTGTCCGCGCTGCGGTTACGACCCGGCCAGCCCGCGCGCCCCGCTGCTGCTGCCCCTCGGCACGCGGCTGCTGGGGCACTATCGCATCGGACGGGTACTCGGCAAACCGGGCGGCTTCGGCATCACCTACCTCGGCTGGGATACGGGCCTGCTCCGGCGCGTCGCCATCAAGGAATACCTGCCACGGGAACTGGCCGGACGCGCCTCCGACCGGACCACCCTGGTCCCCCACAGCGGCGAGGACGGCGACCAGTTTCGCTACGGGCTGGCGCAGTTTCTCACCGAGGCGCGCACCCTGGCCCAGCTCGACCACCCCAACATCGTGCGGGTGCACCAAGTCTACGAGGCCAACGGCACCGCTTACCTGGTGATGGACTACTACGAGGGGCTGTCCCTCGCGGAGTATCTGGACCAGCAAGGCGGGCGCATCGCCGAGGAGCATGCCAAGCAACTCCTGCTGCCGATCCTGGACGGCCTGCGCGCCTTGCATGCCAAGGGCTTTCTGCACCGCGACGTCAAGCCGCAGAACATCTACCTGGCCCGCACCGAGGGAGGCGGGGTGCGCCCGATCCTCATGGACTTCGGCACCGCCCGCCAGGTGATGGGAGAGCGCGGCCGCTCGTTTTCGGTGGTACTGGCCCCCGGTTATGCCCCCTTCGAGCAATATCACCGCAAGGGCAAACAAGGCCCCTGGACCGATGTCTACGGGGCGGCCGCCGTGCTGTATCAGTTGGTCACCGGCGTCACCCCGCCGGAGGCCAACGAGCGCATGGCCGAGGACGAATTGCAAGCCGCGGCCCACTTTGGCGTGTCCCCTGGGCTCAGTGACGCCCTGGCCGCCGGATTGGCTATGGCCCCTTCGGCTCGGCCACAGACAGTGCAGGCGTTTCAGACGTTGCTGGGGATGGGAGCAACTGCACCGGCACCCCCGTCCTCGGCGGCACCCGCGCCGGTACCACCGCCCAAGCCCCGGACCAACCCCACCCCGCGGAGGACGTTTGGGCAGATGCTCGGGGTGCTGCTGGCGCTGGTCCTAGTCGGCGTAGGCATCGGGGCCGTGCTCTGGCGCGAAGCCGGGGTGAAGGCGCCAAGCGAGGCGGAGCGGGTAGCAAAGGCTCGTCAAGAGGAAGAGGCAAAGCCCCAGGCAGGCGCCGCGCGTAAGCCTTATGAACCCGCGATGGTATTCATCCCCGCCGGCCGTTTCCAGATGGGTTCACCCGCGACCAAGCCCCAGTGGGGTTCACTCGCGACCCTGCTGGAGCACCACCCCGATGAGAGTCCCCAACACTGGGTGCAGATCCCGGCCTTCGAGTTGGGCCAGACCGAGGTGACCTTTGCCCAATGGGACGTCTGTGTGGCGGCCGGCGGCTGTAGCCACGAGCCCGAGGATGAGGGTTGGGGCCGGGGCGAGCGGCCGGTGATCAATGTCTCCTGGGACGACGCCCAGGAGTATGTCGGCTGGCTCAGTCGCATGACCGGCCGGGCCTACAGGCTGCCGAGCGAGGCCGAGTGGGAATACGCAGCGCGCGCCGGGACCACCACCCCCTTCAGCACCGGCAATTGCATCGACACCCGTCAGGCTAACTACAGCGGCGATTTTTTTGACTACAACGACTGCGGGGCTCAGACCGGTGTGTTCCTTAAGAAGACCCAGCCGGTGGGTAGCTACCCAGCCAATTCCTGGGGCCTTTCCGATATGCAGGGCAACGTCTGGGAATGGGTCGAGGACTGTTATGTCGACAGCTACCAGGGGGCCCCAACGGACGGCAGTGCTAGAGCGCAAGGTTCCTGCTCGGCGCGGGTGCGGCGCGGTGGCGCCTGGAACAACGACCCGAGTGTCCTGCGCTCCGCTGTCCGCTTCAGGGTCGATCCCGGTGATCGGTACTACAGCTCCGGTTTTCGCGTGGCCAGGACGCTGACCCCTTGATCCTTTTCTCCGACCAGCTCGCTCCCAACCCCCGCCATCCTGGCGCCGCCGCACCTGATCACGTCACAGGGGCCACGCATTGGCTGAGGCAGCGGCCGCCGCCCATCAGGCCGATCATGGTCAGATAGATGGCATCGACCAGGCGATAAACGGCGTTGGCATTCCGCGCATGACCCACCTGCTGCTGGAACAGGGTGCTGAAACCCCAGGACCCGCTGGAGGCGCTCCCGCAAAGCAGGTCCACGCCCGTGTCTGGCCCAGGGTCGATGCCAGGGCGCGACGCTGGTGATGAAGTACAGCAGCCAGGGTTGATCACAGGAATGACCCTCATCTCCGCGAAAAACGGGCACCCGCGGCGACGGATAGCCCAGACGGTCGCGTCCGGCAGGCGCCGCTGACGGTGGGACTGGTACAGGGGGTCGCCCTCGAGTGAGGTATGCAGGGTGCGGGGCACTGGCGGGACTCAGGCACTCATCCTGGGCACGGGCGCCGCTGCGGGATCGATAATTGTGCTAAATGCTCTTTTTCGATTTTCACGCAAGAGCTCCACCTGAAAGTCGTGCGGTGCCGCGATGTGAGTAATGCGAGGTTTGCGCGACGGCCATTTATTCTTAAGATATTGTTTACATTATATTATAGTTATTGTCAGCGACTCGCCACCTGCAGTCAGTACCCATCGACCGTGTTCACCCGGCAGGAGTTAAAGGTGTTATCCCTGCATTCCTGATGTAGCTTATATCCCCACTTTCAGCTGTCGATAAGGAGAAAACCGTATGATCCGGTATCGGATAGGTATGACGCCAAATTTGCGCGCTGGGCGTAACAGGAACTCGTGGCAAAAAATCCAGGCCCAGCTATCCACAAGAGGGAGTGCTGATCTGGAGTCACTGGTCCAGTCGTGTCATGACCATGATCACCCTACCGGCGGTTGGGGTTTTGTCAATTACTGCATTAGGCACGAATGGCTGGTTCCTGTAACCTCCCCTGACCGAGGGGTTGTCAACCTCCCAGCTTCTGACCGGGATCTTGTTAACAAGGCGTTGAATGCTCCAGCCTCTGGAGATTCAGGAATCTACATCGCGATCTTGCTTACAGATCAATACCTGCCAGTGACGCGTGACCCTCGGTACACTGCGACCTGTGCTCGAGTCAACAATCAGAATGTCAAGGTTGGCAAGGCTCGGAGTTTCCGCGTAAGGGAAAGCAATTACTGGCAAGATTTTGATCAACCCAATGTAGAATTTATCCCCATCGCGCGATTGGCAGAAATCGACCGAGCCGAGACCGCCATTTTGCGCCGGTTGGATACCTTCCGGCTACTGAGCCCCAAAAGGAGTAAAATGGATTGGTTGGCCGGGATTACCCCAGCAGAGGTAGTCCGGATAGCTTATGCTATCCTTGACAAAAATGGCTTTGATTATCAAGCCATAAGCAACCGCTTTGCTCCTTGACCATATCGGAATGGGGAATATCCCTATTCAAAATACAACATTCATTGCGTTTCTTTTTATCTTCAGGTAATAGACATGGTCCGAGGCACAGAAATCGTCGCGATCATCGCTCAGGAAGTCTTTTCCACTAATGATTATCAGTTTGCAACCGTCAAACCCATTGCCAGTATCGAGAATGACCGGTTACAGCCCGTCAGACCAGGGGATTTTCCAAACCGGGATTTGTGCTGGTGGATGGTTCGAAATATTGCGCCAATCAGGGAAGTCATCCCCGGCCGCATCCTGGTTGGACAGTGTCAGGATGCAGATCGCTACGATCCACAGGATCTGGATAAAGACAAATATCAACTGGACGGCGGTACCGTAAGGCTGGGTGGTCCAAGATCAATCATTGAGATTATTGCTGCTGATTGTGGTCCGGATCCCCGTCAATTGATCAACCAAAACCATGTTGCCACGCTTGACCATCCCCCGACATCCATGGTTCTTGCCAAACTGGGCGACAAAGTCTATGGTCCATTTAAGACCGAATTCGACCAACATGGTCGACGTTTTCATATCACTCTGGAAAAATCAAAATCATTTGATTACAGTCACATGTTCGATCTGGCGAAAGTCCGCAGCGATCCTGGCTATATCAGCATTAAACAGATCAGTTTCTCAACCGATGCGCGCCCCTTAAATAAATCTTCAGATGTCGCTTACACCAATTATGAATTATTATTATGGTCACGATTTGAGTCGCTGCAAAACTCCGTGGCGGAACGAATTCGTCTGCACAGTGATGAGGAGGTAGTTCGTTCTGCGGCCAGACAAATTTTATCGCGGAACCGGTTGCGCGATTTCATGCAGGGATGGAATGAAGTCCGTGACGTTTATCTTAGCCCACAGGCAGCTGCTAACACCCCTGAAGCGGCCCAAGTATTTACCGCACTCTCTACACGCATTCAGACTCAATCCACCTCTGTTGAGGAACTCATTAAAGGATTACTGGACTCGGGTCTTCTCAACGAACGAATTAATGCGGTGATTGACCAGCAAGCGCGGGTGTATCTGGAGGAAAATAGCGCTCGATACGAGGCTGAGATCGCGGAAAAGGTTGAATCCCTCCGTCATGAAGAAGAAACCCTCCGCCAAACCGTTCAGGGTCTGGACAACGAGTTGGAACGAAAACGTCGTCACGAGGAGGCTAACCTACAGTCGCAATTGTTGCAATTGCGTCAGGACTTTGAAGCTTGGAAGAATAAAGAGCAGGCAACAATCGACCGTGAACGTCAGGAACTTGCCACCAAGCAAAAGTTGGTGGAAAAGGCCCTGGATGCCGCATCCACTCGCTTTAGTGAGCAAAGGGAGGATTTACTAGCTGACTTTTTATCGCTGAGCCCTTTTCTTACACAAATCGGTGCACGCCCCCCGGCCAGCGAGGAACTCCATGCACCTAAGAAAGCCGATCTAGCAGGGGACGCGCCTCACCAGCATTTTTCTTTCCCCCTGGAAGCTAGATCCACCCCTGGCCTGATGGATGAAGTCACTTTTTTTAAGCGTTTCAGCCATCATGTCGAGGAGGCTGGCTTTCGCTTCCGACCGCAGGATTTAACTGCTTTTCACCTCAGCGTCAAATGTGGGGATCTCACGGTCCTGGGAGGTCTCTCGGGCACCGGAAAATCCTCCTTACCCTTGCTTTATGCTCAAGCCTTGACAGGCGACCAGAGCCATTTCTTGTCTGTAGACGTGAGCCCGGCCTGGTTGGAACCTGGCGATCTGTTAGGGCGTGCTAATCTCCTCGAAGAAAAGTTCCAACCTGCGGCAACCGGGCTGTTTGAAAAGCTAGTTTGGGCGGCAATGGAATCAGAGCGCCTGGGAAAGGATAGCGCTATCTGGATTATCTGCCTCGATGAGATGAATCTGGCCCAGCCCGAACATTACTTCAGTGGTTTTCTTCAGGCCCTACCACGGGCGGGTAGCCAGCGGTTGGTGAGTGTCTTCTCCCCCTCTAATGTTCGAGGGGATGATCCCTCCCGTCCCTATGCCCGCATCCCCCTTGGCCCTAACCTGCGGTTCATTGGCACCGTCAACTATGACGAAACGACCAAACCGCTTAGCCAACGTTTTTTAGACCGCACCAACCAATTGCAGTTGGAACCCGTCCCCTTTGGTAATCTTCATACCGCCGCTTCCACTAATATTGAGCCCCCATCTGGGCCACCCGTTACCGTGGCCAGCTTTGAGTCCTGGACCCGTGATGCGCCACTGCCGAATAAGGCCGCCGCACTTATCGACAAGATGCAGAAACCCTTAGGGATTTTAGGCAGCCCCCTCACACCTCGTCGCTATCAGGCCATCAAACGCTTTGTGGCGAGCGCCAGGGGACTGTGCAGCAGCGAAGAAGCCTTTGATATCCAACTGCGCCAACGCGTACTGAGTCAATTGCGTGGGCTTTTTCGGCCCGAGGCACGACGCGCATTGGATGAACTGCGCAACATCTTGTTAGAAGAGGGCGGTATCTACCCCGGCGCCACGCACATGTTGGACCGTATCTATAACGAAAACGCCGGCGAAATTGACTTCAATTCCTTTGACGTGACGCAATGAAAACCTGCTGTCGCCAAGGAGGTCCGTAATGACTGCACCTATCGTGTCCCCTGTCTTTCGGATGTATCACCATGATGACTGCCTGGCCGAGGCCACTCTCGACACTCCCTTACCAGCCGAGCCTGCTCGCAGGCTACCCGAATCCTATCGCCTAACCTTCGAGCTAGAGCCGGGGGAAGCAGCTACTCAATACCGAATTGTCGTCGGTGACCTGGCCCCAGCCAAGGCGATTGGTACGCATCTCCGTCGGCTCATTCTCTGGGAGGAAGATCAGTATCTGGAGAGTGCCCGTGGTCTAGTGGAGCTTAAGCTGCAGTCACGTATGGAGGGCGATTTGCCCGATGCATGGCGGCCGCGTGCTTCAATCCCGGTTGCCGTTGCGTCCGACAAACTCACTGAAGAAACTTTTGACGCGATGGTTGGAGATCTGACCGCCCTGTCATCCGGTCTGCTTTTCGATTTGGTCTCCAAAGCCATGGTGGGTACCATCAGGGGCCCAGCCACCCACAATATCCGTATTTCTCCTCGTTCCGCCCAATTAGAACTGAATTTTCTCGACGGTCTCACCCACAATCTAGGCATGATCTTGCTGGCGATCGCCCGTCAACCGGAATTGGCTCTCAAACCCCGGCGAGTGATCTCCACTTGGACCGGTACCGAACGCTTGAGCCCGGATAGCCTTTCCTGGTTCGCCGCGCGGGGTCTTAATCCCCGCGCGGCCTCAGCCCGTCATGAGATACAGGGGCCTCGCTGGCAAATTGAGCCTGAATTGCACTCCGTGGAGCATGGAGTGATGCGCTGGTTTCTCTCCTTGTTGAGCGAACGTGCGGCAGAGTGTGCTAATCGCGCCCATGCGGAACGTGAGAGTCTAGCCGCGGACAAACCCTATCGCAGTCACCGATTCAATGATGAGCCGAGCCTGTTTGACTTATATGACAAGCCGAAGATTGAGCGCCTGGTGAGTGCGATTCAGCGGGCGGATCGAATCCAACGTGCCATTCGTGGCATGCAAAATCTGCCTTTTCTGCGGGATCAGCGGCCAATCCTGCCGCGTGAAATGACGCCGGTGTTCCGCTTTGTCTATCATTACCACCGTTTCTGGCAGGCGATGCGTGACTATCTGCGCCGCTCGACCCTGCTTCTTGAGTACAATCTTGACGAGCGCAGCAAACCAACCTGGCGCATGTACGAACAATGGGTCTATTTGCAGATCGCGGCCGCCTGTGATGACCTTGGCTTGAGACCCAGTAGTCAGGAAAGCCTCTTTCGACGTATCAGTGCCCATCTATTCACCGTGGATCTGCGGCGGGGAACCCAACTGGCCTTCACCGCTGCGGATGGCCGTGTAATCGCACTTCGTTATGAGCCATGGATCTTTTCGCGTGGCCTAGCCCGCCGAAATGGTGATGCCGTCTTCCAAGGTCGCGAGGGGGAGGCCCCTTGGTCGCCCGATGTGCTCATCGAAATTTACGATCCACCCGTCAAGGATAAGCCCCCACGCCTCGGACTAGTCATCATTGTCGATGCCAAATACACCCGCCGTATTGGTGAACATCATTGGGAGGATACGAGCAAATACCAGATGATCCGCGACACTGAACAGGGCCGCCAGGTGGTCCGTCACGTCTGGGTCGCTGCCCCTGCTGAACTTGAATCTGGCGATCTGGCCGCCTTTCGCGATCCTTCCGTCAATTGGACAGACCAGGGCCCGGATCGCCCGGTGAGTGCCACCGAGTTCTTGCAAGGGGCCGTGACTCTAATCCCTGATCCCCATGCGGAGCGCGGATCCGTGTGCCATGCCGCCAAACAACTGATGGGCGGATTACTCACCTGGCTAAATTTTCCCGAAATGAAACACCGGTCCGCGATCGGCATGACTGATGACGAGTACGCACAATCTGCCTGATCAAGAGGTGGCCACCAGCCCCTGGGTGCCTAGTGGCGCTCCCCAAGTACTCGCCAATCCCGTGGTGATCGAACGATGTGGCTTCCGTCGTCTTGGTTGGGTGGGCAGGAGATCTTTTCCCTGAAAATACCTGTAGCCTCATCGCTGTCGCTTTTGGCTCAACGCCAGGGCCGTTCCGGGTCAGGACGAACCAGCGCCGCCATCTGCGCCGTCTACCGCGACAGGGTCACTGCCAACGACATGATCGCGTTCTCAGTAGACGGGTTTACCGGGCTTCAGTCCCCCGATCAGATCACCGCCGCCCTGGCAATGCCCCCGCCCACGCCGTTGGCGCGCGAATTCGCTTCCAGCGTCACGGCACCCAACCCTTGATCACCGCCATCCTGGTGGCGCTCGACCAAGTCTTCGCCACCCGCGGCGACACGCGGAGGGAAGCGGACTGCGGCGACGTCGTGG
>ERZ1645192.4020-NODE-4020-length-11788-cov-6.968124_pt1 | contig 11788 bp, 9 predicted proteins | sample MGYA00575354_ERZ1645192 | MGnify/ENA primary metagenome ERZ1645192 (study PRJEB40844, sample SAMN11349763) | freshwater sediment metagenome | isolation source: river sediment | host: Sediment | place: India: Faizupur Khadar , New Delhi | collected 2017-02-21 ... | reverse complement strand
CGACCGCATCACCGAGATCGCGATCGTCAGCGTGCGCGACGGCGCGGTCACCGAGCGCTGGCAGCAGCTGCTCGATCCCGGCGTGTCGATCCCCGAGGCGATCCAGTCCCTCACCGGCATCACGAACGCGATGGTCGCGGGGCAACCCGCCTTCGAGGACGTGGCGCACGAGGTGCAGCGGCGCCTCGACGGCGTGACCTTCGTCGCGCACAACGCCCGCTTCGACCACGGCTTCCTGCGCAACGCGCTGAAGCGCTGCGGACTCGCGCTGCGCGGGCCGGTGCTGTGCACCGTGAAGCTCTCGCGCCGGCTGTTCCCGCAGCACGTGCGCCACAACCTCGACGCGATCATCGCGCGCCACGGGCTCGCCTGCGCGGCGCGCCACCGCGCGCTGGGCGATGCCGAGGCCACGTGGCAGTTCGTGGCGCAGCTCGCCGCATCGGGCGCCGATCTCGCACCGCACATCGACACGCTGACGAGGCGGCCCGCGCTGCCGGCACGCGTGTCGTGGCACGAACTGGACGCCATTCCCGACACGCCCGGCGTGTACCTCTTCTACGACGAGCGCGACACGCCGCTGTACGTGGGCAAGAGCGTGCGGCTGCGCTCGCGCGTGCTGTCGCACTTCGCGGCCGACCACAGCAGCCACCGCGAGATGCAGATGGCGCAGCAGACCGCGCGGGTGGAATGGCGGGAGTCGGCGGGCGAGCTCGGCGCGCTGCTGCGCGAGGCGCAGCTGGTGAAGGATCTCGCGCCGGTCTACAACCGGCAGCTGCGCCGCCACGCGACGCTGGTCTCGATCCGCTGGGACGGCGCGCCCGACGCCGTCCCGGAGATCGTCGCCGGCGTCGGCGGGCACGGGCTCGAGCAGCTCCACGGCCTGTTCCGCTCGAAGGCGCAGGCGAAGAGGGCGCTGCTCGGGCTGGCCGAGGAGCATCGCCTGTGCCTGCGCCTGCTCGGGCTGGAGAAGCCGGCGCCGGGCGCCTGCTTCCGCCACCAGGTGGGCAAGTGCGGCGGTGCCTGCGCCGGGCGCGAGCACCTGCTGCAGCACCAGGCGCGGCTCGCCGCGGCGCTGACGAAGCTCAAGCTGGTGAGCTGGCCCTGGGACGGCGCGATCGGCATCCGCGAGCGCGAGCCGCAAACGGGGCGCGAGGAACTGCACGTGGTCGACCGCTGGTGCTATCTCGGCAGTTTCCGCAGCGAGGAGGAGCTCCGCGAGCGTGCGCCGCCGGCGGGCCGCCCGGCCTTCGACATCGACACCTACAAGCTGCTGGTGAAGCACCTGATGCGCAGCCGCCGGCCGCAGGTGGTGCCGCTGCACCGGTTGTAGCTCGGGCTTGTGGGTCGGGCTTCAGCCCGACAACGGTTCGGCGCAGCCGAACCCGCCGCATCGAATCAAGCCAGGACTCGGCATGAATGCCGACCCACAAGGGCAGGCACACGTCGGCATGGATGCCGGCCTACACCTTGCCTTCGCCCGAGCTCGCAGGCGCCCCAAATGCCTGCGCCAGCAACTCGAAGGACCGCAGCCGGTCGCTGAAGTGGAAGCTGTTGCACACGGCCATCACCTCGTCGGCGTGGAACTGCGCGGCCAGGCCCTCGACGCGCGCGCGGATCGTCTGCGGCGTGCCGACCGCGCGCACGCGCGAGACGCCCGCGACGAAGGCGCGCTCCTCGGGGCTGAACGCGTAGTCCGCGGCCTCCTCGGGCGAGCACATCGCGACCGCGCCGCGCTGCGTCAGGAAGCGGATATAGGTGATGTCGGCCGCGCGGGTCATCGCGACGGCCTGGGCCTCGTCCGCGGCGCAGAACACGTTCATCGCGATCATCACGCGCGGCTCGGGCAGCAGCGGCGAGGGGCGGAAGCGGCTGCGGTAGGCCTCGACGATGCGCGGGTCGTACTGCGGGTTGATGAACAGGGCCACCGCATAGGGCAGCCCCAGCCCGGCCGCGAGCAGCGCGCTGTCGGGGCTGGTGCCCAGCACCCACACCGGGATGCGGCCGGCGGGCACGGGGCCCACGCGCGGGCGGAAGTCCGGGTTCCACAGCGCTTCGGTCAGCGTGCGCAGCAGCTCGGGGAAGCGTTCGAATTTCGGGCGTCCGTCGGCCGCGAGCGCGACCGCGGCGTTCATGTCGGCGCCCGGCGCGCGACCCACGCCGAGGTCCACGCGATCGGGGTAGAGGTTCGACAGCACCGCGAAGTTCTCCGCGACCTTGTAGGCGCTGTAGTGCGGCAGCATCACGCCGCCCGAGCCGATGCGTATCTTGTGCGTCGCCGCGCCGATGGCGGCGAGCAGCACCTCGGGCGAACTTCCCGCGATCACCGGCGAGTCGTGGTGCTCGGAGACCCAGAAGCGCGCGTAGCCGAGCCGCTCGGCGTGGCGCGCGAGGGCGAGCGTCTCGGCGAAGGCGGCGCGCGCGTCGCTGCCCGGGCGCACGATGGACTGGTCGAGGATGGAGAGCTGCATGCGCCGGGCCGGAGTCGTGTCGCGCAGAGTCTGTCATCGCGGCGGCGGGGCATCAACCGGGTTGGCGGTCGACGCGCGCCGGGCGGCGCACCATAATCCGGTGGGCCGCACGGGGCAAGGGGGGCGCATGGACCACTCGACGTGGCGAAGCAGGGTCGACGAGCTGTACCGGCTCAAGCTCGCCTTCGTCGAACACTACGCCGGAGCCGTCGGAGACGAGGTGCGCGACGGCCCTTTCCGGGGACTCAAGGTGCCGCTGCAGGGTCACTGGGGGGGCGGCGACGTCGTCGCCAAGGTGTTCGGCCTCTACGAGAGCCCGTTGCACGCCTTCTGGCGCGAGGCCTTCGTGGCGGGCTATCCGCTGTTCCTCGACGTGGGCTGCGCGGACGGCTTCTATGCGACGGGATTCGCGCGGCAGAGTCCCGGCACGCGCTGCTTCGGCTTCGACCGGGATGAGCGCGCGCAGGCCTCGGCGCGTGCGCAGGTCGCGCGCAATGGCCTCGCGAACTGCGAGATCCGCGGCCTGTTCGGCGAGGACACCATCCCCGCGCTGCGGCGCGAGTGCGACCTGCCGGAGGACGCGCGCGCGCTGCTCAAGTGCGACATCGAGGGCGGCGAGCGCGAGCTGTTCACGCCCGGGTTCTGCCGCCGGCTGCAGCATGTGGACGTGGTGGTCGAACTGCACGACTTCCACGACGACACCGCGATCGAGGAACTGCTGCGCGGCCGTCTCGCGCCCACGCACCGCGTCGAAATCCTCGCGGAAGCGGAGCGCAATCCCAATGCGCACCGGCTGCTGCGCGAACTGCCCGAGGACGTGCGCTGGCTGGTCGTCAGCGAGAGCCGCTGGAGTGCCATGCGCTGGTTGCTGGCGCGCGCCGGGACGTGAGAACGAAAAAGCCCGGACGGGCCGGGCTTCTGCGATCCGGCCTGGCCGGATCTCGGATCTGGTAGCGACGGGTGGGCTCGAACCACCGACCCCAGCATTATGAATGCTGTGCTCTAACCGACTGAGCTACGTCGCCACGGGCCGCGCATTTTCCGCAGTGGGGCAGACCCTGTCAAGGTCGGCGACGCGTTCAATGCTCGGCTCCCGCGCTCGCGGAAGCGCCCGCGGGGAGCACCCGGCTCGACCTCCGGAACAGGAAACACAGCGGGATCGTGAGCAGCACCAGCACCGCCATCAGCAGATAGGCCTGCAGGTACGCGACGCTCGCGGCCTGGCGGACGATCTCCGCATCGAGCGTCATCGCGCCGGCCGTGCTGCTCCACTGCCAGGGCGCCGGCAGCGCCGCGGCGCCGTCGAAGGCCGTGATCTTCTCCGTGAGGCGCGCGTGCGCGATCTGGGTGTTCTGCGCCACGCCGCTGAACAGCACCGAGATGCCGATGCTTCCCCCGATGTTGCGCATCAGGTTGTACATCGCGGCGCCCTCGACGTACAGGTCGTCCGCCAGCGTCGAGAACACCAGCGCGGCCATCGGCCCCGTCATCAGGCTCATGCCCAGGCCCTGCGCAAAGCCGAGGCGCATGACGGTGGCGTTGTCCACGTAGAGGTTGATCCGCGACATGTCGTACAGCGACACGCCCAGCACCGCGATGCCCGCCACCATGAGCCAGCGCGGGTCGACGCGCCCGATGAGTCGCGCGGTGATCACCATGGCGATCATCGAGGCGATGCCGCGCGGAACCATCAGCAGCCCCGTGGTGTCCACGGGCATGTGCATCAGCTGCTGCAGGAAGCTCGGCAACAGCGCCATCTGTCCCATCAGCGCGACGCTGGCGAGCGCGATGACGACCAGGCCGGAGACCAGGTTCCGGTCCTTGAACAGGCGCGGTTCGATGAAGGGGTTGCGCGCCGTGAAGATGTGCACCACGAACAGGTAGAAGCACAGTCCCGCCAGCGTGGCCTCGATCACGATCTCCGTCGACTCGAACCAGTTCAGGGAGTGGCCGCGGTCGAACATGAGCTGCAGCGCGCCGATCGCGACGCTGAGCAGGCCGAAGCCGAAGAAGTCGAAGCGCGCGCCGCGCGCGAGGCCGGTGTTGGGCACGACGCGCCACACGCCCGCCAGCGCCAGCAGGCAGATGGGAACGTTGACGTAGAACACCCAGCGCCAGTTCAGGCTCTCGGTGAGGTATCCCCCCAGGGTCGGGCCGATGATCGGGCCGAACATCGCGCCCACGCCCCAGACCGCCAGTATCTGTCCCTGCGTTTCCCGCGGGAAATGGTCCATGACGATCGCCTGTCCCAGCGGCATCATGCCCGCGCCGAAGGCGCCCTGCAGGAAGCGGAACACGACCATTTCCGGCAGCGAGGTCGCGGCGCCGCACAGCATCGAGGTGACCAGGAAGCCCGCCACCATCAGCCCCATCAGGTGCTGGCGGCCGAGGCGCGCCGCGAGGAATGCCGTCGGCGGGATGAAGATCGCCGTCGCCACGATGTAGGAGGTGAGCACCCAGGAGATCTGGTCCTGGGTCGCGGACAGCGAGCCCTGCATGTGCGGCAGCGCCACGTTCGCGATGGTCGCGTCGATCGAGGTGATCACGGTGGTGAGCATCACCGTGCACAGCACCAGGATCGGGTGCTCGGCGCGCGGGCCCGGCGCGGTGGCGGTGTCGTCCATCGGAGCGGGCTGCCTGCGGCCGTCCCGGGCGAGGCGGCTAGACGTTGAAGCGGAAGTGGATGACGTCGCCGTCCTGCACCACGTACTCCTTGCCCTCGAGGCGCCACTTGCCGGCATCCTTGGCGCCCTGTTCGCCGCGGTACTGCACGAAGTCCTCGTACGCGATCACCTCGGCGCGGATGAATCCCTTCTGGAAATCGGTGTGGATCACGCCGGCCGCCTCGGGGGCCTTGGCGCCGATGCGCACGGTCCACGCGCGCACTTCCTGCACGCCGGCGGTGAAGTAGGTCTGCAGGTTCAGCAGCCGGTAACCGGCGCGGATCACGCGGTTCAGGCCCGGCTCCTCGAAACCGAGCGCCGCGAGGAACTCGGCGCGCTCGTCCTCCTCGAGCTCAGCGATCTCGGACTCGAGCTTGTTGCAGATCGGCACCACCATCGCGCCCTCGGCCGTGGCGAAGCGCTCGACCGCCTCGAGGTGAGGGTTGTTCTCGAAGCCGTCCTCGGCCACGTTCGCGATGTACATCGTGGGCTTGCCCGTCAGCAGGTGGAACTCGCCGAGCGTCGCCTTCTCGTCGGCGGAGAACGCGAGCGAGCGCGCAGGAAGGCCCTCGTTCAGGTGCGGGATCAGCTTCTCCAGCAGCTCCTTCTGGCGGATCGCGTCCTTGTCGCCGCCCTTGGCGAAGCGCGTGACGCGCGCGAGCTGGCGCTCGGCGCTGTCGAGGTCGGCGAGCGCGAGCTCGGTGTTGATCACCTCGATGTCGTTCAGCGGGTCGATGCGGCTCGCCACGTGGATCACGTTGTCGTCGGCGAAGCAGCGCACCACGTGCGCGATCGCGTCGGTCTCGCGGATGTTGGCGAGGAACTGGTTGCCGAGGCCCTCGCCCTTCGAGGCGCCGGCCACCAGGCCCGCTATGTCGACGAACTCCATCGTGGTCGGCACGATGCGCTGCGGCTTCACGATCTCCGCGATGCGGTCCTGGCGCGGATCGGGCACCGGTACGATGCCGGTGTTCGGCTCGATGGTGCAGAACGGGAAGTTCGAGGCCGCGATCCCGGCGCGCGTCAGCGCGTTGAAGAGGGTCGACTTGCCGACGTTGGGAAGTCCGACGATGCCGCAGTTGAAACCCATGGTTATTCGGCCCTGAAACTGTTGAGACGGTTCATTGCAATCGGCCAGTTGCCGCTCACGGCATCCGGCAGTACGTGGAGCGCCTCCTCGATGCAGAGGTCGATCAGGCGCCGGTCCGCGGGCGAGGGCCGCGAGAGCACGTGAGGCGAGACCTTCTCGCGCGCGCCGGGATGCCCGATGCCGATCCGCAGCCGGTGGAAGGCGCGGCTGTTGCCGAGCGCGGCGATGATGTCGCGCAGGCCGTTGTGCCCGCCATGGCCGCCGTCGAACTTGAAGCGCACCTCGCCCGGTGGCAGGTCGAGCTCGTCGTAGGCGACCAGCAGCTGCTCCGGCGACAGCTTGAAGAAATTGAGCGCGGGCCCGACGGCCTGCCCGCTGCGGTTCATCCACGTCTGCGGGACCAGCAGGCGCACGTCGTGGCCGGCGATCCGCGTGCGCGCGGTCAGCCCGTGGAAACGCGCCTCGGGCTGCAGCGCGACCCCTTGCTGCACGGCGAGCGCGCTCACGAAATCGGCTCCCGCATTGTGGCGGGTGCGATGGTATTCGGGTCCGGGATTGCCCAGTCCGACGATGAGGGCGAGAGGTGTGCTCACCTTGGGCCAGCAGGAAACGAGGCCGCCCGCGCGGGCGGCCTCGCGCACCGGGTCAGGACGCCGGCGTTTCCTCGACAGCGCCGCCCTTCGGCGCCAGCACCGTCGCGACCGGGATGTCGTGCTCGGGTCCGTGCGACAGCTCGACGCTTTCGACGCCCGCGGGCAGCCTGAGGTCGGAGAGGTGCACCGCCTGGCCGACGTGGTACGGGGTCATGTCGACCTCGATGTACTCCGGCAGGTCCTGCGGCAGGCAGGTCACGTGCACTTCGTTCGCGTTGTGCTGGACGATGCCGCCCTGGTTCTTCACGCCGTGGCACTTCTCCTGGTTGATGAAGTGCAGCGGGATGTGGACGTGGATCTTGCGGTCGCGGCTCACGCGCTGGAAGTCCGCGTGCAGGATGCGCGGGCGCGCCGGGTGGCGCTGCAGGTCCTTCAGGATCACTTCCTCGGCGCCGCCGTCGATCTTCAGCGTGATCAGGTGCGAGAAGAACGCCTCGTTCTCCAGCGCCTTCACCAGCTCGCGGTGCGACACCGACACGTTGCGCGGCTGCTGGGTGCCGCCGTAAACGATGGCGGGCACCAGTTCGTCGTTACGCAGGCGGCGGCTCGCACCTTTCCCCACGTCGCCGCGTGCAACGGCATTCAGTACAAATTCGCCAGACATGGTCTGTACTCCTTTGTCGAGCGGACAGCCTCCCTGCGACCGGGATGGGTGCCGCGGTTCAAGAAAAGGGAAGGCGGCTGCCTTCCCGCTCGATGCATCAGGCGAACATCGCGCTGATGGATTCCTCGTTGCTGACGCGCCGTACGGCCTCGGCGAGCAGCGGCGCGCTGCTCAGCTGGCGGATGCGCGCGCAACGCTTCGCTTCCGCCGACAGCGGGATCGTGTCGGTCACGACCAGCTCGTCCAGCACGGAGGCGCTGATGTTGGCGATCGCGTTGCCCGACAGCACCGCGTGCGTGCAGTAGGCGATCACTTTCGCGGCGCCGTGATCCTTGAGCGCCTGCGCGGCCTTGCACAGCGTGCCGGCCGTGTCGACCATGTCGTCGACCACCAGGCAGGTGCGCCCGGCGACGTCGCCGATGATGTGCATCACCTGCGATTCGTTCGCCTTCGGGCGGCGCTTGTCGATGATGGCGAGGTCGAGGTCGTTCATCTGCTTGGCGATCGCGCGGGCGCGCACCACGCCGCCGATGTCGGGCGAGACCACCATCAGGTTCTCGTAGCGCTGGCGCTCGATGTCGTCGATCAGGATCGCCGAGCCGTAGACGTTGTCCACCGGCACGTCGAAGAAGCCCTGGATCTGCTCGGCGTGCAGGTCGACCGTCAGCACGCGGTTCACGCCGGCCTTGGCCATCATGTCGGCCACGACCTTGGCGCTGATCGGCACGCGGCTCGAACGGACGCGGCGGTCCTGGCGCGAGTAGCCGAAATAGGGAACCACCGCGGTGATGCGCGAGGCCGACGAGCGGCGCAGCGCGTCGACGATCAGGATCAGTTCCATCAGGTTGTCGTTGGTCGGCGCGCAGGTCGACTGGATCACGAACACGTCCTTGCCGCGCACGTTCTCCTCGATCTCGATGCTGATCTCGCCGTCGCTGAAGCGGCTCACGGTGGCGCAACCGAGGCGCAGGCCCAGGCGCTGCACGATCTTCTGCGCCAGTTCAGGGTTGGCGCTGCCCGTGAAGAGCATCATCTCTGACACGTCGGAATCCTTCGTGTTGGCCGGGCTAGGCAAGGCTTGGTCTTCGGAACCGGGCGGAACGCGCGGGAGAGGGCTGGCGGTTCATGGCGCTCTTCGGCCCCGTTGCGTGTTCCCCGAGTGAACGAATTGGCTGGGGCGGTAGGACTCGAACCTACGAATGGCGGGATCAAAACCCGCTGCCTTAGCCACTTGGCGACGCCCCAATTGATTCAGTCGTACAGTGCCTCGTGCACCGGAGAGCGGTTGATGCCGCGGGCAACGAACCGTTCCCACTCCGCCGGTACCCGCGACGCGGCCTCCCGTGCCGCCTGTTCGCCGGCGAAGGGGGCGAACACGCAACTGCCCGTGCCGCTCATCCTCGCCTCCCCGTGCCCCGCGAGCCACCTGAGCGCGCGATCGACTTCGGGGTACCGCTTCCTGACCACGGGCTCGCAATCGTTGCGATGTCCGTCCGTCAAAAAGGCGGCCATTGTCGTGATCGGCGTGTCGCGTGTCAATTCCCGGTCGCCGAAAATCGCGGCAGTATTCACCGCGCATCCGGGCCGGATCACGAGGTACCAGCGCTCGGGCAGATCGAGCGGCTGCAACTGCTCGCCGATGCCCTCGGCCCAGGCGCTGCGACCGTGCACGAACACCGGCACGTCGGCGCCGAGCGCGAGTCCGATGCCGGCGAGCTCGGCCGTCGTGAGGCCGCAGCCCCACAGCCGGTTGAGCGCCAGCAGCGTGGTGGCGGCATCCGAGCTGCCGCCGCCGAGCCCGCCGCCGTGCGGGATGCGCTTGTCGAGCGTGATGACCGCGCCGGAGCGTGGCGCGCACCGCTCGGCCAGCGCGCGTGCGGCCTTCATCACGAGGTTGTCTTCGGTCGCGACGCCAGGGACCGCGCCCTCGAGCACCAGTCCCGGCGCGGCGGTCGCCGTGAAGCGCATCTCGTCGCAGAAGTCGATCAGCTGGAACACCGTCTGCAACAGGTGGTAGCCGTCGGCGCGCCGGCCGTTCACGTGCAGGAACAGGTTCAGCTTCGCGGGCGAGCGCAGCGCGAGGGTCGCGCTCATGGGGCGGGCTCGCCCCAGCGGTTCACCAGCACCGTGAGCACCGCGCCTTCGCCCTCGAGGCGCAGGCGCGTCGGCAGCGCGATGCCGTCCACCTCGCGGTACGCGGCGGGCTCGACCAGCCAGCCCGACTGGCGGAAGCGCGTGAGCTCCGGGCCGGCGAACTCGGCGTCCTCGACCGGGCGGTCGGGTTGCGGAATGCCGCGGATCCAGTACTTCAGTGCTGCGACCGGAAGCCTCCAGCCCCAGATCGCGGCGACCAGCGCGTCCGGGTCGGCGTGGCGGCCGGTGCGCCCGCGCGAGTCGTTCCACGCGACGCCGTCGGCGTCGCCCGTGAGCACCAGCTTGCCCATGCCGAGCGCGCCGCTCAGCACCAGGCGGTAGCGCTCGGCTTCCTGCGTCCACGTGAGGAAGGCGCTGCCGGAGCCGCTCGCCGCGCGCAGTCCGATCTTGCCCTGCAGCCCCCACGCGCTGCGCGCGCTGACGGCGGCGGCGTGCTCCTGCCAGTCCGCCGGCAATTCGGCGCGCCGCGGCTGCGGCGCGCAGCCGGCCAGCGCGAGCAGCGCGCACAGGCCCAGCAGCGCCGCTCGATGCCCGCGGCCGGCACGGCGCACGCGGCTCATGGCGCCGGGGCGGCGCCGAGGCGGCGCATCGTGTCGAGGATGAGCCGGCTGTCGGGCTTGTTCTCCAGCCCCTTGCGCCAGGCCGCGCGCGCCTCCTCGCGCTTGCCGCTCACCCACAGCACCTCGCCGAGGTGGGCGGCGACCTCGTGGTCCGGGTAGCGCTCGAAGGCCTGGCGCAGGTAGCCCAGCGCTTCCTCGAGGTGACCGAGGCGGTACTGCACCCAGCCCATGCTGTCGAGGATCGCGGGGTCGTCCGGCTTCAGGGCCAGGGCCCGCTGGATCAGCGCCAGCGCCTCGGCGTGACGGTCGGTCAGGTTCGCGAGCGAGTAGCCCAGCGCGTTCATGGCCAGCGCGCTGTCGGGGTCGAGGCGCAGCATCGCGCGCAGGTCGCGCTCCATCGCCGCGACGTCGCCGCGCCGCTCGCTGACCATCGAGCGCGCGTAGAGCAGTCCAGGCTCCTCAGGGGTCTCGGCGAGCGCGGCGTCGAGCAGCCGCCCGGCGCCGGCCACGTCGTTCTTCTCGAGGCGCAGTTCCGCTTCCAGCAGCGTGAGCGGCAGCGCCTGCGCGATCCAGCGCCGCCGCAGTTGCGCGAGCGGCTCGCCGATCGCCTCGATGCCGTGGCTGGCGATGATCAGCTCGGCGGCGCGCGTGACCGATGCCATGAACATCTGCCCGGGGCGGATCTCGAGGTAGTGCCGGATCGCGTCCTCGTTGTCGCCGCGGCGCTCGGCGTCCTGCGCGAGATAGAAATGCGCCGCGCTCGACTGGTTGCCCTCGGCGAGCAGCGCGTTCAGTTCCTCGCTCATGCGGTCGTACTGGCCCGACTCGCGGTAGACCAGCGCCAGCGCGAGGCGCAGTTCGGAGTCGCCGGGGTTCTGCTCGACCAGGATGCGGAACTGCTCCTCCGCCCGGGCGAGGTCGGTCTTCGCGAGCAGGCGCGCGTACTGCAGGCGCAGGCGCTTGTTGTCCGGGTCGTCCGCGAGCGCCTGCTCGATGCGCGCGTAGGCCTTCGGCAGGTCGCCGGTGTTCTGGTAGACCTGCGCCTCTAGCAGCAGCGCCTGGTAATTGTCCGGCTCCGCCTCGAGCACGCGGGCCACGAGAGCCAGCGCCTCGTCGTTGCGCTCCAGGCTCTGCAGCAGCACGGCTCTCGCGATCTGCAGGTCGGCGCTGTCGCCCTCGATGCGCTCCAGCGCCGCCAGCATCTCCTCGCGCTCCTTCGCCGGCAGGTCGAGCGCGCTGGCCGTGACCGCGGCGAAGTTGGTGGGGCCGTGCGCGGCGTCGAGCGCACGCATGTGCTCGAAGGCTTCCTGCGGGCGCCCGGCGCGAGCCAGTTCGGTGGCGGCCGTGAAGCGCGCTTCCGGGTTGCGCGGCTCGAGCTCGGCCCACAGCAGCGCGGCTTCGAGCGTGGCGCGCTCGGCGCCCATGTAGCGCGCGATGCGCGTGGCGCGCGCCGCCACGCCGGCGTCGCGCGTGCTCTCGGCCTGCTGCAGGTAGTTCTGCAGCGCCACGTCGAGCGCGCCGCGGCGCGCCGCGAACTCGGCCACCAGCAGCGCGTACAGCGTGTCCTCGGGGAAGGGACGGTAGACCGGCTCCGGT
>ERZ1645192.4019-NODE-4019-length-11794-cov-6.287418_pt1 | contig 11794 bp, 11 predicted proteins | sample MGYA00575354_ERZ1645192 | MGnify/ENA primary metagenome ERZ1645192 (study PRJEB40844, sample SAMN11349763) | freshwater sediment metagenome | isolation source: river sediment | host: Sediment | place: India: Faizupur Khadar , New Delhi | collected 2017-02-21 ... | reverse complement strand
GGGGACGTTTCTTACGCACGAGCGTACACCGGCGCAATTCCTTTAAGCGCCGGGTGCATTCTGGGTAATAAACATCCCCTTTCTGAGCTACTTTAAATCTATTTATAAATCCTCGGAATTCTACTTCCTAACCCGCAAACAATCTCATAAGAGATCGTGCCGGATAGTTCGGCCAATTCTTCGGCAGTGATTTGCTCCTTGCCCTGTCTGCCGATCAACACCGCCTCTTCCCCAACTTTAGCCTTATAGTTACCGACATCCACCATGATCTGATCCATACAAACCCTGCCGCTAACTTTAAAACTCTTATTTCCAATTAATACCCTGGCTAAATTAGAAAGGTTACGCGGATAACCGTCTCCGTAGCCAACCGGTAAAGTAACGATATTAGCTGGTCGCTTAGTCCGGTAGGTCAATCCGTAGCTGATCCCGCAGCCAGCTTTAATCCGTTTGACGAAAATGACCCGGGTTTTCAAACTTAAAACCGGTTTTAATACCAAGCCTAGATCCTTTTTGGGATATAAACCGTAAATTACCAGCCCCGGGCGCACCATGGTAAAATGACTCTTGGGGTGGCTGATCAAACCGATACTGTTAGCGGCGTGCACCAGGGGAATTTTAATCCCTGTTTTATTTAAATCGCCGACCAGTGCGTTAAATGAATCGATCTGCTGCTGCGTGAACTTCCGGTCAAGATCCGCCAAGGGAAAATGGGTGAATATCCCCTGAATCTGGATATTTTTTAACTTACTGATTTGGCAAACCAGCGCAAAGGCTTCATGCAGCTGGACGCCGATCCTGCCCATACCGGTATCGACCTTAATCTGCACGGGAATTTTTTGTTTTAAGGCCGCTGCCTTGCGGTTAAGGCTGACGGCCAGCGACAAATCGCAAACCGTCGGGATCAGTTGGTAAGTAAAAACCGGCCGGATATCGCTTTTTAAGATCAGCCCGAGCAGCAAGATCGGTTTCCTGATTCCGGCCTTTCTTAATTTGATCCCCTCATCGATAGAGGCCACCCCCAGATAATCTACGCCGCAGGCCACCAGCTTTTTAGCGACTTTTACCAATCCGTGCCCGTAAGCATCGGCCTTGACCGTAACCAGCACCTTGGTCTTATCCGCAACCAGAGACCTTACCTGGCGAAAGTTATAAGCTAGATTGTCCAGGTTAACCTGGGCCCAGGTAGGCCGGTAACCTATTTGTTTTTGATTTGGCATTCTTTAGGGTATAAATAAATCGGTTTCACGGTCAGGGCGCTGGATAACTGCCTGGCCTTGATCTTGGCTAAAGCCAGCTCCATCAGGTTATAAGCGCCCAGCCGCCAATAATCCTGGTCCAAAAGCGCGACATCTTTAATCCGGCTTAAGAAAACCTTACGGTATAAAGCCACGGCATCCCCCAGGATCAGGGCGCGGCGGGGGAATTTTTTTATAAACTCTTCTGGGCTTAACAATAAATACGGAGTTTTACGTTTTAACACCCCTTGCTCATACCGATAAGCGCTGCAGTAGATGAGCGATCTTTTAGCATCGGTGGCGGCCACGATCAAGCGTCCGTCAGAAGGGGCATTTTTGGCCAGGATATCAAGGCTGGGCACGCCGACGACCGGTTGATTTCTGACGATCGCCAGGCCTTTAATAGTCGCTAATCCTATGCGCATCCCGGTAAATGAACCCGGGCCTAAACCACAGGCAAAATAATCAAGCTCGCTGATCTTTAACCCCAGCGCCTGGGTTACTCGCGCGATACTGGGAACAAGCAGCTGCGAAAGGTTTCTGCCGGTTTTTAGTTGATAGGCATAAAATTTTTCTTTAACCTGCAGGCCCAGACAGAGCCAGTCGGTCGTAGTATCAATGGCTAAAACTTTCATTCCGCTCCTTATTTTTTCTTGGTTAGCATTTTCCCGGCCTTCATTGCTAGGAAGGAGCGGGATTTATTTATTTTCTCCAGCAGTTTTTTATACTTATTCCCGCGGGCGCTAAACTCTAACCTCCTGGTATGCTCACCCGTCAGGGCCAGCTTAATCTCTAAATATTCCTTTGGCAAGAGAAATTTTAAACGCTGGGGCCATTCGATCACCGAGACGCCGTCGGAATACAAATATTCATGGTAGCTTAAATTAATGATCTCCTGCGGTTGCTTGATCCGGTAAAAATCGAAATGCTGCAATAAAAGCCTGCCCGGATAAAGGCGCAAAATAATAAAGGTCGGGCTGACCACCTCATTTTTATCGATCCCCAGCCCTTGAGCGATGCCCTTGGTCAACACCGTTTTGCCAACACCCAGGTTGCCGGACAAAAGAATGATCTCGCCTCCGGCTAAATGCCTGGCTAGCTTTTGGCCTAAATTCAAAGTTTGTTTGACTGAGGAAGACAGAATTTTCATCGTAGTGGTTTTTAAAAATGCCGGTAGCCTTTAGGCAATAAACGCAAGTACCGGTTTTTATAATCGATCAACCTTACCCCGAACGCCTGGGGCATGACCTCGCCGATCACTTTCAAATTGAATTTATTATTTTTAATGATCTTGCTGGCCTCCTGCCGAGAGGCGCAGAAAATTAATTCGAACTCCTCACCCGAACAAAGCGCATCCTGGGTCCCGGCCGCCTGGGGACTTAAAGGGATCAGGCTTTCATATAAAACCGCCCCCACCTTGCTTTGCTCCAAAATTTGCCCTAGATCAGCCGCTAATCCGTCTGAAACATCGATCATGGCGTTGATCTTAAAATTTTTGACCAAAAACTGCGCTTCCTTTAAACGCGGCGTAAAGTTTAAATGTTTGGACTTAATCGAACCGCCAAAAGAGCCGGTGACCATAATCAGATCGCCGGTTTTAGCGCCGCGGCGCAAACAAAGATTATTTTTTTTGACTACTCCTAGCATGCTGACATCGATGATCAGCTTCTGAGCAGATGAGATGTCACCGCCGACGATATTGATCTGGAATTTTCTTGCCAGCTTAAATAACCCGGCGGCCAGACGCTCAACCTCTTCAACACTCAAGCGTCCGGGCAGACCTAAAGCGACTACCGCATGCTGAGGAACACCCCCGCAAGCGGCGATATCGCTGATAGAAATAGCCAGGGCTTTTCTACCTACCAGCTCAAGGGGGGTTTGGCGCGTAAAGTCCACCCCCTCCACCATCATATCGCAAGTAAAAAGCTGATAAAACTGCCGGTTGAATTTTAAGACCGCGCAATCATCACCGCTGCCGGCGACCACGCTAGAGTTAAGCTTGATCTGCTGTTGAAATTTTTTGATCAACCCGAATTCCCCGATCTGTTTTAAACGCATTTAGTCTTCCTTTAAGATCTTCCTGATATTTTGCCGGTTGATCTTGCGGATCAATCCGTAGTCGGTAATAATTGCCCTGATCAACTGATGCGGCGTAATGTCAAAAGCCGGATTAAGCGCCTCAGCGCCAAAAGGGGCAATTTTTCTTTTGAACAACAGGCTGGTTACCTCCTGGGTTTGGCGCATTTCCACCCTGATCCCGCTTTGATCTTTAAGGCTTAAATCAAATGTGCTTTTTGGCGCAGCGATGTAAAACGGGATCCGGTGGTAATGCGCTAAAACCGCCAGGTTAAATGTGCCGATCTTGTTGGCAGCATCCCCGTTGGCCGCGATCCGGTCGGCGCCGGCAATCACAGCGTCAATCATTCCTTGGCGCATCAACGCCGCGGCGGTATTATCGGCAATCAAGGTTACATCTACCTTCTGGCGGTGAAGCTCCCAGGCCGATAAACGTGCACCCTGCAGAAGCGGACGGGTTTCGCAGGAATAAACTTTTATTTTTTTGCCCGAGGCATAAGCGGAATAAATTACCCCCAAAGCCGTTCCGTAATCGATCGTGGCCAGCGCGCCGGCATTGCAAATCGTGAGGACCCGATAATTGTTTTTAAGCAGTCTGGCTCCGTAACTGCCGATTTTACGGCAGGCAGAAATATCCTCCTGCATGATCTGTTTAGCCCTGGACAATATCGCTTGCTTGATCTTAGCCGCCGGCTGGCCTTGGTGTCTTTGCGCCACCGCCAAGATCTGCTCGATCCCCCAGAATAAATTACGCGCCGTCGGGCGTGAACTACCGATATATTGGGCGCAAGCCTCTAATCTATTGTAAAGCCCCTGCCCATCGCCACCGGCATAACTCCTTGCCCCCAGGCACATCCCCAAAGCCGCTGCCGCGCCTAAAGCCGGAGCGCCGCGGACCTGCATAATCTTAATTGCCTTCCACAACTGCGGCAACCTGGTAATATCGACATAAACTAACTTAAGCGGCAGCTTAGTTTGATCGATGATCCTGATCTTCCCCTTCACCAAGTTGATTGTGCGAATATTCATTTATAGCCCGATTAATTTTGCCAATAAACTTCTCTTCACCCCGATGGCTGCTTCCGGACAAGATTCCTGGCAGCAAAAGCAGGCGATACATTTTTTATAATCGATCCCGATCCCTTTTTTGCGTAAACTGATACATTGCTTAGGGCAAATTTTAACGCAGTGGCCGCAATGGGTGCATTTAAACGGCAGTGAATAAGGATAATACTTAACCCAGGACTTAAAACACTTCTGGATGATCGGCGGCAGGCTGGTTAACCGGGCGGAATTTTTCGGCAAGACAAACGGCCGAACATTAAGTTGGCCGATATCTTCCCCCCTGACCGTTATTTTGCGCAGATCGCTCTGCCCCAGCCCCCTTTTAGCTGCCTCTTGAATATGTAAAACATCCTGCGGGTTAATGCCCATCACGCTAGCCATCACCGTATCTAAGGCTACGCAATCAGCTCCGGCCAAGAGAAGACCTAAAGGGCGCGGGGTGCCGCTGGTAGCCGGGCCATCCCCTTCCATCGCGGTAATACCGTCGATAATCGTTAGGGAAGGATGAGCTTCTTCGTAAATATCCACCAGGATTTTGGAAAATTCTGCCGGTGGAAAATAATTTTTGTGTAATTCGGTTTTATAGGTCCCGGAAACCAGCCCAAACAGGTTCTTGATCGCGCCGGTGATCAGGGTCATTTCATGGGTTTTAAGCTTAGGCAGATTAACTAAATGGTCGCATTCATCGAGGTAGGTGGTTAACGGAAATTTTTCGCGCATCCGGCGTTTATCAAAGGTGACTAGCGGAACATCCTCATCCAGACAAACTTGTTTAATCCCCGTCACCGCGTAAACTTCATCCACATTCTGAATGTAATGCCCCCAGACGCTGGGGCCATCCCCCAAAATCACCCGACAGCCCTGCTCTTTAAGCAGCCGGATGATGGCCCTGACCACCTCCGGGTGCGTCGTGATCGCGAATTCCGGAGGTTTGGCTAATAAAAGATTGGGCTTCACCAATACCCTGGTGCGAGGCCGGATAAAATTACTGATCCCGCCCAAAAGCTCAAGCGCCTGGCGCAGCGCGGCCTCCAGGGGTAAATATTCATAACGCTCGCATTTAACTACCGCTACCTGAGGATTAATCATAGTTTAAAAAAATCTCTGGCATTCTGGGTCGTCTGCCTAGCAACCGCTTCTGCCGCAACCCCGATGATTTCGCTGACCGCCTGGGCCAGCAATTTGACTTGGGCTGGCTCATTGCGTTTGCCGCGAAACCCCTCGGGAGACAAATAAGGCGCATCAGTTTCTAGCATCAATCTCTCTGTGGGCGTATTTTTTAGCACCTCTCGCAAACCTTGCGCCTTAGGATAGGTAACGTTACAGGTATAGGAAATATAAAAACCTAAATCCAGGCAGCTTTTAAGAAAACTTTCGCTGCCGGAAAAACAATGCACGACCCCTCTTAGCGGCAAAGCGGCCTTGATAATTTCCAGGGTCTGGCTTTCAGCCTGGCGGCAGTGGATGATCAAAGGTAAATTTAAACTTTTGGCTAAAACGATCTGCTTGTAAAACGCCTCCCGCTGGCTCTCCGGGGATGATAAATTCCGGTAATAATCCAGCCCGGTCTCGCCGATTGCCACCACTTTCTTTTGCCCGGCTAATTGCGCAAGCTCACTTTGCACTGCAGCGTCGAAACTATCCGCATCATGCGGGTGCACCCCGACGGCAGCAAAAACCTGGGGGTAACGCGCCGCCAGCTTTACGGCCGCCCGGCAGGATTCCAGGCTTGAGCCGGGATTAATGCAATAATCTACTCCGGCTTGCTGCGCGCGGCTAAGCACACTTTCTAAATCATCCTTAAACTCGGGAAAATCAAGATGGCAATGCGTATCAATCAACATAGGGGTGAGTTTTATTTTTCAATCTCAATGCGCGGGAAAAGCGGGTTTCCTTTTTTGATCGAACTACCCTCAAACTGATCTTTGATCGCCCGGGCGGTATCCGGCATAAAAATTTCAAGCTGATCAGCTACAGCCCTGATGACATCGACCAATAAACGGATAAAGTTTTTGAGCTCATCCTGCTTGTTCTCTTTGGCCAGGTTCCAAGGCTTGGTTTCCTCAACATGCTTGTTGGCTAAGCCGATCAGTTCCCAGAGAAACTCTAAAGCCTGGCTGAAATTTTGTTCATCTAAGGCCACAGCCACCCCGGCTGGCAATTTTTTTATTTTATCCTGTATCGGGTGGGAACCGGGCGTGACCGCAGGAATATTGCCCTGGAAATATTTTTCGACCATAGTCAGAGTACGGTAAATCAGGTTGCCTAAATCATTGGCCAGGTCGCCATTGTAACGCTTAATGATCCCGGCTTGCGAAAAATTGCCATCCAGCCCAAAAGGCACATCGCGCAGAAGAAAATACCGGTAGGCGTCTAACCCGAATCGCTCGATCATCTCCAAAGGATTAACCACGTTCCCCCTGGATTTTGACATTTTATCTTCATTGATCATCCACCAGCCATGAGCGAAAACTTTTTTTGGCAGCTCGATCTGCAAGGCCTTAAGCATGATCGGCCAATAAACCGTATGCTGCCTTAAAATATCCTTGGCCATCAAATGCAAATCGGCCGGCCACCAGTCAGAGCGGTATTTTCCTTGCGCATCAAATTCACCGACCGCGCTGATATAGTTGATCAAAGCGTCAAACCAGACATAGGTCACATGGGCCGGCGCAAACGGCAAAGGGATCCCCCAGCTTAACCGTTCTTTGGGCCGGGAGATGCATAAATCGTTAAGCTTATTTAATTCCAAAAATTTCAAGGTTTCTTCATAACGGCTGGCAGGCTTAATAAAATCCGGATGCTGATTAAGGTAACCCATAAGCCAATCCTGATAATTCGATAATTTAAAGAAATAATTGGTTTCAACAATTCGCTCAACCGGCCTTTTGCAATCCGGACACAACCCGCCGAGCGCCTGGCTTTCCAGCCAAAAGGTCTCGCAAGGTGTACAATATAGCCCTTCGTATTTACCTTCGTAAACATCGCCTTGCCGATATAGGATCTCAAGCGCCTGTTGTACTACTTTGATGTGACGGGGCTGGGTTGTGCGGATAAAATCATCGTAAGAGACATTTAAAGACCGCCAGAGCTGCACAAACTGCTGACTGGTTCGATCGACAAACTCCTGCGCTAAGAGCCCGGCTGCCTCAGCGGCCTTCTGGATCTTTTGCCCGTGCTCATCGGTCCCGGTCAAGAAATACACCCTCTCTTGGCCCAAGGCTTTACGCTTGAACCTGCTTAATACATCTGCGGCAATCGTAGTATAAGAGTGCCCGATATGCGGGGAGGCGTTGACGTAATAAATCGGGGTCGTGATATAAAATTTATCAGGCATAATGCTCTCTTTCCTTATAATTTACCTCGGTATAACCGCCTTCATCAAGCTCCACGGTGACCATGCGCTTAAAAACATTGACCCCGATCACCTTGCCTTTGCCTTCCGGGGTATTTAAATGCTCGCCTTCCCTGGGCAAGCCTTTAGAGAGCAATTTATAGGTCTCATATTCATAAGATAAACAGCACATTAACCTGCCGCAAAGGCCCGAGATCTTAGGCGGGTTAAGCGGCAGGCCTTCCTCTTTGGCCATTTTGATGGTCACCGGCTCAAAATCTTTCAAGAATTTCCGGCAGCACAACTCCCGGCCGCAGGAGCCGTACCCTCCGAACAACCTTGCCTCATCCCTGACGCCGATCTGCCTTAATTCGATGCGGGCCTTAAAAACCTTGGCCAGGTCTTTAACCAGGTTGCGGAAATCTACCCGGCCGTCGGAGGTGAAGTAAAACAGGATCTTCGAACGGTCGAATGAATACTCGGCTTTGACCAGCTTCATCTCCAATTTATGCTCCAGGATTTTTTTCTCGCAGGCGCTAAATGCCTCTTTGGCTTTAAGCGCGTTGTCCGCGACCTGCTTTAAGTCGCTCTCCCTGGCTAGGCGAATAACTTTTTTTAACGGCTCTTTGGGCAGATCCTCGGGATGGCAATGCGCCGGGCACATCGGGATCACGCAGCCGCAATCCAGCCCCCGGTCATGTTCGACAATGACATAATCCCCTATTTTTAAAGTTAAACTTCCGGCCTGAAATAATTGCACAACTCCGGAATTATTCAATTGCACTAATATCACGCCTTCCATAGCTGGGCTCCTAAATTATGTAAAAGTAGTTTACTGTTAACGTTCTTTTCAAGGTATGCCGCGCTCTCCCCGATCGACCAGATAATCTCATCCAGTTGCTTAAAAGAATACTCTTTGGCGGATTTAACCAGGTCCTGGTAGCGGTCGGCGTTAATCGCCTCCTGCTCGCCTAACCCGGACTTTACCAGATAAACATCCCTAAACCAGGCGGCCAGGATATTTAACCCCGCCTGCAGCTGCTCTTTATTCTGCCCGGCGAGATGGCGGTCCAGAGGCCGGTCAGAAAGAAAACTGTCGCAAATCTTGTTCTTCTCCTGTAATAGCAGGCCGTCCTTCAATCTTAAGGCCAAACCTAAGCGCCCTTCGGAATAATAGGCCAAAAAATGCGCGCTGGCTTTGTCTAAAGCATATTTTTTAGCCAAAACCTCTTTAAGGCGCGGGCGGGGCAGGGGCGAAAATTTTATCATTTTACAGCGGGACAATACCGTTTTAATGATACTCTGCGGTTTATGCGTGATCAGAATGATCGCGACATTTTTAGGCGGCTCCTCTAAGACCTTAAGCAGGGAATTTGCCGCTTCGATATTTAATTTATGCGCGTTATCGATGATAAAAATTTTGGCCTTGCCTTCATAGGGCTTAAAATTTGCCTGCCTTAAAATCTCCCGGATATCTTCGATCTTGACCTGCGCCTGCCCGTTCTGAATGATATGTAAATCCGGGTGCTCCTCCTTCTGGGTCTTTAGGCAGCCGGGGCAGAGCCCGCAAGGCGCATTAAGCTCATCCTGGCAGTTAAGCGCTGCGGCGGTAAGTTTAGCGGCTTGTTTTTTACCGATCCCTTCCGGGCCGCTAAAAAGGTAGGCGCCGGAAAAACGGTTACTTTTTAAATGGGCCTGGATGATTTTTAAAGCTTTTTCCTGCCCGACAATTTCATCAAAGCGCACTGGCGATCCCCCTGATCAGTTCTTGGGTCTTGTTTTTATCCGGCATGACTTTTACGACTTTGATCCGCTGAGGATCCTGCTTGGCCAGCGCAAGATACCCCTGGCGAACCTTCTCATGATAATCCAAACTGCGCTGTTCGATACGGTCCTGGCAACCATTGCGGCATTCTAAACCTTTTTCAATCGGCAAATCCAGAAAGATGGTCAAGTCCGGCTGGATACCTTGCGTGGCAAAATCACCCATGATCTTAATTAGTTTGATATCCACTCCCAGCCCATAACCTTGATAAGCAATGGTTGAATCAAGAAAACGGTCGCAAACGATGGTTTTTCCTTGCGCAAGGGCCGGCTTAATGACTTCTTCGACTACTTGAGCGCGGGCAGCCATATACAGTAAAGTTTCTGCTTCCGGGCCGATCTTGCTCTTAGGGTTAAGCAGCATCAGCCGGATATCCTCGCTTAATTTTACCCCGCCTGGCTCGCGCAAGTAAATTACCTCTTTGCCTTTACTCTTAAGATAAGTAAAAAGCATCTCCGACTGCGTAGATTTACCGCAGCCCTCAGATCCTTCGAATGTGATGAATTTACCTTTCATGGATTTTCCTTATTCAATTGCGGGACCAGTCTTGCCTTGCTTTCTCGCCTAGGATAATTCCGGGGACACGACACTTAATTCGAATTAAGTGTCGTGTCCCCCGAATACCATAGTATCATTAGCGGGTCCTGCCTGCCGATCCACCTCACCGTGCTCCCCGCCACTTTCGTGGCGGGTGCGTCGCGGCAAGGGCTTCGTCTCGGCAGTCACCCGCTATTTTCTTTTAGCTGCACTAAGACTTATACTCGAAGCAGTAGTACACACAACTAAATCATAAAAATCGCTGCAATCAAACTCTTGATTTTTTAGAATTTTATCAATTTCTTCCCGTTTCTTATCTGCTTCTGCATATTTTTTATTTTTTCTCAACTCAACCCACTCACTGCACTCTTTAAGTACCAAAGACTCCTCCTTAAGAATCGGGTTAATTTCGATCCCAAATAATCTGAGTAATAATCGTAATTTTGACTCTACATACATCAGGCCTTCTTCTTTATCCATGGAACCTAACGCTAAACCGTAATCAGCAAGCTCAAGTATACAGCTTAATGCCTGTGGAGTATGAAAATCATTATCCATTGCTTCGTTGAATTGATCACAAAGTTTATCAACTTTTTCTTTTTCCTTGCTCGAAAAAATATTTTTTCTTATTTCTTCTTGTATCTTTCTCCGGAGTCCGGCAACTAAGAATAGAACCTGTAAATTAACTATTTGTTTCTTAGCCTCCTCTATTTTTCCATCAGTATAATCAACTGGATGTAAATAATGTGTTGAGAGGAACAATAATTTCAAGAAATCGGCATTCTTATGCTTAGCCAAGAAATCTTTCACCGTCACAAAATTCCCCAAAGACTTGGACATCTTCTGGCCGTTTATCGTCAGTAATCCGTGATGCATCCAGTAGCGGGCAAATTTTTTCCCTAAGCCTTCGGATTGGGCGATCTCGTTTTCATGATGCGGGAAAATTAAATCAATCCCGCCGCCGTGGATGTCAAATTCATCGCCTAAAATATCCGAACTCATCACCGAGCATTCAATGTGCCAGCCGGGCCGGCCCCTTCCCCAGGGGCTCTCCCAGGCCGGTTCACCCGGCTTAGCCGCCTTCCATAACGCAAAATCAAGCGGATCCTTCTTTTTCTCACCCAGGGAAATCCTGGCTCCGGATTCCATTTTCTCTAAATCCTGGTTGGACAATTTACCGTAACCCTTGGCCTTTTTAATATCAAAATAAACATCTCCTTCGGCAACATAAGCGCAGCCTTTATCGATCAGCTGCTGGATGAATTGTTGCATCAAGGGCTTATCAGAACAGACATATTCGGTAGCCTTAGGCTCGGCATCCGGCTCTTGAATTCCTAAGCTTTTCATGTCTTCATGATAAAGATCAAGATACTTGGCAGATACTTCTTTAACCGCGCTGTTTAAATCCTTACCGGCTAACTCCGACTGCGCTTTATTAATAATTTTATCATCGACATCGGTAACGTTGCGAACGAACTTAACCTTATACCCCCGATAGGTCAAATAGCGGCGTATGACATCAAAGATATAGGCACTGCGAGCGTGCCCAATATGCGGCTGATCATACACCGTCGGCCCGCAAACATACATCTTTACCTCTTTGGGTTTTAGGGGAATTAATTCTTCTTTTTTTCTGGTGAGAGAATTATATATAAATATTTTATTTTCCATATTTTTAGCGGGTGACACGGAGGCGGGTCCCCTGTCGCGCGCAACGTA
>ERZ1645192.4018-NODE-4018-length-11794-cov-6.508135_pt1 | contig 11794 bp, 11 predicted proteins | sample MGYA00575354_ERZ1645192 | MGnify/ENA primary metagenome ERZ1645192 (study PRJEB40844, sample SAMN11349763) | freshwater sediment metagenome | isolation source: river sediment | host: Sediment | place: India: Faizupur Khadar , New Delhi | collected 2017-02-21 ... | reverse complement strand
TCCAGAAGAATTATTTATATAAATTTAAAAAAAAACGAATAAAATATTAGTAACCCGGTAATTACGGTTATAATTTCTCGCAGTTCATCTCACAAAAAAACCGGGTAGCTTTCGGATAATATCTTTCACAATCATCCATGCACCGGTTAATATCACCATAATTTTCAGAAACAGACAATCCTTTCTCTAAATAAATTCTGGTGAGATGTGCATTTCTGACGATATCAGGATTCAGACTTTCTGACCGTTCTTTCATATCAGCAAGAATACTCCCCTCATTGAATTCCAGAGGATGAATGACGAATGTAAGATTTTTGGCATCAGCAGAATAATCCGGCTGTGAAACCTGAACAAGTGACGTATTGTCTCCATCCGGATTACTAAATACCACCCCGGCATTCATGGTGATGTTCGATTCTGGTAATACCATTTCCAGGAGAGTAATATATTCTGGATCATCAAAAATTGCTGCATACGGGACTACATTCTGAATCGTCAGGATCATACTCCCGTCTTCATTTTCTGTGACAATGCTCTCTCCTCCCTCTATGAGAATCTTATACCCGGGAGATTCATCAGCAGAACAGAGAGAAATAAGCGAAAAAAGACCAATACAAATAATAATAAAAATATTTTTGATTATCATTATTATTGATTATAGGTTGAGGAGAGGTATTATAGTTAATGATGTGGCGTACATTTGAATTTCATTTCATCTTATAGGCAAACTTTCTGAATTATTTTTGAAAGATTGCATTATGTTATCAATCAGGAACAGATCTTTCAAAGGTTCGAATAGCCAATTTATATTACCTAGCCAGGCTTTTAGAGAAAAATTACAGGTATTATTATTTACATATCAGCTCACAAATAAGCCAGGGAGGTTTTCCAGGTCTTTCACAATTATCCATGCACCTGTCAAATTTGTCATCATTTGCAGGAACAGATACCCCTCTTTCTAAAAATATTCTTGTAACATGTGCATTTCTAACGACTTCAGGATTCATGTTTTCGGACCGTTCTTTCAGATCAGCGAGAATACTGCCCTCATAGAATTCCAAGGGATGGATGAGGAAGGTCAGATTTTTGGTATCAGCGGAATAATCCGGATTTGAAACCTGAACAAGTGACATATTGTCTCCATCCGGATTACTAAATACCACCCCGGCATTCATGGTGGTATTCAATTCTGGCAATACCATTTCCACGAGAGTAATGTATTCCGGATCATCAAGAATAACTCCATATGGGATTGTATTCAGTATCGTGAGGATCATACTCCCGTCTTCATTCTCCGATAGAATGCTCTCTCCACCCTCTAAAAGAATTTTATACCCGGAAGATTCATCAGCAGAACAGACAGATATGAGCGAAAAAAGAGCGATACAGAAAATAATCCCAATTCCCTTGATAACCATTCTGGTTGATATAGGATGAGGAAAGGCATTAAAGTTAATGGCATGCCGTTCTTGAAATTGTGCCTCATCCTATGACGAACAATGAGAATACATAATCGGAAATGATAATGGATAAATCAATCAGGGTCAGCCAGGAGTAAAAAAGATTTTATCTTTTTTTAAAAAATAATTAAATTATTCGGATTATTACATCCAAACAACATCAGATGATAGGTTTTCATCTCCAAGAAGCTGGAATCTTATTTCCTTCTTTTGGATGGTTTTTTCATGACCGGTGAGGACTATTGTAACCGTATCATTCCCTGAACAGGAGATATTGAGAGGCCTGATCTCCCCATCAAGAAGATCACCTAGTTTTACTGATGCTACCGGTACAGACCGTGAACCAAGAGATATCATAATCTGAATCTTCGCAAGACCAGTCAGGTCTCCATCGGTGATCAGTTGTATACCCCTGATTCTGCTCCACGAGGGAAGATTGACTATCAGACGATTTTCTGATACATCGGGATTCATCGGTATTGAGAAGGAGATGCTATCCGAACTGCGGGGAGTGGCTCTGGTGGGAGGCGGTGAAGACATACTTTTCGAAACTGAAGCCCGACGAGTCCGGGCAATGATACCAGGCCCTTCGTCTAATAATACAGAATCTAATAACGGGAGGGGTTTTGGAGCTAAATTCGCATTCTCTCTTAAAAGCGGTGCCGTACTATATGCCATCATAGTATTTTCGCATACATCCCATCCGGCCGGGTATGCTGATGGGACGATAACCGATGCCTTCACCGGAGTTCCCGGATGGAGACTCGTGCAGACAAATGCAGTCCGGGTGGAAGGAACACCATATCGGAGGGACTCCTGAACCAGGAGATCATCCAGGAATAATCCGCCCATAGCATTTCCTTCCGGATACAAGGATGTCTGCTCTTTTTCATACCCAAGACTTTTCAGAACCATCTGTAATTCAATCTCTGAATAGAACCCTCCCTGTATCTGTTCCAGTGTCCGGATACGAGAGTTTCCGAAGAGTTCACGGATTCCAGCTCCCTTCACCGGGATTATAACACCTGATTCTCTATCTCTTCCGTCTGTATCCTGAAGCGTAATGGTGATGTCATCGCCGGTCAGGGGAACGCGAAATACTTCTGAATACACACCATATGGCAGACTAGTCATGGGGATTGATCCGTTCTTGTATGCTGCATCCCCGGATTCAACCTGATCCCGGTTCACGATGAAGGTGGGGTTTCGTATGTATGGCTGTTTCCATGCATTCAGTGCAGACTGTAAAGCGGTAGTAATATCTTGTTCAGACGGATCAGACGTCAGGAAACGGGCGATCCCTTTTCCCACCCTGACCAGTTCACGGACCAGGGGTGTGTTTGGCGATGCATCGATACATATCACCGATACGGAACGTGGATCATTCTGGTCCTGCTCATTCCTGACCATCCTGATAAGCCGGCCTTCATCGGTCACCTCTGCATCGGTGATGATCACGATATGCCGGACAAATGGCCCTTTACTCTTCGGGGACAACAGGGCCTGTTCAAGGACGACTCCAAGGTTTGTTCCACCTGAATCCTGGTTCTGTGTTAGAAAATCGATTGCCGAGTGAATTGACTGCTCGGTCCCTGGTATCGGGGATTTAGACAGCCAGGAGGAAGAGTCGTGAAAAATTCCCAGGTTGAAGTAATCGTCTGGTTTTAAGGTTTTGAGAAGGTTCTTCACTGTCCAGTCAGCAGCCTGCCATTTCGGCCCTCTCATTGAGCCTGAATGATCCACCAGTATGATAAGTTCCCGTTTTACCGGTTCATTATCCTCTTTCTTCGGGGAAGAAAAGGTTGTCAGGAGATATGCACTGTTTTCTTCCGGATGCTCCTCGACCTGACAGATAAACTGCGGAAGGTTTTGGTCCTGTGGGGTGATACAGGTTAGTATAAAGTCACGGTCTGGTATTGACTCAGTCTCCTGCAGGGTGATCCTGACCGAATCTTCTTTCTGTTCTGTGATTACCTGATGACTTGGACTTTTGATGGCAGGGTTTCCATTGACGATAAGGTCCAGGGCGAAGGTATGACCGGGATCGAGGAGTTGTATCTGCGGATGGGCATTTCGCTGAGGAAGTCTCATCTCATCATCCCTGATATACCTGGGAGAGACCGTAAGAGGAATTCGGAATACCATCTCCGCATCAGCCACCATGGCATACTGAAGGAGAGATATGTCAACGGTTACTCTGTTATCAGGTTCAATTCCGGTGAGGTGAAGGGTGAATATATCCGGAGTCTCCCTGGTGACCAGAACTCCTTTTCTTCCCTGCTCGAATGCTTTATGATATTCATCTTTGGCGTCGTCCCGTTCTTTGAGGGTTGTTTTCAGGACCTCCTCCCCGAATGAGATCTGAACGCCGGTTATAACTGCATCCCCCGGGAGCGGAAACCGGTATATGGCCTCGATAGTATGATGAAAGGTTGTCTTTTTAAATTCGAAAATCTGTGAGAGGTGAAATTGTGCAAGTGGCCCGGTTACTACTCCGGTGAGCCGGGTCTCTTTGAGCGGGACAAAGAGTCGTTTTCTCTTGGTAGATCCATCAATAACTTCAAGAGTGCCCATACCATCAGGCATACTGTTCTCATAGATTACTGAATTAAATATCATGACTATTTCCTGGGGGGATTTATCTGCTCAATCCGGATTATCGTGCCGGATTCAGATCTCACCATCTTCTGGTGCATGGTCTTGTGGAGATTCTTTTTTCATGTGGGGAGTATACCGCTCATTCAGGAATACCTGGAGATCGGTTTCGATGATCCGGTAGGCTTTTCCTATCTTTACAGCAGGCAACTCCCGTCTCCGAATGAGATCACGGACTACCTCATCTTTCACATTCAGAATTTTAGCAACATCCTCGGTTGAGAGAAAATTGCCCTCCTTCAGATCAAATTTCTTCCGAATCTGTCGTTCTTTGGTGAGATCCGCCAGGTAGGAGGAGTCTCCGGGTGTGAATTGCCAGTGTTCTCCGGGTTTTTCATCTCTGGTCATAGTGAAGGTTGTAGGTATATAGTATCATATGTATTCCTTTGTAATGAATGTATGCCTTTGTATGTATTTACGTAAACACACCTGTGATGAGATAAGGGAAGGGTATGAAGAATATAATGAGAATGCAATTGAAACCCTTTTTATCCAGATATTTTTCTTTTCTCGATGAGAACGAAAGCGAAAGTGATAATAATATGAAAACCGTTGATTCTCATTATGACTCAAAATTATTCAATTGGATTCTTGTGCGTAATCCTGATTTTTTGTCTGACTGGAGTTAGTATGGCAGACGAAACACCGTCGTATCTTGTATATATCCAGGGCGGGGAAGCATCAATCGCTGATGGGACAGACGGGATGATGGAATTAACCGTCAGGGATGTCGTTTCACATTTTCACCTGTCAGAGAAGGAGTATGGGATTCTGATTCCGATCGATACCCTGACTAGTTTATCGTATCCCCTGAATGCAGCAGTGGTTTTTTCTGATACCCTTGAAGAAAGCACATCAATGGTTGAAATCTCAAATCTGACAATTTCTGATGGGAACAAGGTTCTTACACTTCAGGTAAAGGCTCTTGAGTTTTATGAGGGTGAGAAACTGGAAGGGTTGAACAAGGACACTCATGATCTGAATGGAACGGATCTGAAAGCCATAACATTTACCGGAATATTTGTCGAGGTTCCCGGTACTTCTTTGGAGAACGGCAGTGATCCGGAATGTGTCCGCCGGTGCCATGAGAGATATCCGGAAGGGAATGGGTGCTGGAAACAGTGTATCTATAGATGAAGTTCTTATGGAGAAGACCAAACGACCTCATGAGAGATTTTCGATAATATTCCAGGATTTTTTGATAATTGTGGAAAAAAGAGAAGATAACCATTCATCATTCAACCGGTTCAGGTCAGCGACGTTGTGAGCAGGGAAAATTTCCCATCCCTGAAGATCCAGCGATCCAGGACTGGCGGAACCGTATGCCGTGAATCGAAATCCTTCGGGCCGGTGATCCCATAATACCTGGATTCATCCAGTCCTTTTTGTATTGACTGAGCGGAAACATTTCTGTTCTCTGAACCAAGCCGGATAGCATATGCCAGAACCATCATGGAATCATATCCATATCCGGCAATGGTTCGTCGCGGGTCCTGGCCATATCGATCCTGGTAGGATTCCACAAATCGGTCGGTCCGTTCTCCGGGGACCAGATAGGAATTGGACGGAATCAAAAAGAGGGAGAATTTCGATAGACCTTCTGATTCTTCACGCTCAAGGGAATCGATAAACCCGGTCTCCGTCAGGATCACCTGTCCATGAAATCCTGCATCAGAAAGACTCCTGATTAAGGGAATCTGCCTGGAATCATACACACTGATCACCAGAGCATCCGGGGCATCATTGAGCAGTGTATTGAAAAGACCTGAAAAATCGGTATCTTCAGGAGTTACGGGGAGAGTTCCGGTGATGATAACCGAACTATGGAGAAGACCGGACTCAATGCCACTCAGAACAGATCTCCCGTATTCATCATCAATGTAAATGACCGCAACCCGCTGTGCGGTGTATGACAGCCAGTCAGATACGAATTGTGTAACCGCATGGGACGGAGCATTCATCTGATAGAACCGGGGAGATATCCCGTACAGGGGTTCGCCGTTTGCCCGGGGGGAGATGAGTAGAGTATCCTCTGATTGCTTTGTCTCTTCTGCCATCGGAAGGGTCAGGCTTGTAGTATATGAACCGATGACAACGGGGATCCCCTCGCTTTGCATCTCCTTAAATAAAGACAGGGCTTTTGCCGGTGATCCCTCGTCATCACCGATCCGAAGGATAATCTGGTACCCGGCCGCTCCCCCGTCTCTATTTATCTCATCGGTAGCCATCTCAATTCCCCGGAGAAGAGTTGTTCCAGAAGCATTGAGATCTCCACTCAGCGGGAGAATTACCCCGCAGGTGAATGACTGATCTTCTGCAGCAGAGACAGGAATGATGACCGTGCAGATGATACACAGGATGATCAGGAAGAATATCAAGGGAATAGTCCAACGGTGAAGTATCTGCATTTTGATGCCGGATTTTTTTATAAGATTCAAACTGGATAGCAACATTTCGTATATCGAATGGGTTTCAGGACGTTCAGGTTGTTTCATCGTTGTCTCCTCCAAAGAACAGATGTACCGGGATATCCAGTGATTCATTTCCCCTGGTAATTGACGGGTGAGATGACCGGACATTATAATAGAGCTGCTGATAGAGCTGGCGAATCGTATTCGGGGGATTGGGACTGCGAAGAAGTGAGACGAGTTCCTTTGTAAACTCATCTGATAACCAGCATGAGAGTTCTGAATCATAGGTAGCGGATTTCGAAGTCTCATCTTCAGCAGAAGCAGTCAGAACCAGAACTCCGGGCGTTGTCAGCTGAGCTGCTGTAACACCACTAAAACAGGATTCAAGGATGAGGAGCATTCGCCCGAACTTTTTCTTATTCGCCATACTATCAAAAACCGCGGATATCTCTTCAGGAGATACCTGTTCACTCCCGTCACCGAACAGCAGATCGCCTCCCGGAGCCCCATGTGATGAAATGTATACAAGAACGGTTGAATTCTCATTCGAACGCAATAGTGGTTCATTATTCTCTATCCCAGTCCCGGTGAGGATATCCATGAGCATCTGTTTGTTGACCATCTCCCCGATATAATCAGGATTTGCCTGTCTCCGAACCTCTTCTTCACCGGGAGTATGATACACCTCGCCGGGTTTTGGATTTTTCCGGTCAAGCGGGATATCATCAAAGACAAGGAGGATAATATGATCATCCGGCACCCCCTTCTCTTTCAGGTAGGTATACATGGTCAGGGCGTCTGCCTGATGCCGGTAGTTTACCCAGTCTCTCGTGAATGCACCAATAACCGCCCAGTAATCACCGGAGGAAAGATCCTGATCGGTCGGCACAGGAAAAACAGATCTCGTATCCGACTGATTCAGAATGGAATCAGATTTCATCCGGGTTTGAATGAGAACCGGATCAGGAATCACGTTTCCTTCCTCGATACGGTACGTTTCATACCAGGGAATCGCTCTGTCGACACCCTCAGGGAGGAAGGTAAGTGGACCGGTAACACCAGTCATGACGGGGATGTTACCATCCAGAATCTGATCGAATGCCAACTGGAATCCATCTTCACTTCTCTCCAGGGGATCACCAGTTCCATTCGTCAGGATGGTTCGTGCTGCATGTTCAGGGGATTTGTCAGGGTATGCAGTAAATCGTGCCATGATCGCCGCAGCAGCAAGGAGAGCATCATACACCTCCGGAACAAAATCAGCACGGGTTGTATTTGATACTCTCTTAAATTCCTGTGAGAATTCTGCATCCCATGGTTTTGACATCAGCATGAGCGTATTATCCGGAAGTTTCGCAGACAGTGTGCTGACGGTGCCCGTCTTCCAAAGACCGGTAGTGAGAAGAAATTCCAGAGTCCCTGGATCAACCCGTTCCCAAATCTGACCCTCCGCATCAACATCAGGATAGATGAGATACAGGTGAGTTGTCGTGTTCATCGCATTGAGAGAAAGGGAGGCATATCCAATCTCAACTGGTAAGCCGGAGTGGACAAAAATCAGGTAGTCCGGATTCTGGGTGATTAACCGGTCTATCGCATCAGGAATTTCATTCGCGACTGAATACTCTTCGATTCCGGTGATGGTAATTCCATTTTCTATCGCCCAGTACGGAATCCAGTCATAAAACGTCTTTCCATAGGTACTATTTACGGTGAGGAGGGCGACTCGTTTTCCATTGTGTGCTGCAATATGATGCATCACCGCCGAAGTAATATCGCCATCATTTGCAATCGTTCTCCATACAGAGCCGGCCCCTGCATATGCACGATATATCTCATCAGATGATGCTGTCGGAGATATCAGGACTTTGTGATTTCGGGTAAACTGATCGGAGATCAAGAAGAGATCGTCTGATGAATACGGCCCGATGACTACCCGGATTCTGGGATCTTTCACCAGATATTCTGCATAGGTCCGAATATCCCCGGTCCGGGTATCCCGGAGGATCAGTTCAAGTGGTCGTCCACCAATCCCTCCCCCTGCGTTTATCTGGTCCCGGGCAAGCTGCAATGCATCATACAGATTTTGCCCTTCCGGTCCGCTTAAGGGTAGTAAGACACCGACATAGATCGGGTCATCTGTAGCAGATGCAACTCCCGGCAATACTACCAGGAAGAGGAGAGTAATGACGAACGGATGGAGAAGCGATGTACTCGTGGGTTTCCTGTGCATAAAGGATCCTTTGAAATTCGAATACTATGATATCACCATGAGCGACCGTACTTTAAGTACCTGATGTATGGTATACGGATATAACTATAAGCCCAAAAGATAGTCCGGCTGGGTATTCTTCTTTTCGCGCTTAATTATACTCAAAATGTGATTTCATTGGATTGTAGCAGTTGTAACACTTGTAACAGTTCTAAAACGAAAGAGGGATATTTTTTTTAGAGATTAATCTGGGAATTTTGTAGGTACCCCCATCTCCGGTTGGTATAGGTATTATAGAAGGGAGCTTATCAACTCCCTGTTTTGGTCGGGTCATAAGTGAGATCGTATGATTCTCCGTTACTGAAGCGAAAGTATAACTGTTGTTTTTATAGGTATCAATCCCATCCACCAGAACAGAATTGATCTCGTACCCGGCCCGTGCAAACATTTTGAACATCTGAGATCCGTTCTGTGGAACGGTAATTACACCGTCGGGATAGATTATGCCTCCATTATCATGAGAAGCTACTATCAGGAAAGAGCCAGGAAGAGGCGGTATAAGAGCAAAGGTTCCAAAAATTGTCTGGTTTGTTGTCACATTGGTGAATGTATAGGCAGTTTTCGGACCGATGGACTTTTGGTTTACCTGGACCGATTCAATCTTGTATCCTGAGGTTGGTATCAGGGAGAATGTTATATTCCCACCATATGGGACCTCAATATTGCCTGAAGGGGAAATGATCCCACCAACAGAGCACGAAGCACTGATAGTACAGGCAGGATGGTCAGTGATGGTAAATCCGTTCTCTTTAAGATCTATTTTACCATCTGGATTCTGTATCCTGACATTCCAGGCACCGGGCTCTGCTCCGGTTATAGGTATCAGACAGGAGAGAGTGTCAGGAGTGACCATACGTAGCACTTCCCCGACGAGAGGGTTTGAACCTGAACGAGTGAGGGTGACGGTTGTGTTTTCTGTAAAACCGGTCCCGGTAATATTGATGACGGGATTTGGTCCGAAATTCGTGCCTGCCACTGGAGTGAGTGACGTAATGGTCAGAGGAGAGCCAACAGGCCCTGCAATGGTTGCTGCTGTTGCCAGTGAAGCTTTCGTAAAATTCGTAAAATATTCAAGATTTATGTATTTAAGCCGATCCTGGTCTGAATGGTAATAGGGGTTGAAATCGTCGAAATCTTCAATTGCATTGACTGCGGGATACCCGAAAGACCAGAATGAATAATGGTCACCATATTCTTCACCATCTGATACGATTTGGGGTGTCAGGTTCCGGCTGATATTATAGAGGTATACTGATCGGTTGAACTGTTCAGCAATAACCATATCATCGGCATATCCGGCGGCATCACCTGGAAGCCGGGTATGGATCCCAGCATTTGGTATTGAATCGCCATTCCAGCTGATCAGATCCATGTTATAAACAGCTATGACTGACTCATTCTTTGCTGCAACATCCCTGACATATGAAAGACTCCCATAAAGACCATCCTCTTCTCTGGAGAAGATTACAAAACGGATAGTTCGCTCGAATGCATACCGGCGAAAAATGTCTGCACATGCCATAACTGCTGCTGTTCCACTCCCATCATCATCTGCCCCTGGTGCAATTTCATTAATTGAGATACTATCGATATGAGCAGTTACCAGGATGATCTCTTCCGGTTTTTCAGTCCCGATCTTTTCCCCGATGATATTTCTACCGCCAAATCCGGATACATTAAAGGGGAAATATGAAACGTTCGGTACCCGATCGCTGAGGTATTCATATGCAAAATCTGTCGATATATTGAGTAATTCAGGATACGACGCATCACGGGTGATTATAGTATAGTTGAGCCCCCCAACGGTCACCGGCCTCTCTCCACTCAGATATGCAACCGTTGAATTCAGATCATCCTGACTAATCTGATTCACCATGTCAGCAATGCGTGAATCATACCCAATCCGGGGTTCCTGAAGTGTAGTTACCCCTGCTTCCCTGAAGACCCTGGGGACGGTATCGAGCCAGGTAATATGATAACCTGCTAGTAATAGAGTTCTGGTTGCCTCTTTTCCGGTTTTTACGATCAAGTGTTTTCCATCATCATAGAGAATGGGAGCAACATCACTGATCCTCTTGTTATTGTCAATATTCCTGGATACAATTGCATAGGTGGCATTCCTGGTATCAGGATCAAGGAGAGTATATGGGAGACCAGATTCCTGCAGACTGGCAGGAGATGCCTTCACAAGTACGTATTCAGTTCCATCGGTGCTGAGGAGATGAGCATAGATCGGAAGGGGGATCTGTGTAATTGTATCCTGCACGTCAATCCGTACCAGGTATTCACCAGGATCATTAGTAGTATCAGAAGAAGAGCCCAGAAGCATGATATCAGTCTGATTCGATGAATTTTCGGCGATACTCACAGAGATCCCAATGAAAACGAACACCAGAATGATCCATATTCCGGGAAAATTCATAACAATTAATATCCAGAGGATTATATATTATGTTTTGTATGTATCTGGATCGAATTTTAAAACGTTTAGCATTCCCTTAAAATATATCATATACAGAAGATTGGGAGTTAAAAGATTTTATTAAATCAAAACAAAGTGGAGAGAAATGCCAATTCCAAATAAAAAATTTCTCAGGGGTCTCTTCCTTAGTACTGCTACAACTGTTACAACTGTTACGGATACCGGAATTGCTTTGTGGGATTCAAAAATTCCATTAATTTATATTTGGGAATAAAAGAGACGATTCCCAGGGTGATTTTTTACTCCGGACTTTCAGTAATAATTGTAAATCGGGATGTATTCTTTGTAAGTTGGCTGAAAAAAGTAAGTCGGAAGGGATCAGAATTACTTTCCCATTGAAACTTACGAAGAGCCTGATTGATAGCAAACTCATGAAAATTAATTCGTTTCATAAAACTAAATCCGGATAATACTCACAAAAGAGAGGAAAAAGAAGATATATTATGTGATCAATTATAAGATATATTATGAGATATATTTCATCTGCAGAGCTCAGATCCAATCCTGCATTGTT
>ERZ1645192.4017-NODE-4017-length-11797-cov-12.165219_pt1 | contig 11797 bp, 8 predicted proteins | sample MGYA00575354_ERZ1645192 | MGnify/ENA primary metagenome ERZ1645192 (study PRJEB40844, sample SAMN11349763) | freshwater sediment metagenome | isolation source: river sediment | host: Sediment | place: India: Faizupur Khadar , New Delhi | collected 2017-02-21 ... | reverse complement strand
AACAAACCCCTTACTATATTTACTTTTAGGAGTTTCTATAACATTTCTAGGAGTTACAGATATTCTATCAGATTGTTCATTTAACCATTTTTTTATTTCTGAATTTATTTCTTTTTTAGAAATTGTTGGATCTGGCATAAAATAATAATTTTAACTTATATAATTATTTTAATTTATTTATTATTGTTTAGTTTTTGTATTTTTTTTATCTTCTATAATTCTACCATCTATTAAACCTTCATAAGCTTTAAAAATATCATTTCCAGTAGATACAATTTTATTTTCTGTTATTACAATTTTTCCATCTTTTTTTGTTACATATGTTTCTTTAAGATTATCATTTTTAACAGTTTCTCCAACATTTTTAGTTTGTCCTTCTTCTAATGTATTATAAGTATAATTTATTAAATATGATTCATCTATTGCTTGTCTTTTAGCCACACCAACCGCATCATTAGTTTCATATTTAGGTCGTTGCATATAAAGAACATAATCCTTACCTTTATCATGTATTGTAACTTGTATTGGATCAGCAAATTTTGTATTAATTTCTCCATCAATAGCTGTAGCAACTCCCATTGAATGATTTATATTATTAACTTCGCCAGTAACACTTATTGTAGCATCTTCAGAAACACCTAATTTTTCTATTGCTATTGAAAGAGTATTAGATAATTCATCATCATTTGGATTATAAGCAGATAAATTTATAGCATAGCCAATTCCATCTTTAATTGTAGGATTTGTATTTTTAAAATAAGATAAATTTTCTGCTTTTTGTTTTTCTCCATCATATCTATCAATATCTGGACTTTCAGAAAGAGTTTCATTAAGTTTAGGAACTAATAATTTCATTTTTTGTTTAAATAATTTTTTCTCTTCTTCTGTTCCTCCTTTATTTGTAACTATTTTATCAAATAATTCTCCAAGATTATTTGAACGTGAAAGTACTTCATATCTATCTTTAGTCTTTTTATTCCATTTTTCGTAGAATTCTGTTATTTTAGAAGAAGTTTCAACTTGATATGTGACACCTTCAGGACTAATTCTTGATTCAAATGATGGAGTTGAATAATTATCAAAATCTGATGTTTTTGCTAAACCTTCTAATCCATCTACTGTATAATCAAATTTAGTTCCAGGAGTTGATTCGCCTTTCTTTTTATCTAAATCATATTTTTTAGCATACCAATCGTCAACAAAATTAATATTTTCATCATAAGTTGTACTTGATTTTATCTTACCAGTACCAACAGAATAAGCATATGAATATACATCAAAATTCATTATATCATCTTTTGTTAATACCTGATCTTTTGTTAATCCTAATGCAGTTCTTATTTTTTCTGCTGATTTTTTATTTTCATCTTTATTGTATTCTTCTGCTAATACATTGTAATAAGTATCTGCTCCATCAATAAGCAAACCATTAGTAGCTTCATAAGCTTTTTTAGCAAAAAAATCATTAAAAGCTAATTGTTCCCTAAGTACTGGAGTAATATCTAAAGCTCTTTGAGCAACCATTGCATCTGTTGTATATTCTCCTCCTTTTGTTATTTTAGTAATATATTCATCTTTGCCAGGATCAAAATAAACTTTTCCTTCCGTAATTTTAGTAGAAGATATATCATTCATTAATTCTTTTGTTGGTTTAAGCCAATCAAGAACCTTTTTAGAACCTTTATAATCATATTCTAATAATTTATCAGAAGCTTTTTGTTGTTCTAAAAATAATGGATAATCATCAACCCATATATTATGCTCCGCACCATTTGCACGAACATCTTTTAACCTAGTTGCTGCTGCGGTATAAATATTCTCCATAATTAATATATCTTTATCTGTATTAAATTCTTGTGCTAATGAATTCAATTTAGTACCTATAGTAGACCAGTTCTCTGGAGTTTGACTTAATTCAGTAGCTAATGAATCTACTTTAGTTAGATATTCATTTATCTTAGCATCTTTAAATTTCTGTTGCTCTGGAATAGCATTAAAATTAATCTGACCATATAATTCTCCAGCAGTATTTTTAACAGCGTCAATAGATGCTTGTTCTTGTTCTGCTTTCTTAGCCATAAACTCTAATGGCAATGGAATATATAATGATTTTCCTTCATTACTTCCTGGTTTAAAATATCTCATAAATAATGTTTTTTATTTACCTTCTGTTTTTGTAACTGTAGTTTTAGTAGTAGGGTTAGTTATTGTCCTAATATAAGGTTTTTTAGCAGAAGCTTTATATTTCATCTTATATCTCTTACCAGTTTCATCAGGTAAAAACTCTATATTTTCTGTCCCTATCATTCCTATAATATTACCTTCGCTATCATAAGCTAGATTATCATAGTTATATACTCCATATTTCTCTGCTAATCCATGTAGTCCTTGTGATACAGCACTTCTCTTTGCATCTTTCTCTTGTTGACGAGCAATAGATTCATTCATTTGTATCTCTGCATTTGTAGCACTTTGTGTTAATCTGTTAGAAGCGTTAGCAGCTAATGCAGCATTTCTTGCTGTAGCATTAGCAAGAGCTTCTTCCATTAGTATATTTCCTATTGTAGAACCTTCAGCACTTCTTAATCCAGAAACATTAGAGGCAAAATTAGATAATACATTACCTCTTCCAGAAGAATTAGCGGCTATATATCTTCTTGCTTCTGCTGAACCTAAATCTGCATTTTTCTGTGCTGCTTGTACTGCTGGATAATAAGATATATTCTCTGGTTTATAATCTTCATATTTTACTCTATCAAAATTTACTTTATCTTTAGCTAATAATCCAAGACCAACATCATATAAATCACCAGCACCTTGCGCTAAATAGTTAGACCAATGTGGTTTTCTGTTTATTATAGAATTATATTTTTTTGAGTTTGTTATTATTTCTTTTTGTGGATTTAAACTTTTTATCTCTTTATTTTGAGATAATCCAACTATTTTATCATTTATATTTGTAACAGAGGAAGTATCCTGAGATTCTTCTTCTGTTAATATGTCTTGTGGCTTAAATCTAACCACATCATCTAAATATCTTCCTTTAGGATAATATGTATTTAATTTATCTATTGTATCTGTATATGCTTTCATGCTACCTAAATTTTTACCAGCTTTATTAAAACCTATCCAATCATCTTTTTCTTTATCATATTGATATGTATAATTAGGATCACCAGTAGGATCTGGAAATATAGGACCGCCACCAGAATATCTATTAACAAATGATTGACTTGTTTTTATTTTTCTAGCATTATTTAATAGTTGCCTTATAGAACCACCTTTAGCAAATTGCATTGCTTGTTCTTCATTTAAACCATTCTGTATGCCTAAATTAAAAGCGGTATTTTCTATATTCTGTTTTCTCTCTTGTTTTTTAGTTTGATCATATCTAACTAAATCATTGATAGCCATTAAATCTGCAAATTCTCTTCTCTTTGTCTCTAATGCTAAGTCATCATTTTCTCTTTTCTTATATTTAGCATTTATCTGTTTAGATTTCTGTGCAAAAGTCATTTTAGAGCCAGGTATCTTAAGTTCATTAGAGAAGACATAATCCTCAAATCTTGTCTCTCCTTTTTCTACTTCTATATTAGGAGTGATAGCAACACCTCCATTTTCGTGAGTATTACCATTTTTATATTTAGTTAGAGGTAATGGATTAACTGTTGGCACAATTTCTTTTCCATCTAACAAGGAACCTCCATTTTTTAACATTCTTTTTTTCATAAGGAAAGCAGGTGTTATTATATTATTTTGATAAATAGAGCCACCCATTGCTAAAGCCATTGATGGATCACTATTTGTTGTTGATGATAATATGTCTAATCTATTCATTCTACTTCTTGCATCATCACTTTCTTGAGCCATATTCTCTCCTCTAATCTCTTTATTTATCTTATTTTGAGATAACAAACCTACAGCTCCACCAGCTAAAGCACCAACACCAGCTCCTATTGGTCCCAACATAGCTCCAGCAGCAGCTCCTTGTAATGCCATTTTGCCAGCACTTTTAGCAGTACTCGATGTTCCTTTATTGATACCTGTTCTTTCTGCTTCTGGAATAAATTGTATTAATTCTCCTGCCATTGGTCCAAAAGTAGAAAGACCATTCCCAAAAGTACTGTTAGCAAATTGATTATTGTTAGGATTATTATTTGCAAATTGTTCATTTTTATCTAATTCTCCATCTAAAACAAATCCACCTGTACTATATAATTTACCACCAAGTCTATATTTGTTTATTAGTGCTTTTGTTTGTTTGTTATATTTCATAATTTAAAATATTAAAAAGAAAGTTACTAAAATGTAAAGATACTAAATTTTGCATCAATTTTGCAAAAATTATATGATGACTTTTCTATTCATGCTGACTTATAAAAGTAGTCATGATATCATGTAATATGAAGCGTTTATTGTTATTATTTGTAAATGTAACTTTAACAAACATATATCTATCTGATATTCTGGCATCAGACTTACGTAATGGATCAAAATTAGTAGCAGAAGGATCATTATCCCTTGCTATTTGTAATCTCCATGTTCTTTTTCTTCTTTTTATATTATCTTCTGGAACAAGAATTATATTGCCAGTATTTTGGTGTGATGTCCATATCTCTATTCTATCTATCGTTTCATTAAATTGGTCTAATCCATTTAGTAAAACCTGAGAGTTAAACTCAATATTCGTGAATATCTTATTTATTGTCTCAGAATCATTAACAATAATTGTTAATTCTAATGGCACAGGAGGGTTATCATAATACACCCCATAATCTCCTTCATCATGAACATACATTTTATTACCTCTTGACAAAACTGATAACAACCTATCTCTAGAATAAGTATATAAACTAGGATAGTAAACATTTGTCTTCTCGAAAGCATTCATGAACTCATTATAAGTTATTGTATGTTTCTCATAAACTTTTGGATTTCCATAGAAATTTAAGAAAGTCATTATCACCCTTCCATACTTATAGTTATATGCTGCTATAATACCAACAGGAGCTAACCCTAATTGTATAGGTTTATCTTTTGTTAAAATATTACCATTTAAATTATTTAAGAAATAAGCATGTAATCCTTTTATGCTATTTAATGGAAGATTATTTTTGGAATTATACATCATCCATTTTCTATTCCTAACATCAAAATAATGTAATCCTGATTGTGCCGATAATATAGAATCATGATGTATGGAACCAGAAATATTAGAGATATAACCATATTTCCCTATCGTATCTCCAGTACCTAATACTAATGTAGCACCAGTAGAATCAAGAGTAGATACCCTTTCATCAATAGATAATATAGCATGACCACCAGATTGAATAATATGTATCATATTTTCATGATGTATTATTCTTGTAATAGCACCAAAAGTAGCATCTACCTCATTAAAATCATCATATTTAAAATTAGCCCATGTATCTATTAATGAGTTTGTATATTTTATCTCTGTGTTTCTTATCCTCACATCATATAAAGATATGTTTTGATAATTCTGTGGTTTTGGGAAATACTTATTTAAGTTAGGATTTCTTGAATAAGCACTATTATATTTATACAAACCAGAGTTATCCCATTTATCAAAATCAGTTCCAGGATTAGTATCTTCTCTTAAAAAACAATGATAATGTCTGCTAAAACATGGATCATGTCTTAACGCTAGATTTATACTTGTCTCTACAGGAAAATATATAACAACAGGAAATAAATCATTATCATGATCTGTTATTGCAGCAGCAGGAGGATATAAAGTTCCAATATAATCAATATCAGCATCTAACCATGCATCTTTAGGTCCAGTATTTTGTTTTACAACTAAAGGATTTGAACCTCTAAAATAATCAAACCATGAAACAAAAGTATCTCCACCGTAAACTTCAGTAGTAGCACTTTTATATCCAGTATTTTGTGTCATAGAAGATACTGGAACAAAATTACCACAGTCAATATATTCTCTATTATATCTATCTGACCTTGTGTTACCTCCATACTGAGAAGAGTTACTTCTCTTATAGTTTACTAATGCATATTCGCATTTATATCTATTAGCTGATGGATATAAATCACTAAATATGTTACCATTATAAGATAAGTTCCCATACATTGCAGAACCTGGATAATAAAATGCTGTATGAAATACAGGAGTAGGATCAGAAGTATTATACTGTTCATAAGTATCATTAACTCCAATCTCTGAACTTTCAATATTTACTTTTAAACCATTAAACATTGAATCCCAGTCAATCTTTGCTCCACTAAACAAACTATTAGATATCTCTTGCATTTTAGTTACAAAATGTTCTTTCCCTAATGTTTCTTCTATGTGACTTGATAATGATAATATTGCATTTCTTGTACTTTCAGCATGATGAGCAAGATTTGAATAAGAAGTATTATTATAATCTTCTCCTATTGCAATACCTTCTAATCTAAAATAATCACTTGCTATTGAGTTTATATTTTTATTAAACTGTACTTCTGGACTATAAAATCTAAACCTTTTATGATTATTTTCATATGATAATATATGCATATTAGTTAACCATATCTTGTTAAACATTATAGTATTCATATATTGTAGTGCAGGAGGATCAGATGGATATGCAGCTATTGGATTAATAAGTGGCATCTGATAAGTTCCAGCAGTTTCATTTCTTGCAGAATACAAAGGAAGTGACAATAATCCTTGAGCTAATATTGTTGAATCACTTTGCTTTCTCTCGCAACGGACTATTTTAAATCCACTTATTTTATTAAGTAATGAATCAGGAATGTTAACAGTAAACTCCACACCAAGAGCATGACATTTATAACCATTTGTTCCTGCCGCTACAGAAGATGTTCTATAATGAGAATAATCATCTGTATCAGCCATTGCAGGCATTCTTATATCTGCTATCCATTTTGCAAAATAAGGTCTTGCTTTTAAATCAAAAAATACTATCGCAAAAGAATATATCTCATCTCTCATGTAAGAACGATAACGACCATCAAATATTGGATCTGCATGATTTCCCCAAGTATATTGATTATATACTAATGGATCATAGACAGTATGCATTTTATGTGCATTATCATTTGTAATACCTTCTATTTGTTTATTAACAAATCTATAAGATATATTAGGTACGCCTAACCCATACTGATCTATTCCTGTACCACCTATTATTCTATCACCTATTGAGTTATGCCCTTTCTGAAAAATAAATCTATTTGCTTTAATACCATCATTATTTATATCATTATAAGGATTTACATCATCTAACTCAACATTAGGTTGGTTATCAACAGTATATGTCTTATTATTTTTATCATATCTAAAACATCTAGCATCAAAATCTATATCAGCAGATTCTTCTATTAGGTTAGCTGCAAAGAGTCTATTATTTTTTGTTTCTAATGACTGACAAACAAATAAAGTACTACCAAGAGCAGTAAATTCTTCATCAGTTAATGTCTCCATACCAGCAGAACCATTATCAGTATATAATGCTGTTCCAGATGAGGTCACACTTAAATCAGAGATTAATGTTATTGTAGGCATTACAGCAATATCACCATAGAATAACCTATATAATTTTAAATTAGTATATTTGGTATCTATTCCTGATATATATATTGTTGCTGATTTACCAGTATTTTGACCAGCAATATCACCCCAGTAATCTTTTGTTATTGCTAAATAATCTGTATCATTCTTACTACTTAAATGAGCAATCTTACTTGCTGGAGATATTACTGTCTCTGTCCCAGAAACTTTATTATATAATTGATAAGCATATTGAACACTTCCAGATAATAAACCACCAGAAGAGTTTATTTTTATAATAACAGGTTCAGACATTATTGTATCACTTAATGTCTCTAAAAGTGAAGGATGTAATATGAACTTATTAGGATCGTTAATATTTAAATGTCTAAAATTATTATATCCATCGGTAAAATATATTTTAGCATATTCTGGATTCTCATATCTAGTAATAGTCTGTTTTACTCTATTAAAAGTAGAAAAATTTAATTTATTATTATAACATAAATGCTGACTAGGGACCAACATTTTACTTGAAGATATGCCAATAATATCATTTGTTAATTCATCAAAAGTAAACTTCCATATCTGACCATAACTTTCTGGCTGCCCATTCTTTCCTGGAGTATCTAAATCTGAATTAGTGGTATATACTATTATCTCATCTCTCATTGTTGCTGTCCCAATTATCATTAACCCTGTTTGTGCAGGAGTAGTTAATAATAATGTCCAATGATTATTAGGGGCAATAGGAGATAATACAGTTAACATTTCATCTAATCCTATAAACCATATATCATAATTGTTTTTATATATTGCAAATTTATTAGCACTAATTTCTGGTGCATAATAACTTAGTATTGAATTATATATATCATCAAAACTAGTTCCTGTACTAAAGAAATGTAATGAAGAATCAAAGGCTGTAATTATTTGTATATAACCACTAAACATACCACCTCTTCCAGTTGCAGGAATAGATAATTTATATGAATTTTGTGTATTTGGTATTTCTAATGCAAGAACAGTTCCTTTCTCATTTTCAATAGCTTCAGTAGTCATCCCACCATCAGTAATTACATGTCCATCTTTTAACATATAATAAGTAGTAGCTTTTGTTTTATGTGGAGAAGTGTCTTGATCTATTCCACCAATATATGTATTTTTTGCAATAGTCATTAATATGTAGCATTATTATAATTATTTCTAACCTTCATTTGTTCTTGCAAATTTTGATATCTAAACGAATAGTTATGTTCATTAATAGAAGGTATTAATCTTAAATATTGATTTTTAAGTCCTTCCATTTTGTCAATACTAGGTATCTGTAATGATGTCTTAGCTGCTGCAACATACCATGTCCACTCTTGTTGTGAGTGACTATATATCTCAGCTTTTATCTTCCCTTGTCTCCATAATTTATAATCTATTTTTGTTCTTATATATGCGGCAACAGCCTCTATATATTTTTGATTATCAGGAATTTTAGGTAGTCCTTTGTCATCAACAGGAAAAGCTTTATATGCTAATTCAACTTGTCCTGTCTGGAAAGATGTCCATATATAATTAGCATCTAATCCATAAGTTAATGTTGATTGAGAATATAAATCTGTAGAACTATTATCTATATATGAAGTATGATAAGTATTTGTAGCATATACCATTGGATATTTATGTTCATAATCTCTTGCTTGAATACACATATGAAAATCACAAGGCAGTTCTGCTTTAAAATCTACAATTTCTAAAGGAGGAAGATTTCCATTTTCTCCATTAGTTATTCTAGTAGAATATGCCATAGGAGCGCCAACAAGTCCATGTACCTCTCCAACCCATTCTATTGCATCAGCATAAGATAATTCTAAATCATATCCATTATCTCTGAAAACTTTATCAAGAATAAAGTCTATTGTAACATATTTACTATTTTCCATGTACTATTAATATTAAATTAAGAAATCATTAATAGAGTTAAGAGCAGATGAAACAACTGATTTTATATTAGAATCTTTTTTATCACTTTCATTATTCTCTAATGGATTTGTTTCAGAGATAAATTTCTTACATTCTTCTATATATTCACTATCTTTCTCTTTTTGGTTTTTTCCATATTTAGATATAGTTATAAAATATCCATTCTCTACTTTTTCAACACAAAGTGTTTTAGATATACCATCTTTCTTTATTGTTTTTTCTATTGTTTCCATAATTTATAATGTTTAATATTCATAAAAATCAATATCTGGATTTTGTTTTACAGCACTAGCCAAAGCTCTTGTTGCTTTTCTACATGCAGTAAAAGAATAAATACTTTTATTTTTTATCAATGCAGAAAATTTATCCCATTTAAACTTTAACAAATAACCTTCTGTATGCTCATTTAAATGATATATCCTTTTTTTAGTTCTAAAAGATTCTTCATCTTCTTGCCATAATTTTAATGTGGACCCATGATCTATTGGTAAACTTTTGGTAATTAAATTACCATTTTTATCTAGTTTAGGAGATTTCTTACTTTTCTTTATCTCTAAATATCCTAGCCTTGCTGGTATTAAAAACTTCAAGTTATTATATATTATTTTATTTATTATAGCATCATTAGCTTCATAAATAATTTTTCTATATTCTTTAGCGTCTATTTTAATATCTGGATTATTTTTACAGAAATATCTATATGCAGATTTAAGACTAAAATGTTCTTTTATTTTATCTTTACCTCTTTTTTTTATTATCATAACTATTCCTCTGATATTGTTTTACTAATTTCAGAACTTTGTGTTGAGGTATATGCAGAATCTGGTGATGAATTATTTATAACATCAGAAGTTGCAAACATCTCATATCTTAAATTACTCTTTACTATAGAAGCTTTCATATAATTCCATAACCATAAGTTAATAGGATATCTATTATCATCAGTATAACATGATACGCCAGAACAATCAACAAAATCTTTGACTTTTGTTGGATCCTCAAAAACACCACGTATTGATATATATTTTATTAGTTTAGCTGTTTGATTATCAGCATTAAACATTAAATATATATGATTATTTAATATAAAAGGATATATTAGATTTTTACTAAATCTTCCCTTACCAACAAATTGTATATTACTATAAGGAACTAATCTCCACCTTTTTTCAACTGGATTAACAGGTCCAATACTTGTTATTGTTGGTTCATTATTTCTCTCTATTGTTTGTGGTATTTCTAATACAGATCTTTTTATAGTACAACCAGACTGAATATTACAACATTGAGAAGAGTCTACATCTTCCATTTCTACACATCCTAAATCCTGAATAAAACCTTCGTCTATTGTTCTATTTTTATTAAACTCATTTCTTAACCATAAAGCTCTTTGTGTGTTTATCCAGAATTTTATCTGTCTATAATCTATACTATCATCATCAGATATAACTCCTTTTGATAATTCAAAGATATCATAAGCTAATGTATTTAAAGATAATGTTATATCAAGCATAAGATTATTTTATTTTAATGTAACGTAAATCGTTTATTTTACATGCTTTATTAGAGAATACAGCATTTATCTTATAGTCATTTTTTCTACCTAATTTCTCTCTTAATTTAGGTAAAAATTTAGGTCTTTTTTCTATTTTATGATATTTATTTACAACTAATAATAAACTATCTGTATATGTGTATGAAACAACAGGAGCTTTATCTCCTATCTGTATTCTTTTATAATCTAAATATCCATCATTATATTTCTCATTATAAACTTTTATTGTATCATAAACTATACTATCAGTAAAGAATGTTATAGAATCATAAGAAGAAACATTTGGAATAAAATTATTTGAAACTTGAATATTTGTAGATATAATTTCTTCTAATCTATTTGTTTTAATATTCATAGATTTTATTTTCTCAACATATTTCTTATTTAATTCTTCATATTCTTTTATTGTCATCTGTTGTTGAGTAATTTCTATAACTTTTAAACTATCTTTTGTATAATATTCTTTTGTTTTAGTTAATATTATAGTATCTTTTCTTTTTGATTCTGTTATAGCATTTTGCCATAAGTTAAATAACAAAGCAATTAATCCTGTTAAAATAGCTATTATAACAGCAACAATAATTTTTGCTTTGTATTTTTTTATGATATCATTAATTATTGGAATTTTCATTATATTATTTTAAATTGTTGGAAATGAATATGCTGTGTTTATCCCTGCTTTTCCATCAGGCTTCCATTCTCCAATATAGATACCTCCATATTGATTT
>ERZ1645192.4016-NODE-4016-length-11799-cov-7.082595_pt1 | contig 11799 bp, 9 predicted proteins | sample MGYA00575354_ERZ1645192 | MGnify/ENA primary metagenome ERZ1645192 (study PRJEB40844, sample SAMN11349763) | freshwater sediment metagenome | isolation source: river sediment | host: Sediment | place: India: Faizupur Khadar , New Delhi | collected 2017-02-21 ... | reverse complement strand
AGATCGCCGAATTCGTCATCATCGATAAGAGGCTCTTCCTCCGCAAGAGGCACAAGGGCCTCGCCCTTCAGACGGAGAAGGATTTCCTCCGCGCGCCGCAGTTCTTCCTCCGTGAGCTTTTTCTTCTCCTGTTCCACGCTCGTCGCCTCCCGTGAGATACCCTGTTCCGGCCTTACAGAAGCGGGTACTGTCCGACGCTCGTCCGGGCGCCCATGAGGATCCGGACGTACTGCGCCCGTTTCCACGCGTAGGGATCCGTGCTGTGCAGCGCATCCTTCCGTCCCATGGCGTCCGCCAGGGTCGAATACCCCGCCATATCCATCCACTGATGCAGCTCTTTCCGTATCGTCCCGAGGGCGGACAGCTTCTTCCTGTAGAGCACGCTGACGACCTGTACGGCCGAGGCCCCCGCGAGGATCATCTTCGCGACGTCGAAGCCCGAGGAGATGCCCGTCGAGGCGCAGATATCCGCGCCGATCCGGCCGCTTGCGAGCGCGGTGAAGCGCAGCGGCAGGCGGTTCTCCATTCCGGTGCTCAGGTCGAACGTGAAGACGCTCTCCCCCGTCCCCGGATCGAGGTCGGGCTGAAAAAAGCGGTTGAAGAAGACGACGCCGCGTGCTCCGGCCTTCGCGAGGCGCGAGGCGAGGTTGAGCGGATTCGCCGAAAACGGAGACATCTTGACAGCGACCGGAAGCGGGGAGACGCGCGAGCAGATCTCCTTCACGAGCGCGACCTGTTCGTCCTCGATCCGGTCTCCCGGAACGAAGGGATCGCAGGGCGTCGCGTAGAGATTGAGCTCCAGCCCGTCAACTCCCGTTTCGGCGAGTCGTTCGGACCAGTCGAGCCACACATCGTGGGTCCGTGCGTTCAGCGAGGCGAACAGCGGGATCGAGACGGCCCGTTTTGCGCGCTTCACCCATTCGAGGTGTTCCTCGGGGCCGGCGTAGGACGTCCCCGCGTGAACGGACAGCTCCGGCTGTTCGCGGCTGTCGTAGTCCATCGCGAAGTCTTCGAGGAGGTCGTTCTGCAATTCGATCTGCTCCTCGAAGAGCGACGCCGTGACGATGGCGCCCGCTCCGGCCTCCTGGATCTTCGCGATGACGCCCATGTCCGCGGTGAGACGGCTCGCCCCCACGATCAGGGGGTTCGCGAGGGGAATGCCAAGCCAGCGTGTGGAAAGATCAGACATTGCCGTTCCCTCCTTCGTCTTCGATATCGAGATGCACCCGGCTCCCCGGGTGGTTGTGCCCCGTTTCGAGAAAATCCATGACGATTTCAAAGGGGAGATCCCGCTCGGCGGCGAGATCGGTCAGGCGGTTTCCCGCGCGCGCGAAGAACTCCCGCTGCCCGCCGGAACGCATGGAAAGCGCGGGCTCCGTATCCAGCGAGAAGATCCGGGACCATCCGGCCTCGGGTTCGGTGTCTCCGACGACGATTTTCATCTCGGCCACGACGCCTATCCTCCTCGTTGACGGTTTCGGGTTTCCCGAGCGCCCGGTAGAGCGCGTCCGGGTCGTCCGTGCCGACGATCAGGCGCCGTCCGTTCGTGAGGCGGAGTTCCAGCGCCTTGCGCCCGGAAGCGCTCCAGATCCAGCCGCCGTGAATGATCTTGATCCCGATCGAGTGCCAGGGAATGAGCACCCGCGTCACGGAGGCGATCGCATCCATCCGGACCGTCTTCCGGAGCAGTCCGATCCCGAGGCGCAGCGTCAGCGCCTCGTCCGTCACGCGCGTTTCCATCCGGAAAAACAGGACCGCAACGAGCGCCATGATCACGATGGTGATGACAAAATTCTTCGTCGTCCCGCCGCCGGCGGCGAGCTTGTGGATTCCGTAGAAAAACACGGTCATGACAACGCACATTCCCAGCGTCACCCATGCCGTCTGGTCGTGGCGATAGCGCTCCATCGAGTCCTCCTGTTTTTGCCGGTTTCTATGCTATTCTAGCATGGAGCGGAAGAAAAGGACTTTGACGGACGGAGCGGACCGAAAATGATTTTTTACGATTGGCAACTGCGCGCCTTCGACCGGATCCGGGGACGAAGCGCGGTGCTTTCCTCCCCGACCGGAACGGGAAAGACTCTGGTCGCCTATCTCTGGGCGGGAATTCTTCAGGAAGACGGACAGGTCTCCGTTCCCGGGGAACGAATCATCTTCACGGCGCCGATCAAGGCGCTTTCCAACGAGCGGTACCTCGACCTGCGGCGCATGGGGCTCGACGTCGGCATCGAGACGGGGGACTTCAAACGGAACGAGGGCGCCCCGATCGTCTGCTGCACGCAGGAGATCTACACGCTCAAGTACTGTCGCCTTCCGGGACAGCGGCTTGTCGTCGACGAGTTTCACTACGTCTTCTCCGACGCCGACCGCGCCCGGGCCTATATCGACGGGCTCCGGGACACGCATCCCGATACGCCCGTGCTCGTCATGTCGGCGACGTTCGGCGGCGCGGAAACGATCGGCGCGTACCTCTCCGACGTGTCGGAACGTCCGTTCGCCGTCTGCGAGAACTTCGAACGCGTGACGGAACTCATCTTCCGTCCGAAGCCGCCTGCCGTCATCAACGGCATCCGAGACGCGCTCGTCTTCGTCTTTTCGCAGAAGGGCGCCGCGGAGCTGGCCTACCGGATCGCGCGTACGCGAAGGCGGATATCGCCCGAAAAGCGCAAGCGCCTCTACGAACTGGCCGACATCCTCGACGTGCCGAAGGTGCAAATGCCGCTGCTCTGCGGCGTGGGAGTCTATCACGGAGGCATGCTGCCCAAGGAGAAGCTGCTCGTCGAGGCGGCTTTCCGGGAGCGCATTCTCGACGTCGTCGCGGGGACGGACGCGCTGTCGCTCGGCGTGAATCTTCCTGCCGAGACCGCCGTCTTTGCGCAGCTCGTGCACTACCACGACGACGCGCCGATCTCGAAGATCGAGTTTCTGCAGATGTCCGGCAGGGCGGGGCGGAAGGGACTCTTCGACACGGGGTATGTCACCTGGCTCGCGGACTCCCCGTTCGAGCACAAAGCGTTCAAAACCGATCTGGTCTTCAGGGAGCTGATGGAGGCCGAGCCGGAAGGGGCGTGCGTCACGCTGCGGCCGGCGTTCGGACGGCTCCTGCGAAAGCAGGTCACGCTGAAGGACGAGGTGCGGTACATCTGCGACTATTCGCTGCCGAAACAGGATCCCGCGCTCGTGGAGGGGCTCCTCCGGGACGGGCTCAAGAAGATCGACCGTGCGCTCCGCAAGCTCGTTCCCGTCAAGGCGCGCGACCGCTTCCGGAAGATCATGGCGAATATCTGGTACGAGGAGATGGACGTCGACGAAAACCTCGCGATCGCGGTCCTCTTCTTCCACGACGATACGCCCGGAGCGATCGAGGCGGCCCGGCTCGCGGCCCCCTTCGAGCGCAACTACCTCCAGGCGCTCCTCAAGATCAAGCGGTTCGCGAACCGTCTCCCGAAGGGGTATCGTTTCCGCGGCATGCGGGAGCTGAACAACGCCGTCGACTCCATCGACCCGACGATCTTCGGATTCGAGGAGAAGATCGGCGAAATCGAGCACACGCTCTCTCTCGCGGGAACGGGACGATGGTCAGTAGTCTCCGCCCTTCCCGAGGTCGTCGTAGGCGCGGACGATGTACCGCCCGTCCCCGGCGTTCAGGTCGACGAACCGGGAACCGTCTGACGGACGCCGCCCCGTGCCGTCCACCTGGATGAGCACCTTCGGGCGGAGAAGGTCCCGGTCCATCGCCCCGATGACCACGCCGATGCTGTAGTCGGAAAGTTCGACGACCGTGCCGGGCGGATAGAGCCCGAGCTGCCGCAGCAGCGACCGCACCACGGCGCCGTCGAAATGCGTGCCCGAACTTTCGACGATGAGCGAGACGGCCGCCCGGCTCTCCATCGCATCCTTGTAGATCCGCTTCGTCGTCAGCGCGTCGAAGACGTCCGCGACGGCGGCGATCCGCGCCTCGAGCGGCGCGGTCTCGCCGACGACGCCGTCCGGATATCCGCGTCCGTCCCAACGCTCGTGATGGCTTCGGATGACGGAGAGGATCTCCGGGATCGACACGCCGGACTCCCGTGCGATTTTTTCGCCGTATTCCGAATGTCTCCGCATCACGGAGAACTCCTCGTCCGTGAGCTTTCCCGGCTTGTTCAGGATCTCGAGCGGAACGGACGCCTTACCGAGATCATGAAGCAGCCCCCCGATCGCCATGGACTCCGCGAATTTCGGGCGATCCGGCGCGATCCGGGAGGCGAGGTAGGTTCCCAGCAGCGATACGTTCAGCGAATGGACGAATGTGTATTCATCCCAATTCCGCACGCGTCCGAGGCACAGAATGATCTGCGGCGCCTTCGCGACTTCCAGGGCAAGCATCTGCCCCTCGCGAACAAGCTCCCACACGGCTTCCCGGTGATCTTCTCCCGTGACGATGCGATTGTAGACGTCCTGCACCTGGTTGAGCGTATGCCGCGCGAGCTCGGGATCGAGCCGGTCGACGGGAGGGGCGACCTGTTCGAGAAGTTCCGAGAACTCCTCGAACGAGACGTCCACGTCCCGGATAATGTTGATCCGCTCGATTCCCCAGCGCCTGAGCTGATCCGGCAACCCGGGAGCGCCGCGAAGGACGGCGCGTATCTCGCTTCCCCGCGGGACGAGAATCGCCCCTTCGGGGGAAACGAGATCGTCGGCTATTCGCCCGCAGACGTCAGGCAGCTGGCTCGGAGCGATTTTATCGCGGATCTCCATGCGACCTCCCCAACATTAAAAAACGATAGAGTCCATCATGTCCGCACGTGAGTCTATCACACGGCGGAGGGGATTGCATTAAAGCCGTATCGATTTCAGGTTCTTCTGTGCAAGCACAATCGCGGAGATCGTCGCCGCCATGGATTCGAACTGGACCGACGCCTCCTCCATCACCCTGACGGAGTCCTCCATCTCGTCGGAGCTCCGGCGGATCGTTCCGCCCGCCTCGGTCATCGCGGTTTCCATGCGTTCCATGAACCCCTTGTTCGTCGCGAGAAATTCGGTGAACGACGCGAGGGAGGTGCGGATCACGTCGAACATCCCCGTCACCCTGCGGATGTCGTCCATCGCCTCCTGGACGGAGGACGAAATCTCCGTCACCTTCGTCGTGATGGATTCCGAGGCCGTCTTCGTCTCCGCTGCGAGTTCCTGGACGTTTCGGGCCACGATCGCGAACCCCCGTCCGTGCTCCCCCGCCCGGGCCGCCTCGATGGACGCGTTCAGCGCGAGAAGGTTCGTCTGTTTGGCGATGCGCTGGATTTCCTTTGACATCTTCTCGATGTCCAGGAACGATTGCAACGTTCCGTACGTGGCGTCGACGGTGCGCCCCACGTTCTCGCTCATCCCCTGGAGGTCCGTTCCGGACTTCTCGAGGTCCCGGGCCAGCGTGTCGTTCATTTCGGTGATCTTCTCGACGCTCTCGCGGGTCTCCGCACTCTTCCGGGAGAAGTCGCCCTCGAGTTCCGCGAGCATATCCCGGAGCGCGGAGAAGCGACTCGTCGTGTTTCCCATCTCCCGCTCCACGCGCCGGACCCTGTTGACGAGAACCTCGTCGAGCTGCGACATGAACGAGTTCATCAGGGTATCGGCGAAGTAGGCGGACGCGAGCCGGCGGATCACGTCGGAATACGCGGCGTCCATACCGGGAGCCCTCCTATTTTCCGTAGATGTCGCCCAGGACATCCACGCCGCATTCGAGCCGTTCGAACCAGTCGAGGAATTTCGAGACGTTTTCCCCCTTCATGATCGCGCCGTGCTGCGGGGCGATGACGTCCGCGCCGAGCGCGCGAACGAGCGACACCCACTTCCGGCACGCGGCGTTCGACGCCATGTAGCGCCTGTGAAAGCCCTCCATCAGGCGGACGTGGCTTTCGAAGTTCCCGACCTCGGGATACCTTCCTCCCTTCGGGAAGATCGCGGCGCCGATGTCTCCGGAGAAGAGGACGCGGGAGACGGGATCGAACAGGGAGAAGCAGCCCGTGGAGTGCAGGAAGTGCGACGGAATCAGTTTCATCGCGGCGCCTTTGCCGAACGGCAGCGTTTCGCCCTTGTCGGGGATCGCGGCGATCCGTTTCGTGTCGTATATTCCGAAGTGCGGCAGGAAGCGGACCCACAGCCCGGAGATATGGACCGTCGCGCGCTCCGCCATCGACAGCCAGAGCGTGATGCCGGACGAGACGTCCGGGTCCTGGTGCGAATAGAAGATATGGCGGATCTTCCGGAGATCCACGATCTCCGCGACGTTCGCCAAAACGCGCGGGAAGACGTGCGCTCCGCCCGGATCGAGAAGCATGACCTCGTCGCCCGACGTGATGACGTACTGGTTCGTCTGGACCGCCGTCTCCTCCTCCTGTTCCTCCCATCCGAGGAACAGGAATTTGTGCCCTCCCTGATCGTACAAAATTGTCGAGTCGATATGTTCCACCGCGTTCAACCCCTTCGTTCGCGAAATCGTCTCCCTATCGGGAAAGACGTCTGCCACTCCCGTCCCGCGCCATCAGGACGGCCTCGTCCGGCGGTACGGGGCGGCCGAGAAGGTAGCCCTGTATCAGGTCGCAGCCTTCCGTCCGGAGAAAGTCCAGCTGCCCGTGCGTTTCCACCCCTTCGGCGAGGACCGAAATGCCGAGCGAGTGGGCGAGCTGGATGATGGCGCGCGTGATGGCGACATTGCTTCTGTCCTCCGGTATGTTGACGAGGAAGGACTTGTCGATCTTGATGATGTCGATAGGCAGCGCCTTGAGCCGCGCGAGCGACGAATACCCGGTCCCGAAGTCGTCGATCAGGATATGGACGCCCATGTCGCGCAGTCCGAAAAGCGTCTTTTTCGCGTTGTCCCCGTTGCCGATGATGCCCTGTTCCGTTACTTCGACGCCGATCGCCGAAGGGGGAACGCCCGTCGCGTCCATCACCCCGCGGATACGCGCAAGGAGCCCGGAGGAATGGAACTGCCGCGGCGAAAGGTTGATCTCGACGCGAAACTCCGGAACCCCGGCCCGCGTCCATTCGGCCCGTTGGCGAAGCGCTTCCGAGAGAACCCAGTCGCCGATCGGAACGATGAGCCCCGAGTCCTCGGCCACGGGGATGAACTCCATCGGAGGGACGAGTCCCCGCTCCGGATCGTTCCACCGGAGAAGCGCCTCCATGCCGGAGATTCGGCCGTCCGCAAGCGCCATCAGAGGCTGGTAGTGAAGCACGAACTCGCGCCGCTCGATCGCGCCCCGGAGCGAGTTTTCGAGGCGCAGGCGCATGGAGGCCCGATCTCCGAGTTCCGGCGTGAAGAAGCGGTACGCTCCGGTTCCGATCTCTTTGGCCTTGCTCATGGCCATGTCCGCCTTCTTGAGCAGCGTATCCGGGTGCGTTCCGTCTTCGGGACAGACGGCGATGCCGATCGCGGCGCTGATGAAAAGCGGGTTTCCCCCTGCGAGGACCGGACGGTCGAAATTCCGGACGAGAGCGTCGGCAAGCGCGGCGATCCGTTCGGTCGACTCCGCGCCGGGAACCAGAATATAGAAGTCGTCCCCGCCGACCCGCGTGACGGTCGGGCCATCGCCGAGGGCGACGCGCACCCGTTCGGCGACCGCCTGGAGGACCTGGTCGCCGACGAGATGCCCCAGCGTGTCGTTGATGTTCTTGAACCGGTTGATGTCGAAGACCATGACGCCTATCCGGGGGGCGGGTTTGTCGCGGTCCGAAAGCTCCTGCTTCAGTCGGTCCAGAAAGACCGACCGGGCGGGAAGTCCCGTCAGATAGTCGTAGTTCGTCCGCAATTCCAGCTGCGCCTCGGCGAACTTCACCTCGGAGAGGTCGTTGAAGACCGATACGTACTCCGAAACAGCCCCGTCTTTATCGTAGACCGCCGTGACCGTCATCCATTCGGGGTAGACCTCGCCGTCCTTCCGGCGGTTCCAGATCTCGCCCTCCCACTTGCCGCGACGCAGGAGCGTGTTCCAGAAATCCTCGTAGAACCCGACGCCATGCCGGTCTGACTTCAGAATCCGCGGGTTCCGCCCCACGGCATCGTTCGCCGAAAAGCCGGTGATCGCCGTGAACGCGTTATTCACCCGCTTGATCGTTCCGTTCGCGTCGGTGATGACAATGCCTTCGACGGTGTTGTTGAAAACGCTCGCGGCGAGCTGCAATTCCTTTTCCGAACGTCTGGTTTCCGTGACGTCCCGGCTCGTGCCGACGATCCGCAGGACGTTCCCGGCGTCATTCCGGACGGCGCTGGTGTCCGCGACCATCGTGCGCTCCCCGCCGCAGACGGTCCGTATCCGGTATTCATACCGGGCGGAGTCCCGCTTTCCGGAAAAGATCTCTTCCGAAATCCGCCGGATTCGTTCGTGGTCTTCGGGGCGCATGTGCCGATAGAACAGGTCGCGGTCCGGGACGACATCTCCCGGCGCGTACCCGAGCATCCGGAAGGCGTGATCCGACCAGATCATCGTTCCGGAGACGAGGTCCCACTCCCAGGACGCCATGTCGACAAGACGCTGCGCCTCGTTCAGCATTTCCTCGCTACGCCGCAACCTCGCGACGGTCTGCGTATATTGCGTCACGTCGCGCCCCATGACGACCAGCAGTTCGCGATCCCCGCTCTCTCCGAAAAAGGGGACCCGGATGACGTCGAAGGACCGGACGGCTCCGGTCCGGTCCGTGATCGGAACCGTCGTCCTGGTGGACTCGCGCTTCCGCCACGCTTCCTCGTCCGCTTCCTGCGCCCGGAAAAAGAGATCGCGATAGAGCGGACAGAGATCGGCCAGCTTCGAAAAGCCCGTTCCGGCGTAGTGCGCCTCGTCGATCCCGTAGAGGAGCTGCGCCGTCCTGTTGGCGAACAGCCAGTCGCCATGTCCGTCCCGAATCACGAACATGTCGGGCGAGACGTCGAACAGTCGTTTCAGGTCGAACGCACGGTTCCGAATTCCGCCGCTCAGGAATCGTTCCATCGGCCGCATCAGCTCCCTTCGGCCCGGCCCATTTCTCCGAGGATCGTGTCGACGAGCGTTTCCGCCGCGTTCGGATAGGCCAGTCCGAGCGCCCGGCGGCGCATCTCCGCGAGTGCGTCCCGATCGCCGGAGAGCCGCGAGACAATCGCGCCGACCTCGTCGGCCGAACGGGCGAGGATTCCGGCGCCGTTTTCCTGGAGATACACCGAGTTGTTGATCTCCTGTTTCGGGATGGGATTCACGAGGATCATCGGAATCCCCGTACACAGCGCCTCGCTGACGGTCAGGCCGCCCGGCTTCGTGATCATCAGGTCGGACCGCCGCATGAACGCGTCGAGGTTATCGACGAATCCGTGCGTCGCGAGCCGCACGCCGGCGGGCAGCGTGACCTGTTCCAGGTCATCGGCGAGATCCCGGTTCCGCCCCATCACGATCGTGAGATCCGTCCCGACTCCCGTCCCGGCGATCGCGCGAACGATGTCGAGCGCGAGCGAGCCCGGGATGCTGCTCGTCACGAAGAGAATCCGGAATCGCCCGTCCTTCGACGGAGGCGGAGGTTCTCCCGTGCACTCCGCATAGGCGCGCATGACCGGAATGCCGGACATCGTGACGCTTCCGGGCGGCGTTCCCGCCTCGAGCAAGCCCTTGCGGATCCATTCGCTCGCGATGAAGTAGCGGTCGACGTGTTCGTTGAGCCACGTCCGGTGCAGGCCGTAGTCCGTGATGGCCGCATAGAGCCGTCCGTTGTAGAGTCCTTGTTCCTTCATGCGGGAAATGACGCTCAGCGGGAAGAAGTGCGTGCAGAGGATGACCTCCGGTTCGTTCTCCGCGATGATGCGCATGAATTTCGTGACCTGGTTCATCGTGATGCTTTCGAGAAAGCGAAGCATGACGCTCTCCTCGCGGCTCTGATCCTTCAGGTCGTACATCATCCGGCACACGAGGTGCGAATGCTCGCTCACGAAGGCGTACACGTCGCTGTAGGACCATTTGAACAGATCGCTGGAGAAATCCAGGAGATCCATAATGACATTGGGCGCTCCCCGGCGGTCGAGTTCCTGCCGGACAGCACGGGCCGCCGTGCGGTGACCGTTCCCTGCGGTCACGTAGACGATTACAACAGGCCTCATTCCGAAACCTCCCGATTCCGTATGATGGTTCGAAGGGAACAGCAGCCCAATTATACCCGACGCCGCGTGCTAGAATGGAGTCCGAAGGGAATTGGGACACCGTCACATTCCCGAACGAACGGGAGGAAGATCCGAACATGGCTGATGCAGCTCGCCGGACGATTCATGCGCTCATTCTTGCAGGCGGAAGCGGAACGCGGCTCTGGCCGCTCTCGCGGGAGGAGCTTCCCAAGCAGTTCCTTCCCGTATCGGGGACACGGACACTGTTGCAACAGACGGCGGACCGGATGTGCGCCGTCGTTCCTCCGTCGCGGATCCATGTCGTCGCGTCGGAACGATGGCGGAGCCTTGTCACCCATCAACTGAAGGACATTGTCGGAATTCAGAAGGATCCGGTCATCGGCGAACCTGCGGCGCGAAGCACCGCGCCCGCCATTGCGCTCGGCGCCGCGCACCTTCTCGAAGAAGGGGCCGCACCCGAAGATCTTCTTCTGGTCTGTCCGAGCGATCACTACATCGCCGACAGGGAGGCGTTCTCCCGGGCTGTCGATGCCGCTTCCGGGGCAGCCTCCGACGGAGCGCTCGTCACGTTCGGCATCGCACCCGAGTGGCCGGAGACGGGATACGGCTACATCGAAACGCTCGCCGGCGACGCACGCCCCTGGCGCGAGGTGCTCCGGTTCGTCGAAAAGCCCGACGCGGCGACGGCGCAAGGCTACATCGACTCGGGAAATTTCTTCTGGAATGCGGGGATTTTCTGTTTCGCCATAGGATCCATACTCGCCGCAATGGACGAACACCTTCCGGAACTCGGGGCATTGACCCGGTCGGGGAGTGCTGCGCTGAAAGAGGCGTTTCCGTCGCTTTCTCCGACGCCGCTCGATTACGGCGTCATGGAAAAAGCCGGCCGCATCCGGTGCGTGCCCATGTCGGCCGGGTGGTCCGACGTCGGCTGCTGGGATACGATCTACGACGTCTCGCCGAAAGACGTCTCGGGGAACACGACATCCGGCGACGTCCAGCTCTTCGACTCGGCGAACTCGCTCGTCCACGGCGACAGACGCCTCGTCGTCGGAATGGGGCTCCGGGATATGATCGTCGTCGACACGCAGGACGCCCTCATGGTGGCGAACCGGGGAAGCTGCGCCAACATGCGCGGCATGATCCACGCGCTCAAGTCGCTCCACCGCCGCGAACTCGTCGAAACGCCGGAGAGCACGCGTCCGTGGGGAACCTATCGCGTCCTCTTCCAGGGCGACAGGTTCAAGATCAAGCACATCACGATCAATCCGGGAGCCAGGCTGAGCCTCCAGTATCACTTCCACAGATCGGAGCACTGGGTCGTCGTGAGCGGAACCGCGAAGGTCTCGGTCGACGGCGGGGAACAACTCTTCCACGAAGGGGAAAGCGTCTTCGTCCCGAAGAGCGCCGTCCACAGGCTGGAGAATCCGGGGCGCATCCTGCTCGAGATCGTCGAGATCCAGAACGGGGAGTACCTCGGCGAGGATGACATCGTCCGTCTCGAAGACGATTTCAACCGGTAAGGTCCGGGGAAGTTCGCAGGATCACGCCCGGAGAGCGCGGAACCCGGAGCGCACTCCGGAACCACGGGGCTAGCGACGCACGCCGGGAGAAGCATCCGGTCGGGCATGGTCATGCAGCGTCGCCGCTTCCCGAAGGATCACCCTCCACGAGCTGTTGCCGAA
>ERZ1645192.4015-NODE-4015-length-11799-cov-8.598348_pt1 | contig 11799 bp, 8 predicted proteins | sample MGYA00575354_ERZ1645192 | MGnify/ENA primary metagenome ERZ1645192 (study PRJEB40844, sample SAMN11349763) | freshwater sediment metagenome | isolation source: river sediment | host: Sediment | place: India: Faizupur Khadar , New Delhi | collected 2017-02-21 ... | reverse complement strand
ACCGTAATGAAAAGATTCATAAAGGAATAACCGGCACGTTCTTTTTTTATACACTGACCGCCCTGACTTTTCGGGGCGGTTTTTTTTGGCCATTACGAGATCAGATGAGACGGATCAGATCATTCAGCGCCAATGCTATCTCAACAACTTTGCGGCAGTCAGTGATACCGGGATTATCTTTTGGAGTATGGGTAATATCCTGGCTCTCCATGTTATCTATGAACCATTTTGATGAGACTGCAATGGCAGGTACGCCGTACTGGACGAATATGCTGTGGTCTCCCTGAGGCCACCGGGCACCTTCGGAAATGTTTGGATGGCGGGTGATCACTCCGGCCATTTTCTCCGATATCTCCTTCGGCAGGTCAAATGGCGAGAACGCCGAGACTCCTTCCCTGTATCCGGCTCCGTCTATATTGATATTCAGGATCATCTCACTGAAACGACCCTGGTTGGCCATGATGAAATTCATCTGCCCGGGGACGGCATAGTAATCCTCTCCGTTGAATGCCACAAGCTCAATCCTCCGCGGACCCTCATAGTCATGAAGCAGGTCGGCCAGCAGCAACAGCACAATTACTCCTGTTGCGTTGTCAATGGCGCCCGGAGTACCCTTCTTGGCGTCAATATGGGCTGTAACAACAACTCTGTCAGTATCTTCCTGACCCATGACAGCAATAACGTTATAACCCTTGCCGGGAATACGCTCCGACACAGACTCAAGGGAGACGGCGCTGCCGTCATGTGGCAGGAGCCTTATCCCCTCCTCTTCTGTCATATAGACCGAAGGTATGTCGAAGTCGCCATCCTCTATCAGCGGGAAAGGGTAAACGCCTCCGGCCAGTGCGGAATTCCTCCCTGTGGCACTGACAATCGCCGCGGGTTTGCCTTTCTCAAGCAGCCCGATGATCCTCTGGTGCTCTTCAGGATTATAAAAGACAAAGTTCTTTGGCATAAGCTGTTCCCTGGCGATCTCGCCGTGAAGGAGGACGATCTTGTCCTTCATTTCTGCCTTTTCAAGTGCTGCGGAGTCGGAGACAGCCACAATTTGTCTGGTTCCGCTGAACGGCAGGGAGTATGGTCCGGCAAAAACTTCAAAACTCTTCCCGTCGGACGTGAGACTTGCCCCGCCGTCTCTCCAGTCCATTGCATCAAACTCAGCTTTTGTGGTGCGCCAGCCCAATCGTATAAGCTCCTGCTCAAAGAAGCGTGTCGCCTCCCTGTTACCCTCGCTGCCAACGCTTCGCCCTGGTATCCGGTTGCACAGAACATCAAGATAATAAAGACTCTGGTTGTATAATTTCTCTTTCATGACTGTACTTAAAATTCAATCCAAAATCGAAAATCCCAAATCGCAAATCGCAAATCGCAAATCGCAAATAATTTTACCTTTTGCCGCCGGTGATCTTATAATAGTTCTTCAGCATTTTACCAAACTGTTTGTCTTTCCTGTGCTTATCGGCTACAGTGGTGGTGAACCTCTCCTGCTCCTTCAGCATTTTTATATAGTTCTCATAGGAGCCGCGGTCGATAGTACCGTTTTCAACTGCCTTCAGAACGGCACACCCGGTCTCACTTATGTGCAGACAGTCCGGAAACCTGCATCCTGTAGCAAGATCATTTATTTCACTGAAAGTGGTGCTCAGCCCGCCTGCATCATCGGTCAGGCCCAGTTCCTTCATACCCGGAGTGTCAATGATTATCCCACCGTTATCCAGGACAAACAACTCGCGGTGTTCTGTAACATGCCTCCCTTTGTTTGTACTTTGGCTTATCTCGCCGGTACGGAGCATCTCACGCTTAAGCAGATTGTTAATCAGTGTCGACTTCCCCACGCCGGATGATCCGATAACGCAATAGGTCCTCCCCTTTTGTATTGTACTGAGCACCTGGTCCACTCCCTCCCTGGTGACATTGCTGAGAAGGATATGCTTCACCTGTCTGTCACGTTTCTTCAGTGATCCGAAGGCTGATTCAATCTCATCATCGCTTACCAGATCGGTCTTGCTCAGCACCAGGAGCGGCTCAATGCCCGCCGAGTAACAGATTGTCAGGTACCTCTCAAGCCTGTTGACGTTAAAGTTGTTGTTTATTGCCTGTACTATAAAGGCAACATCAATATTGGCAGAGATAATCTGTATTTCTCCGGGTTTACCGACAGCCTGTCGTGCCAGCATGGTTTTTCTTGGCAAAATTCCGTTGATAATTGCCTGGTCAGGGCCATAAGTTGTAATGGTCACCCAGTCGCCCACAGCAGGAAAATCTGCCCGGGAAGCAGCTGAATATCTCATGTTTCCGGTGATTTCGGCATCGAATTCATTCTCGCCGTCTGAGACGGCATACCGCTCGCGGTGCTCGCGGATCACGCGTGCAATATGCGGCAGTTCAGGGTTGTTGTCATTAATGAAAGCTTTCAGGTCAACTGAAAGTCCAAGGCCATCAAGGTTCATTGGTAAATAAGCAATATCGAATTGAACACCAAATGTATAAATTGCATCATAAAAAGTAAGACCACTGTCCGGTTTTTCCTCGTCACTGACTCACGGCTCACCGACCGGAGGCCAGAGACATTGTATGCAAAAGCAGTTCCGGACCGCCGTAAGAACCGTGACCTGGGATGACTGTAACTGCATGGTCAAATTTCCTGATGATCCATTCAACTGTCTTCGGGTATTCCGACAGATCTCCGTCGGCTGTGTTTCCAAGGTTGCTCGAGTCGATGCTCTTGATGATGCATCCGGGGAAAAGGATTTTTTCAGATGGAATCCATACCACGATGTTGTCCATTGAGTGGGCAGCACCGGGGTAGTAACAGTGAATTGTCATTTTTCCGATTTTCAGCACCAGAGAATCTCTGAAACCCCGGTCAGGCACAGGAAGACCCTTTTCTCTGGCAATTACGACTGTTCTCTCGTTTGCAAATGACTTAATTTTCCGGCTCTTCAGGTATCCGATCCCGCCCATGCAGTCCTCATGCCAGTGATTCGGCACAAATCCCTTCAGTTTCAGCCCCATACGCTCCTCCATATAGGTCACCAGTTCTTCTGTCAGAGATACGTTCCAGGGGGTGTCAAACAGGAAAGCCTTTCGTCCTGAAGTAATGATCATCCCGTTTGCAGAAACTCTTCCGTAACCCGGAAGGCTGGTGTATGAAACATGAGCAAATGCATTCTCCGACAGCTTTATCAGTTGCAGGTCGGGTGACACACTCAGTGTATCCTGCGAGAATAAAGCCTGTTGTACTGAAATAACACATAAAACGAGGATATACTTTTTCATAACACGGGCAGGATTGAGTTGTGAATCATGATTTTCACTGTCAGATTGGATCTTTCCGCGGTCAAAAATATAAAAAAGCCGCATCTGCTGCGGCTTTTTTACTGTTTACCTGAAACCAACCTAAGAAGAACTTTTTACGTCTCTTCATTATAAAGACGACTGAATTATGAAAAAGTTTACATCATCCTGAAAAAAAATATTACATTGATAGTAAAGGTTACCTCACTGTTTGGGTTTCTGCAGCTTAGGGTGGATCTCATTCATCATTGGTAGTGCGGCTGAGCCATACCAGCGGTACATCTCAGTCACGAATATGCCGTTTGTGACGGTCGGATCACCTTTTACCAGTTCTTCAGCCTCCGCTATCGTGCTTACATTAAAGATAAACAGGCCCCTGTATTCATTTTCATTTGTATTGAAGGGTCCGGCTGCAACCAGTTTCCCTTCTTCTGCAAGTTTATCCATGTTTGAAAAATGACCGGTAAAAAGACTGTCTCTCAGTTCCTTGTCATCGATCTTTGCAGGTCCGGTGCGCAGGATTACAAGTACATAGGATTTCATGCCACGTTCGTCGGCACCAAGCCTTTTTGCCAGGGTTGAGTCATATTCCGGTTTGGTCTCCTGTGCACCTGAAAGAAGTGTTACCAGCATCAAGACTGTAATGGTCAGTATTTTTCTCATTATGTTTAACAACTGTTACCAATTCCAATAACAAACAATATTCCCTTTTAGTTTTGTCTGTCAAATTCATGATTAATAATTTGGATTATATTTGCAGCCGCTGTGTCCGTCGGGCACAGTTAACCCGGAGAGATGCCAGAGTGGTCGATTGGGGCGGTCTCGAAAACCGTTGTCCGGGCAACTGGACCGAGGGTTCGAATCCCTCTCTCTCCGCAAATGACAAGACAGGCCGTACTGCTGAAAGGCAGTACGGCTTCTGTTTTCAGGACTTCGCCGAAGGAGCTTGCTCATGAGGAGAAGGAATGAAAACAGAAGAGCATGCGCAGAGCGCATGAATGTCTTGTCATTTACAGGTCCCCCGAAACGGGATCACCGCAGGTAATCCCTCTAAATTCGCAAAAAATTGCAGTGAATTTCTACTTCATTTATCCACATTTCATATCTTTAGAGGCTGCTATGAACTAGAAAAACTAATAAAGAATAACTGCTTATGAAGAGATCTCTACCCATTTACACATTGCTGTCAGTCATACTCTTATCTGCATTCTCGCTTCAGAGTATCAACTCCCAGCCACTCCTGGTTGAAAACTTTGACTATTCAGCTGGGACAATACTGACATCTGCCGGCTGGACAGCGCATTCAGGAGCAGCTACACAGGCTGTTGATGTTGTGGTTCCCGGCCTTTCATTTACAGGATATGCATTGTCCGGAATAGGAGGAGCAGCTAACCTCGATAACACCGGAGAAGACATTAACAAAACCTTCAGCGTTCAAACCTCAGGGACTCTTTATGCTGCATTCATGGTAAAAGTAGATGCCTCCCTCGATGGATATTTCCTTCATCTGGGAGGTGATCCCATGGGTACCACCTTCAGAGGGAAGGTATTTACAGCAGGAACCACTTCTCCATTTAACTTCGGTTTGTCAGTTGGAGTGAACACAGGTACAACAATTGAAGGCGGTTCATTTACATATGGTACAACCTATCTACTGGTTCTGAAATATGAGGTAGTTGATGGTGCCTCCAACAATATAATCAGCCTTTATGCAATTACCGGTGAAATCCCTGCAACAGAGCCAGTGACACCCTCAGTGGGACCTTTAACTGATGCTACTCAGTCTGATATTAATCCCGCATCAATAGGTTTAAGGCAATATAATGCAAGCCAAAGAGTTACCGTTGACGGTATCCGGATCGCCACCACTTGGGCTGATGCCGTTACCGCTGCATTCAGCACTGTTGACAACACTCCTCCCACCTTTTCAGCCGGTTTCCCGAAACTAAACAACATCAACGCAACCCAGGCTGACCTGGAGGTAAACCTTAACGAAGCTGGAAAAGCATATTACGTGGTTGTCCCGGACGGTGCCACCGCACCAACAGTTGCCGAAGTCGTCGCAGGAGCCAGTTACGGAACCGTAACACTTGTTACAAACGGATCATTTGATGTAACAGCCGGCGGCGGAACATACTCAACAACAATATCCGGACTGACCGATAAAACCAATTACGACATCTATGTAGTCGCCGAAGACGATGAGACAATACCCAACCGCCAGACGGAAGTCGCAAAACTGGACCTGTATACCATCCGCCCGCCGGATGTGCTGCTCAGCGCAGACTTCGAAACAGCTAACTCACTTGCACCTTTCACACAGGTTAGCATTACCGGTGACCAGGTGTGGGCCCAGTCCACAAACAGTGGTAAAAGCTTTGCTCGGATAAGCGGTTATGCCAGTGGTGCAAAAGATAATGAAGACTGGCTGATCTCGCCGGCTGTTAACCTTGCCTCAGCCGAATCAGTGATGCTTAGCTTTCTGACTGCAAAAGATTTTGACGGAGGAACCTTTAAAGTGCAGGTCTCATCCAATTTCAGCGGAACTTACAATGCAACTGACATTGCCGCTGCCACATGGACAGATATTACATCAAATTTTGCCCTTTCAGCTGATAATTATGAATGGGTGCAATCCGGCGATTTCAGTCTGACCGCATTTACGGGTAATATTTATATTGCCTTTGTTTATACTTCAACCACTGCAGGAGCTGCCACCTGGGAAGTCGATGATGTCCGCATCACAGGATACCTCCTCCCCGGCTCTGACGCATCGTTGTCTGATCTTACCGCTGACGGTGTTACAATCACATCGTTCGACCCGGCTACACTTACCTATGAGATGATTCTCGAAGCATCAGTCACCACACCGCCGGTCATACTGGCTACTCCCACTGATCCTGCGGCATCAATATTCATAGACAACGCGATAAACCTCTCAGGTGATGCAGCAGCCCGTACTACCAAGGTGGTCGTGACCGCCGCCGACGGCACCACAACCCAGACATACAGCATCCTGTTCAACCCGATCATCGCCGTGGCTGACCTCGCAGCACTGCGCGCAGTATCCCCGGATAACTACGGCAGAATCTACCAGGTCACCGGACAGGTTGTGGTCTCCGGCCTGAATGACACCCAGAGACACCAGAAATATGTCCAGGATGCCTCGGCAGGAATTATCATCGATGATGCAACAGGCATTATCACCACTGCTTACAGCGTCGGCGACGGCATCACCGGACTTACCGGCAGCCTGTCAGAATACAGCAAACTGCTGCAGCTCATCCCCTACCGCGATCCTGGCACAGCCTCCTCAACGGGTAATGCCCTGACACCACAGGTTGTAACTGTGACAGAGTTCACCACTAATCAGGAGAGCTACGAATCTGAACTGGTCAAAATTGTGGGAGTAAAATTCACCGACGCAAACGGCACCGCAGCCTTCCAGGAGAAGAAGAACTACACAATCAGCGTCGGATCTGATGCAACCATACTCAGGACAATCTTCCTGGGGACAGACCTGAACGGCAAAATCATCCCGTACATGGCTGATGTGACAGGCATCGCAACCGTGTTTAACACTGATGCACAGCTCACTCCGCGCAATTACGCTGATTTTGCGGTATATTCATCAGATGCCACACTCAGTGACCTTAAGGTAAGCGGCACCACAGTGACGGGATTCGCATCAGGCACCCTGACCTACAATGTCTCGCTGCCAGCCGGAACAACAGCAATTCCGGCAGTCACTGCAACATCCACAGAAGCTAACGCAACAATCGTTATCACCCCTGCGGCAGCACTCACGGGAGATGCAGCAGCCCGCACAGCGAAAATCGACGTTACATCCCACGATAAATCATCGGTAAAGAACTATACAATAGTCTTCTCCGTAGCTACCGGGATAGATGACAGCCGGGGTAAAACCCTCAGGCTGTACCCTGTGCCGGCCCGCGATGAGATAACCGCCGAGGGAATCGAAGGAGTTACCCTGATCGAAATATTTGAGGTTACCGGAAATAAGGTCACCGCAATACGATGCGAAGGTGACACTGTAAGGGAGATTCCGCTCACAAGCCTGCCACGGGGACTTTATGTCATGAAGCTTACAGGCCCTGATGGCGTGGTAATGAAAAAATTCGTAAAAGACTAAACCAAAACTAACCATCACCTTACACTGAAGAGCCGCTCCGGAGACCCGGGGCGGTTTTTCTTTGCCAGGCAGCCCCGGGCAGGAGAATCCGTCAGAAGGATCATACGACAATGCACAGGACTATTGCCTGTTGCTTTAATATTTCCGAACTTTGCAGATGATGTTTCGCTTTCGCCTCAATAAACTGATCATACTCCTGATAGTGACAGCAGCAGCTGTCGCCGGCTCCTGCCGCAGGATCCCGGATCCGCCATCGCCCGATGACACAAGCCTATTCGCGGCCTGCGTCACACCCGGTACCGCAGCCACAATCGACATAATCTCCTTCAATGCCGAAGGATTCCCGAAGGCCGGTTACACAAGCGTCACCGCACTGTCAGCTCTGGTCAAGGCCATGGACCCTGACATAGTGGCGCTGCAGGAGGTTGCATCAGAGGCCGATTTCAACCGCCTCGTGAAACTCATGCCCGGGTGGACCGGAGTCTTCTACCCGATCAACAACGATGCATGGAACCTGGCTTACCTCCTGAAAAACAGCGAGACAGAACTGATTGACGGGACAGTCCGCAACCTGTTTGAGGATGACTTTTGGTCATTCCCCAGACCGCCTTTCGAAATCATGGTGAGACACAAGACCTCAGGCAGGGAACTGGTTCTGATCAACCTTCATCTTAAATGCTGCGGGGGATCAGACAACGAGAGCAGCCGACGCTCTGCCTCGCAACAGCTGAAGGAATACCTGGATCAGCAGAGACCCGATGATGCAGTTGTGATGCTGGGTGATTACAACGACGAGATCTCATCTGCCAGCACTTCGGAGAATCCCTTCCTGAACTTCATTCAGGACGCCCCTAACTACACCTTCGCCGATATGGCAATAGCCAAAGGGAGCCAGTTATGGTGGTCATACCCATCGTGGCCGAGCCATATTGACCACATTCTTGTCACCAATGAACTGGCAACATCGATAGACACTACACTTGTTATAAAAGCCAGCCCCTGCTATCCGGAATATGAGGAGGTCCTCTCCGACCACCGGCCGGTAGGTATCAGAATAAACCCTTAAATCACCTTATTAAAAATCAGTTGGCGCCGGAGCTGCTTCGCACGATAATCACATAAACCGGGAAGTGGTCACTGTATCCCCCCTGCCATACCGTGCCCACGAACGAGCGCAGCGGATACCCCTTGTACTGACCGTCCTTCTGCATCAGGAACGGCGGGTTGAATACCCGCGCATGGCGAAATCTGTATGTTGAATAGTCACTCCCCACCAGCGACGGCGTTACAACAATCTGATCGAAAAGATTCATTCCGTCACGATAGTTGAGGGAGCCGATCCCCCTTCTGAAGAGCGGGAACATTGTATTGAACATCTCTCCCTCCTTCAGCCTGTCAGGGTCACCTGACGCCCTGAGATACTTACGCAGACTCTCATCTACGGGATCATCATTGAGATCGCCCATGACAAAGACCTTCGCATTGGCATCAATGGCAAGCAAACTGTCAACAAGCCGGCGCGAAAGTGCCGCGGCAGCATTCCGGCGCGGCCGCGTCGTAAGCTCACCCCCGGAACGTGAAGGCCAGTGACCAACAATGAAATGCATCGGTTCACCGTCAAAAACCCCTGAAACTACAAGCTGATCACGGGTGTAAACAGGCTCGCCCTCATCATTGGTCAGCGGCAGCGACGGACTTGCCGAGGCAGTCACCCTGAAAAACCGCGGACGGTACATCAGCGCTACATCAACCCCGCGAAGATCAGGTGAGTCATAATGAACTATCTGGTAGTTGGATTCCTTCAGCAGCGGATGGGCAGCAAGATCCTCAAGAACCGAACGGTTCTCTATCTCCGATACCCCCAGCACTGCCGGTCCGCCGCTCCAGCCGTCATCCTCTCCAATCCTGGAGATGGCCAGAGCCATGTTGTCAAGCTTCTCCAGATACCTCTTACCAGTCCATTTATTCGGCCCCTCCGGAGTGAACTCCTCATCCAGAACCCCTGGTGTATCCAGCGTGTCAAACAGGTTCTCGAGGTTGTAAAAGGCTATCAGCCCTGCCCTCACCTGCTGCTGGGATTTCACCGGCTGTAAAAAACTGAAAAGCATAAGTATTAATGTGATCCTTGCTGCCATAAATCTAAAATTGTGAGAGCAAAGGTAATGTTTTTGTGCAATGGGTTTTATCCTTTGTCATCTCTCCGAAAACCTTTATCTTTCAGCTCTTTCTTTCAGACTTCATATGAGACATAACAAACTGATTTACACATTACTAATCTTTTTCCTTACTTGCAGTGCAATGACTGCTCAACAGGGAACCGTAAGGGGAACCGTTACTGGAAAAAGCAGCGGGACACCCCTGTCGGGTGCAGTCATTACTGACGCTTCGGGCAATGAACTTGGCCGTTCCGGCACTGACGGCTCATTCACAGTCTCCGTCGATGAAGGCAATCAGATGATCTTCATTAACATGCCTGACTATGAGCAGGCCATTGTCAGCGTGACAGTGACTGCCGGCAGAACTTCTGATGCCGGAGTTGTGGCTTTGCCCGAGATGGCAGGATTCATGATGGACATGGGATCTGTTAGCACCATGGAAGGATTTTCCGAAGACGGTTTCGAGACACAGTCGATACAGGGGATCCTCAGCGCCTCCGCAGACATCTTCATGAGCACAGCTGCCTATACATTCGGCCAGGTCATGTACAGGAGCAGGGGATATGAGAGCAATTACCAGAATGTCAGCCTTAACGGATTCGTCGTCAATGACATAGAGTCCGGGGCACCCTACTGGTCGAACTGGGGAGGGCTGAACGACGTAATGCGCAGCTCAATGGTCAGCTCAGGTCCCGAGCCCATCGGTTTCCTCTTTGAACCTGTCGGCGGCGCAACGCGAATCAACACACGTGCTTCAGAATACAGATCAGGCATCCGAGCCGTCTACTCCCGCTCCAACCGCACCTACCCCAACAGGGCGATGCTTACCTACAGCACAGGCCTGATGGAAAACAACTGGGCGGTCACCGGCAGCTTCTCAAGAAGATGGGGAAACCACGGCTATGATGAGGGCACCTTCTACAACGCCAATTCCTTCTTCCTCTCCGTGGAAAAGAAGATCAACAGTCGCCACAGCCTGAACCTTACCGCCCTCGATGCAATATATGAGAGAGGAGTAGGAGGCGGATCAACTCAGGAAGCCTATGACCTCGCCGGCAACAACTATTATAATCCCTACTGGGGCTACCAGAACGGTGAAGTGCGCAGCGCACGCGTAAGAAGCAACAACAAGCCGCTGACAACCCTCGCCCACACATGGAGGCCGTCCGAAAAGCTTGATATCCAGACTACTGCCGGATACTGGTTCGGGAAGAGCGGATACTCAGCCCTTAACTGGTATGACGTGCTTGATCCAAGGCCCGACTACTACCGCAAGCTTCCAAGCTATTTTTATGGCGAATCCGATCAGGCACGTATAACAGAAGACTGGAAGACTGACCCGGCAGTGAGACAGATTAACTGGGACCATTTCTATTTTGCCAACCGGAAAAATATCTTCGCGGTTGATAAAGAAGGCGGTGTCGAAGGTAACACCCTCTCCGGCAACCGTTCGAAATACATTGTTGAGGACCGTCGCAACGACCTCTCCCAGTTCCAGCTGAACACAAGGGCCTCGTGGGACATGACTTCGCGGCTCAACCTGACCGGAGGTCTCCTCATCGATATCTACCGCGGGCACAACTTCAATGTTATCAAGGATCTTCTGGGAGGCGATTTCTGGCTTGATGTAGACCAGTTTGCCGAGAGGGATTACCCCAACAATCCGGATGCATTTCAAAATGATCTTAATAACCCCGACAATGCCGTCATAGAGGGTGAAACCTTCGGGAACAGCTATTATGCCTTCCAGCGTGGCGCCACCCTGTGGGGCACCGGCACATTCAGCGGCAGCCGGTACAATCTGTATCTCAGCGCACACGCAAGATATACGGCCATGTGGCGCGAGGGTCTGATGCGCAAGGGTCTCTTCCCGGATAACTCCTTCGGAAAATCGGAGAAACTTGATTTCCCCACGTGGGGCATCAAGGCCGGAGGCGATTACCGGATCACGGGTCGTCATATGATACTCCTCAACACCCTCGTGACAACAAATCCCCCTCTATTCAGAAACAGTTTCCTCTCTCCCCGCACCCGCAATACCCTTACGCCAGAGCTTCGCGAGGAGACGATCATCTCCGGAGACCTCAGCTACGTGCTACGCTCACCTGCAGTGACGGGAAGGGTGACAGCCTACTACACCCGCTTCATGAATCAGACTGAAGTGACAAGCTTCTATCACGATGAGTGGAGGAC
>ERZ1645192.4012-NODE-4012-length-11805-cov-8.365362_pt1 | contig 11805 bp, 8 predicted proteins | sample MGYA00575354_ERZ1645192 | MGnify/ENA primary metagenome ERZ1645192 (study PRJEB40844, sample SAMN11349763) | freshwater sediment metagenome | isolation source: river sediment | host: Sediment | place: India: Faizupur Khadar , New Delhi | collected 2017-02-21 ... | reverse complement strand
GGGGTCGGGGGGACGGGCTCGTCGTTGTCGAGGATGGTGGCCTGGCCCGCGTCGTTCTGTCCGGTGCTCAGGGTCGCGGAAAGGGAGAAGGTCTCGTCTGGCTCGTCCGAGGCGTCGTCCACGGTGTCGGTCCTGACCAGCAGGGTGGAGCTGCCGTCCGGCACGTCAATGGGCCCGGTCACGTCGGACCAGGTCGTGCCGTCTGTGCTGAACTGGAAGCGGGCCTCGTTGTAGTCGGCGTCCACGGCCGTGCCGTCGGCCAGGGTCAGGGTGACGGTGCTGCCTGGGGCCGCGTTGGTCACGCTGACCGTGAAGACGGCGTCCTGGCCCTCGTCGACCTGCACGTCGCTGACGCTCACGGCCGGGGTCGGGGGGACGGGCTCGTCGTTGTCGAGGATGGTGGCCTGGCCCGCGTCGTCGCCTCTTCCTTGCAGTTCTTCATCCGTAACGGCAGGGAAGTCCCTTGGATCCAGTCCTCCGAGCTTGGCCACCCCGTCGATGATGTCGCCGGGGTCGTCCTCGTAGGCTCCCACGCCTCCACTTTGGGTCCCGGGACCTGCGGCAGTTTCAATTTCCTGGAGGCCCAGACCTCTCAGATACTCATCAACACTCAACACGGTGCCATCGGCAAGAACAATATTGGGCAATGCAGCTTGGCCCAGATCGGAAAAATCGAGCACGACCTGGCCACCATTGGCAAAGGTGAATATCAGGGAAGCCCCTTCCACTCTGGGTTCGGCCTGCTCGAATTCTTGAGACAGTTTTATCGGTGCATCTGGAGTAACGTCTATTGTGCGCATCTCCCCTTCTTGTGGGGCGTGAATGGGCTGAATGGTCTTTTGCGTGTTCTTTGCCATGGGGCCTCCGCTGGTTTGCGGGCTGGGAAGAATTCTGAAGCATCAATACCCGATGCTTTGACGGGATATATGAAACCGCAGCCGTCAGGGGTCAAGTATGAAAAGAACTGGCGTCAACAAATCATACCCGGGGTTCTTCAATGACGGGGGCCAGCAACATCTTGGCACAAATCAGGGAAAAAATGTTCAGCAGACATGAAGGTTCAGGGACAAGCGCATCTTGTTTCACACTTTCGGGTGAATGACACCGGGCGGTCCATTCTTGTAAAGCTGGCAGTATATGCATAGGTTTCGTCAACAAAACGCTTTCGAGGGTACGCTTTCATGAACGGCACTCAAGCCATTGGCTCCCGCCTTCCTGCTCCAGCCGTTGAAAAACCGCAACGTTCGCCTACAGTCCAGCTCACTCCGGCCCAGGTCGGGTTCACCACTCCTTTGGTCGGATGCCTGGCAATTGTCTCTCGCCTGTTCGACAAACCAGTGAGCCTCACAGCCTTGGAAGCTGGTCTGCCTCGCACCTCGGATGGATTGACCCCCTATGCGTGTATTCGTGCCGCCCGGAGAGAGGGCATTGACGCCCGGATCGTTCACAAGCCGGACCCGGAAAAGATTTCCACCCTCAATCTGCCCTGCATCCTGCTCATGGCCGATGGCGGGGCCTGCGTGCTGACGGGCATGCAAACGGATTCGGCCAGGATCATCGTGCCTGAAAATCCGGACGCGCCCTTCGATATTCCACTGGAGGAGTTGCGTTCCAGCTATTCGGGCCATGCGGTCTTTGCCCGTCCCAGGGCAAAGGCGGCCTCGTGGTCCAAGGATCTGAAAATCTCCGACACGAAGAGGTGGTTCTGGGGAACCCTTCTTCATTTCTGGCCGATCTACAGGCACGTGGCCCTTGCATCCATATTCATTAATATTTTGGCCATTGCCTCGCCCGTTTTCACCATGAATGTGTACGACCGGGTGGTGCCCAATAACGCATTGGAAACCCTGTGGGTTTTGTCCATCGGGGTAGGGTTGGCCTTTTTCTTCGACTTCATCCTGCGCAACCTGCGCGGGTATTTCGTGGACATTGCAGGACGCAACTCCGACATACTCGTGGCCAGCAAGCTGATGAGCCACATCCTGTCCATCCGCATGGACCACAAGCCGGACTCCACCGGGGCACTGGTCAACAATATGCGTGAATTCGATGCACTGCGTGAATTCTTCAGCTCCACGACTCTGCTGGCCCTGATCGATCTGCCCTTCCTGGTCCTCTTCATTGTCATTATCGCTTTCATCGGTGGCCCCTTGGCCGTCATACCTGGGGTGGCCACACCCATCGTCATCCTGGTCGGGATCATCGTGCAGGGCCCTCTCAGGCAGGCCATTGAAGGAGGCTACAGAGAGTCCACCCAGAAGAACGCCTTGCTGGTTGAGGCCATAGGAGGGCTGGAGACCATCAAAACCAGCCGGGCAGAGGGGGCCATGCTCGGACGGTGGGAGAACATCATCGGCCTGGGTGCCCGGTCATCCACCCGCGCCAAATCCCTGAGCACGTTTTCCCTGACGTTCACGCAGCTTGTTTCCCAGCTGGTGTATGCAGGAGTGATCATTTGGGGCGTGTACCGCATCTCGGACGGAGAAATGACCACGGGTGGTCTCATTGCCTGCTCCATCCTGGTCGGCAGGGCCATGAGTCCCCTGGGAGCCGTGGCCGCCATGCTGACGAGGTTGCAGCAAAGCCGCATGGCGCTCAAAAATCTGGACGTACTGATGAAGATTCCCAGCGAGCGATCCGAGGACGTACAGCACACAGAGCACCGGGATCTTCGCAGCTCTGTCACCTTTGAGGACGTAAGTTTCAAATATCCTGGGGCGTTAGTCAATGCTCTCTCGTATGTGACGTTTCATGTCAACCAGGGAGAGCGGGTAGCCATTGTCGGCAAGATGGGGTCTGGAAAGACCACCCTGGGCAAATTGGTCAACGGTCTGTACACGCCCCAGCGCGGGGCGGTAAAGGTGGGAGGTCTGGACATCCGCCAGATCGACCCGACCGAGCTGCGCTCGAAAATCGGCTACATGGCCCAGGACAACTTTCTTTTCCAGGGCACGATCCGGGAAAACATCACCCTGGGGGCTCCCCATGTCAGCGACCATGCCTTGATCAGGGCCGCAACGATCGCCGGGGTGACGGATTTCGTAAAAAACAGTCCGGCCGGTTTCAACCTGCAGGTCGGAGAGCGCGGTCTGAACCTGTCTGGCGGCCAGCGTCAGGCAGTGACCATTGCCCGGACCCTGCTCATGGATCCGGACATCGTCATCCTGGATGAGCCAAGCAGTTCCATGGATGTGGGCGTGGAGGCCATACTGAAGCTCCGCCTTGCGGCTGCCTTGAAGGAGAAAACGCTTCTCCTCATCACCCACAGGCCCAGTCTCTTGTCCCTGGCAACCCGGATCATCGCGCTGGAAGATGGCAAAATCATCGCTGACGGCCCGCGCGACGCCGTGCTTGCGGACCTGCAGAAGCGGGCCAACGGAGGCAGGCGTGCATAAGCCATTGTTTTCTGAGCACGAGCTGGAGTTCATGAATGAGGTCGATGCCGCCCTGTTCCGGCGCGGCCATCGCTGGGCCTATGTCCTGTCATTGACCATCTGCTTCCTGCTGGGTTCGTTTCTGGTCTGGACCCACTTTGCCATTCTGGATGAAGTGACCCGCGGCACGGGACAGGTCATTCCTTCCCAGAGGGTGCAGGTCATCCAGAATCTGGAGGGCGGCATTCTGGAGGAAACCCTGGTGCGGGAGAACCAGATCGTGGAAAAAGGGGACATTCTGGTCCGCATCAGCAACGAGATGGCGCAGAGCACCTTGAAGGATACGGCCAGCCAGGCCCTGTCCCATGAAGCGGCCATTGCACGTCTGAAGGCCGAGGCAGCGGGAACTGAGCCGGGATTTTCAGAGGAACTGCGGACCAAGGCTCCAGCCCTGATCAGGGACCAGATGGACATTTACCGCGCGCGTATGAATCAGCTCAATCAGGAAATGAACATTTTGCGCAGCCAGTATACCCAGCGGGTGCAAGAAGCCAACGAGATGTCCATCCGCAAATCCCAAGTGGCATCTGACCTGAAACTGGCCCAGGAACAGCTCGATATTGCCCGGCCCCTTGTGGAAAAAAAGGTCTATCCGCGTGTGGAATATCTGACTCTGGAACGCAGCGTCAGCTCTCTGCGCGGGGATCTGCAGACTCTCAGTGTGGCTATTCCACGGACCCAGCAGGCAGCCCAGGAGATCAAGGAGCGGCAGGCTCAGCGGTTGGCTGAATTCAAGGCTCTGGCCTTGCAGGAAATGAACAAGCATCAGACCGAGCTCGAATCAAAACTCCATGCCCTGTCCGCCGGACAGGACAGGGTGACCCGCACCGATGTGCGCAGCCCGGTCCGCGGAACCATCAAGCAGGTCATCCTGAACACCGCCGGAGGGGTGGTCAAGCCTGGGGAGCCCATATTGGAAATCGTGCCGTTGGATGATACTCTTTTAATAGAGGCCAATATCAAGCCCGCAGACATAGCCTTCCTGCACCCCGGGCAAAAGGCCATGATCAAGATCACAGCGTATGATTTCTCCATTTACGGTGGATTGGAAGGGGCTGTGGAGCAGATCAGCGCCGACACCATCGAGAACCAGAAAGGGGAAAGCTTCTATAAGGTCAAGCTGCGGACCAAGGCTGCGGCCATCGTGTACCGGGGGGGAAATCTGCCCATCATTCCGGGCATGACGGCCAGTGTGGACATCCTGACCGGCAAGAAAAGTGTTCTCGATTACCTCCTCAAGCCGATCTTGAAGGCCAAGGAAAACGCCTTGCGGGAGCGGTAACGTTTGCGGCCCGCTGTTGCAATTTTCTTGTTCCTTCTTGTGGTGGTGTTTTTACTTCCGGCCAGGAGTGGGGCGGAACATGCATCAGAATCCGTCAGGATCTTCCAGACCGCGGCCTTTCGCGGCAGTTTCAAGGCCCTGCCCAAATGGAAGCGTGTTCTGTCCATGGCCCAGAAGCAGGTCAAAACGCTCAGTGTCTGCAATTTCAGAACGGCGTGTCCTCCAGGCGCAGCCAGCTGGCTGCGTATCAAGCGGGATGCCGAAGGCAAGGACAGGGTGACCCAGCTCAAGATGGTCAACGCCTTTTTCAACAGCTGGCCATACCGGCTGGATGTTGAAGCCTATGGGGCGTCGGACTGGTGGGCCACCCCGCAGGAATTTCTGAGGCTGTCCGGTGATTGCGAGGATTACGCCATCATCAAATATTTCATGCTGCGGGAGTTGGGGTTCGCCGCCAGCGACCTGCGGATCGTCATCTTGAAGGACCGCATCAGGAATATCGGCCATGCGATTTTGGTTGTCTTCCTGCAAGGGGATGCCCTTGTGCTGGACAATGTGACCAGCGCCATTTTTTCGCACCGCAAATACAAGCATTATGTCCCGCAATTTTCCGTGAACGAGAAGTACCGGTGGTCGCACATCGCACTGGCCAAACAACCATAGACGGAGACAGGAACATGGCAGCATCAAAAGGCAATCAGGCACAGCCAGCCCTTGGCAACAGCAGATCCGAAATGGTCATGGGCGTGGCGCTGATCTTTCTGGTTATCGCCGTCCTGCTCTCCTGGGTGGTCTGGAGCATTCGGTCCAAGCAGGACGAAATGCTGGGGCAGGTGCGGGAGCGTTTGGCACTTCTGGCCAACAGCCGGGTGGAAGTCCTGCAGTCCTGGCTGGCTGGTCATGTTCAGCAAACCGAGCGGCTCGTTTCGTCGGACCTGTTCCGCCTCTACGCCACTGACATGGATCTGATCGATGCGGACCCGAGTTTTTTGATCACCGGCGTGATTCCCGAGGGGGATGAACAGGAGCAGATGGCTCAGTTGGCAGAGCAGCTCCCGCTCATGCAACAGACCTTCACCGACTTCACGTCCTTTGCGGGTTTCATGTCCGGGCGTATCGTGCACAGGGCCGGGCAGTCCTACATAGGATCTGATGTCCGCTCCTTGCCGTTGTCGCCCACACAGCAGGCCTTAATCAAGAAAACCTTTGCCTATCCAATGCCTCATTTTTCCCTGTTCCGGCAGACGGACAACGGACTTGTCATCGACCTGTTCGTACCCATCCTGTCCACGGCAAGCGAGGATGCTGAGAAGAATGTCGTGGCCGTGGTCATGCTGACCAAGAGCGCGACCACAAACATTTCCGCCATGCTCTCCAACTCCCCGCTGGCAACCAAGGGGGAACGGACGCGGCTCATGCAGATGACCGAAGTAGGTTTCCAGGAAATTGTTCCCTGGAGTCCCGGTGGAATGGTTCCCTTGAACGCGCCTCCGGAGCTGGAGCCGGACCAGCGCATGAAGTTCGCCAAGCGTGCGGCCCTGTCCGGACAAAATCCTGTCTTTTCGCTGGGCACGAAGGTGCCTGAACTGGACCTATGGGTCGTCCAGGAAGTGGACGCCCACGACGCCGCCAAGGGCGTGCAGGAATATTCGCGCATTTCCATTCTCATCGCGGCGCTCATCGCTATGGTCGCCAGCCTGCTGTTCGGAGTCGTCTGGTGGCGGACCATGGGGCAAAATCAGACACGCAGGGCGCATCAGTTCCAGCAGCTAGCCACGGAACTGGAGCAGCAGCGCAATTTTCTGGATTCCATCAACGGTTCCATTCCGGATTTCATCGCCGTGAAAAATCTGGATGGGGCCTATGTCTATGCAAATCCGGCCTTGTCCGCCGGGGTGGACAGGCCCGAGGGAGAGGTGCTGGGGTTGGATGACGTGGCGCTTTTTGGTTTCGACACGGGAAAACGGCTGGAACAATCCGACGAAGAGGCGCTCAGGACAGGCGCCCCTGTCGTGTGCACGGAACGTATTTATCTCAAGTCACAGCTGCATCATTTTCAGATCACCAAGGTCCTCCTCAAGGGTGCGCAGGACGCACCACAAGGCATCGTGTCCGTGTTCCGGGATGTGACCAGCATGGTCCGGGCCGAGGAGCGCAAGCGGCTGGCCATTCAGCAGACCGTTGAGGCGCTCGTGAAGGCCATTGAGTTTACGGATCCCTATCTGGCCGGGCACTCGGTGCTGATGCGGGATCTGTCCTCCCTGGTGGCAGAAGACCTGCAGCTTCCGGAGGCTCTCAGGTCCACGGTGGAAATCGCCTCCCACCTGTCCCAGATCGGCAAGATGTTCATTGACAGGGATCTGCTGACCAAGCCCTCGCCACTCACCGATGCCGAAAGACAGTCGATGCAGAAACATGTCGAGCATGCGGCCGACATTCTTCGCCAGATCGATTTCGAGTTGCCTGTCTTCGAGGCCATATACCAGATGAATGAAAGCCTCGACGGGAGCGGCTACCCGAGAGGACTGCAGGAAGACGAGATCACCCTGCAGGCCAGAATTCTGAGCGTGGCCAACAGCTTCTGCGCCATGGTCAGGCCCAGGGCCTACCGTCCGGCCATGCCAGCAGCAGAGGCATTGCAGACCCTGCGTGATGCTGCAATGCAATATGATCAGCGTGTTGTTGAAGCCCTTGCCAAGGCGCTTGATTCGGCTCGCGGTCAGAAGATCATGGAGAAGGCAGCAAGGTAGGACGAAAACGACTGGTTTGACGTGGCCAAGCCCGGCCCGGAATCCGGGTGCGGGCCTTTTTATCGCGCCTGCAGCTGTCTGATGGTCCGGGCAATCTGATTGCCCAGGGCCGTCTTGCGGGAGACTTCCTGCTCCACCGAGGCAATGCCCTTGATCACCGTGGAGTGCTTGCGGTTGAATCTCCGGCCGATGTCCACCAGAGAGAGGTCGGTATGTTTGCGGGCCAAATAGTAGGCGGTATTGCGGGCCACGACGCGTTCCTTCTTTCTGCTTTTGGAACGCAATTCGTCCAGGCCGAGACCATACGCCTGGCAGACAAAGCTGATGATCTTGTCCAGGTCCAGAGATGCGTCATCCAGCGCGTAGTTGTTGAGCACGTTCCAGGCCAGGTCCATGGAGATGTCCACGTTCAGCAGCTTGGCCTTGAGGATGATGTTCTTCAGGCAGCTCTCAAGCTGGCGGACGTCGTTCCTGATTCGATCTGCCAGCAGCTGGGCCACGCTGCCGGGCATGTGGACCTGGGCGCAGTGGGCTTTGGATGCAATGATGTTGAGCCGGGTCTGATGGTCTGGCTTATCAATGACCGCCATAAACCCCTGGGCAAAACGGGACACGAGATTGGGGTCTATGTCCGTCAGTTCGCGGGGCAGAAAGGTGCTGGTCAGGACCACGCGCCTGCCTTGGTTTTGCAGTGACTTCAGCGTATTGAGGAGTTCATCCTGCATTTTCTCCTTGCCCTGGAAAAAGTGGATGTCTTCCAGAAGAAGGAAGTCCACATTGTTCCGAAAGCGGGTCTTGAACTGCTCCACAGTCTTGGCTTTGATGGCCATGACGAGTTGCGAGGCGAATTCCTCGCCGCTCAGGTAGCTGATTCGCAAATGGTTTCGGTTGGTCTGCCGGGCGATCTCATTGCCAATGGCCTGCACCAGGTGGGTCTTGCCCAGGCCTGGGGCTGAGCAGAGAAAGAGCTGCTCGGAACCCTGCATATCCTGGCAGAAACTGCGAGAAGCCATGTATGCTAAATTATTGCAAGGTCCCACAATGAAGTCATCGAACTGGTGTCGCCAGCTTTGCACGACCTGCGTGGTCAGGGGGTGCGTCATGGGCAGGCCCATTTGTCTGGTGACGATCTTTTTTTCCGGGGCGGGCAAGGCTGGAGTGGAGGGGATGGCTGACAATGTGCCCAGGTCGATCCGCGGAGAGTAACCGAGACTCTCGGTGGCTACTTCGCGGATCGTGTCCATCAGGCGGTCGTTGACCTTGCTGCGCACGAATTCGTTTGGCGCACGCAACACAAGGACATCATCTTCCAGACATCCGCGCAGAGGCTTGATCCAGAGTTGAAAAAGCCCCGGAGCAAGGCATTGTTCAAGTGCGAGAGAGATACGGTTCCATGGGGAAGTCATGGGAGTGATCCCTAGCCAAGTGAGGACCTGGCGACAACTCCGGGAAAGTCCGGATGCGAGAAGTTGGTGGATCTGTTTCTGTACAACGTAATACACTCATATCATTACGAATAGCCAGAACAGACGTACTCCCGGCTTTCCATGGGATCCGCGCATTCCCCGAAGGGCCATGGATGACCGAGCGTCAATGTTTTTTTTATCACAAGAATAAAACTATTTTCCACATAATAAAAATTAAAATCTAAAATTTTCTTTTATTTTCTCAATTTTTTGAATTTAGAAATCAAACTAAAGGGATTCTTTGTCCAAAAAGGGATCATTCGCGTGTTTTTAGAATAATATATTGAAATATATATAAAAAAATAAAAACAAGTAAACTCAGTCTGTTGGAATCCCATGGGGTTGCATTGCCAGATGGGTAAAAATCTGCCGCTATTGCTGAGTATTTACAGGTATAAGGAGAATAATTGATGATTATGGAGACTGAAGCTGCATTATTACTCACACCATGGAAGTCCGAAATACGAACCATGAAGGCAAATCTGAACGTCGTCACGCCGCCAGCCATGCGTTTTCTGCACGCTTCAGAATGTGACAAAAAGGAGTGCCCGGTCGACTGATAATGAAGGTGGCCAGGTCCTGACACGTGCATCCACAGCCAGTCTGTGCTGCTGTTCAGGGTGTGTCAGCCTTTGCGGGATTGTCGCCGTGGGGCTCAGGGCCGTTTCCCCTTCGACCGGGTTGGAGCAGACCATGCTGGCAGTCGTCCCCGAAGTCTGGGCTCACCGCGGAGCCCGGAGCGTTGCTCCTGAGAATACCTTAGCCGCAGCCAGGGCCGCTTTGGCCCAAGGGGCGCATGGCTGGGAGCTGGACGTGCGCATCACCCGCGATGGTGCCATCGTTGTCGCCCATGATCAGGGCTTGCGCAGGGTGACGAATATCGCCGGGTTGCCTGACATGCCGCCACGCCCCAAGCACCTTGTCAGTCACTTGAGTCTTGATCAGATTCGCCGATTGGACGCCGGCAGTTGGTTTGCGCGGCGGGATCCATTTGGAACCGTGGCCAGCGGACAGGTGGGTGCGGAGGACCTGAAATATTTTGCAGGGGAAACCATCCCAACCCTGGCCGAGGCCCTGTCCTGGACTCTTGGGGCAGGGTTTTTCGCCAATGTCGAGGTCAAGGACATGCTCGGCGGGGATGATCGCGGTCTGGTCAGAGGGGTGGCCGCCGAGATCAAAAAAACGGGAGCCTTCCGGCACGTGCTGGTCTCCTCGTTTCGGCAGAAATCCCTGGAGTATTTTCGGACCCTTTGCCCGCAGGTGCCCGTCGGACTTCTGATGGATGAGACCGCACTGCGGCTTCCCACCCAAGAAATCCTTGTCCGGTTGAAGGATCTGGAAGCCAAGGCCCTGCATCCTTCCCTGGGAGGCCTCTGGGCAGGCAGGATCCACGACATCCGTGCAGGGGGATTTGACGTCAATGTCTACACGGTGAACCAGGCTGGCGACATCCTCCGGATGGTCCGGGACGGAGCCACGGCCATTATCACCGATTATCCGGCCCGGACCCATGCCGTGCTGCAATCCCTGCTTAAAGATCAACCGCGCGGGTGAAAGGGGATGCACGGTTTGGCGCGGTTTGCAGACCATGACCCTGGGATGGATCAGTGCCCGAATTTGTTCACGACCGTGCACCGCGTTGTGTACGCCGGTACAGCATCAATCCGTAGAGGCCCACATTGAGCCCGACGAGGGCTGCGGCCAGGAAAATCTGGGTTTGCCGGGTCAGGCCTGCAGGGTAGATTGCGGCCATCAGATAGTGCACGAGAAAGCCTGACTCATATCCGGTTTCTGCGGCCCGGCGCAGGAAGGTGGTTTCCAGTTCTGTCAACGGACAGTACCATCCAAAGGCTTCCACCAGAAATCCCCAGATGGCGGAAGGGATGTGTATGAAGGCGAAGCGCGGGAAGCGCATCGCGATCAGTCCGCCGACAGCGACCAGGCAGATGAAGGCAAGGTGCAGGAGAAGAACCAGGTTGGCGGCGAGCAGGTACATGTTTTCCGAAAATCGGGGAAAGAGGCATGCCATCTCCCCGCTTTGCATGCAATCTGGTGTTAGACCTCGAACAGCATCTCCAGGTCCGAGCGGGTCAGGCTCTTCCAGGCCGACTGGCCCGGTATGATCGAATCGGCGATGCCTTTCTTGGATTCCTGGAGTTTCAGGATCTTTTCCTCCACCGTATTCTCGCAGATCATCTTGTAGGAAAAGACCTGGCGGGTCTGACCAATTCGATGGGTGCGGTCAGTGGCCTGGTCCTCTACGGCCGGGTTCCACCACGGGTCGTAATGGATGACATAGTCTGCCGAAGTCAGGTTGAGCCCGGTCCCGCCAGCCTTGAGGGAAATGAGGAAGATGGGGATCTCGGGTGTATTGTTGAACTTGTCCACCTGTTCGAAGCGGTCCTTGGAGGTGCCGTCCAAATAGCAGAAAGGAATTTCGACCATGTTCAGCCAGTTGCGGATGATGTGCAGCATCTGCACAAATTGAGAGAAGACCAGGACCTTGTGCCCGTCGTCGATAATGGAAGTGACCAGATCCTTGAAGGCCTCGAACTTGCCCGAGGACAAATTGGGATGGAGGCCAGGCATGTCAAGCTTGAGGAGTCTCGGGTGGCAGCAGATCTGCCGGAGCTTGAGCAATGCGTCCAGAATGGAGATCTGGCTCTGGCCGATGCCTTTCTCGTCCACGTCCTGCAGAACCTGCTCTTTGAGCTTCTTGGCCAGGGCCGCATAGAGTTCCATCTGGTCGTCCAGCAGGGCGGAGTAGTAGATGTTTTCCACCTTGGGCGGCAGATCCTTGGCCACTTCATTCTTTGTCCGGCGCAGGATGAAGGGTTTGACCCGGGCCTTGAGGTAGCCCAGGCTGTCGTCGT
>ERZ1645192.4011-NODE-4011-length-11806-cov-19.392477_pt1 | contig 11806 bp, 10 predicted proteins | sample MGYA00575354_ERZ1645192 | MGnify/ENA primary metagenome ERZ1645192 (study PRJEB40844, sample SAMN11349763) | freshwater sediment metagenome | isolation source: river sediment | host: Sediment | place: India: Faizupur Khadar , New Delhi | collected 2017-02-21 ... | reverse complement strand
ATAATTTATAAAAATCTAAGATTTTTATCCTTTGTGTCGAAATTAGATATGTTGATAATCAATTAGATATAAAATTAGTTTCTTTGTGTAACTTGGTGTTTTAGTGTCTTTGTGGCAAAAACAAGGTTTTCGGAGCTGACTCTTATATTATTTTCTGATATTATTTGCAATCCTATCCGGAACTTTTTTCTTTTGTGTTTTTAATAAGTTTGAACTCTTGCACTAAATACTTATTTTTGCATCAACCAGAAGTCCCCCTTGCGGGGGATTTAGGGGGCTTTACACTAAAATTATGAAATCAATCGGCCTTTTCTTCGGTTCATTTAATCCTGTTCATTTGGGTCATACCAGTCTGGCAGAGTATATTTTTGAATTTTCGGGTGTTGACGAAATCTGGTTCGTGGTCAGCCCGCGCAATCCGCTGAAAGATCAATCGGAGCTGATAGATGAGTACCTGCGACTCCGGATGCTGCATCTTGCAACTGAAAACACAGAATATCTCGTGCCATCAGACATCGAATTTGAGCTTCCAAAACCATCATACACTATCAATACGCTGAAAACACTGAGTGAACGATTCCCCGAAGACAATTTTATTTTGCTGATTGGGAGCGATAATATGCAGATTTTCGACCAGTGGAAAGATTATCAGACCATTCTGGATGATTATTCGGTGCTTGTTTATCCGCGCGAAGGTTATTCTTACGAAGAATTTGAAGAAAAGTATCCGGAAATGCAAATTCTGGAAGAAGCACCGTTTTTCGATGTTTCATCTACTGAAATACGTACACTTATAAAAAACAAACAGGATGCAAGCCCCTGGCTGCATCCCGAAGTGTATCAGTTTATCAGAGATAACGGTCTTTATACTGATTAATTTCTTGTAATTCGAAAAAATCGGGAAATTTATATTCACAGAAAAGGATTATACTGCCTTTCGTATCCAATGGTAGTAGACGGTCCGTGACCGCAATACACAACTGTTTCATCGGGCAGGGTCATCAGTCTTTCTTCAATGGATTTGATCAGCGTAGCATAATCGCCCTTTACAAAGTCGGTACGACCAATCGAACTGTTGAAAAGTACGTCGCCAACGAAAACCACTCCCGCCTCTTTACAATACAATGAAAAGCTTCCTGGTGAATGACCCGGAGTATGCATGGCTATCAGCGACGTATTTCCGAAATTAATTATTTGATTATCAGTAATATAGCTTCCAGGACGCTGTACAGATTCTGAATAGGGTATTCCCCAGTTTTTAGCTACCAGATGAGCAGAATCAAGCAAAAATTCATCTTCAGCGCCGGCATCAGGCATTATTCCGTAGGTTTCATGTAAAAATTTATTGCCAAACTGATGGTCAAAATGCAAATGGGTATTAATCACACGTTTCAAAGTGAGTTGATTTTCTTCAATAAACCGCTTAATCCGTTCTTTTTCTTTATCAAACAGCATACCGGCATCAATCACAGCCGCTTCACCTGTTTCATCCCAAATCAGATAGGTGTTCTCCTGCAGCGGATTAAAAGGAAAAACTTTTACGTTCATATTTGAAAAATTAGAAATTAGAAGTCAGAAGTCAGAAATTAGAATAAAAAATAAGCACAAATTTTAGAGGATTTTCGCTCAATAATATAAAGTAGAAATGCTGCACTTTTCATTTCCCTTGCGGGGTAAGGGTTAGGGATAAGGGCTTTCTAAAGAGGCAAATAAACAATCTTTTTTGTTTCGAAAAATTCTCCGGAAAAAAAATCCTTCAATGCATACGTTTCTGCTGTATTTCTGAAAGGCAGTATTTCGTGTTCAAGTTCGCCGCCTTTCAGACAGATTAAACCATTCGGGAGTGCATTTTGTTGTTTCGGACTTATGTTTTTCCGGCAGAGCTTCACCAGTTCGGCAAGAGGCATAACTGCCCGGCTTACCACAAAGTCGTATTTGTTTTTTTCCTCCTGAATTCTCGAATGTTTTAATTCAATGTTTTTCAATTGAATAAAAGATGAAATCTCCTGTGTAACTTTAATCTTTTTACCAATGCTGTCAATGAGTGTAAAATGAACTTCCGGAAAAAATATTGCCAGCGGAATACCCGGAAATCCACCTCCGGTGCCAACGTCCAAAACCCTTGTACCCGCTTTGAAGTGGATGACTTCGGCAATTCCGAGTGAGTGCAGCACGTGTCTTTCATACAAATTATCAATATCCTTGCGTGAAATCACATTGATTTTACTGTTCCAATCTACATATAAATCATACAGAGAGCCGAATTGCGACACCTGAGTTTCATTTAAATTTGTAAAGTATTTCAGAATTAAATCCATACACATTTATTTTTTTTTGTGTTTTCAAAAGTACTTCATTTTTTGCAGATACTCAAACCGCTTATAAAACATTTTCAGAATGGATTAAAATTTGTAACTTTGCACCCGTTTTTTGAATAATCAATTAATCAGAATAAATACAAACTAAATAAGCAACTTAGAAAATTATGAGAGCATACATATTTCCCGGTCAGGGAGCGCAGTTTACAGGCATGGGAAAGGATTTGTACGAAAATTCGCCATTAGCCAGAGAGTATTTTGAAAAAGCCAATGAAATTCTTGGTTATCGCATTACCGATTTAATGTTTGAAGGAACTTCCGAAGATCTTCGTCAGACCAAGGTAACTCAACCCGCCGTTTTTCTTCATTCAGTAATTTCGGCCATTGCCCTGGGCGATAAGTTTAAACCCGATATGGTTGCCGGTCATTCACTGGGCGAATTTTCGGCACTGGTTGCAGCCGGAGCACTAACTTTTGAAGAAGGGCTCAGACTCGTGTACGCTCGTGCAATGGCCATGCAGAAGGCATGTGAAAAAGAACCTTCAACAATGGCTGCCGTACTCGGACTTGACGACGAAACAGTGGAGGAAGTTTGCGACGAGGTGAATAAAGAACACATTGTGGTGGCAGCTAATTACAACAGTCCGGGACAATTAGTCATCTCGGGATCAATCGAAGGAATTGACAAAGCCTGTGAATTGCTGAAACAACGCGGTGCCAAACGCGCCCTGAAGCTGCCCGTAGGGGGAGCATTCCATTCACCCCTCATGGAACCTGCCAGACAGGAACTCCAGGCTGCCATAGAAAAAGCAGTTGTAAGCACTCCTGTCTGCCCTGTATATCAGAATGTGAACGCAAATCCGCAAACAGATCCGGAGTCGATCAAAAAAAACCTGATAGCACAGCTCACCGCACCCGTACGCTGGACTCAAACCGTAAAAAATATGATCAACGACGGAGCTGATGAATTTATCGAACTTGGCCCGGGCGATGTGCTGAAAGGTTTGGTTAAAAAAGTAAATCCGGATATAATCACCGGATAACTCATTTTTTTTCAAATACAATTAAAAAAGCGCTGTAGTAAATTCTGCAACGCTTTTTTATTGTTTTTTTATACCGTTTTATTGCTATTTTTTTTATACCTTTGATGTGAAAATTAAATTATTTTTTTTACACATTTAATTCCATCTAACGCATTAAATAACAAATGTTTATGTCAAAAAAACTTTTAATCAGAGACCTCACATTACGCGATGGTCAGCAGTCGTCTTTTGCAACCCGCATGAGTCAACCACAGATTGACCGGGTATTACCTTACTACAAGGAAGCTAATTTTTATGCCATGGAGGTTTGGGGAGGAGCCGTGCCAGACTCTGTGATGCGCTATTTGGGCGAAAATCCGTGGCATCGGTTGGAAAAAATCCACAAAGGAGTGGAAGGCGTATCCAAATTAACAGCTCTGTCGCGCGGCAGGAATCTTTACGGTTATGCACCATATCCGGATGAAATTATCGATGGTTTCTTTAAAAATGCTGTAAGTTCAGGATTGGATATCATGCGGATTTTCGATGCGCTGAATGACGTCGAAAATATAAAATCAAGCGTAAAATCGATCAAAAAATACGGTGGAATGGCTGATTGCGCAGTGTGTTATACCATTGATCCAAAGTATGATGATGAAATAAAAATTGTAGAAAAGAAAGGTTTTCTGGGCCTGTTCAATAAAAAAGAAGAAGTTGTAGTGAAAAGACAACCAGTTTTCACCGATACTTATTTTCTGAATAAAGCCAAAGAAATGGAAGCTCTCGGAGCCGATATGATTACCATCAAGGATATGAGTGGCCTTATACCACCCTCACGAGTGGCTTCTCTGATGACGTTGTTCAAAAAAGAACTGAAAGTACCCGTTGATTTCCATACGCATTGTACACCAGGTTTCGGCTTAGGTTCTGTACTCACTGCCATTATGTATGGTGTGGATGTGGTAGATACAAATATATGGTACTTTTCCGGAGGTCCTGCCGCACCGGCAATCGAACTGATTTATCTTTTCTGTAAAAAACTCGGTATTGAGCTGGATGTAAACATGAAAGCTGTAGCCAAAATCAATAAGGAGCTGGAAGGAATCCGCAGGGAACTGGCCGCTTTTGATACCGGAAAGCACTTCCCGAAAGCATTTAATCCGCTTACTGATAAACTACCGGCTGAAATTGACAAAGAATTTGACAAAGCCATCGAAGCAGTGAAGAAAGAGGATGAAAATGCTCTGCTGGCTGCCTGCTACGCTATCGAAGCTTACTTTGAATTCCCGAAACCGGACGATCTGGTTCGTAAAGCGGAAGTTCCGGGCGGAATGTACACCAACATGGTGGCACAGCTGAAGCAATTCAATTCAATGGATATTCTTGAAGACGCCTTACACCTGATTCCTAGCGTACGTTTGGATTCCGGATTACCTCCGCTCGTAACTCCAACCAGTCAGATTGTTGGTGCACAAGCTGTAGCTTCCGCACTGAACATTAAAAACGGAAGACCGAAATATGCTAATCCGTCCAATCAGTTTATTGCCCTTGTGAAGGGAGAATACGGAAAAACTCCGGTTCCCGTTGATCCAAAGTTCCGGGAACAAATCACCGGTTCACCCAGAGAAATGCCCTATGATACAAGTGGTTACAAACGTCAGGATAATCCTGTATTGCCGGAATTTGGCAATGTAAAACTGGCAAAGGACGAAAAGGACGAATTGCTTCTGGAATTATTCCCATCAGTAGCTACTAACTACCTCAGGGGCATTCGTGAAAACGAATATAAACTCAATCCGCAGCCTGCTCAGGTAGCTGAAACCAAAGAAACTGTAAAAAAAGAAACTGTTACTGAAGTTCAGCAGCCTGTAGGGAAAAAAATGAAATGTCCGCTTCCGGGTACCATTTTGAGCGTGAAAGTAAAAGTAGGCGATGTAGTGAAAGACGGACAAACCCTGTTCATTCTGGAAGCTATGAAAATGGAAAACAACATTACTTCCGAATTTAACGGAAAAGTGATTAATATCTTCGTAAAACCCGGTGAAATAGTACCTGAAGGTGCTCCATTGGTTGAAATTGCCCACGAATAATACAGGAACTATTCGTTTGAATGATATTTTTCAGATACTAAAAATGCAGAAAACTGGTTTTCTGCATTTTTTTATGCTCATACAAAAATTCCATTGATACAACCGATGAGTTCAATTAAAAATGAATGGAGTAGGGGGAGTATTCATTCTTTTTTCTTAATTTTGCAATTCAAAAAAAAAACTTAGATAACATGTTCAGAAATAAAACTTGCGGCGAGCTTCGACTTGCCGATGCCGGAAAAAACGTAACACTTGCCGGCTGGGTACAGCGAACACGTAAAATGGGCGGAATGACCTTCGTTGATTTACGCGACAGATATGGCATTACCCAGCTGGTGTTCAATCAGGATGTGAATGCCATACTCTGCGAACAGGCTAACAAAATGGGACGTGAATACGTGATACAGATAACCGGAACAGTAGCAGAACGAAGCAATAAAAACTCAAACATCGAAACAGGCGAAATTGAAATACTGGTGGATACGCTCCGGATACTCAATGAATCCAAAACACCGCCCTTTACCATTGAAGACAATACCGATGGCGGCGATGATATCCGAATGAAATACAGATACCTGGACTTGCGGCGAAACAGCGTACGGGCCAACCTGGAACTTCGGCATAAAATGACCATTGCGGTGCGTCAATACCTTGACAGCCTCGGGTTTCTGGAAGTGGAAACACCCGTACTCATCGGATCGACACCCGAAGGTGCACGCGACTTTGTGGTGCCTTCACGTATGAATCCGGGGCAGTTCTATGCCTTGCCGCAATCGCCCCAAACACTGAAGCAGCTGCTCATGGTATCGGGTTTCGACCGATATTTTCAGATTGTAAAATGTTTTCGCGACGAAGACCTGCGAGCCGACCGCCAGCCCGAATTTACGCAAATAGACTGTGAAATGTCGTTTGTAGAACAGGATGATGTGTTGAATACTTTCGAAGGACTTACCAAACATCTTTTCAGGTCACTCAAAGGGTTAGAAATCAGTGAACCATTTTTGAGAATGACATGGGCCGACGCAATGAAATACTACGGCTCTGATAAACCCGACATGCGTTTTGAAATGAAATTTACAGAACTGAAAGAAATCGTTTCGGGTCATAATTTCAGCGTATTTGACGATGCGGAATACGTGGCAGGAATCTGTGCTGAGGGATGTGCCGGTTACACAAGAAAACAAATCGACGAACTGACCGATTTTGTGAAACGTCCGCAAATAGGAGCTAAGGGACTCGTTAATATCCGTTACAACGAGGATGGTACTCTAAAATCATCAATAGATAAATTCTTTACCGAAGATAGCCTGGCTGGAATTGCTTCACAGTTTAATGCTCAAAAAGGCGATTTAATACTTATATTGGCAGGTGATAAGCGCAAAACTCAGAAAGCACTATGCGAATTGCGATTGGAAATGGGAGAGAGGTTAGGTCTTCGCAGCAAAGATAAGTTTGCTCCGCTTTGGGTGGTCGATTTTCCGCTCTTTGAATGGGACGAAGAAGAGCAACGCTATTTTGCTATGCATCATCCCTTTACATCACCCAAACCGGAAGATATTCATTTACTCGACACCAATCCGGGAGAAGTTCGTGCCAATGCGTACGATATGGTAATCAACGGGGTAGAATTAGGGGGAGGATCCATACGTATTCACGATAGCCAGCTACAGTCAAAAATGTTTGAATTACTGGGCTTTACGCCGGAAAAAGCTCAGGCACAATTCGGATTTCTAATGGGCGCATTCCAATATGGAGCACCTCCACACGGCGGACTGGCTTATGGACTGGATCGCTTCGTATCCATGTTTGCAGGGCTTGACAGCATACGCGACTGTATCGCTTTCCCAAAAAATAATTCCGGACGGGATGTAATGCTCGACGCACCGACTGAAATCGATCAAAGTCAACTTGACGAATTGAATCTGATTGTAAATCTTAAAAAATAAAAATTATTGAATAGTCCTGAAAGTCCTGCGAAATTCAGGACTTTTTTTTTCCTGAAAAAAAAAGAGGTGAATGTCAATTTTTCAAAAGAGCATAAATTGCATGTTCATTTAATTGAAACAGGAATTTCTGATAAATAGAATAAATTTTATAGTAATAGGGAACATTCATAAATTATATTTGACATAATATAAATTATGAGAAAATTGTGGTTGATTTTTTGAATTGTCAGATGGTATCCATCTCGGAGCGGTCAAATCAGGTAAATTTATCAAACTGATGGTTCGATCGCATTGTGTAATTTCAATATTCAGGAGTAAGTATGGTTCTGCCGGCATTCACTCCAATCTCAGAGCGTTAAACAATGATTTTTTTTTCTGAAAAATCATTGTTGTCCGTTTAAAATACTTGGAACTTTGCAATGCTGTTGTAGTTCAGGGCGCAGAGCGACTAATTAATTGCAGAAAATCAGAATAAGCACTAAAAAAGCTACAGAGTAGCTAAATAATAATTTTTATCAGATAATAACGAAAAAAGAATATTTAAAGTGCTTATCTTTAAATGGATAACATGATGTAGAAAAATAAAAAGGGGAGCGGTATCAATAAAAAATCATCCCCCCTACTCCATTTATTGCTAAATTTTTATGGCAAACTTCTTTAACCTGGAATCGAGCATATGTGGTGGTATTATTTTCTTAACTGTTTCAGCTACAGCGTTCAACTGTCCTTCGCGGATAAAATTTTGCTGAATGATGAGCGATATTTCTCTTGCCGGCTCAGGTTCTACCAGTTTACGCAGATTTTTCTTCTGTATGTCAGTCAGAAGTTCCACATGAAGTTCGGGAATTACCGTATAACCTCCGTTTTCATCCACTATTTTTACGAGCGTATCAATACTGCCCGATTCATAGGCATATGAAGTGACAATACCACTGTTGCAAAAGTTAAATACCTGATTACGAAGACAATGACCTTCTTCGAGTACCCACAAATGTTCCAGTGGAAGATCACCCGAAACAAGTTCGGTGTGCTTATACAGTTCGTTATTCGGTGATATGTAAGCTATAAATTTCTCGTAATACAGAGGTATCTCCAGTACGTTGGGATTGCTGAGCGGCGTAGAAAGAATTGCCATGTCAATATCACCCAGCATCAACTTACGTTCGATGGTATCGGTGTGCATTTCATACATTTTGAATGACAACTCCGGATAATTCCGTTTGAATTCGGCAAAGAATTTTGGCAACAGATAGGGTGCCACCGTAGGAATGATGGCCAGATTGATATGGCCGGTTAAATCACCTTTTTCGGATTCAACCATTTCATTGATTTTATTCAACTGGCACAGCACAACCTGTGCCTGGTCAACTATTTTATTACCTATTGCAGTTATTCCTATCGGATGTTTCGACCGATCAAATATCTTCACATCCAGCTCATCTTCAAGTTTTTGTATCATCATACTCAACGTTGGCTGAGTTACTCCACTCATTTCTGCTGCCTGTACAAAATGCTTTGTTTTGCTGAGCGCCACGATATATTCAAGCTGTTGAAGTGTCATAAAATAAAGGTTATTTTAATAATTTCACAAAGATATAGATTATTTTTATTAAAAATCGAATATTTCGATTGATAAATAGCTAAAAGTTGCGAAAATGTTAATTTCAAACTTGCTCAATGAATCATTTCATCTACTTTTGTTTCAAATTTCAAAAAAAAAATAATGAATCGAATCAAACTACTGATTTTACTTGTAATAATCTGTATATCAACTGTCAACGCTCAGTTGCTCTGGAAGATAAGCGGACACGGTCTGAAACAAAACTCTTATCTTCTGGGCACTCATCATCTTATCTCAATCAGCTTTCTGGACAGTATTCCCGGAGTATATCCTGCATTCAATAAATCAAAAATGGTGGTTTCGGAAATTGTATTCAGCAATCAGGATGTATCAGCCAAAATCCAAAAGGCTTCTACCCTGCCCGATTCTGTTACGATGAAAAATTTATTATCTGCTGAAGATTTTGATTTTGTGAATAAAGAATTGATTGATGTATTGAAAATGAACTTGTTAAGTATCAATAAAATGCATCCTTCGCTTATTCAGACATTTTATGAACTGGAATTGTACAAAGAAAGAGCACATTTTGACCCAAACACAAAATCCGATTCGTATTTTCAGTTGGTAGCCAGCCAAAAAGGAATTCCGGTTGCAGGGCTGGAGACTGTGGATAAGCAGATTGAATTGCTTTTTCCGAAAGACAATCTGAAAAAGAGCGCTGAGGAACTTGTAAAAACCATCAGGAAAAAAGATTTGCTGTTTGCCGACTACCAGCAGTTGAATAAGCTGTATCGATCAGGTGATATTGAAGGTCTGAGTGAAATGAACAAGGCATGGAACAGAGAATGGGGGGTAACTGCCGAAGAAAACGCCCGTCAGCTGGATTTACGTAACATTGAATGGGTAAAACAACTTCCGGAGTTGATGAAATCAAATTCGTGTTTTATTGCTGTGGGAGCACTTCATCTGCCGGGTGAGAACGGCTTGATTCATTTACTCCGGAAAAAAGGTTATAAAGTGAAACCGGTGAAATAACAGAAGGATTGATAAATTATACGGAATAATTATCGTCTAAATGTCTTATTATATAACAAATTATTACTAAATTTGCACTTAATTGAAAAAAAAACATGTAAATATTTATATTCTATGAGCAAAATGAAAAAATTTCTGTTATCAGAAAATGAGATTCCTACACAATGGTACAATATCACGGCTGAAATGCCAAACAAGCCTCTTCCGTTAATTAATCCCGGTACAAAAGAAGCCTTAAAGCCTGAGGATTTATTTCCAATATTCTCACAGGAAGTTAGCAGACAGGAAATGAATAACACCGATGTGTGGATTGATATTCCCGACGAAGTTCGTGAAAAATACATGATTTACCGCCCTACCCCGCTTGTACGTGCCTATAATCTCGAAAAAGCACTTGATACGCCGGCTCATATCTATTTCAAAAATGAGAGTGTAAGTCCGGTGGGATCCCACAAGCTTAATTCGGCACTTCCACAAGCCTACTACTGTAAAAAAGAAGGCATAACTAACGTAACCACAGAAACCGGTGCCGGTCAGTGGGGTACCGCACTCGCTTTTGCTACCAAAGCATTTGGATTGGAGCTGGCTGTGTACATGGTGAAAATCAGTTACGAGCAGAAACCTTATCGCCGTTCGCTGATGCAGACGTGGGGCGCACAGGTGATTGCATCGCCAAGTATGTCGACCAAAGCAGGCCGAAAAATAATCACTGAACATCCAAACTATCAGGGAAGCCTGGGTACGGCTATTTCAGAAGCCATCGAACTGGCTCTGAGCACACCGAATTGCCGGTATACGCTGGGAAGTGTGCTCAATCACGTAATGCTTCATCAGACAGTCATCGGGCTCGAAGCCGAAAAACAGATGGAAATGGCCGGAGAGTATCCCGATGTGGTAATCGGATGCTTTGGGGGCGGTTCCAATTTCTCCGGAATTTCATTCCCTTTTATGCGACACAACATAAAAAACAATGCCAAAACTCGATTTATAGCAGCTGAACCGGCTTCTTGCCCAAAACTTACCCGTGGAGTTTTCCAATATGATTTTGGTGATGAAGCAGGTTATACACCCCTCATCCCGATGTTTACGCTCGGGCATAATTTTGCGCCCGCACATATTCATGCAGGCGGATTGAGATATCACGGCGCCGGAAGCGTGGTAAGCCAGCTTATGAAAGACGGCTACATGGAAGCCATGGATATCCCTCAGCTTGAGTCTTTTGAAGCAGGAGTTTTATTTGCACAAACAGAAGGAATAGTACCGGCACCGGAATCTGCTCATGCCATTGCATCGGCAGTTCGCGAAGCCAAAAAAGCGAAAGAAGAAGGAGTAAAAAAGACCATTTTGTTCAATCTTTCCGGGCATGGATTTGTTGATATGTCAGCTTACGACCAGTTCCTGGCCGGCGATTTGAGAAACTATGAATTAACCGCAGACGACATAGCTAAAACAACTGAAATACTCGAACGTATTGTATAATTATTCAAAAGTATCCGACACTTAATAATCCACGTGTCCCACTCTTTTAGCTCTCCGTTTTCTGCGGGGAGCTTTTTTTTGTGATAGTATGACAAAATAAAGAATATTTAACTTTCAGTATATTTCAATTCCTTATGGTTCGATTAAAAGAGAATGCCTATAGCTATTTACGAAATCATCCCTAATTTCAATTCCTTATGGTTCGATTAAAAGTCCGCTCACGATCGGTGAAGCAGAATTTCAAAGAAATTTCAATTCCTTATGGTTCGATTAAAAGAATACCCAATTATTCGGTTTTCTGCGGATTTATCTCCATTTCAATTCCTTATGGTTCGATTAAAAGTCAGACCTTATA
>ERZ1645192.4009-NODE-4009-length-11810-cov-14.396597_pt1 | contig 11810 bp, 10 predicted proteins | sample MGYA00575354_ERZ1645192 | MGnify/ENA primary metagenome ERZ1645192 (study PRJEB40844, sample SAMN11349763) | freshwater sediment metagenome | isolation source: river sediment | host: Sediment | place: India: Faizupur Khadar , New Delhi | collected 2017-02-21 ... | reverse complement strand
GAACCTTACGGTACAGAATTCGAACCATTTAATAGCAGAATTAAAGCTTTTGGGAGAGCTTGTTTGCTCTTGATTTAGTATAATACCGGGTAGTTTTTCCGGATAAAAGTGTTGTTGAAATACGATTTTATCTGGATAAAAATGTGTTAACTCCCGAGTGCGATAAAACTGATGTACCTTCTCGCATGTCAATATGGATATCATCTTTGACTTCAAACCCGATCTTTTGGCACACTAAATCATGTCAATTAAGTTATTGGACTCTTCTATTATCCACTGATCGTTCTTAATCAATTCATCTAATATCTCTATTTGTTTAGAATTTAACAAAGCATCAACATTTTGATGCTTAACATTACTCCACTTGCTGTTGTGTTCTGTTTCTTCAATCCCTTTGGAGATGCCATTGGGAGTTAGTAATTGAATTGTCGGTATTTTTTGCTTTACTAGCGGATAAATAATAAATAAACCATCATAATCCCAATCACAAGAATAATAGATGGGTAAACCTCTCGTATCAATATAATCCAACTTCTTTACGTTTTTACCTCCTGCAAACCATAATTCTATATTATGTGCTCTAAATAAAGTGGGACGCTTTAAGAAATCAACATTCTCGCAAAGAATGATGCATTTGGGATTAGTACATTCAAGTACATACTTGTATTGTTGATCTTTATCATCGGCCAGCTTCTCTATTTTTAATAGTATTTTTACTGCGTTGATTAGTGCGTCTTTTCCCAACAAGTATTTCTCGTTCTTAAAAAACATAAGTGAAACAATCCTGACAGTAGCTTCGTTTTTAATAATTTGTTCTCGTAGAGGAGTGAGGTTTCCTGTGTCCATATCCTTTTTTATCCCCATAAGCCTTTCAATATCTTCTTCTTCAAAACGAAGTTGAGGTTTCAGAAGCCCGGTCTCAGATAAAAAAGCTTCATAGGCTTGGTATTTTTCCCAATAGTCTTTTTCATATGTTTCAGAAAAGCCATCTAACACATAGATGCTATCGTGAGTTGTATCCAATTTTCCAAGAGAACTCCTTAGAAAGTTAATTTCACCACTATGGGCTAAAGTATTGTTTAACTTAACTTCCCTATTTTTATATAAATTGTTTAATGCCTTTAACTCAATCCAATTCATTGTGAAATTCGGTCTATATAGATACTTAGTTCTTCTTTGGCATCTTTTGTTTTAAAATAAGATGCTGAAGGATAATAGTTGACATTCTCATCGCCTTTCCCTTTAATTAAATGATGTGCATACCACTCTTCTGATAATCCGATATTGAATGTATGTGGTGCCATTGTTATAATCTGATACTGAAACTCTTTGGCAATATCCGGGAATGTACTAAAGTTTGTATTATCAAGGCTTCCAAGTTCCTCTAAGATAATAAACCTTAATGCCTCTCTCTGCTTTTTTTGTGCGGCAGAAAGTCTGGCAACCCCAAGTAGAGCCAGAGCAGAATAAGTTTCACCACTACTCCCTGGGACTTCGGTTCCTGACTTATCTGTAAGTTTAGCCGATAAGTCAAAATATGTTTGTGGGTTCAATAATTTATCAATAGGAACCTTGTCTTTTATTTTTGCGAGTCCTTTGAAAAACTCTTCAATGAAATCAGTAATAGAATCCCCAAATTTTAATTCTCCTTTTGTTGCAGTATTTCTGACCTCATGAGCAATTCTTCTGATATAGTCAATCTTTATCTCTTTATTTCCGTCAAACTCAAGATTAAAATAAAACTTATTGCTTATTTTCCGATTGACAAAGAATGTATTGATCCTTGTTATTTGTTCTTTGTACTTATCATATCTTTCGGTAGTTCCGCTGAATATTTTAATCATATTATCCCTGATACCATTGGCAATGGTTGTTCGGGACTGGTTCGCTTCCTCTAAAGCTGTTGTGATATTGTCAGTGGTTTTAATTTTACTACCTAATAATGCTTCTTCCAGAACCTGAAAAGAAAAGTCTGTCTTTTTAATTGTTAATTGCACAGCCGGATTCTTCTCATCACTCGTTTCTTCAAATGCGTTTGAAATACCAATATATACCCGTTTGTATTCGTTCCAACTGTCTTCGTGGTTCGTCACTAAATTTTCAGTACTTTCCCACTTTCCAGTAAATTCTGTTATTGTTTCACCAAAATCTTCAAGGTATTCATCATTGAAGGTCTTAAACTCCTTCTTCTTTTTTGTCAGGTTATTTGTGATCGTACCTAAGTCTTCTTTCTCAATTAACACTAGCTCTTCTAAAGACTCTAACCGACTCTGTTTTGCCCCTTTTTGCACATTAAACAGGTCCCTTTTTTCACTCCATTGTTTTCGGATTTTCAACAATTCCTCTTTAACAATCTCAGGTTTCTCAAATTCTACTTTAAATCGGTCTTTTATATCCTTCAACTCTTTTTCTTCATTTTTCTTTTGTATTTGCAATTGAGAGACTTTTTCATTAATCTGTAAAATACAGGCTACAGCATCTTTTAACCTTTCTATACTGCTGTTTTCAACAATGGCTATGTCGAAGGAATAGTCAAAAAGGAAATGATCATATGGTTTTGCATCCTGTATGTTTTTTAGTGCTTCTAACTTGATGGTTAATATTCTAATTTCTTCTTTTAATTTAATGGTTAATTGTTGAATCGATTGTTTAAAATCGGATGTTTCACCCAGTAAGGTTGCATCAGGATTAAACTCAATGAATTGGTGTAATGCTCCTAATTTTAGCCAAAGCCCTTTTCCTTCTCCGTACGAGTGAGATTTAAAATTATGAACCAATTCGTCGGTATTTATGTATTGAGATGAGTTATTAGGATTAGAAATTTCAGAGACTGGTTTTGTCGCATAAAACAGAATGGTTTGTAATTGTTCCTCATTTAAAGTTGGTCGGTTTTTAATATACCAATGCAAAAGCCCATTGTCATCATTATCACGCAATAATGACAATTGCTTTTCTTTGGTTTCTTTTTCCTGCTTAAGAGATATTTTTCTTTTATCCAGCTCCTCTGATTGTTCTTGACGGACTTTTGTAAGATTTCCGAGTGTTCGGTATTTTTTTAGATAGGGTTCAGCAAAAACGATTTCTCTTTTTATATCTTGGTTATCCCTGATCGATATATCAATTTTTTGCACTTCATTTTTCCAAATTCCATCGATTATCGGAAGTATTAGCGTTTCAAGTTCTCTGATGTTTTCTTTTAGCTTTTCAGTGTTTTTTGAAAGTTCTTCATAACGATTAAAATTATTATAGTTCTCATCAGCCTCTTCGTATTTTTCATTTAGAACTTTTTCCTCCTCAGGAAAACGCTTGATGGTTGCAATAAGGTCTTTTATCTCTGCTTGTTTGTTCTCGATTGATTCTTCTGCTTTGACTTTTTTTTGCTCTATCTGTCTAACGTCATAATGCAAATTCTGTAATTCGGTGCTTTTAAGCAATTTGAGTTTTTCTTTATAGGACTGCTCTAAATTCTGTAGCTGGGTTAACTCTGCTTGTTTAAAGGCCATTTTTTTGATGTTCTGATTCAGGCTTTCATACTCTCTCAATATTGTTTCAAGTTCGGATTGTTCTTTCTTAAAATTTGTAAGAATATCTTCATCTGATTCATCAAAAAGAAATTCTTTTAGGCTTCTGGACGCTTGATTTCCACTTAAATTTATTGCTTTAGCCTTTGAAAAAGACTGTATCACTTTGGCATATGCTTTTAAGTTTTTGTCCTGGCTGAGATTGAGAGGCATAATGTTTTTATCGTACAGGAAGCGATAGTAAGTGTTAACACTTTCGTTGTTGGAGAAAAAGTTTAGACGAAGTCGTTCTTTTTCGTATATGAGCGTAGCTAAATCTTGTAAATTAACGATTTCTTTCTCTCCGTCATTTTTAACTTTTAGCAAATTGTTTGCAAAAAGTAGTTCTTCTTTATTAAGAGAAAGTTTATTTATATTTTGGTTTATATCAGCCTGTTTGCTAATAACAAATGGAATGATACGTTTCCCTTTCTGACTGTTTATCTGTATGCCAATTGTAATAAATTTGCCTGCATCAACTTCAATATTTAAAAAGCAATAGGCAAATTTACTTTTATATGGGAGGGTGTGAATTTTTCGTTCTTCACGCTTAACACCATCTGTTCCAAATTTGATAAGGTTCTTATCATACACAAAAATCATTTGAAGCAAGTCTGCAATAATGGATTTCCCTACACCGTTTGGGCCGATAAAGTCAGTCCTTACAGAATGAAAAAGATAATCGTGTATATAATGCTTTAAAATGCCAACGGTTGATAAAGAATATATTCTTGGATAGTTCATTATTCATCATCATTTTTTAGTTTCAGAATAAAAGATTCGAAATCAAGTAGCTCTTCTTCATACAACTTACCTAACCGGTGAATTGCTGGTCTTATTTCAAAAACTAATTCTTCATCGCGTCCTGATCGTTTTTCGACCCAGCCCAAACGTTCAAAACTTTTTATGGTATTGGAGAATTTTAAGTGTACTTCTTTCCACTCCCTTTCATCATACGACTCTCTAATATCATTGAATAAGATTCGTTTGTATGCTTCCTGATGGTCACTTTCAAGGATTTGCATTTTAACATCATCCCAATAGATTATCTTTTCTTCAGTAAAATACTTTTGGTAGTACATGTCTAGAAGTGTTAAACCTATCAATGTTTGTATTGGTGTAAGCTCCTTGTTTCGGGTTGCATCGTTTAATTTTCCTTTCCCATTTAATGAAAAATCCAGATAATAACAGCGGTTTCCGTCAAAATTATCAGGAACTAGATTTAACCCATATAAATTGGCATAAAAGAACTTCCAGTTGTCTTCCTTTTCTTCTAAGACCGAATATTCTGCATAATATTTTTTGTCAATATGTTTGCCTGACAACAATAGAATATTGATATCGGCAAAATATTTCTCAACGCTTTCATCAAGTAAAAAAGAATAGTCGCTTATTTCATTATTTTCGTTTTCCATAGAGAGAGTTTTTGTTTTGAAAGGGAGATGAGTTTTTGTTCCACATCAATGAACACATCAGTATTCTCCGAAGTATAAGCCATCATTCGAGAAGCAACCTGATATGCAACAGACAAATCCTTTTCTTCATCAACAATGCGATTCATCAATTCTTCCATAGACACCTTACCTTCGTGTTCTAAAATATTTTGAGCTGTATCAACCCATTGATTAATAATTTGCTGACGGTGGATTTCTTTTTCAATTTTCAACTTTTCCTTACGTTCATAGTCTTCGTCAACTTCAACATCAAGTATAATATTCGGTTTGGGTGGTTGAAATTCGTAATATTTTGGGAACAACATTCGAACTGGTTCATGTACTAATTGCTTTAAAGGGAAATTGTTCCTGAATTTTACACTATCATTAGTATATTCAGCACTTTCCAAAATTGTTCTGTGCAGCTTTTTTAGTTGTAACCTAAAAAAAGCTCGTGCAGAGAACTGCTCCTGTAATTCAGTCAATTTCTTGCTGGAATGGTTAATTTGCCTGCGAATAATACTCACTTTCCTGTCTGTCGAGTTGAAAAACTCTTTCAGATCATTATAAATTTCCTGTGCTTTTTCCCAATCCTCCTTACTTCTTTGCACATTCTCAGAATCATTTTTACCATCGTTCTCCATCTTTCGATAGAATGAATCTACAATACTTTGCAAATCGCTGAGGAATTTGTCTTTAAAAATTATAGCTTCTGTAATATCTTCCGCTTTTTCTCCAAATGTTCTAAAAACAAGAGTAAACTCTCTTACTAAAGAAGTTGCACTTTGTTCATCTTCTTTTCGGAGAATGTCGTTAAGTTGCTGGTAGGCTTCCCTTAATTCATCTTCTAAATCTTCTAAATGATCAGTTATTATCTTTTTTGAACCTTGTATAAATATCCTACCATACTTTCGCTCTAGTTCCTCAATTGTTGTAATCTCATCGGGGTTTAAAGAAAATGAGTCCTGCATACTTTTTTCGAGCGGATGGTTTTTGTATGGATTTTCTAATTTATTTATCATTAAATCCACTACATTTCTTGCATAATCTGTCAGATAATATTTCCAAGGTTCATCAGGATAGCTGCGTAGGAAATAGTGAAACAAGTTGTCTTTTATACCACTCCAGCTTCGGGTAGAATCCTGGTTAAATTCAACTGCTATATCTTTTAATATCTCATTAACCTCTTTTTGCGTAAAATATTCATCGATTTCACGATTTCTGATTTTATCGTAAAGTGCGATGATCAAATAGCCTCCATCAAATTTTGATGGAAGGAGCAGGTCGTATTTGGTGTATAGTTCTTTTTGCTTCAAAATCGTAGACTAGGAAAGGTAATAGAGTTTTACAAACTATTTATATCTTTTTCAATTAACCGATATTTGTCTTTTACATCTTCACCCTGATAATAATTAAGCAGGTCTTCTTTCGTTAAAGTACCTTCACTCAGGAATTTTTTCAAGTACTCCTGATTAAACTCCATCAATAATATACTCTTTTCTAGCTGTTTAAGAATTGATTTATTATTTTCAATGTTATTGTTAACCAGATTTTTTATTGTTGTAATTTCATTGATATCCTTTATTAGCCTGTTTACTAAAATCATCAGTGTATCTTTATCCAAGTCAATTTGCCTAGCATTTAATGCAATATTTCTGGCGAGCATATATGCGATTGCTAAATTGGAATAATCTCCTTTTTGAGAGTTGATAATGGCAACAAACCCTATTTCCGGAATATAGCCAATATTTTCGACTTCTTTCAAGACTGAATTATCAACTAACGAAATATCGAAAACAATAAGGCTCACTTTTGCTTCCCTGTTAACTTGTGCTTCAAGCAACTGGCTCCAGGCAGTGTCTGCTTTTCGTGTAAATAAATCTTTTGCTTCAATATTGCCCAAACGGACGCTTTTATCAAATTTGCATTCAATGGCAATTTTAAGATTTGAGTTACCGTCTATCTCACAAATAATATCACCCGTTTTATTTTTAGGCAGGATACCTACGCTATTTCCTGTCAGTACGGCTCGATCTTTTAGCCCTTTCTCTGAGAAATATTGATTGAGAAACTCTGCAATTTCATCTTCTGCCAATATTCCTTTGATTGAGCTTTTGTAAAAAAGCTCCTTTTTCATTTCAAAGATCATTTTCAGGCTTTCCAGTTCGGTTCCTAATTCATTGCTGGTTTTTGAGAGAAATGCAGATATACGATCTTCCATTAAAGCCAAAACCCCGATATAAATGGCCCGAAGTAATTTCTCATCTCGTTCCGCAACAGGAAGGTTATCAAAATAATTGAAAATAATCTGATTTTCAACCTCAAATTCTTTAATCTCTACGCGTTTAAGCTGCTGGTTAATTTTAAGCATTATCTAATCGTATAAATTTTTAACATATCGGTTAATGTAACCATTTAACCCACTTCCACCTCTAGCCAGCCTCTTCATATTTTCAACATGATGCTGACCTGCCTTCCGGTAACTATAGCGGTATGTTCGGAAAGTACCTGTAAATTCTACAATTATAAAATCAGTGCCGATTTCATAGGAGGAGATACCTGAATCTCCTCCTGAATTTCTGTATCTTTCCATTTTATTGATTTATTCGATTCTTTCGTAAGGATAAACATTTTTGAAATTCCTGTTTAGATAAGAACCATGAGAAGGCGCATCCATTAGATTTTGATACTCGTGTTGAGGAACACCTTTATAGACATAAAGGCTTCCATTAAGAAATCTAACGTAGACTTCTTGATTTTGCTCATCATAACCAATACTATCAATGTTGGATGAGCTTACTGGTGTCATTTCTGGAATACTCATATTTTATAATTTTTATTACGCCACGATTTTAGTAGCTTTTTATATTCATTTTGTGCATCATCAATTGCTGCCATCCATCTCTCAGAAGCTTTTGGATCAGAACTTTTAGGAGCGTTAGCAATTTTAAAGAATTTAACACGGGAAGGTATTTTCACTGCCTCTCCTGATATTAGAGCTTCACCTGTTCTCAAACTTGGTAATAAGTCAACCATACTTTGCAATTCGTCCTGAACTGCAGAACGAATGTGACCTCTATCTTTCGAATTATTCATACGTAAGGCGACCATTGTTCCGCATTGACTTAATACTGTTTCATCCAGTTCTGAAGGTCTTTGAGTAACAAGCAATAATCCTACTCCATATTTACGTCCTTCTTTGGCAATCATCTGAACCGTTCGCGATGAAATTGAATGCTCTCCTGCTTTTAAATAACTGTGTGCTTCTTCCAAGACAATAAGTAATGGTTGATGTTTTCCTCCAACTTTGGTATTGACTCCCCAAAATAATCCATCATAGATAATTTTCAAAAGTGTTCCTGAAATCGAGGTTGTTATTTCACTGGGTATTCCAGATAAATCCAAAATGGTTATTGGCAATTCATTTCCAAGCCAATTTAAGAACATTGAATCTAAATCCTTTTCAATTTTTCCATTTTCATCTGGAGTTAGTTTTCCAGGGGAAAACAAGAAGCTATAGCTACTATCTTTCAAGCGAGAACGGATACTGTCTAAAAAACCTAACAATCCTTTTGCTTGATTATTAAGAAAAGGACTTCCTCCTCCTGCACTGGCAGGTTGATACAAATTCGATACAAGGTTTTCAATATTTCCCTCTTGAGTTTTAGCTGTTATTGTCTCAGGTTTTGCTCTTTCTGTAAAAGTTTGCCTTTCAAAATCGTCTAATTCAAACCATAATTTTTTTAAGCTAAAAGGTATTGGTGAATCAGCTGTAATTGATTCTTTAGCAATTTCTATTTTGTTTTCATTTGCACTTTTAATTTTTGCTTCTACTACTTTCTCCCTGATATATTCCCTGTTTTGGTCGGATAAATTACCTGTAAACAGCTTTATTAATTCATTAAAAGGCAAGGCCCAAAATGGAATTTGTAATTTATTTTCCTCCTTTTTTGAGTTTACTTCAATAACTTTTGAATATTTCGATAACGCATCATTGTATTCCCCATGTGGATCAATTACCAAAATCCTGGAACTCGGGAATTCTCTATTCGCAATAGATTGAAGTAACACTGAAACAGAATTTGATTTTCCGCTTCCTGTTGAGCCAACAATGGCACAATGTCTCGAAATAAGTTTGTCCAAATCAATCTTGGCATCTAAACTTTCGGACACACTAATATTTCCTACAGTAATTGAATTGGCATCCTCGTATCCTCCGTATATTATATCCAAATCATTAATGGTTACTAAATGGACTTTATCACCAGTTGTAGGGTATTGTGTTACACCTCTTTCGAATCTTTTTCCAACCTGTTCACCTGCCAAAACAATATTTATCCATCTTGTATTTTTTAAATGCTCATAATCCTTTGCAATCGCCTCTCTCAAGCTTTCAGGAATTGCTGCGGAACCTATTTGCGTGACAATTCCATATAAATTGGCATAACCTAAGGGAATTCTAACAAACGAACCTATTTGCCCTACACGATAAACGACACCGTCTATGATGGGCATATTAGACTTGATATTATCAAAAAGCTTAACAGAAATACTGTTTCCACTGATACTATCTATTTCTCCAATTTCTGTTATCTTACTTTTTGACATTTTCCCCTAATTTTTTAATCTCATTGTCGCTAACCATTGAATTCAAGAATTTTACAAGCTTTTCGAAATCAGGTAGTATAAATTCTCCTTTCCCCGTCCACACTTCTTCTCCTTTTGTTTCTGTTTTTTTCTCGTCTTTCGGGTCAATTGCTGCATCTTCATCAAAATACAAATCAATATTTACAGAATCTTCTTTCGATGGTTCAGACTTCAATGACCATTCTCCGAAATTACATCCAATCACTGCATTTCTTGATGCATAAATAGATATTTTGGGATTATCCAAACCAATCCTTGAGATATTAGATTGTTCATCAATTATGTCGAACTTATCGAAGATTAATCCTATTACATGTGATGTAGTGTTTGTTTTTAGTGCAGAAATTATACGTGAATTAATATGCTCATCTCCCCAGGAGTAGCCGCAAGTAATTAGTATGGCATCATCTTGTTTAAGAAAGTTCGACAACCTATCCAATAAACTTTCATAAGGTTGTTTTTTTGAATCTTTGTATTTTAAAGTAGACGGATAAATTAATATATCATCGTCATCTGGATTAACCCGTAATATTTTTTCAGTATCCTTATCAAAGTGCCATCCCAAAGAACCGTGAATTTTCCAAAGTTTTGTTTGCTTCGACAAAAATGAAAAGTCTTCTACCGATTCCGGATTAAAAAAAGCTCGCAAACTCCCACAAAAACCATCATAATATGGGATCTCTTTATGTTCCAATCCAAGTTCAAATAGAAAATCGTAATTCGTTGTGAAAATTTCAATTGGAAATTTTCTTTCAGCTTGTCCAATCCAATTGGCAAAGTCGGTCTGTACTAATTCTGAAACTATGTCTTTTGTAACAATTTGCTGAAATTCTTTTTTTGAAGTGATATCACATAAGGTAACATGGTGAACACTTACTTTCTCTCGAACACCCTTTTTAATTTCAGTTATTAGTTTTGCGAAATCACTTTTCTGAAGTGAATTAAGAGTTGATTTACCTATAAATGAGAATTTTTGATCAAGATTTGACAGTATAGTTTCAACGTTGAAATTACGTTCTCCAAGTTCTTCTTTTATTTCTTCTAAAGCTGATTGAAATTTAGGTTCCTTTATTGAGATGTCTTCCATTATTTCAGAAGTCATTTTTCCAATAGCTGGAACTGTAAGTGATTTGCTACTTTTTGTGGCTAACGAACTTCCTGCTCCGAAAAGAAAGCCGATCTTCTTTTTATCAGAGATTACTATTTGTTGAATTCCTCTTATATATTCGGATGGATCATGTTTTAATGTGCTCATAATATGTTTCTACGATTTGGGATGAGACAAACAGCTGAAAGGAAGAAGCCAACTGGTTTTTTATCTTGCGATAATGTCTGTCGTAAATATTTAGATTGTCTTATTGGGTCGTGGTAACTCATAGGTTATTGATCGTTTATTGGTTTTGTTATTATTTCAGTTCCATTAATTCTTCTACTAACATCCATACCATTGTGGAGGGATTTTGATTAGCATAATCTTGACGTTCTCCGTATAGTTCTGCCAAGCGTTTCCCATTTCGAATGGCATCTTCCTGACTGCCATGCTCTTTTAATAGTGCATACATCTGTTCGCTGTTTTTTTCATAGCGAAAATCTTCTCCCAAAACAGGTTTTAGGTTATTTTCAATCAATCCCTTAAAATCCTTTCGGGACATAGCATTTTCATAGTATTGAAAATGCAGTAAGTACCATAATTCAAATGCCTCGTTACTCCAGGCACAACCAATTTGAGGTTTATTCTCTTTACAGCGCTGAATGGCATTGTTAAAGTTGTTCGCAGAAAAACTATCCCGGTCAAAAACCACCCATAACCTGTCAATGATCCGGCCCTGATTTTTCTCGTATTCAGACTTTAGTCGCAACGCTTCATTTAATAATGATTGTGTGTTCATTCCTGTACCTTCGACATCAATTTGATAGGAGGTCAGCACCCCTTTGGGCAAATCTTGTTTCAGCCCTTCAAAATAGTTGGGCTCAGTAGCTTCGCCTTCACACACAATGAGGTAGTACTTGCGCTTGTTCCGAATATTTTTCTTTCGTTTTTGCTCTTCTCTTGCAAACCGTTTTAGCCGTTCGTTGGGGATTTTTATTTTTCGTGCCATTCCGTTATAATATCTGAGAGGTTACCAATAAACGGAATTGCGCCGTAACGTCCTTCAATATAATCTTTTTC
>ERZ1645192.4004-NODE-4004-length-11819-cov-4.770061_pt1 | contig 11819 bp, 9 predicted proteins | sample MGYA00575354_ERZ1645192 | MGnify/ENA primary metagenome ERZ1645192 (study PRJEB40844, sample SAMN11349763) | freshwater sediment metagenome | isolation source: river sediment | host: Sediment | place: India: Faizupur Khadar , New Delhi | collected 2017-02-21 ... | reverse complement strand
GGGCAAGCGGCTCTGGGAACTGATCCCCGAATTCACCCGCTACAAGGTGCCGTACGAAGAGACGATCAGCACCTACCAGTCCCGGACCATCCTCCGGGAGATGTTCAAGTACGGAGATACCAAGTACTTCAACGTTTCCATCTTCCCCCTGATCGCCGACAGCGAAAAAGGCGCGGTCTTCCGGATCGACGACATCACCGAGATCGAGAAGAAAGAGGAACAGCTCCGCCGGGCGCAGCAGATGGAGACCCTGGGAACCCTGGCCGGCGGCCTGGCCCACGATTTCAACAACGTCCTCGGCGGGATCCTGGGCACGTCGTCCCTGCTCCGGTACAAGATCAACAAGGACACCGGACTCAAGAAGGACCAGATCGAACGCTACCTCAACACCATCGAGGAGGCGGCCAGCCGGGCCTCGGGCATCGTCAAGCAACTGCTGGTGCTCTCGCGGAAGCAGGAGGTTTCGTTCTCCCCGGTGGATCTGAACACCACCATCAAGCACGTCATGGCCATCTGCCAGAACACCTTCGACAAGTGCGTCGACTTGAAGCCCACCTACTACACCCAGCGAGCCATGATCAAGGCCGACATGGTCCAGATCGAACAGGTGCTGCTCAACCTCTGCGTCAACGGCTACCACGCCATGACCATGATGCGCAAGGACGGCGAGAAACACGGCGGGATGTTGCTTCTCAACATCGACCGGATCCATGCCGACAAGCACTTCTGCAACACCCACCCCGAGGCGGAATCGGCCAAGGACTATTGGATCATGTCCGTGCGCGACACCGGCGTGGGGATGGAGACCAAGACCGTCGCCAAGATTTTCGATCCCTTCTTCACCACCAAGATCAAGGGCAAGGGCACCGGGCTCGGCTTGGCCATGGTCTACAACATCATTCACCAGCATAACGGATTCATCGACGTGTATTCGGAAATCAACATCGGCAGCACCTTCAATGTCTATCTGCCGGTACTGCTCGGGGAGGGCGTCGAGGAACGGGCCGAGGAAAGCCAGGAAATCAGCCGGGGCGAAGGCCTGATCCTGGTCGTGGATGATGACACCGTCGTCCGCCAGACAGCCAAAGACATTCTGGAAGAGTGCGGCTACGACGTGGTCATGGCCGAAAACGGCGAAGAGGGAGTGGAGGTTTTCCGCCAGCGGCACAAAGAGATCCGGGCGGTCCTGCTCGATCTGATCATGCCCAAGAAATCCGGCAAGGACGCCTTTTTAGAAATGCGGGAGATATACCCCGATCTCAAGGTCCTGCTGACTTCCGGTTTCAAGCAGGACGAACGGCTCGAGGCGGTGTTGAACCTGGGCGTCCAGGGATTCATCCAGAAGCCGTATACGTTGGAGAAACTCGCCAAAGCGATGTCGGAGGTGCTCAGTTCAAGTGGGCCAATTCAATAGTTTCTTTTGGATCCTCTTCACCGGGGCAGCGTGGCTGGACCTCGGACTCGGGCTGGTGGCGCTGATACTAGGGGCGGCCCTGTTCTGGTCGTTGCATGTCAAGAGCCAGCTTCAGCGGCAACTGGACGCCTCGGTCCGGGAAACTGACCGCCTGCGGCAGGAATTCCTCCAGCAGAAACAAGCCGAACATTCCTGCGCCCAGAGTGCGGAACGATACCGCTCGCTGGTGGAGAACGCCGCCGACGGGATTTGCGTCATCGATCCGCCGACCGGAGAGTTTCGCTTTCTGAACCATCGCGGCCGCGAGCTGTTTGGATTCACCGCGGAGGAAGCGCCGGGACCTTCATTATGGGACATCGTCGCCCACGAAGAGCGCGAGTCCCTGCAGGCCAGCCTGCGTGCCCTGGCCGAGGGCAGGCCAGCCGGCACCCCGAGCCACCGTTACACGTTCAGCCGGAAGGACGGCGCCCGGTTGCGCGTGGACACTTCCGCGCATCTCATCACCTTCGACGGGCAGCCCGCCATCCAGGCGGTGATGCACGACGTCTCAGGCCAGGAGCGGCTGCAGCAGACGCTCCAGCATACCCAGAAGATGGAGGCGATCAGCACCCTGGCCGGCGGCATCGCCCATCAGTTCAACAATCTGCTGATGGGGATCCAGGGCAACGTCTCGCTCATGCTCCTCGACACGAATTTTGGCGTCTTGCACATGGACAAGCTCCGCAACATCGAACTGGGCATTCAGCGGGGCGCCGAACTGACCCGCCAGTTGCTCGGTTTCGCCCGCAGCGGCAAATTCCAGGTCAAGCCTTCCGAGATCAATAAAATCCTGGCCCGGACGATCGACATCTACTGGCGCACCAAGAAGGAGGTACACATCCACCCCCGCTACCAGGTGGCAGCCTGGGTCGTCGAAATCGACCAACTCCAGATCGAGCAGGTTTTACTGAACCTGTTCATCAACGCCTGGCAGGCCATGCCGGAGGGCGGCGACCTTTACCTGGAAACGGAGAACGCCTACCTGGAGGCCGACGCGGTCAAGGCCTACAATCTGAAACCGGGCCCCTTCGTGCGGATCGGGATCACCGACTCGGGTGTCGGCATGGATGCGGAGACTTGCCGGCGTGTCTTCGAACCCTTCTTCACCACTCGCCAGGCCGGCCAGGGCGCCGGCCTCGGGCTCGCGGCGGCTTACGGCATCATCCAGAACCACGGCGGCTTCATTGAAGTCACCAGCGAGCCTGGCGCCGGCTCGTCGTTCCAGGTCTATCTCCCGGCCTCCGACAAGTCGATCCCGGTGGAACTGCCTCCGCTGGAGGATTTTCTGAAGGGAACGGAAACCATCCTGATTGTCGATGACGAGGAGATCGTCCTGAACGTCGGCCGCCAGATTCTCGAGAAAATGGGTTACCAGGTCCTGGTGGCCGACTCCGGCCTGGCCGCCGTTGAGCGGTTCAAGGAACAGGCCGGCCGGATCGCCCTGGTCGTCCTGGATGTGGTCATGCCCGGCATGGACGGCGTCGAGACCTGCCGCGCCCTGCGGGACATTCAACCGGACGCGAAGATCCTGTTCTCGAGCGGCTATAACCTCAACGGCCATCTCGAAGACCTGGCCGGCATCAACTACGATGGCTTCATCCAGAAACCCTTCAGCCTGCCCCAACTATCGGTGAAAATCCGTGAGATCCTCGACGCGGCGGCCCCAGGCGCATGATTGCCGCATACTGCTGAAGTTCAGGGAGGAACGGATGTATTTTATCTTGTTTTACCAGACGGTGGATAATTACGTCGAACGCCGGGCGCCCTTCCGCGAGGAACATCTTAAACACGCCCTGGCCGCCCACGAAGAGGGCGCACTAGTCATGGCCGGCGTCCTGGACTCTCCGCCCGACGGCGCCGTGCTCGTATTCCGGGGAGAATCGCCCCTCGTGGCCGAGGAGTTCGCCCGGCAGGACCCCTACGTACGGAACGGGCTGGTCACCGAATGGCGGGTACGTCCCTGGACGGTCGCCATCGGCGGCTGACCCGGAGAAGTGCGGGCCGATTCTCCCGGTCTCCGGCTCGAGACATAATCCGGTTGAGTTTCCTCCGGCGCGGGCATAGAATATTTTCCTTTCCGGATCGTGACCGGCCCGGGGGGCGCGGCACCCCGGAAGCGGAACTGGGTATCAGCTAACATGGAATTTTTTCTCTGCGGTATCGCCTTGGTCCTGGCCGGTGGGGTGCTCGCCCTGGTTCTGCCGGAGCGCTGGAAGGCCCGGGCCTACGCCCTGCTTGCCACAGCTGGCGGCGTCGCCGTAGCGGCCGGGGCGTTCGGTCCAGCCTTGAGCGGGCAAACTGTCCGGACGGTGGTCCACTTCGCCCGGGTCTTCGGCGAGGTACCCCTGGTCCTCGACCCCCTCGCCGCGTTTTTCGCCCTGGCCATCGCCCTCACCTGTGTTCTGGGCGCCTGGTACGGCCTGGGCTATCTCCGGCTTTCGCCGGAGGGAGGCCAAAGCCGGGGCGGCCACTTCTTTTTCCTCGGCCTGCTGTCGGCCAGCATGCTGCTGGTGACGGCCGTCCAACACGCCCTGGCTTTCCTGATCATCTGGGAGTTCATGTCGCTGTCGTCCTTCTTCCTCGTCCTGACGGAGCAGGAGAAGGACGAGGTGGTGGAAGCCGCCTATAATTACCTGATCTCCATGCACGTGGGCGTGGTGCTGCTCATCGGCGGGTTTCTCTTCCTGCAGTCCCGGTCCGGCAGCCCGGATTTCGGATCGTTCGCCGCCGTATTCCAGGTAAAAGACTTCCCGTCCGGCTGGGTATTCGCGGTGCTCTTCGCCGGCTTCGGCATCAAGGCGGGCTTCGTCCCGCTGCACACCTGGCTGCCGCGGGCCCACCCGGCGGCGCCGTCCCACGTCTCCGCCATCATGTCCGGCATCATGATCAAGACCGGCATCTACGGCATCCTCCGGTGCCTGACCTGGCTGGGGACGCCGGACACGGGCCTGTCTCTGGCCGTGCTCGGGATCGCCACCGCTTCCGCCCTGCTCGGAGTGGTCTACGCCATCGCCCAGCACGATCTCAAGCGACTGCTCGCCTACCACAGCGTGGAGAACATCGGCCTCATCGGAATGGGGATCGGGGTGGGCATGCTGGGGTTGTCCTACGGATTGCCCATGATCGCCCTGCTCGGTTTCGCCGGCGCCCTCCTCCACGTCCTGAACCACTCCATTTTCAAGGCGTTGCTGTTTTATGGCGCCGGGGCGGTCTACCAACGCCTGCACACCCGGAACATTGAGAACATGGGCGGTCTCGCCCGCTCCATGCCGCTCACCTCGGGATTGTTTATTGCCGGTTCGGCGGCCATCTGCGGACTGCCCCCGCTGAACGGTTTCATCAGCGAGTTCCTGATCTACGCGGGCGCGTTCTCGGGGATCGTCTCGAACCGGGTGCCGCTGGTGCTGGCGTCGGCCGGCGTCATGGCGGCTCTCGCCCTGGTGGGAGTCCTGGCGCTCATCTGCTTCACCAAGGTGTGCGGCGTCGCTTTTCTCGGCCTGCCCCGCCAGCCTCAACCCGCCGGGGTGGCGGACCCGCCCGCGAGCATGTCCATCCCCATGCTGGTGCTGGGCGGATTGGCCCTGGGCATCGGCGTGGGGCCGCAACTGGCCGTCCACCTCGTCTTCCCGGCGGCCCGTTCCATGTGCGGCGGCCTGTCCCTGCCGGCCCGGCTCCAGGTGGTGGACATCCTAGCCGACATTTCCCTGGCGGCCCTGATCCTGCTCGGCCTCACCGCGGGCCTGCTGGCCTGGCGGGCCTTCCTGCTGCGGCATCGCCCGGTGGAAGCTTTCAGGACCTGGGACTGCGGCTACCAGGCCGGTACGCCGCGAATGCAATATACCGCCTCCTCATTCGCCGCTCCTCTGATGGAGTTGGTCCATCCCGTCCTGGCCTTCGAAAAGAACCTGGAGCGCCCGGCCGGCCTCTTCCCGGAGAGTGCGTCCTACCAGGGCCACCCGGGCAACATCTTCGAAGCCTGGCTGATCAAACCGGTCACCGGACTCATCCACCGGTTCATGGAGCGATTCACTTGGATCCAGAGCGGCTCCACCCAGCGATACATCCTGTATGGCCTGGTGTTTCTGGTCGTGACCCTGCTGGTGCTGGCGGGAACGCCATGAGCCCGGAAATGAGGCACCCCGCATGCTGACCTGCCTGCTCAATCTGGCCATCCTGCTCGGCTGCCCGCTCCTGTTTGCCGGGCTGATCAACCGGGTCAAGGCCCGCTGGGCCGGGCGCCGGGGCGCGCCCATCCCCCAGCCGGCCCGGGACTGCCTGCGCCTGCTCCGCAAAGGGCAGGTCATCAGCCCGTCGACCACGCCGGTATTTCGTCTGGCCCCGTCCCTGAGCCTGGCCGCCGTACTCCTGGCCGGGCTGATGGTCCCGCTGGCGGGCGGCGAAGCCGTTCTCAGCTTCGAAGGCGATTTCGTCCTGTTCGCCTACGTGCTGGCCTTGGGCAAGTTCTTTCAGATCCTGGCCGCCATGGACACGGGCAGCAGCTTCGAGGGCATGGGCGCGAGCCGGGAAGCTCTCTTTTCCGGGTTGGTGGAGCCGGCGTTTTTCCTGATCCTGGCCGGACTGATGGCGGCGGGCGGGCAGACCTCCTTCGCCGGCGCCCTGCCGTCCCTCCAGATCTCCGGGGGCCTGCTGCAGGTGGCCCTGGTGCTCGGAGTGATCTCGTTCTTCGTCATGCTGCTGGTGGAGGGGTGCCGGGTCCCGGTGGACGACCCCAACACCCACCTGGAGCTGACCATGATCCACGAAGTGATGGTGCTGGACCATTCCGGACCCGACCTGGCGTTCATCCAGTACGGCGCGGCCATGAAGATGGTGGTCGTCGCCGCGCTGATCGCCGGGCTGGTGAACCCGGTGGCGGCGCCGCTATGGCTGTCCGCGATCGTGCTCCTGGCCGTGCTGGCGGCGGTGGCGGCCGCGGTGGGGGTGGTGGAGTCGATCACCGCCCGGCTGCGGATGAGCCATGTGCCGCAGTTCGTCTTCCTGATGACCTCCAACGCCTGCGTGATTCTGGCGGTGGTCCTGCTGTGGCGCTTCGGAGGGGTGCGATGATCCACTTCCTGATCGTCCTGTTCGGCGTGACCATGCTCTACGTGGCGGCCACGAGCCGGATCGAGGGCTACATCCGGGTGCTGGCCCTGCAGGGCGTGCTGCTTTTCCTTTTGGTGATGACCGACTGGCCCCACCTGCAACTGCTCAACCTGCTGTTCCTGGCGGTCGAAACCCTGGGCTTCAAGACCGTCATCATCCCCTGGTTCCTGTTACGGGTGGTGCGCCGCAACGGCATTTCCCGGGAGCTGGAACCCTACATTCCCAATTTCTACTCCGTCGTGATCGCCAGCCTGATTTTCGCCTTCGGATTTTTCCTGGCCTATTGGTCGCTGGATTTTGCCGCAGACATCAAGCCCCTCTACTTCGGCGTCTCGGTGTCGACCATGATGACGGGACTGCTGGTCATCACCACCCGCAAGATGCTCGTCACCCACGTGGCCGGGTTCATGATGCTGGAAAACGGCATCTTTCTCCTGTCCCTGGCCATGGCCCGGGAGATGCCCCTGCTGGTCAACCTGGGCGTGTTGCTCGACATATTCATGGGCATCTTCCTGCTGGGGCTGTTCGCGACCAAGATCAAGTCCACTTTCGCCGAAGACAAAATCGACGCGCTGACCGACCTCAGGGATTGACACCGATGCTGATCGCCATCCTGATGCTTTTTCCCCTCGTGACCGGCGCCCTGCTCCTGGCGCTGAAGTCAAAGACGGCCAACGTGGCCGCCATCTACACTTACGCCTCCCTTCATCTCGGCATCACCCTGGCGCTTTGCGTCCGGCCGGCCGCCCTGGCCCCGTTCTTCCGGGTGGACGACTTGAACATCGTGTTCCTGCTGATCCTGTCGGTGCTTTACTTTGGCGTGAGCCTGTACCACGGGGATTTTCTGCGGCACTCCCACCTCAACCGCCGCTGGCACACCTGGTACGCCATCTGCCTGCTGCTGTTCAGTTTCTCCATGACCGGGGTCATCCTCTCCACTCACCTGGGTTTGCTCTGGGTGTTCGTGGAGGGCACGACGCTGGCCAGCGCTCCCTTCATTTACTACGAAGGCAACAAGGCCGCCCTGGAGGCGACCTGGAAGTACGTGTTCATCTGCTCGGTGGGCATCGCGCTGGCGTTCGTCGGGATCATCCTCCTGTCCATGAGCGCCGGCGACCGGGCGTCCCTGTTCCTGGACGACCTGTATGCCAACGCCGGGTCGCTTTCCCCGTTCTGGCTCAAGCTGGCGTTTCCGTTCATCCTGGTGGGATTCGGGACCAAGGCGGGGTTGGCGCCGGTTCACGCCTGGCTCCCCGACGCCCACGCCGAATCACCGGCGCCGATTTCCGCCATCCTGTCCGGCACCCTGCTCAACACCGCCATGCTGGGTATCCTGAGGGTTTACCGGATCATGGACCTGGCCGGGCAAGCGGCCCCCGCCCGGACGCTGCTGCTGGTCATGGGGTTCCTGTCCCTGTTCGTCTGCGCCGTGTTCGTTCTGCACAGCCGCAACTACAAGCGGATGCTGGCCTACTCCTCCATCGAGCACATGGGCCTGATCGCCATCGGCGCCGGGATCGGGGGCGCCGGCATGTTCGCGGCCCTGGTTCACCTGGTGGCGCATTCCTTCGGCAAGGCGGTCTGTTTTCTGACCGCGGGCAACATCCTGAGCCTCTACCGGACCCGGGAAGTGAGCGGCGTCCGCGGATTGCTGCGGGTGGACCGGCTGACCGGTTGGCTCTGGATTTTCGGGTTTCTCGCCGTTGCCGCGTTCCCGCCCTTCCCGACCTTCCTGAGCGAATACTTGATGGCCGGCGCCATTCTTGCCTCCGGGAAGATCTGGTTGCTGGCCATCTTCCTGCTGTTGCTGACCGTCATCCTGGCCGGCATGAGCCACACGATCCTCCGGATGGTCTCCGGCGTCCCGGATCCGGCGCTCCAACCACAGCGGACTCCGGTGTTCAATTACATTCCCCAGTTGCTTTTCCTGGCCATCCTGGTGATTCTCGGACTGGCCATGCCCGACCCGATTCTCGGCCTTCTCGAGCGGGCCGCGGCCAGCCTGGGCGGGGGGCGGTGACCATGGAAACTCCTTCCTGGACTGTCACCCGCAACCAGGTTCCGGTCGAGCGGGCAGCCATTCCCCGCATGAGCCCGGGGGCGCTCGGCGAGGAGATCGCCACCCGATGCCAGGGCGGACAGCGGCTGGCGGCCCTGTTCGGTGTGCCGGAAAATGAGCGGCTGGTCCTCCACGCCATCCTGGCCGACGACGGCGACGGGACGCTCCGGACCTCCTCGGCCGAGTGCTCGCCGGGCGAGACCTACCCTTCCATCACCCCCGCCGTGCCCGCCGCCCACATCCTGGAACGGGAACTTTGGGAGCAGCACGGTCTCCGGCCGGAGGGGCATCCCTGGCTGAAGCCGGTGCGCTACGCCCACGACCGCCGGGATCGGGGCCAGGTCATCGAGAATTATCCCTTCTTTCGCATGGCCGGCGAGGAAGTGCATGAAGTGGCCGTGGGTCCCGTGCACGCCGGGGTCATCGAACCGGGCCATTTTCGCTTCATGTGTACCGGCGAGCAGGTGCACCATCTGGAGATCCAGCTCGGTTACCAGCATCGGGGCGTAGAGCGCCTGCTGGAGGGGCTGGCCGGACCGCCCCACCCCGGCCGTAACCGCCTGGCCGAGTCCATCGCCGGCGACACCGTGGTGGGCCATGGCCTGGCATACGCTGGAGTCATGGAGGCCCTGCTGGGACTCGAAGTCCCCGAGCGGGCCCTGTTCATCCGCGAGATCGCCCTGGAACTGGAGCGCATCGGGATTCACCTGGGCGACCTGGCGGCCATCGGCAACGACGTGGCCTACCTCACCGGCAACGCGGTTTTCGGGGCGCTGCGCACCAAGGTCATCAACACCTCGCTCGATGCCTGCGGCAGCCGTTTCGGCCGGGGCTGGGTGCAGACGGGCGGGGTGCGCGGCGACCTGGACGGAAAGCAGCGGTCCGAAATCATCACTCGCCTGACCAGCGTGCTCGAAGACGCGAGCCGGATGGCCGAAACCTTCTTTTCCACCCCGTCGGTGCTCTCCCGGCTGGAGAAAACGGGCCAGGTCCCCCGTCCGGCCGCCGAGGCGATGGGGCTGCTCGGGCTGGCCGCGCGGGCCAGCGGCGTCCCGCGGGATGTCCGGGCCAGCCATCCGACAGGCGGGTATGCCCGCTTTCCACGGCCCGCGCTCACCCTGGCGGGCGGCGACGTTTACGCCCGGGCCGAACTCAGGTCTTTGGAAATCCGCCAGTCCGTCGAACTCATCCGTGAGCGGCTGGAGAATTTTCCCGACGGCGCCACGCGGCGGCCACCTGGCGGCGCGCCGGGCCCGAACCGGCTGGCCGTGTCGCTGGTGGAGGGCTGGCGGGGCGAGATCCTGCACGCCGCCCTGACCGGACCGGGCGGCGAGGTGATCCGTTACCGGATCCAGGACCCATCGCTCTGGAACTGGTTCGGGTTGGCCCTGGCCGTGCGGCGGAACGGCATCTCCGATTTTCCGCTCTGCAACAAGAGCTTCAACCTGTCCTACTGCGGAAACGACCTTTAGCGGAAGGCGGCCAAGAACCGATGCGAATGACTCCCTTCGTCGAGCTCCTGAATATCCGCCGCCACCATGGCCACCCGGTCGTCCCGGACCCGCGCCGGGCGAATGTGGCCGAGGCGTTCCGCGGCCGTCCCCGGCTGGCGGCCGGGAACTGTGATGGGTGCGGCCGCTGCCTGGCGGTCTGTCCCTCAGGGGCCATCACCACCGCCCCGCTGCGGATCGACCTGGGCCGCTGCGTGTTCTGTGGCGACTGCCAGGCGGTCTGCCCGGCGGGGGCGATCGTCTTCACCAACGCCCACCGGTTGGCCACCACCCGGCGGGCGGACCTGATCCTGGACGGGAGCACTCCGCCGGAGGCAGACTCGCCCGTCACGCCGCTCGAGCCGGCGCTGCGGCGGCTCTTCGGCCGCTCGCTCAAGCTCCGCCAAGTGTCGGCCGGGGGCTGCAATGGCTGCGAGTGGGAACTGAACGCCAGCGGCAACGTCAACTTCGACATCGGCCGATACGGCATCGAATTCGTGGCCTCGCCGCGCCACGCCGACGGGGTGGTCATCACCGGGCCGGTCTCGGCGAACATGGCCGCCGCCCTGGAAGACACCCTCCGCGCCGTGCCCGCGCCGCGGTTGGTGATCGCCGCCGGCAGTTGCGCCATCAGCGGAGGCGTCTTCGCCGCCTCACCCGCCTTGGATCGCATGTTTTTCGAACGCCACCCCGTCGACCTGTTCATCCCCGGCTGCCCGCCCCACCCCCTGACCGTGATCGACGGCATTGTCCGCCTGCTCGGACGTTGATGGAGGCTTTTTCACCCGCGGAGGCCCGGGCGATCCGGCCGGGCGCCGCGATCCCCAACCGGTGAAGCGATGCCCCGTCACTATCGACGCATCCGGTGATGCCGGCCGTACCCTTGCCGGTACCCCTCTTCGAATCCCCGCCGGTACCCCTTCCGATAGGCGGCTTTGTTTCCGTAGCCGTTGCGGTAGCCGCCATCGGCATCCCGGAAGGCGTCGTGCCGCCAGGGATCGTAACCCCGGCGCCGGTCCAGGTCCTTCCACCCCTTCTCCACACCCTTGGCGTAACCGTTCTGCCAGCCCCGTTCAAGGCAGAAATCAGCCTGCCGGCCGTGCGGCCCGCCGTGACGGTGATCGACCGTACCATACCTGTAGCCGTGCACGCTTCCGCGTTTTTGCGCGGAACTCCCCGGTTGCCAACCCTCTCCGGCCAGTGCCAACCCGGCCAGCAGGCCGAGCGCGCCCAGCCCCAGTACCGTCCGTTGCCAACTTCTTCTCTTCATGGCCGTGTCCTCCTTGTCTCAGTCTTCCCAATAAACAAGATGGACGCGGCACCGATATGGTTCAGCGCGGCAGACAGGCCGGAAATTGGTAGACATGGATCCGGGTGTGGAAGAGATCTCCGAGCGTCTCGGTCCGCGCCGGCGTCCAGCCGTGGATGGCGAAGGTGTGGCTGATCACCACGGCGCCCGGCCGCAGTTCCCGCTCCAGTTTGGGCCGGAGGCGACGCATGGCCCCGGTGAAGAGGTAGCAGGTCACCACGTCCACTCCGGCCAGCGAGACTCGGTGGAAATCCTCCCGCCGGAGCCGCAGATTCGGCAGGGGCCACAACCATTGCCGAAATTTACAGAACAGGAAGGGAACCGGGGAAAGCTCGTAGCCGGTCACTTCGCTGCGGGGGAACCGCCGGGCCAGCGGAAAAACGAGCGAACCCCAGCCACAGC
>ERZ1645192.4003-NODE-4003-length-11819-cov-12.087810_pt1 | contig 11819 bp, 11 predicted proteins | sample MGYA00575354_ERZ1645192 | MGnify/ENA primary metagenome ERZ1645192 (study PRJEB40844, sample SAMN11349763) | freshwater sediment metagenome | isolation source: river sediment | host: Sediment | place: India: Faizupur Khadar , New Delhi | collected 2017-02-21 ... | reverse complement strand
TGACTGCAGGCAACGGACGCATCCTCGTGGAGTACGTCCGGGACACACGCTTCATCCTGCCTACCAGCTTCAGGCCGCTGGATACCACCCCCCACATTATTCAGTGGTCAGTGGCTGTCGCGCGCCAAATCAACAGCGGCGCGACAAATCCGATTTACGAAGAAGCAGGCTTCCTGAGCGAAAAGCGCGTGTTCTCATGGATTGGCACCGGGGCGGCCGTGACGCCCAACCCGTAAACGCTCGCTAGCTTTCCAGACTTCCCAGATATTGCGTCGCCGAAATGGCGGCAGCGGCACCCATTCCGGCAGAAGTAATCACCTGCCGGTAATGGGGATCCGCAATTTCCCCCGCAGCAAAAACGCCCGGAATGTTGGTCGCCATTTTGTCATCAATTTTCACATAGCCGTGTTTGTCCAGCGCGATCTGCCCCTTAATTAAGCTGACATTTGGGCTGTGCCCAACAAAAATAAAGACAGCTTGCGTGGGAATTTCGCTTTTCTCGTTGGTTTTCACGTTGTGCACTAGCAGACTTTGCACTTTCTCATCACCGCGAATTTCATCCACAACTGTGTTCCACAAAAAGCTGATCTTCGGGTTTGAACGCGCGCGTTTTTCCAGAATTGCGCCGGCACGCAGCGCGTCCCTGCGATGAACTACTGTAACGCTGCGAGCAAAACGCGTCAGAAAGAGCGCTTCTTCCAGCGCGGTATCCCCACCGCCAATCACATGGATATCCTTGTTGCGGGTAAAGAAACCGTCGCAGGTGCCGCAGTAGGAGACGCCCCTGCCGGTGAATTCCACCTCGCCGGGGACCTGCAGTTTATTCGGGTCGGCGCCCATCGCAAGAATCACAGCATCCGCGCTAACGCTGCCGCTGTAGGTGTTAACAACAAATGGACGGACCTGAAAATCCAGGGAAAGCACCTGATCATATTCAATAAGCGCGCCAAAACGCGCGGCTTGCTGCTCAAACAGCTTACCCAACTCAATACCCTGGATACCTTCTGGAAATCCAGGGTAATTTTCAATCACGTCGGTCTGGGAGGCTTGCCCGTACAGAAGCATGCCCGAAAAGATGACAGGTTTCAGGTCAGCGCGGGCGCCGTACAACGCGGCAGCAAACCCTGCCGGGCCTCCGCCGATAATCACGAGTTGATGATGCGAGTTGGGTTCCATGCCTGTCAGCTTTACTCCAATCCAGCCTGAATTTCATGATCCGCGATCTCAAGCGCGGCGTCTACCACATTAAAGCCCTCGCGCAGCTGCGCGTCTGTAATAATCAAGGGCGGAATGAACAAAAGGGTGTGAAAAGTATTGTACATGAACACGCCGTTTTCAAGGATGAAATTCTTTACGTGCTTCATCACCAAGCTGAGCGGTTTAGCGCTGGGGCTCAGCGGCTCCTTGCTGGCGCGGTCGCGCACCAGTTCCGCCGCACCAAACAAGCCGATGGAGCGCACATCGCCAACGCACGGGTGCTTTTCTTTCAATTCCGCCAGCAGTACCTTAAGCGTCTCCCCGCGGCGCACAGCGTTTTCCAGCAAGCCTTCCTGCTCAATCACCTCAATGTTGGCGAGCGCGGCCGCCAGCGAAACCGGATGCCCATTATAGGTCATCCCGCCCACGAACTGCCTGTCGTCATAGGTCGCGGCGATTTCCTCTTTCATCGCCACTGCCCCCAAAGGCGCGTACCCCGAAGTGAGCCCTTTTGCCATCGTGATAATATCGGGAACCACGTCCCAATGCTGCGAGGCAAACCACTTACCTGTCCTGCCGAAGCCGCACATCACTTCGTCAGTAATCAGCAAAATCCGGTATTTATCACACAGCGCGCGCACACCCTGCAGGTACCCGGCGGGCGGGATAAGAATGCCATTGGTGCCCGTCACGGTTTCAATGAGGACCGCCGCAATCGTATCGGGGCCTTCAAAACGGATGATTTCTTCAAGGTGGTCGACATAAGCCCGGCTAAAAGTCTCTTCGTCTACGCTGCTGCTGTCCGGAAAGAAAGACGAGCGATAGGCATAGGGGTCAAGAAAATGCACCACGCCGGGCATTGTTTCCGGCTCCCAGTGCAGGCGCCGGTAATCCCCGGTCAGCGCCATCGCGCCCATGGTGGCCCCGTGGTACGAGCGGTAGCGGGTCAGGATTTTGAACTTACCGGTGTAGTCGCGCGCAATCTTTACTGCATTTTCGTTCGCGTCAGAGCCGCCCAGCGTGTAGAGAAAGCGGGTCAGTCCAGGCGGCGTGATGGACGCCAGCTTTTCGCCCAGCAGCGCTCTGGGTTTGGTCGCCATATGCGGACCCGCAAAGGTCAGTTCGCGGATCTGCTGAATCATCGCTTCCTGGACGTGCTTGTTGCCGTGTCCAATATTGACGCACATCACCATGGAATTCAGATCCAGGTAGCGTTTGCCGTTGGTGTCCCAAAAGTAGACTCCCTCCGCCTTTTCAACCGGCAGGACTTCCGCTTTGCGCTGCGTCGTCCAGGTCCACAGATTATGTTTAACTGACTTTGAAAGGATTTCATCGCTGTTCATAAAGCCGCGCGCTCCAAATATTGCTGTTGTCCAATCAATGTTAGCACAATTCCCCGCCAAATCGCATATAATCAACGAAAGTTTTTAGAGGAAACCACATGACACAATTATCAAATTCCCTGAAGTTTTTTACTAACCACACCGATTACTTTCTCGAACAGTACCAGCAGCTGGTCCGCATTCCATCCGTCTCCACGGACAAGGAACACAACGCGGATATGCTGGCAGCCTGTGAATTCCTGGCAGACAAACTGCGCGGCTTGGGCGCCGGGCGCGTGGAGGTCTTCCCGACCAAAGTTCACCCGATTCTCTTCGCGGAAATGCGCGCGGATACTGAAGGCGCTCCGACTATTCTGATTTACGGACATTACGACGTGCAGCCTGTCGCCCCCATCGAAGAATGGCGCACGCCGCCATTCGAACCGACGATTTCGGGCGAATACATGACTGCCCGCGGCGCGTCGGACATGAAGGGTCAGGTGATGGCCTCGCTTGCCGCAGTTGAAAGCGTGCTTGCGGCTGGTCCGCTGCCAGTTAACCTGAAATTCCTGCTGGAAGGCGAAGAGGAAATTGGCTCCCCCTCGTTGGAGGGTTTTATCGAAACGCACACAGATTTGCTTGCTTGTGACATAGTGCTAAACCCTGATGCCGGCATGGTTTCCAAGGACGCCCCAACCATCGTCTACGGTCTGCGCGGGCTGCTCTACCTGGAAGTCCGCGTGGACGGACCCAAAGCCGACTTGCATTCGGGCCTTTTTGGCGGGAATATTGCCAACCCCGCCAACGTCCTGGCTGCCATCATCGCCAGACTGCATAACCCCGATGGCTCTGTGGCGGTGCCAGGTTTCTACGACAAGGTTCTGCCCCTCAGCCCGGAGGAAAAGCAGCGCATCGCCTCAGTACATTCTGACTCCAGCGCCCTCCTGCAGATTACCGGCGTACCGCAGCTATACGGCGAAGCGGGTTATTCGCCACTGGAACGCACGGGCGCCAGGCCAACCCTGGATGTAAACGGGCTGTATTCCGGTTTTATCGGCGAAGGCAGTAAAACCATCATCCCCGCCTACGCCAAAGCCAAGATTTCCTGCCGGCTGGTGCCGGACCAGGACCCCGATGAAATCTTTGCGCTCATTCAGGCTTACATCACCAGCCTGACGCCGGATTCCGTACGGCTGACCATCTTCAAACATTCCGGCGCACCGGCCTACCTGGCGGACGACGCGCCCGGGCTCGCGCAGCTCTCCAAGGCGCTCTCAGAAACCTGGAACAAACCCGTCAGTTTCAAACGCGAAGGCGGCAGCATCCCGGTCGCCACGACCATGCAAAAGTATCTGGGAGTCAAATCCCTCCTGACCGGTTTCGGGCTGCCCGACGACCAGATCCATTCCCCCAATGAACACCAGCACCTGCCTACATGGAAACTGGGCGTGCAAGCCTTGATCCGCTTTCTGTTGAGTTTTGACCATGCCAACTGAAACTGCGCCCGAACTTAAAATGCCTTCTTACGGCGGACAGGCGGTCATCGAAGGGGTGATGATGCGCGGCAAAAAGGCTGTTGCCATGGCAGTTCGTTCCCCACAGGGTGAGATTGTGATGTTTGATGAACAGCTCCCCGCGCTCTACCGCTCAGTCTGGTTCAGAACACCCTTTGTGCGCGGCGTTTTAGGACTGTGGGACTCCTTGATGTTGGGCATGCGTTATCTGACCAAAGCCGCCAACGTCCAGACCGGAGAAGACGAGAAAATTGAGGGCGGCACACTCGTTTTGACCGTCCTGGTAGCAGTAGTGCTTGGCGTGGGTGTGTTCTTCCTGCTGCCTGCCCTGACTGCTGGTTGGGTGGATAAAGCGCTGAAACTTGGTTCCTGGTGGAGCAACCTTTTTGAAGGTTTTCTGCGCCTTGCCATCCTGGTTGCTTATATGGCGCTTGTCGGAAAAATGCCGGATATCAAACGAACTTTCATGTATCACGGCGCGGAACATAAAACCATTAACGCCTTTGAGTCCGGTGTGGAGTTAACACCTCAGAACGTCGCGCTTCAGAGTAAAGTACACCCACGCTGCGGAACATCTTTTATCCTCACCCTGGTGATTTTTTCCGTGCTGATCTTTTCCATTCTGGGGCCGCTGCCGCTGTATTGGCGCCTCATCTCCAGGGTTCTGCTGCTGCCTCTCGTGGCCGGGATTGCGTATGAATATATCCGTTGGGCAGCCCGGGCGATGGATAAGAGCGCTTTTGTGCGCGCAATCATCGCGCCAAACCTGCTCCTGCAGAAACTGACCACCAAGGAACCTACTGAAGATATGCTCGAAGTCTCTATAGCCGCCTTCAATCGCATGTACGCGCTTGAGCACGATACGGAACAAGCCCAGCCGCTCAGCGCATGAAAACCTGGCAGCCTGTCTTCCTTGGTTTCATCGGGGGACTGCTGCTATCCGGCGTTATACTCCTGCTGATTCTCCCGCAAAGGGGTGAACCCATCCAGCTCGTCACCGCCACCCCGGATCTGCGTGTGCAAATCACGCCAACCGCCGCAACGATTGAAGTGTATGTTGCCGGGGCGGTCGCTAACCCGGGGGTTTATGCGCTTCCCACCGGGTCCAGAGTCCACGCCGCGCTTGAAGCGGCAGGCGGCCCAGCCGAAGACGCTGACTTTGAGAGAATAAATCTTTCTGCTTTTCTGGTGGATGGCCAACGCGTTTACATGCCCCGCGCCGGCGAGGCTGTGCCGGTAGACGACACCTCTCGCGCGTCCGCCAGCTTGGATGCCGCCCAGCCGCTTGTAAATATCAACAGTGCCGACCTGCAAACGTTAATGTCCCTGCCAGGTATCGGCGAGAGCAAAGCAGCCGCCATCCTCAGCTACCGCGCGGACCACGGACTGTTTACCAGCTTGGAAGAACTGCTCAATGTCCCCGGGATTGGCCAGGCGATTTTAGATGAAATCCGGGCATTAATCACCCTCGGGCCGTAAGATTCCTCGACGGCTGCACCCGGCGGAGGATAAGGCAGGTATAATACTCCGCATGGACAACAATCAACGACTCAAAGACGATTTACAGAAAGCGATCAAAGATCAGGACCCGCTGCGCAAGCGTGTGCTGCGCCTGTTGATTTCTACCATCCAATTGGCGGAGATCGCGAAAGGCACCCAACTCAGTGATTCAGAATTCATCGCGGTAGTCCACAAGGAAATAAAAACCAAGCTGGATACAATCGCGGACGCGGAAAAAGCAGGGCGCGCGGAAATGGTGGCCGAATCCCGGCTGGAAATTAAAGAGCTGGAAGCCTACCTTCCGAAACAGCTTAGCGAAGCTGAATTAGTCGTCATGGTGGAGGAAATTATTCATGAAACTGGCGCTTCCTCCCCGAAGGATATGGGTCAGGTACTCAAGCTGCTTATTCCAAAGCTGGCAGGGCGTGCCACCAATCAGGATGCCAGTCGGGTGGTTAAGGACTGCCTCAGCAAACTGGCTTAGCCATGGCAAAAAAGCGGGAAAAAAGCAAAAAACCAGCAGGGTTTACGAAAGGCGTTCTGCGCCTGTTAATTCTACTTGTCACCAGCTTGCTAATCTTTGCCGCCCTTGTTCTGCCGGAGCTAATCAGCCAATCCAATATTCCAACTGGCGTGGGAGAAGCTTCCGCGCAGGAAATTCTCGCCCCCTACTCTATCACATACGAAAGCAAAGTGCTTACCGAACGCGCCCGCATGCAGGCCGCGGCAGCCGTTTCACCTGTGTACTTGCCTGTGGACCCAAGCATTTCCCGACGTAATTTCGAGACGCTTAATAGTGTGCTTTACTACATCTCTGCGGTGCGAAAAGACAGTTACGGAACCCAGGAACAAAAGCTAAAAGATCTTGCCGCTATCAGTTCCGTAAAGCTGAGCAGCACAGTCGCCGAACAGTTACTGGAGATTGACGATCAAAGCTGGCAGGAAATCGAAACGGAAGCCCGCCGCGTGCTGGAACAGGTCATGCGAGACACAATCCGGAATGATAATGTTGCCCAAATCCGCAGCAATCTGCCTGCTGTAATTGATTTTTCGTTCGGGCAGGACGAAGCTCAGATCATTATTGCGCTGGTATCGCCGCTGATAACACCAACCAGCCTTTTCAGTGAAGAACAAACCAACCTGGCGCGCGAACAAGCCCGGGCAAGCATTGAGCCGATATCCCGGCAGATTATCGCCGGAGAAGTCGTCGTGCGCCGCGGTCAAATTATTCGTGAGGAAGATTATGAAGCATTGAACGTTTTTGGTCTGGCAAAACCTGTCAACCAGACTGACCGAATCATCACCAACGCTGTGCTGACTGGCATCATCGCGGTGATTACCGCGCTCTATTTCATTCGCCGGCAGGACCAGCCCTTCTTCTCAATTAAAGCCTTGCTGGTCATCGCAAGCATGTTTATCCTTTTCCTCGCCTTGGGGCGCTTTCTGGTTGTCAACCGCACAATCGTGCCTTACCTCTACCCGGTCGCCGCTTTTGGTCTGACGCTTTCCATTATCTTCAACCTCGAGATCGGCGTCGTAATGAGCCTGTTCCTTGCGATTCTCATGGTTTTCAATAATACCCGCGAAGCCGAGTTGAGCGTTTTTTATCTCGTTCCAGCTATCGTGGGAATGCTCACGATCGGGCGCGCGCGCCGCATCAGCGCCTTTCTTGCCGCAGGGCTTCTAACCGGTGTGGCCGCCATGGCTGTAGTCGTTGCCTTTCGCCTGGGCGATACCTATACCGATCTGATTGGCCTCACCTCCCTGATGGCATCAGCGCTCATCAACGGACTGGCATCCGGCAGTTTGGCGCTCCTGCTCCAATACGTGGTGTCCCAAATCCTGGATGTTCCCACCGCGCTGCAGCTGCTGGACGTCTCCCGTCCGGACCATCCATTGCTGCAATACATCTTGCGCAACGCTCCCGGGTCTTACCAACACAGCTTGCTGGTATCCAACCTGGCGGAGCAGGCCGCCGAAGCCATCGGCGCGGACCGCATGCTGGTGCGCGTCGGCGCGCTGTTCCATGATGCTGGAAAAGCTAACAATCCGGCCTTCTTCATCGAAAATCAGGGTAAAGACAAATTGGATTCCCACGACAACCTGGACCCGGCGATTGCAGCCGCGACTATCATTCAGCATGTGCACGACGGCGTTGCCCTGGCCAAAAAATACCGTCTCCCCTCGCGCGTGATTGATTTTATTCGCGAACACCACGGCACGATGCTCACGCTTTACCAGTATTCCCAGGCCACAGCCGCAGCGGACGACCCGGAGAGTGTCAATAAAGCCCTCTTTACCTATCCAGGCCCCAAACCGCAGTCCCGCGAAACTGCCATCCTGATGTTGGCGGACGGCACTGAGGCCCGTTCCCGCTCTGAGACGCCTCGTTCTGATGATGAAATCCGGGCGCTCATCCGCAAAACCATCGATACGTACAAGAATGAGGGTCAGCTGGATGCCACAGACCTGACCTTGAAAGATCTGAGCACCATTGAAGAATCTTTCTTCCAAACGCTGCAGCGGTCATATCATCCGCGAATTCAGTACCCGACCCTGAGAACCAACGGAAATGCCGATTCAAATGGGAGCAATTCCGCTGGGTAAGCAACACCTGGAAGGAGCGCCTGATGATTGAATTCCTTATTCCCCGCAAATACCGCGCCAACATTGATACCGAACGCCTGCTGCTTGCCTATGAAAAATCAGCGAGGAAGCTGGACAGGCATTCTGAGGACTCTGTGACCCTGAAAATCACAGATAATGCTGGCATCCGGAAGCTCAACAAAGCCTATCGCGGAATGGACGAACCCACCGATGTGCTCTCCTTTGAAAATGACTTCGTGGACCTGGAAACAGGCCGGCGTTTCATCGGCGACATCGTTATTTCCATTGAAAAAGCCAGCTCTCAGGCGGAAGAACGCGGTTTCAGCCTTCAGCAGGAATTGGAAATGCTCTTTGTGCATGCCGTCCTGCACCTGAACGGTTATGACCATTTGGAAGAAGCCGATCTGGAAGAGATGAGCAGCCTGCAGGACGAAATCCTGAAGGAAATTAGCAACCCTGTGCGCGGGAGCATCAGCCATGACTGAGACCAACCTGAAAACACGCAAATCACGGGAACTAATAATAGTGATACTATGCATCATCGGCATGCTTATGGCGGCTGCCCTGGCAGGCGGAGCGCTGGCTGCCCGCTTACCCCTGATCCGGCTTTCGTCAAGGCTCGGCACTTCACTGCAGGAGACCCTGACAACCACGAACAGCGGCTTGATACTCATCACTCAGTCATTGGATGACGTGGAAGCCAGCTTTGACGAGCTGCAAAGCTCCCTAAACACTTTGGAAACCTCCGTGGCCGGCTTGTCGCCTTTTCTGCAGGACCTGAGTGTACTGATTGGCACGGACATGTCCGCGATTGCCTCACAAGGGGCAACCACGCTGAAATCCGCCTCGGAAAGCTCGAGACTAATCGATTCCACGCTGCAATTACTGGCAAGAATCCCCTTGCTCAGGCTGGATTATGTCCCGGAAGTACCGCTGCACGAAACGCTTGAAAACTTGTCCGGGGATATGAACCGCCTTTCGCCGCTCCTGGAAGAAATTACTGCAGACTTGGAGCAATCTGCCGGGGACATTGAACTGCTGGGAAAAGATATCGGAATGCTTTCCGTCCAGACCGCTGAAATCAAGTCTAGCCTGGCGGATGCCGGTCCAATTCTGGAAAGTTACCAGAAAATTCTTAGCAATGTTCAGGCTGACACGGATTCGCTTTTCACGGACTTGCCGGGGTATGTGAACATCGCATGCATCGCGCTTATCTTTTTTGCGCTTTGGGCTTTCCTTAGCCAGCTCATGCGCCTGCTTGAGGGCTTGGAAGCGCTTAAGTCTGGTAAAATCCGTTAAGTTCAACAACTACACAAGGCCTTATGCCGGTCTTGAAGTAAATAATAAAACTAAGGAGAGTGTATGCACAAAGATTTTTTGGACATCATCGATTACAGTCAGGATGAGCTGCAGGAGCTGTTAGACCTTGCTGTGCGGCTTAAGCGGGAGTACCAGGAAGGCGGTAACGAACCCGTTCTCAAGGGGAAAGTACTGGCGATGATTTTTCAAAAGCCTTCATTGCGCACCAGAGTCAGCTTTGATATGGCCATGCGCCATCTGGGAGGGGATGCTCTGTACCTTTCCCCCAATGAGATCGGCCTGGGCAAGCGCGAGTCTGTGGCGGATATCGCACGCGTACTGCAAGGTTATGTTCATGGCATTATGGCGCGAGTTTTTGAGCACCAGCACGTGCTCGAGCTTGCCCATTGGGCGAACATCCCCGTCATCAATGGACTGAGCGACTTCAGCCACCCCTGTCAGGCTCTGGCCGACGCGCTCACAATCTACGAAACCTTCGGCAAGCTCAAAGGCGTCAACGTGACCTATGTGGGTGACGGCAACAATGTGGCTGTATCCCTCATGCAGATTAGCGCCAAGATGGGCGCGAATTTCAGCATCGCGAACCCCGAGAACTTTGACATGCCCGGCGCAGCAGTTGAAACCGCCCTGGAAATCGCCCGCGGCAGCGGATCCCGCCTGAGCTTCCTCAGGGACCCGCACGAAGCGGTCCGCTTCGCTGATGTTATCTATACGGATACCTGGACCAGCATGGGACAGGAAGAAGAAGCTGCCGAACGCGAACGCGTCTTCCCGCCCTACCAGGTCAATGACCAATTGGTTTCTGAAGCTAATCCAGATGTCATCGTGATGCACTGCCTGCCCGCCCACCGCAACCATGAACTCACCGACAGCGTCGCGGATGGACCGCATTCCCGGATTTTCCCGCAGGCGCACAACCGCCTGCACGCTCAAAAAGCGATTCTTTATTCACTATTAAGAGGAGAGTAACTTGAATTCCCAGGATTTTATCAATCTCGAAGACCAGTACGGCGCGCATAACTACAAACCCTTGGATGTCGTGCTGACCAAAGGTAAAGGCGTTTGGGTTGAAGACGTCGAAGGCAACCGTTATCTGGACTGTCTCAGCGCTTATTCCGCGCTCAATCAGGGTCACTGCCATCCCAGAATTGTGCAGGCGATGACAGACCAACTCCAACGAATTAGTTTGACCTCACGCGCTTTTCGCAATGATAAGCTGGGACTCTTCTACAAGAAGCTCTCGGATATGACAGGCTACGAAATGAGCCTGCCCATGAACAGCGGCGCTGAAGCAGTTGAAACCGCCATCAAAGTCGCCCGCAAATGGGGTTACACCGTCAAAGGCATTCCCAAGTATGAGGCTGAAATCATCGTGGCGGCCGGCAATTTCCACGGACGTACGGTGACGATTGTATCGTTCTCCACCGAACCCCTGTACAAGGACGCGTTCGGGCCGTTCACGCCCGGCTTCAAGGTTATTCCGTTCGGGGACCTGGCAGCGCTGGAAGCCGCTATCGGCCCCAACACCGCCGCGGTGATGCTGGAACCTATCCAGGGTGAAAACGGCGTCATCATTCCGCCGGAAGGTTATCTGCATGGAGCGGCGGAACTCTGCAAGCAAAACAACGTCCTCTTCATCGCCGATGAAATCCAGACCGGCCTGGGGCGCACGGGCAAACTTTTCGCGTCAGATTACGAAGGCGTCCGCCCGGACATGATCATTATTGGCAAAGCGCTCTCGGGCGGCATGTACCCTGTCTCTGCTGTGCTGGCAGACAAAGATATTCTCGGGCTGATTGAGCCCTCAGAACACGGCTCCACTTTCGGCGGCAGCCCCTTGGCCGCCGCGGTTGGCATTGCCGCGCTGGAAGTCATCCAAGAAGAAAAGCTTCCGGAACGCGCCTTTACGCTTGGCAAGTACTTCATGGACCACCTGAGTGAAATTAACTCTCCGCTCATTAAGGAAATTCGCGGCAAAGGTCTGCTGATTGGCGTGGAACTGAAACCCGAAGCCGGCGGCGCGCGCCGCTTCTGTGAGTCATTGCAAGGCGAGGGAATCCTGGCGAAAGAGACGCACACGCATGTGATTCGCTTTGCCCCTCCGCTGGTAATCGACCAGGAGACGCTCGATTGGGCGCTTCCAAAAATTGCCAGAGTGCTGAGACAAGCTTAGAAAGCAGGTAAGCATGAACAGGTTTGCCAAAATCGTTGCCACGCTTGGTCCAAGCAGTTCGGATGAAAGCACGCTACGCGAGCTGATTGAAGCCGGGATGGACGTTGCCCGCCTGAATTTCTCGCACGGTACGCACGAAGACCATGCTGACAAGGTCAAGCTGCTGCGCAAACTCTCGGAAGAGCT
>ERZ1645192.4001-NODE-4001-length-11826-cov-14.024637_pt1 | contig 11826 bp, 13 predicted proteins | sample MGYA00575354_ERZ1645192 | MGnify/ENA primary metagenome ERZ1645192 (study PRJEB40844, sample SAMN11349763) | freshwater sediment metagenome | isolation source: river sediment | host: Sediment | place: India: Faizupur Khadar , New Delhi | collected 2017-02-21 ... | reverse complement strand
ATCTCGATCTGCACCGCCTCACCGCGGGCCAGATCAACTGTTTTCTGCCGCCGGGCGATGGAGGGTGTGGGCTTGACGGCAATTCTGCAGACTATGGGCTCTCCCGTGGATATGCCGCCCAGAATGCCCCCGGCGCGGTTGCCCTCAAAGGCTACTCTGCCCTTATCGATGATGATTGGATCGTTCATCTCGCTGCCCAAAAGGCGGGCGCACTCCCCACCTGCACCGATCTCCACCGATTTGACCGCCCCCAGGCTCATCAGCCCCTTAGCCAGGTCCGCATCCAGCTTGTCGAATACCGGCTCACCCAGGCCCGCCGGGACGCCCTCCGCCACGACCACCACCACGCCGCCCAGGCTGTCGCCCTGCGCTCGAACGGCCTCCAGCCGGGCCATCATCCTATCCGCCGCAGCGGGATCCGGGCAGCGAACCGCATTGGCCTCGGCAGCCGTCCGCAGGGCGGAGAGGTTGGATGTTTCGACCTCTGCACAGATCCCGCCCAGCTCCGCCACATAGGCTGCGACTTCGATTCCCACTGTGCGCAAGAGCAGCCTGGCCACCGCCCCGGCGGCGACCCGGCCCACTGTCTCCCTAGCAGAGGAGCGGCCACCGCCCCGGTGGTCCCGCCGGCCGTACTTGGCCAGGTAGGCCAAGTCGGCGTGGCCGGGCCGGGGGCGGTCCCGCAGCAGGTCGTAGGCGGAGGAGTCGGCGTCCTTATTCCAGACAAGGAGGGAGATGGGTGTGCCTGTCGTACAGCCCTCGAAGACGCCGGAGAGGATCTCCACCCGGTCCGCCTCCTGGCGGGCGGTGGAGGCGCGGGACTGGCCGGGCCTTCTCCTGTCCAGGTCCTTCTGGATCTCCTCCGCGTCGAGGGCGAGCCCGGCCGGGCAGCCGTCCACCACCACCCCCACCGCCGGGCCGTGCGACTCGCCCCAGGTGGTGATGCGAAATATTGTGCCGAAGGTATTGCCGGACATGATCAATCTCTGATGCCGAGTTTTTCTTTGAGCATGGCAATATCGCTTTCAATCCGCTTCAATCGGGCCTCTAATCTCTCTTTCTTCTCGCCGCCAGCGGCTTCAAGATTATCGGTTTTCATTAGCATAATTTTGTACTAACTCATTAATAAGCCCTTTTGGATGCAGCAGCAGCCATCAACCGAAAATATAGCTCTGTGTCTCTGCGCCTCTGTGGTTTAGTTGGTAATTTAGATTTGCCAATATACATGCACCTACCCGCAATAAAAATGGGCGAGCCAAAAATATTTAGGATCTCAGTGCCCTGGCAATTAGCGGCGCTACCGATACTGTGCTCACGCCCTTGTCCAGGGTGTCCGTGGCCAGCACCGCCTCCACTCCGGAGCGGTAGAGCTTGAGAATCGCCGATCCTGTCAGCACGGGATGCACAGCCGCCAGATAGACCCGCCGGGCCCCCTGCTGGCGCAGAAGCGTTATGGCCGTGGCCATCGTTCCCCCAGTGGCGATCATGTCGTCGAATATGACCACATCCCGCCCTTTGACGGCCACCTCCTTGGGTGCCATGGAGACCTCGGTTCCGGAGAGGCGGGTCTTCTGCAGAAAGTCGCACTCGCAGCCCAAAGAGGCCGCGGCTGTCCTGGCCATGTTCATGGCTCCCTTGTCCGGGGAGATGACCACGGCATCGACCAGCCCCATGCTGCCTATGCGCTCGGCCAAGAGGGGCGTGGCATCAAGGTTGTCCGCCGGGCAATTGAAGTGGGACATGATGGAGGGAGCGTGGATGTTGACCAGGTGGACCCGCCCGTTCTCCAGGAAGGGACTCAAAGCCGCCGCCACGGCGCGGGCGGTCATGGGCTCTCCCTCCTTGAAGATCTTGTCCTGCCGGGCATAGCCGAAGTAGGGTATGACCAGGGAGAGCTTCCTGCCGCGGCAGATGTCCAGCAGTTGCAGGAGATAGACCAGATCCCTGTCGGTGGGCGTGGACTGGATTATGGTGACCTCATCTTCTAATGGGGAGGCTACCAGCGAGTAGGACTCGCCGTCGGGAAATGTCTTGTAGTCGCATAGAGCCAAAGTCTCATTTAAAATCGTAGATACCCGCCCGGCAAGAAGCTGGGAGGCAGGACCGCCAATAATCATGCAAAATCACCTTTTGAAGTAAATTAAATTTAACTTCCTACTACCTTCATTTTCAACCTGACTGTGGGAGTTACGATTGAGCCCACCGCCCGCACGTCCCTTCCTATATCGATCTCCTTTATGATCTGGAAGGCATTGCCCGCCAGCATCAGAGAGCGGACCGGCACAGCCTTCTTCCCCGGCGCTATTATGAAGGCATTTCTCGCCTCCACTGAGAAGTCGCCTGAGATGGGATTGGCAGTGTGGGCGCCGATCAGGCCCGACACAAGAAAGCCCTTCGTCTCTGCCAGCAAGTCACATGTGCTCTTCGAGCCGACGATGAGATTTCTGTTTCCCACCCTCGGCACATCGGAGTAGCCGGAGCGGACGGCGTTTCCTGTGGACTTTGCGGGAGGGCTCTCCTTTCCCGCGGTGTAGGTGTCGTAGATGAAGCCCTTTAAAGCGCCCTCCTCGATCAGAGGCGTTCTCCGGGAGGGCACGCCCTCTCCGTCAAAGGCCGAGCTGTCCATGCCTCCCGGCAGCAGCCCGTCGTCGACTATGCTGAGATGGGGCGCGGCTATGATTTCGCCCAGGCGGCCCCGCAGGGAGGACCTTCCCTTCTGCACATTGTCCGCCGCCAGGGCGGGCAGGAGGGTGTACTCCAATAGCTCCGCCACAGCCAGAGGCCGGAGCAGCACATCCGCCATGCCGCTCTCCGCCTGCGTCCCGCCCAGTGAGGCGCAGGCCATCTCCGCCGCACTCCGCCCCACTTTTGCCAGTGCCTCATCCACTGAGGCGGGAGACACTCGCGAATTGAAGAACTCGCTTCCCGTGGCTACACCATCGCTCCTGGCAATGGCCTCCAGGGAGGCGTTCATGAGGGTGGAGGTTTCAGTCAGCTCCACACCCAGGGAATTGACCACAAAGTCGCTTCCGCAGAGGGCAGTCACCCCCCCGGACACAGGCTCGGCTCCGCTCACCGCCAGGCAGCCGGAGAGCATGGCAGCCGCCAGGTCCAGGCACTGCTCCGGCTGCATTTGCGCAATGCGCGGGTCAAATACGCCCTGCGGCTGGACCGCCCTCTCCGGTAGGGGAAGCGATACCCAGGACTCGTCCCGGCCGCGGGCCCGCGCCGACTGCACAGCGCTCCTGGCCACATACTCCAGGAGGGAGAAGTCACTGGTGCTGGAAAAGCCCACTGCTCCCGCCACCACCGCCCGCAGCCCCAGGCCGCGGTGAAAGCTCTGGCTGGCCAGCTCAACCTTGTCCCGGCGCAGATCCACGTCCACCGACCGGCCCATCATGCCGTAGACCTCGGCCTGCTCTGCGCCCTCCTTCAGGGCTAAAGCGAGAAGCTGCCGCCCTGTCTCCATCAGGCTGGCGATGTCGAAGCTATCCGATGTATCTGAGGTCTTCATCTCCGCACGCCTCGTAGGGAGCCTGGGCCCTCTCCATCTCCTGCAGCTTGCCGATGATCTTCTCCATCTCCTGGGCCCTCTCCTGCAGGGCCTGCATGCCCACTTCTATGCCCAGTATGGAAGAGAGCATTGCCAGCACCTCGGAGGCGGCCTTGGGATCGACCAGATAGCCGCTGGTAACGCCCATCAGGCACACCGCATCCAGCCCCCGCAGGGCTCCCAGGCCCAAAAGCAGCCCTGAGACGCCTATGATGCCCCCACCGGGCTCATTTTCGTGGAAGACGACGCCCCGCCCCTTCATCTCCTCAACCAGAGCTTCGCTGGTGGCGGCGCCCATCACAGTGGGCTTGTCCACAAACTGGCCGGTGCCATAGCCGCCCAGGGCGTATATCCTCTTCACGTGAAAGCTTTCCGCTATGTCCAGAAAGATGCTGCACAGCTCATAATGCCCCTCATTGGTGGCGCTCTGATAGTCGCCGATGAGAATAAGCAGATCCGGCTCCCCGTCCTTGCCCTGATAGGCGTAGATCTCATTTCGCACCTGCTTGATGGTCCCGTCCTCTCTGACCATCACCTGGGGCGGAAAATGGGGCGAGTAGATCTCCATGATCTTCTCAGCCTGAAGCTCTTCAACCATATGGTCGGCCACCAGCTTTCCTACGTGGCCCACGCCCGGCAGACCCTCGACAAAAATGGGGTCTTTGAGGGTTACTTCTTTGATGCGAGAAACGAGGGTCTCTTTCATACTGCCTCCTGGCCGAGTGCTCTCCGGTATCTCCCGTAAGGGTCGTCGGGAGAGAATCTGGCCGGCTTGCTGTTCGCCGTCTGGCCCCCGCAGGTGGGGCATATGTCCTTCAGGGTGTAGCGGCCGCAGGCCCTACACCTCAGAATCTTGGACCTCATGCCTCTCTAAGGAAAGTGCCTTCTCCGCCATGCTGTTCTATGTACTTGACCACGGCCTGAGCGGACTTCTTGAGAACAGACTCCGCATGCTTGTAATCGGGCGCGGTTACATGAAGGCGGTAGCGCGGCGCTCCGATATAGTTGATGGTGAGTGTGGCGTCCTTGTCTTTTATGCGTTTGGCCTGCTTGAGGGCCTTCTTGATGATCTCCACCCCATCCGGAGCAGGCGAAGTGATGTCTACGTAGCCGCTGATGTCGACTGTGGGGATCTTGACGTTCTCTCGGGAGAGGCTCTCCAGTATGTGCACATCCTCTTCGGTGAGGGCAGCTTCTGCCAGGGCGGCAGCGCCGCTCACTGCCGCCTCCTCCATGGCCAGATAGAGGCTGTCGTAAGCCGCGACCAGAGCATCAGATACGCGCTTGACATCTTCAGGCCGGTCCTTGTAAGCCATCTCCAGCCATTTCCAGGCTTTCTGGTCTGCCTTCCACTCCTGAATCTTCTCCCGCCTCTGGTGCTCATTGACATCCTTCAGGGAGAGGTCTATATGATGGCGGGACGTGTCTACATTCAATACCTTGCAGACTATCTTCTGCCCCTCTCGCACGTGATCGCGAATGTATTTGATCCATCCGCTGGCCACCTCCGAGATGTGAATCAGGCCCTGCTTGCCGGAATACTCGTCCAAAGAGACAAAGGCTCCGAAGTCCACTACCTGAGTCACGGTGCAGACGACTAGAGATCCGGGCTCTGGCCAGCCCTCACGTTGCATTACAGATCACTCTAATACTTCAACTACGGCTGTCTTGATCTCGGCCTTGCCGCCGGTGGGCTCTGCAAGAGTGCGCCCGCAGACCAGGCATTTGACGACGGTGGAGGCATGGGCGAATATGACCTGCTCATTCTCGCAGTCGTTGCACTTTACTTTGACGAATTTGGCGGACAGATTCATCCCTCCACCAGATCGAACTTGCCGGCCCTGAAGCCTGCACGGTTGTGGGCCTTCTTGCAGGTGTTGCATCGGTAGCGCAGGTTCAGCCTCTTGACCGGCTTGTCTCCGCCCGGCACCTTGGAAAACTTGCCCTGATTTCCTATTCCATTGGCCCGCTGCTTCTGCCTCGTGATATGAGTCAGAGTGGAAGCCCGGCCCTTTCTCACCCGCTCCACTGTCTGGGGGGTGTGTTTTTTGCAGAACGGACAGTAAGCGTTAAGCTTTTTTGGCATCTTCACTTCTTATCATCTCTCAAACTTCAATTTGGATCATGGATTGCCGCAACAGACTATCTTGCGCATTTTTGCCAAGAGAAGCGAATAAATCGCATTCAGACCGGGGGCAGAGCCTCCAGGCCACTCCAGGATACATTAGACACGCCGTCAAGCAGCCTCATCCACTCTTATTCCTATGTTATATCTTTTTTGCCTCTTAGACCTAGAGCAGGTAATAATTGGTTTATAACCTCTTCCCTGACCTGGGGGCGGTGCAAAGGGTGTCTGCTCGATAATCCAGGTGCCCCTTAAATCGATCTGTCTCACGCCCCGTATATCTCGGCGAATTTCCGGGCATAATAGGTGATGATCATATCAGCCCCCGCCCTCTTGATGCAGGTCAGAGCCTCCATGAATGCCGCCCTCTCATCCAGCCATCCCCTCTCTGCCGCGGCAGCGATCATGGAGTACTCCCCGGAGACCTGGTAGGCGGCAGTGGGCAGGCCGAACATGTCCTTTACCGCCCGCAGGACGTCCAGGTAGGGCATGGCCGGCTTGACCATGACCATGTCCGCACCTTCCTCTATGTCCAGTTGAACCTCCCAGAGGGCTTCGGCAAAATTTGCGGGATTCATCTGGTATCCTTTGCGGTCTCCAAATGAGTAGCCGGACTCAGCCGCCTCGCGAAAAGGCCCGTAGAAGGTGGATGCATATTTGGCGGCATAGGAGAGTATGGGCGTGTCCGTGTAGCCGTCCATGTCAAGTGCGGCGCGAATGGCGGCCACCATGTGGTCCATCATGCCGCTGGGAGCAACGATATCCGCGCCGGCTGCAGCGTGGCTGACGGCCGTCTCTCCCAGAAGGGGAAGGGTTTCATCATTGAGCACCTTCTCGCCCCGAACCAGGCCGCAGTGGCCGTGGCTGGTGTACTCGCAGAGGCACAGGTCGGTTATGACTATCAGGCCGGTATTCTCCTTGACCGTGCGCACGGCTTTCTGAATAATGCCCTGATCATCGTAAGCTGCCGAGCCAACCTCGTCTTTATTGGAAGGAAGCCCGAATAAAAGTATCGCAGGCACACCCAGATCCTCCAGCGCCCCGGCCAGGGCCGGCAGGCTCTCCAGGCTCTGGCGGAACTGGCCCGGCATGGCCTCAATGGCCTGGGGCCGGGATATTCTCTCATCTACGAAGATGGGCTGCACCAAATTCTTGGTAGATATGGTGGTCTCGGCCACCATCTCGCGTATGCCCGGCGTCCTCAGCCGTCTCATTCTCCTCATTTCTTTTCCTCCAGGCGGAACAGCTCGCATGCCGCCTCCAAAATCTCCGCATTGCCATCCTCCGCCGCCTGCTTGAGCACTTTTGTGGGCTCTGAGAAGAGCTTGTTGACAATGGAGTGGCTCATATCCCGCAGCACCTGCTGCTCGATATCGCCCAGGGTGTGCCTGGCGGAGAGCTTGTTCATAGCCCTCTTGACCTCCTGGTCCTTGATGACCTCGGCGTTGAAGTACATCATGGCCAGAAGATCCTCTGCCTGCTTTCTCTTGTATTTGGCTTTGAGCAACTGCATCTCTTCGTCGATTATGGCCTCGACCCGGCTGGCCTCCGCCATCCTCTGCTTCATGTTCTCGTTGCTGATATTCTTCAGGCTGTCTATGTTATGCAACTGCACGCCGGGGACCTCTGACGCCGCTTCATCCACGTCTCTGGGATTGGCGATGTCTATGATGAGCAGTTTGCTGTCTCTTCCTGCCATGGCCTTCTCTATGTCCTCTTTGAGCAGAATGTAATGGGGCGCGGAGGTGGCGCTTATAACCACATCAGCCGTGTGCAGGCGCGCCTTCATCTCGTCAAAGGGAACCGCCTCTGCCCCCAGGCACTCGGCCAGACAGAGGGCAGAGCTGTAGGTCCTGTTGGTGACGGCGAGCCTGCCTATGTCCTTGGCCAGCAGAGCCCGCGATATCAGCTCACCCGTGTCTCCGGCCCCAATCACCAGGACCGACCTTCCCGCCAGGTCCCCCAGGATCTCCTGGGCCAGGTCGACGGCTGCCGAGCCTACAGATATGGATCTCTCATTGATGCAGGTCTCCTTCCTCACCCTTTTTCCGACGGCAATGGCCTTCTTGAAGGCGGTATCCAGCATCCACCCTGTAGTTTGCGCCTTTGCAGCCATCTGGATGAGCTCCTTCATCTGGCCCAGAATCTGGTCCTCGCCGATGATCATGGACTCCAGTCCCGACGCCAGGCGCAGGAGGTGAAGGAGGGATTCGTCGTGGTCATGAAAATCGATTATGCGTGAAGAGACGCGCGCCTTCTTTGCCAGATCAAAGAGCACCTTCTCGCCGCGCTCGCTGACGATGTAAATCTCGACACGGTTGCACGTCTTGAGGACGGCGCACTCCTGCACTCGCTCCTGTGAGGCCACCCACCTGAGAAGGGTCTCCACATCTCCGTGCCAGGCCTTCTCGATCTCATCAATGGAGGCTTTGCGGTGAGTCACCAGCATCGAGGCAATCTCGCTCATCGCCTGAGGATGGTCCTGTTATCTTAAAGGTTTTCTCCTATGAAGTCAGATGAACGCCCTATCCGCCGAAGAGTGAAAACCAGGATTTAAATCACGGCAGACTAATCCCGCATATTTACTTCAGTTGCCAGATTCTTGTTGCGCAGATTTCTGGCATGGACGGCGGGGATCACAGCCACATCATCCTTGCCGAGAAGGTAATTTCTCCCGTCGACTCCCACGAACTCAGGGACGCTATCCAGAAGCCGCACGACCTGGTAATCCCGGCATATGTCCCTCCGTCCCGCCGGCGGCTTTTCTGTCTGGGAGACGCGGGCCAGGATGTTCTCGCGGCCTGTGGCAATGGCGGAGAGCATCTGCCGGTAGATCTCCTCCTCCTCTTCAGTCATGCCGGGCAGGACCTCCTCCCTGGAGGCAGAGCGGGCGCTGCGTAAAGCCCGGCGCACAATCTTCTTGACCCTCTGGTCGAGCAGCTTGCTGATGCTGTTCCTCTCGCTCTTCAGTGTGTCCTGCAGAATCTGGGCCTCTACGCTGAAGGTGTCCTCTACTGATGAGAGCTCCTGCGCCAGGTTGGCCAGATAGACACCCACCTGCCGGTAGAAGTCCCTGTCCAGATGCTGAAGCTCCGCGGATTTGCGCTCCTCCCGGAGCGCGTTGGCCAGATCCAGTTATCCCACCTTCTGCCTCTTCGCGCGGTCTATTACTTCGGATCGAATAATATATAGATTTATCAGTTGCTCACCTGGCACGCGCCAGAGCCGCGCCCCGCGCCATGAGAAATATGGCGACGCAGGCGGGAAGCTCCTCCGGGCCCTCTGCCAGATCATATCTCTCCCCTCTCATCTCGGTTATAAAGGGCCGGAGCATCTGCAGAGGCAGGGGCTCATCTCCGAAGACCACGGCGTCATGCAGGGGATCAAAGTCCTCCAGGTCGCGCAGGGACAGGGCAGTCACGCGCAGCCCCGAGCCGCCGTGCAGGCTGCCAGGACAGCGAATCAGCCGGCGCACGTCTGCAGTGACCGGCTCGTCGGTCTCGCCGCGCTCCCGGTCCAGGCTTATGCTGACTTCGCCGTCCTTATGCTTCCCCACCTTTACACTCTGGCTATCCAGGAAATCGGCGAGCAGAAGCTTCCAGATGCCAGAGCTGCCCCGGAAGAGGTCGAGGTCTCCGCTGCGGATCTTCTCCAGAATCTCCTCTCCTTGCAGGCTTCTGTAAAAGCTGGCCGCCTTCTTGGGGCCGATGCCTTTTATTTCGGATAGCGCAGAGACGGCCTCCTCCTCATTGAGGCGGCGGATGTCCTGAACATAGCTGAGAATGGCCCGGTTGATCCTGCTGCCCCAGCCCGGCGCGCCCTCCTCCGGCGCTCGCAGCCGGAATATCCTCTCCTTGCCCCAGGCACCCTCCAGGGGTGCCATGTGAATGAACCTGTCCATGGCCAGCCCCCGTCCGGCCAGGTAGTCCACTATCTCCCGGCGCTCGTCACCTCCCAGGGAGAAGACGCGCGGATCTCTGACATGGATGTGGTAGCCGCGGCCACCGGAGAATACCACGCTCATCCGGCTTTCGCTGAATCCGAAGTCGTTTGCCAGAAAGCCGAGCAGCTTCTGTGTCTCGGCCTTGACCAGGGAGAGCATTTCGCCGTAACTTTTGGGCGCATTTCTCAGGTGGTCGGCATCCAGGTCGAAGATCAGGTCTGCCCCCTGCCAGCCCTTCTCCTTCATGGTGGGGGCGGCGGGGCGCTGGTAGTGGGCAGCAGAGTGGTAGACGTGGCGGGGCACCATGCTGCGCACATAGTCCACCAGCTCGCCCCGGGAGTAGAAGGAGCGGTGCCGCCTCATGCCCCCGTCATCGAAGAACAGAAAGCCCCATTCGCGGGAGGGCAGATCCGGCGGAGCCTCCGGCGAGGATTCCAGGTAATAGCTCCGAAACCGGCTCACCAGCAGGTTGAGCGTCAGGGCATTGATGCTCTCAGCCCCTGCGTGCCTGATAGCACTCCGGCCTTCTGTCAGCCAGGCAGTCGAACTCCTGGCGGAAGGAATTGCCCTCCTCCGGGTCCAGCTCTGCCCAGATGATCTGCTCTCCGGACCCAGCCTCGGCCAGGACGGCGCCTCTGGCGCTGCATATCAATGAGCCGCCGCCGCTGGCCCAGTTGCAGGCCAGGTGAGGCACCTGATTCTCTATGGCCCTGGCCAGGCACAGCGTCCTCCACTGCTCGCGCCGCAGGGCGGGAAATTCAGCCACAGTGACCAGGAAATTCGCGCCCTGAAGAGCCAGCGACCGCGCCACCTCAGGAAAGCGCAGGTCGTAGCAGATCTGCAGCCCCAACCTGCCCCAGCGCGTCTCTATGGGCGATATGGCGTCTCCACCGTCAAAGTGCTCCTTCTCCGCCCCGAAGGGATGGATCTTGGGGCGGAGGCTCAGGCCGTCGCGATCCAGGGCAAAGCCCAGGTTCTGCCGGCCGTCTCGAATGGATCCTATGATGAGGCAGTCGTGCTCGCGAGCCACGGCGCGCAGGGGGTCGAGAGAGGGATAGGGCGCCCCATCACTGGCCGCGGGGGTGGACTGCAGGGACGGCTGGTAGCAGAAGCCGGTCAGGAACAGCTCCGGGAAGGCCAGCACCTTCGCTCCCCTGGCCAGGGCGTCGCATGCCAGGTGCAGAGCGCGGCAGAGGTTGTCCTCTGTTTTGCAGGATTCTATTTGCTGCTGGAGGCAGGCGGCTAGCATAGCAAAAATAAAAGGAGGTTCGGATATATTAAGATGGACTCTGGCGTGATATTTATATCCGGAACGGCAGTTCTGGGGCAGAGCCATGAGCCAGGATCTGAAGACGCGCATCTACGGCATACTGGAGCCGGGAGACGAGGACAGCAGGTACTTTGACCCGTTCATAATGGGCCTGATTGTGTTGAACGTAGTCGCCGTGGTCCTGGAGACGGTGGACTGGATTTATGCCGGATATGCCGCTTTTTTCCATGCCTTCGACGTGTTCTCTGTGGCCGTGTTCACCATCGAGTACATTCTGCGCGCCTGGTCCTGCACCGCCAATCCGCGATTCGCCAATCCGGTTACCGGCAGGCTCCGGTATCTCGTTACACCTATGGCGCTGGTCGACCTGCTGGCTGTGCTGCCCTTCTATCTGCCCTTTGTCTACGCGGACCTGAGGTTCATGAGGGCTCTGCGCCTCTTCCGGCTCTTCCGCATACTGAAGCTGGCCCGCTACTCCGAGTCGCTTCAGACCTTCCTTGATGTGCTGCGGCTGAAGAAGGAGGAGCTGCTCCTCATGTTCTTCGCCATCATCATACTGCTCATCATCTCCTCCAGCCTCATGTACGAGGCGGAGCACGAGGCCCAGCCCAAGGCCTTCGCCAGCATCCCCGCCGCCATGTGGTGGGGCATTGTCACCCTGGCCACAGTGGGCTACGGTGATATCTATCCCGTTACCGACTGGGGCAGGTTCATCGGCTCGATTGTGGTGATACTGGGAATTGGCCTCTTCGCCCTGCCCACGGGCGTTTTAGCCTCCGGATTTGCCGAGGTGCTGGCAACGAGGAAGGAGGAGAGCCGCAGGGGAAATCAGAGGTGCCCGCACTGCGGCAGGTACATCGGAGACCTGAACGGCGCGAATGGGTGCGGGGAAGAGAGTGATGGGGAAAAATAGAATAGCTCTCCAGGACAATTAT
>ERZ1645192.4000-NODE-4000-length-11827-cov-7.101852_pt1 | contig 11827 bp, 8 predicted proteins | sample MGYA00575354_ERZ1645192 | MGnify/ENA primary metagenome ERZ1645192 (study PRJEB40844, sample SAMN11349763) | freshwater sediment metagenome | isolation source: river sediment | host: Sediment | place: India: Faizupur Khadar , New Delhi | collected 2017-02-21 ... | reverse complement strand
GGCGGGCTTGCTTGGGAGCGTAATGTTCAAAGGGGAAGGAGGCTTCGCGGGCGATGTCGATCCTTCACCCTTTATTTCAGACGGTTTGGGCAGTTTCTTCATGCGCAATCCCGGCCTCTACCCAATAGTCAAACGGGCAGGAGTTGTAAAGAGAGCGGCGCGGCGGCAAATTGCTTTTTTGGCACGCCGCGCGGGAACGCGCGGCCGGGAGGCTCCGGGTCCGGCTCAATCATCCCACTCGATCATGAAGGAGTGGTGGGCGGCGGGATAATCGTCCGCAGTCCAGCGTCCGCTGAAAATCTTCGGCCCCAGTTTGCGCTCCTGCTGGGGACCCACGAAGTTGTTGTAGTCGAACGGCTCGCCGGTCACCCACTCGTGCCCGCGTTCCGTCGTCTTCAGCCCGAGCCAGAACCAGGATCCGTTCGGGAACGCCGCATTGATGAAGTCGTGTTCTTCCTGCGAACTCACCGTCAGGAGATGCCCGCCCAGCTTCTCGCAGAACACGCGGGCTTCGTCCCACGTCAGGAACTTCGGCATGAACAGATAACGATGGCCCTTGAATTCGCTGGCCATTTTCTTCAGCGCGCCGATCTGGAGTTCACGCGCCGCCAGGAGGATCTCGATATGGCGCACATGCAGATCCCCCGCCTTGCGCTCCCGCCAGATGTCCCGCACGCGTTTCAACTCGGAGGTCGGGATGGCATCGGAATCGTAGCGGAAATCGTCCGGCGGAATCTCCACGAACGGCTCGCAGCTCGTAAGGGGATTGGCGCCACAGACCAGCGAGGCAAAGGGCATCCCCCTCAGCGGCTCGAGAGTCGTGATCCGATTGGCCTGGCAGCTCAGCATCTTCAGAGGAAGCCCGGCGAGGGGCTCCAAGGATGTGATGTTGTTGTCGCCGCAGTGGAGAACCCCCAGCGGAAGTCCGCGCAGCGGCTCGAGATCGGAAATGCGGTTGCCGCTGCAGTTCATCGACACAAGTGAAAGTCCGCGCAGCGGCTCCAGGCTTTCGACCTGGTTGGCAGAGCAATACAGAGCGGAAAGATTCTTCATACCCGCCAACGGGTCGAAGCAGGTGATCTGATTGCCCCAGCACGAAAGGAAGGTCAACGACATCCCGCGCAGAGGGTCGAGGTCGCGGACACGCGCCCCGCCGATATTCACCATGGTGACGGGCATTCCCCTCAACGGTTCGAGACTTTCGATCGGACAGCCTTCGCACACAACCGTCGTCAAAGGCATGCCGCGCAGCGGCTCCAGGCTGGTGATCGGGTTGCCGCTGCAAGTCAGGGAGGTCAGGGGCATCCCCCGCAACGGCTCCAGGCTTTGGATTCGATTGCTCGGGCAGTTCAGGGCGATCAACGGGAGGCCCCGGATCGGGCTGAGATCCTCGATCCCGCAATTCTCAATCACGAGGATGAACCCGTCGTTTGTGGCGCGCAGGTCGAACGGCGCGCCCGGCCACGCGCGGGAAAGCTTCCCGCGCCACTCCTCGATCTCCTGAGCCATCGTCTTCCGCCGCACGATCATCTGCTCCGTTTTGCGCGCGCGCGCGAGGCGGGCGGGTTCCGGATACGAATCGATAACCTCTTTCACCAGCCCCAGGGCCAGATCGTAGTTTCCCTTGAGACTCTGCCTCTCGGCGAGATCCAGGATGTCGCTCTTCCACGGGGCGCCGAGCGTGCTGATCTTGATGTGCTTGATGTAACACTCGGCAAGCCAGCCGAAGAGGCCGATCGCCGTGCGGTCCGATCCGGACAAGGGATCGGGGTCCACCACATTGAAGAGCTCGTGCCCGTCGATGACCACGCGAAGTCGATTCCCCACGCGCTCCAGACATATCCGAACGTTCTTTCCGCGCTCGATCGAGGCCGCCTGCCGGCGGGCAATCTGCCGCCCGGCGCGATCCAGCGTGTCCGCCGAGTTGTCGAACCCGCCCAGTTCGAACTTGTAACCCGTGAATCCCATTTCCTTGGGCGATACGTTGCGCGTGGCGCTGACGAAACAGCCGATGGAGTTCAGATACACGTTCTCCTCGCGCGCTTCGAATTCGATGCGCACATCGATTGGCAGGTCAGCCTTCAACGCAAGAATCTGCGGCTCGCCGAGCGACATCAGCAGTTCGCCGTTCTTGACCTCGCAAACGCCGCCCAGCACATCCCACCGGGCCAGCGGGTCCTCGCCCGTGAAATCCTGGTCCACCACAACATGCCAGATCTGCCCGTTCTGATAGGCTTCCACCTCCTGCTGCAGATCCTTCACGGACGCGTACCGGTCTTCCGCGTCCAATGACATGGCCGTCATGACAACCTCGGACAGGGCCGGCGGAACCTTTCCTTCAGGGCAATGGGGAAATCCCTGGGGAAGCTCGTCGTTCCAGGCCACCGGCGAACGAATGTCGCCCGTCAGAATCTTCCGAAGCACGTCATTGATATCGGCCCCGGTGACCGGCGGCCGCAATGTGAGAATGCTGTACAACGTGGCCCCCAGGGAATAGATGTCCGACCGGATGTCCACGAGTTCACCCCCGCTGATCCGCTCCGGGGCAATGAATCCAGGCGTGCCGAGAATACGTCCCGTCGTTGTTCGCGTCGTCGAATCGATCTTGCTTGGACGTTCCGAAATTCCAAATACCGTGTCGTCGCAGGCCGGGCCTTTCTGCACCGGCAGAGGGCTGCCCACCTTCTGCGCCAGGCCCCAATCCATCAACATCACCTCGCCGAAGTCGCAGATCATGATGTTGTCGGGCTTCAGGTCGCAGTGGGCGATCCCCCGCCAGTGGGCGAAAGCGACCGCGTCGCACACCTTCTGGAAAACGTTCAGGAGGCGCGATAGAGGATAGCGCTCGGCGAAGTTCTCCCGCGCCTTGCGGATGCCGAGCAGCACCTCCGTGAGGGTGACACCCTTCACGAACTTCATCGCGTAGAACGCGTTCTGCTGGCTGTCGAATCCGACTTCGTGAATCGGAACGATGTTCGGATGCTCGAGCTGGGACGTGATCTGCGCCTCCTCGATGAAGCGCGACAAATCCTCCGGCGGGATGGAGCGGTTTTTCGATATTTCCTTGATGGCCACGACGCGCTTGCACGTCATGTCGAACGCCTCGCGCACAATGCCCATGCCGCCCTCGGCTACCACCGCCCCCACCTTGTACTTGTCCCCGCCCTGAACCCGAAGGACGCGGCTGAACACCTCGCTGTCCCGCGCCTCCCCGGAAGGCTTCGGCGGTTTGGGAAGCTTCGTAAACGGGACCGCTCCGGTCTCGGATTTCGCGGGAACAACGAACCGCGGACCCTGCCCCTTGACGGGCGGATTCGCGGTCAAATCAGGACGCGGTTTCTCGGGCCGTTGAGATCCCTCGTTCATACACTCCCTGACGTCCACAACACCCCGTATCCAATAGATGCTTTGCCTGAAGATGTAAAGATGCCAATGGCCGAAACTCCGGAAAACCAGGCGTCCGTTTTCTCTATCCATGGAAAATCTCGTTGACCGGCGCGCCGGCGGCGGGAATCATGACCCCACGGATGAAAGGTCGCTCGTTATGGTGATTGGACTCCTCCAGGCACAATTGAGCATTCCGGATTCGCGGTCCCTGAAGGACAAGCGGCAGGTCCTGCGCAGCCTCAAGGACCGCGCGATCAACAAGTGGAACGTCAGCGTGGCCGAGGTGGATAAACAGGACCTGTGGCAGGCGGCCGTGCTTGCCTTCGTCACCGTCGCGGCGGAGAAGGTCGTGGTGGAAAAACGGCTTTCGGAAATCGCCGACGCGCTCCGCGGCGACCCGCGGTATGTGTTGCTGGATTACGAGACACAGCTGATCTGAAGGGGAGAGTCCAAAGTCTAAAGTCCAAGGTCCAAAGTTTTCTGTGTCTGACTTTGGACTTTAGACTTTGGACTTTGGACCGCTGTTTTCCCGAACAGCGGAACCTTGAACTCCCGCTCCAGCACGTCCAGCAGCTCCGCCACCGGCAGCCCGACCACGTTCGTGTACGAACCCCTGATGCTTCTCACGAGAAACGAGCCGATGCCCTGGATCGCGTACGCGCCGGCCTTGTCCATCGGCTCGCCGGACGCCACATAAAAATCAATCTCCTGCGTCGTGAGCTTTTTGAACTCCACGTCCGTGCTCGTCACGAAGCTGCGTTTTTTCCTGCCCTGCATCACGCAGACGCCGGTGATCACCTCGTGCCCGCGGCCGCTCAGCATCTTCAGCATCCGGCGAGCGTCCACCTCGTCTTTCGGCTTTCCAAGGATCGTTTTGCCGAGGACGACGATGGTGTCGGCGGCGATGACGATGGGACGCGGGCCGACGCGGGATGCGACGTCGAGAGCCTTGTCCACCGCGAGCCGCCACGCGAAATGGCCGGGCTCCTCGCGCTTCTCCGGCTGCTCGTCAACGCGCGGAGGGACAACCTTGAATGACAGCCCGAGCTGTTTCAGAAACTCGCGGCGGCGCGGGGAGGAGCTGGCGAGGATGATTGCCGGAAACTTGAAACCTGAAACCTGAAACCTGAGTTTCATGAAGAAATCCATTCCGCGTGCATAAACTGCCCGCGCGGCTTGTCGATTCGTTCAAACGTGTGCGCGCCGAAGAAGTCGCGCTGGGCCTGCAGCAAATTTGCCGGTAGCTGGGCGGAGCGGTAGCTGTCGTAGTACGCCAGCGCCGCGCTGAACGTCGGCACCGGGATACCCAGCTTCACCGCCTCGCGGATGACACGCCGCCAACTCGACTGCGACCTAGCGACGGCCTTCTTGAAATACTTGTCGAGGAGGAGGTTGGCGAGCGCGGGCTTTCGGTCGTACGCCTCCTTGATGCGATTCAGGAACTGCGCGCGGATGATGCACCCGCCGCGCCATAGCAGTGCGATCTGTCCGGGCTTCAGATCCCATTTGTGTTCCGCGTCGGCCGCCTGCATCATCGCGAATCCCTGTGCGTACGAGCAGATTTTCGAGGCGTACAGCGCCTGCCGGATATCCTCGGCGAACTTCGCGCGGTCGCCGCCGAATTTCGACCGCGGGCCCTTCAGCTCCTGCGACGCCGCAACTCTCTGTTCTTTCAGCGCCGACATGCTGCGCGCGAACACGGCTTCGGTGATGAGCGTCAGCGGCACGCCGAGGTCGAGCGCGATCTGGCTGGTCCACTTGCCCGTGCCCTTCTGCCCCGCCGCATCGAGGATCATGTCGACGAGATAGTTGCCGGTCTCGGAGTCCTTCTTTGTGAAAATCTGCGACGTGATCTCGATCAGGTACGAATCCAGTTCGGTCTTGTTCCACGCGGCGAAGACGTCGTGCAGTTCCGGCGGCGTCATGCCGAGCGCACCTTTCAGAAGCGCGTACGCTTCGCCGATCAGCTGCATGTCGCCGTACTCGATGCCGTTGTGAACCATCTTCACAAAGTGACCCGCACCGCCGGGCCCGACCCAGTCACAGCACGGCGCATTCTCGACCTTCGCGGCAATGTCCTGGAAAATCGCCTTCACAGGCGGCCACGCGGCGGCCGATCCGCCCGGCATGATGCTCGGGCCTTTCAATGCGCCTTCCTCGCCGCCGGATACGCCCGTGCCGATGTAGAGGAAGCCCTTCGACTCCGCTTCTTTCACCCGCCGCTCGGTGTCGGGGAAGTACGAATTGCCGCCGTCGATCAGGATGTCCCCCGGCTCGAGAAGCGGGATCAGCTGGCCGATCAGCTCGTCGACCGCCGCACCGGCTTTCACCATCATCATGATCCGGCGCGGCTTCTTCAGCGCGGCAACGAGCTCCTGCAGACTGCGCGCGCCGACGATGCTCCTGTCCTTCGCGCGGCCGGCGAGGAAGTCGTCCACTTTCGACACGGTGCGGTTGAAGACGGCGACGGTATGGCCGTGGTTGGCCATGTTGAGAACGAGGTTCTCGCCCATGACGGCGAGCCCGATCAATCCGATGTCAGCCTGGGGCATGGATATCTCCCTTCGGCGCACAATGTGCCATAACGAAGGCCGCTTTTCCAATCCTTGGAAAAATCCGCCGCCATTTTTCCAACCGTTGGAAACTTTTCAGACGCTGGCCCGATACAGCAGGTCCAGCAGCCAGCCCATGAAGCCCATCCGGACCGACTTCACAGGCGTCCAGCGGTCAAGCCCGGTCACGGGCCTGGCTTCCGACGCCGCGCGCAGCCAGTAGTCCAGGCCCGCGACGGAGTCGACCGCCCCCTCGAGCGAGTAGAGATTGATGTTCGTCACGCCGCGGCCCAACGCGACGCCGACAACTTCCTCCAGGTCGAAAACCGACCGCATGCCGTCGAGGTAGCTGATGAAGTAGTCGCCGCCGGCGAAAAGCTCCGCCCGCTCGCGGTGCTCCGCGAAGCCGCGCTGGTCGCCGAGAAGGCCGACGTCGAGCGCGGCCTTGTCTTTGAAGTAGAGACGCGCAAGCGTGGCGTAGCGGTTGATCATGCCGACGTACTGCGCCTGCGACGACTTGTAGCGGTACGTGATGAACGAGGCCCTGTCCCAATGGACCATGCTGAACGGCGAGTTCAGCGAGTCCTGCACCGCCGTGTTTTCGTGGCGAAGAAAATCCAGGAACACGCGGTTCGCCGCGCCCATGACCTTCACGCCGCGGCCGTGGAGATCGTCGATCAGGCGGTTCAGCTTTTCAACCGACTCCGAGAATCGCGCCGGATCGGTCTCGCCGTGCAGGACGCGCGCGAGCGCGACGACGCGGCCGCGGCGGACTTCGTAGAACAGTCTCTTTCCGAGCAGCGGCGACGGCTCGCAATCGAAGACCACCCAATCAATCCCCAGGTTCTCCTTTTGCGACCACTCCACGAACTCCAGGGAAAGATCGCGGATGGCGTCCGCGGTCGCCTCGCCCACGTAGAGGTGCTGGTCGTACGGGAGCAGGAACCATGCGGCAACGTTGACCCCATTCGAGTGCGCCGAGCGGCACAGTGCGGCGAGGTCCTCGCTCCCGACGTCCTCGCGCCCCACGTGAAGAAGCAGATCGCAGTCATATTGCGCGAGCGTCGGCAGCGTCTGCTGAACATCCTCGTACGGCATGAACTCGCACCAGATGGAGAGGTGAGGAGGCTGGGCGGGCGCCGCAACGGCCAGCAGAACAGTGAAAACAATTGCCAATTGCCAATTGGAAATTGGAAATTTGTTAAGTCTCATTTCCGCACCAGCAGCGCCGCAAACGCGCCATCCGTCCCCGACTCGGGAGGAAAAAGCCGGCGCGAGTCCGCGAGCCTGAATTGGGGATGCCGCGCCAGCCACCGGTCGATCTGGCCTTCGTTCTCCTCAAGCTCGAGGCTGCACGTGCTGTAGACAATTCTGCCGCCGTCGGCGAGCCGGCCGGCGGCCGCGTCGAGAATCGCCGCCTGCTTGTCGCAGGCCGCGCGCAGACGCTCCGGCGAGAACCGCCAGCGCACGTCCGGCCGCCGGCGGATGACGCCGGTGTTTGTGCAGGGAACGTCGAGAAGAATGGCGTCGAAGCGCGTGGCCGTTCTCTGTTTCGTGACATCGCCTTCGACCACTTGAATGAAATCCCATTTCAGCCGCGCGATGTTCTCGCGGAGCGGCTTGAGCCGGTCAGCGGCCGGGTCCATCGCGATGAGCGTCCCCTGCCCCTTCATCATCTCGGCGATCTGCAGGGTCTTCCCGCCGGGCGCGGCGCAGGCGTCCAGAACCGTCTCGCCGGGCTTCGCATCCAGGAGTTCGGGCGCGACGGAGGTGGACGGGTCCTGGACGTAGAATGAGCCTTCGGCGAAACCCGGGACGTCGGTCACGCTCACACCGCGGGGCAGGATCAGGAACCGGCCCGGCGCGAACGGATGCGGCTGTCCCTCGATCGAAAGTTTTTTGTTCGTGCGCACCACGACGTCCGCGCGCCGATTGTTCCATTCGCAGAGGCGCGCCATCGCGGCGTCGCCGAATTGCTTCGTCCAGCGGTCGATCAACAGTCTCGGATGCGAGAAGCGCGTGGCGGGCGGCTGCTTTTCCAGGGCCTGGAAAATCTGCCGCTTGTCCGCCTGCGCGCGACGCAGAACGGCGTTGACGAAATTCGCGGCCTTCTCGCCGCCGGCAATTTTCGCCGCCTCCACGGTCTCGTTCACGGCGGCATATTCCTGCACATCGTCCATGAACAGAAGCTGGTAGAGCCCGACCAGAATGCAGGCGTCCACTGCCGGCCGCGGCCGTTGCTGGACGCGGCGATCCCGGATCCAGGTCAGCGCGCCGTACCAGCGGACGATGCCAAGCACCACTTCCATGACGAAAGCGCGGGAGTTCTCGACGGCGTCGAGTTCGCGGTCGGGAAACGTGTCGGACTTGATCCACGAACTGACGATGCGCGCAGCCGCGAGGCGCGAGTTGGAAGAACTGCTGTTGTCGTTTTGAGTCATGACAGGGCACACACTACACAGGAAGACGGGGCGGATTCAAACTTACTTCAGCGGCCGGGGGCGGGGATACAGCCGGCGGCAGGTGGGAGGTACGGAGTAGATGTCCGTCTTGACCTCGGAAGAGGTCGTCATGCACTCCTGCTTCCTGTCGGATGTGCTCAACAGCCGTTTCAACAAATCCATGGCCGTTGGGCGTCTGAGTGTGTCGCTGTTCATGACTCACGTATTCAATGTCGTTGACTAGTATACCCTGGAATCCCGGTTTGCGTATAGAAACCAGCTTGTAACGATCGGGTGGCGGGAACTAGACTGCCGGTACCGATGAATTGGCGGTTCGGTCTTATTCTCCTGGCCATCCTGTCCGGCAGCACCGGCTGTTTCGTGCGCGATGTACGCTGGTCCCCCATCCGGCCCCCGCGGCACTCGCCCGGACGGACCTATGTGATTGAAACGACGGGCTACTGCCCCTGCGGCGACTGCTGCGGATGGGAGCGAAACTGGCTGTTCCGGCCCGTGATCTCGTCGGGCCCGAACCGTGGAAAACCCAAGGCCGTGGGCGTCACGGCGAGCGGCGCGCGCGCGAAGAAGGGCACTCTTGCGGCGGACACGTCGATCTTTCCCTTCGGCACGGTGATGTACATTCCGGGCTATGGTTACGGGCGCGTGGAGGACCGCGGAAGCGGCATCAAGGGGTATCGCGTTGACCTCTTTTTCCAGAGCCATCGCGATGCCGCCGAGTGGGGGCGGGTGAAGAAGAAGGTTACGGTCTGGAAGAATGGCGCGAAGTAGACAATCCCGCTACAGCAAGAAGCCGTGCCGTAGAAACGCCTCTGAAGCGGATTCCTTCCTGTACGGTTCCAACACCTCGACCTGCAGCGGTTCGCCGAACGGCCCGACGTCCGCAAGAAGAGGCTGTATACGCCAAACGCCCGGCTCCGGCGCAACCCAACTGATCCCTGTTGACTCTCCGAACCGGATGGACGGAAGCGGCAGTTGCTGCACGCCCCGCTCGTTCTCCAGCCGGACCCAGACGCAGCGGGACTTGCCTTCCGACGAGGCGTCCCACGTGACAGGCCCCGTGTTGATCAACGCGATGCGCAGCTTCTGTCCGGCATGCATGGCCAAAGGCTGACCCGGCATTCTCTCGCGCTCCAGTCCATCGATCGTCACACGTCCCCATTCGGCGTTCACGCTCTCCAGGGGAGCCGGCGTGGTGTACGGCATGCCGCCAACAGACCGGATCGGTATTTCGGCCGTGCGCTTTCCAAAATTTCCCGGCCGAATCTCCTCCATTCGCCCTTCTGCGGCCTCGGCCCGGTAGATATCTCTCCATGTGTTCCACACGCGGGAAAGCCGGCCGGCATCCACGTCCATTTCGCGCCCGCGCCAGCCGGAAGGCGCTGTCCACTCGCCGCGCAACCGGTGCGCGAAATGGCGGTATGCTTCGCCGGCGGGCCGCCAGGACCCATCCGGGTTCACAATACCCATGTCGCTTTCCTCGCCCGTGCGCCAGCCGGAGGGGAACCACCAGCCGAAGCAGCCCGAGGCGCGGCTGTTCAGCGCCATGTCGAACATGTTGCGGTAAATACGGGCCTGGTTTTCCAGATCCGCCGCCTGCGGATCAACTCCGACGGACGACCCGAATTCCGCCCACAGCACCGGCTTCCCGTCGCTGACCCCGCGGCAATACGCCGTGATGAAGGAGGCCTCCATGAATTCCCCGGACGATCCGTTCAACCCCCAACCTTCCGGACTAATAAAATTGAAATGCACAGCCCCGACCGCCGGGTCCAGCGCGAGCATTTTTTCCGCCCACGCCTGTCCGGTCCCCCCGTACCCCGTCCGCGCGCTCAGCAATTGACGAAGGCCAAGCCAACGAAGCCAGCGCGCGACGAAACCATAGCGGCGGCTCATGAAATCGTGGACGAAGCGGCGATACGCCGCCACGGGCGCGCGGTCCGGTCCGTCGCCGGCAAGCTCGTCGTCCGACGGTCCGGTCAGGACGCCATTCTTCTTCCACAGCCGGCAATCGAGCACGCGCTCGGCGTGTTCCTTCGAGCCATACTGCTCGTTCAACCAGCCGGCCCAGTCGGTATCGAACCGACAGCGCTCGCTATATGTGCCAAGGTGCGGCTCCCACGCCACGTCGATGGCAAACACCTGCGACTCATTCTTCAAGTCCGCCGCCAGAATCAGACGTTTCGCGAGATCGAGGTTCTGGTCCAGCGGCTGAAGGCCCGCGACGAAGAGGTGCACGCAGATCCCGCGTTTGCGCGCCTCCTCGAGGAAGAATTTCAGCTGGGGAGCCTGCTCCGGCGCGAGGTACTGGAGGGAGACGGAGTTCACGCCGGCCTCCGCCAGAAGGTCCAGGTCCCGGCGCACAAGGTTCGGATCAAAGACCGCGCAGTCCAGCCAGTGCGGCGTCGATTCGCCGGGCGTCCGGCCGGTCGTGGTCAGCGGCCAGTAGTTGACGCCCAGCATGAACACGGGACGCCGCCCGAGCTTGAATCGCGAGCCCGCGACCGTCACCCACTCCTGTTCACCGGCCGTACGCGGCAGGGTCAGAAATTTCAACGGCTGATCGAGACGGTCCAGGATCTTGCCGGGAACGCGGGCGTCCTCGATCAGGACGCGGAGGGTGTAATCCACCGCCCGCTCCTCCACCGCGGGCGACCGCCCCAGGTCGATTCGCACGATTCCATCGTCGGAAGGAGGCGGACCCACGACCCGCCTGAGCCGCGGGGCATATCCATCCTTGTAGAGTTCGGCGCACACCCGCAACCCATCCGCCCGCCCTTCCGGAACGGTCCAGCGCGCCGTCACGTTGACCTCCGATTCCGGCTCGAACGAGAATTGCGGACAGCCCGCCTTGTACAGAAAGATTCCTTCCTGCAACCGCCGCGCGCACGCGAGCGTCATTTCCGCGACGGCCTCGCTCGAGGGCGTTGAAACATCCACGCCGATCCAGGCCCACTTCCGGGTGATGCCGTTGGTCAGCGGTTCAATATAGATCGAGGCCGGCCAACACCGTGCGCGGCCTTCCCCGTCCGCCGCACGGAACAGGGGAATCCAGCGAACCGGCGCGCCCGCCTCGCCGCCCGACCCCAGCGAACGCGGCAACGGGCCCTGCACACGCGCGTGACCGATGGGCCACTTCCTTTCGCCGGTCGCACTCTCGACCTCATCGGCCGTAACGCTGTAATAGCGGTACGGAGGCGACAACAGGAAGATGTCCGGCCACGACACGGACTCGTCCCCGGACCTTGGATCCGTAGCCGGTCGGATGTCCGACAGTCCGAACAAATGGTTCCCCGGCGCCTGCCCGGCGCAGGCCTGCGACAGACCGATCGCGATTTTGCGAGCCCGGGAAAAGGCAAACCCGTCGCCCGCCTCGCCTCGCTCCTGCCCGCCGTAGAAATAGCGGAACGCGGCTTCATGAACAACGAA
>ERZ1645192.3999-NODE-3999-length-11829-cov-5.378206_pt1 | contig 11829 bp, 10 predicted proteins | sample MGYA00575354_ERZ1645192 | MGnify/ENA primary metagenome ERZ1645192 (study PRJEB40844, sample SAMN11349763) | freshwater sediment metagenome | isolation source: river sediment | host: Sediment | place: India: Faizupur Khadar , New Delhi | collected 2017-02-21 ... | reverse complement strand
TGAAAAATCATCCCTACAAGGCGGGCAATATCACGATTCGAATGCTTGCCGTTGTCAATCCTGTCTCCGTAGAGCAAAACCTCCCCCCCGTCGATTTCCTCAAGACGGCAGATACACCGTGCAAGCGTACTCTTTCCTGAACCGCTCGGACCTATCACCGAGATGACTTCTCCTTCACGGACGGAAAGCGAGATGCCCTCAAGAACAGATACATTGCCGAATGATTTCCGAAGATCCCGCACCTCAAGAGCGGGTATAAACGATGATGACGCACTATCGTTGCCGTTGTTGGACACACCTCTCACCTCCCGAAAGCTGCCGTTATTATACTCTACCGGAGGACGAGTCGGCAAAAAACAGAAAAGCCGGCGAATGCCGGCGCGCAGATATTCTCCCGAAACGAAGAGCGTGTTCTACTGCCCCAGAAGAGCCCTGTAGGCCGCCTGGTTCATATCGGCCATCACTTCATCGAACCGGTCATCTTTTTCGCCTTTCTCCGCAAACACTTTTTCTCCTTGATTTTCCTTGCGAACAGTTTCCATGATTTTACCTCCCTTACAGTGCAACACAGTCTGTTGTGTATAATATATTTATGGTCCGTACCATAGTTGTTTTTTATTATAGCGCTTTTTTCGCACGACGCAAGAGGCTTGCAAACATTTCTTCTTCACGAGAGAATAAAGAAAACACGAAAGGAAGTGATCAAGTGGAGAAACGCCACCTCAAAGGCTCGACGTTTTTTTTCCCTGGCAAAGTGAATGTAGGCTATTTCCAGAAAAACGAAGAAGTCTGGCTTGTGGATACCGGCTTGGATGATGAAGCGGGGCGGAAGATCGCACGTTTTTTAGAGACAGAAAATAAAAAACTCCGCTGTATCGTCGGGACGCACTCAAATGCGGATCACTGCGGAGGAAACGCCTTTCTCAAAAAGCGAACGGGCTGTTTGATAGCTGCCACCCCATTGGAGGCGGCGGTTATGGAAAATACATTTATGGAGCCTCTGCTGCTGTGGACTGCATTTCCTTTCGCCGAGATATCGAACAGATTTCTCCAAGCGAAACCATCCTCTGTGGATATACTTATACGGCATTCCGGGGTATTCGACGAGAGCGGACTGGAAGCAGTTCCTCTTCCCGGGCATTTCCTTGAAATGATCGGAGTACGCACCCCTGACGGTGTGTTTTTTGTTGCGGATGCTCTTTTTTCGGAAACGCTTCTGGAGAAGTATCATATTATTTTTGTGCTCGACGTACAGGCTGCGCTTGAGACGCTTACATTCCTCGATAAGCAGGAGGCTGACTGGTTCGTTCCGAGTCATGCCCCTGCCGTTGAGGATATTCGACCTCTGGCCGAAGCGAACCGCCGGAGCTTGATGAGGGTGAGTCAGGCGGTTCTTGACAGCTGCTCGGAACCAATAGGGAAGGACGAAATAGTCAAAAGGGTAGGCGCTCTCTTCGGCATCTCCATGTCGATCACGGAGTTCCTTCTCTACAGCGCGGCGATATCGGCGCACCTGACCTGGTTACGAAAAAACGCGCTCATTTCTCCGTTTGTTGAGGACGGGCTGCTCTTGTGGAGGCGTACCCCCTGACACGCGGCGTAATCCCTCAGATCCCTAAAAAACGGATCCACAAGGGAAGCGTGAACACAGAGAGCATTGTCGACACGGCGATGAGCTCGGCGGCGTAGTGTTCGTCCATTCCCATTCCCTGGGCGACTACCAGAGAGTTGACGGCCACCGGCATTGCGGAGCAAAAAACAACGACCTGCATCATTGTCTTTTCGACGGGGAGGAGAGAGAAAAAGAGGAAAAGAGTCAAGGGATGAAGGAAGAGCTTGATTGTGCAGTCTCTCCACGTGGAACGAAAAACCCCTTTGAGGGAGACGACTTTGATACTCGCTCCCAGGGCGAGCAGAGCGAGACCGGTTCCGATATCGCCAAGGACTTTCAGTGTGGTATCTATCCATCCGGGGAACTCACGGAAGCCGAGGGAGGAGCAGAGTATTCCGACGAGGCAGGCACATACCATCGGGTTTCGTACGACTTTTGATATCGTTCCGAGGAGAGAACGCACAGAAAGCTCCCTGGTAACAACAAGTTGGGAAGAAGCAATGGAAATGACATGATACCCCACCAGGCTCATGGCCAGGAAAAGCGACAGCGCTTCAAGCCCCGGGTTTCCCATAGCGATTGATACTGCGGGGATTCCCATGAAAACCTGATTTGAACGCATGGATGTCAGAGCGGATATTGCAAGACGTTTCCGATCCTCCTTAAATAATCTGCCGATTCCGAAGGCTATGAGCGGTAGCAAAAAGTACGTTCCGTACACCGCGAAGAAAAGATTCCATCCTCCGAGAGCGTCAAGGTTGGCGCGGACCGTGAGACGGAGCAGAAGCGCCGGAATAGAGATCCAGTAGAGAATCTTGTTCGTTTCCCGGAAGGTCTGCGGAGAAACTGCGCCGCTCGTACCGAGCAATCTCCCAAGGAGAATCACTGCTGCAATAGGCGCTATTATGAGGAGTTCATTCACGAGGAGCACATCCTTTTCTATGCAATACGCATACCGAATCTTGACTTTTAGTTTGTATACCCTGATTATAAGGGTATACGCACACGCGTTTCGATGATACAGCGAGACGCTGCGGACGACAAGAGCGACGTGTCAAAAGGAGGAAGTAGAATGCATATTTCGCCGACTATTTTTCGGGAGTACGATATTCGCGGCATAGCGGATGTCGATCTGACCGACCAGGTAGTCTCAGCTATAGGACAGGCTTTCGGAACCTGGTTGGTCCGTCAGGGAGTAAGAAAAATCGTGGTTGGGGGCGATGTCCGCCTTTCCACCCGGAGGATTTCGGGCGCTCTTGTCGAGGGGCTGCTACGTACGGGTGTGGACGTTCTCAATATCGGTACCGTCACCACGCCGGTTCTCTATTGGAGCCTTCATCACTTCGAGGTCGGCGGCGGCGTCATGATTACAGGCAGCCACAATCCCAAGGATATGAACGGTCTGAAACTTGCTTTTAGAGGGGCGACCCTGTACGGAGACGATATCCAGGAAATCCTCCGTATGGTCCTCGAAGACGACATGGCGGATGCCGCCCATCCGGGTTCTCTTAACGAAGCCGACATTCGGGATGAGTACGTTCGTATGCTGCTGTCGAAATGCTCTCTTGGACCGAAAAAACTGAAGGTGGTCTGCGACAGCGGCAACGGCACTGCCGGTATGATGATAGGCCGGTACTTGGAGACGCTTGGATGTGAAGTCGTGTCGCTCTTCGATACACCGGACGGAACGTTCCCGAATCATCACCCCGATCCGCAACAACGCGAGAACCTCGTCTCCTTGATGGATGCTGTGCGGCGTGAAAAGGCGGACGTCGGGCTCGCTTTTGACGGCGATGCGGACCGGTTGGGTGTGGTCGACGAACGCGGCGAGATGATCTGGGGGGATATTCTTATGGCGCTCTTCTGGCGTGAGATACTTCCCAAGCACCCGGGAGCCGATGTCATCGTCGAGGTGAAATGCTCCCAGTCGCTCATTGACGACGCCCTGAAGTTCGGAGGAAAACCGCTCTTCTGGAAGTCGGGGCACTCCGTGATCAAAGCAAAGATGAAAGAGATAAAGGCTGTTTTCGCCGGAGAGCTTTCGGGGCATTTCTTTTTTGCGGATGAATACTTCGGATTCGACGACTCGTTTTATGCGGCTGCGAGGCTTTTGCGAATTCTCTCGTCGAGCGACAAAACACTCTCGGAAATGATCTCCGATATTCCCCGATATCCGAGCACTGCCGAAGTGCGGATCAACTGTCCCGACGAGAAGAAATTCGACGTGGTCGCGTCGCTGCGCGATAAAGCGCTTGAAGAGTACGAAGCCATTACCGTCGATGGCGTTCGAATTCTCTACCCGGAAGGGTGGGGATTGATCCGGGCGTCAAATACCCAACCGGTGATCGTCACCCGCTGTGAAGGAAGAACCGAAGCGGATTTGGAGACGATTTCGGCCGATGTGCGACGCCGTCTTCTTGCGGAGGGACTTCCCGATTTCAGCTGGACGTACTGAACGGCAGAGGCGTTGCCGCTGTTATTTCCTCCCTGCGGCAACGCCCTCCATTGCAATACCGTTTTGAAGCGTGCGGTAGACTCTTCGAACATGGTCGACCATCAGGTTCGCGGCGCGGTCGATGTCGCGTCCTACGATGGCGTCATAAACTTCCTCGTGTTCACGAAGAAAAATCTCTTTATCGTCGAGGAGCGTATAGATACGTTCATGAGTCGCCATAATCAGGTTGAACGTCATCTTGACGATGTTGACAAAAATGAAATTATGGGTTGACTCCGCCAGAACAAGATGAAAATCGAAATCGCATTGGGCTCGGTGCTCCAAAGATTCCACGTCTTTCCCCGTTTTTGTTAGAATTCGGCGTATTCTCGTGAGGTCGGAGGGAGAAGCATGCTTTGCCGCTTCGACGGCTATTGCAGGTTCAAGCACAAGCCGCGCTTCGACGAGTTCCAGGATAGCCTCGTCCTGGAGCGGGACTCGGCCGGTCGCTCCGCCGTCGCTTCGCGACGTCCTCACAAAACGGCCTTTGCCCGGAATACTTTCGATCAAACCCATCATTTCCAGAATGCGAAATCCTTCCCGAAGCGAGCTGCGGCTGACGTTCAGTTCGTCTATAAGCTGGCGTTCCGGCGGAAGCGCGGAGCCTTGGGGCAGTTCTCCCTCGGAAATACGCAGTTTAATACTATCGACCACCTGGTCGTATATTTTCGTCTTCCCTTTTACGTTTTCCATGTGTGTCTCCTTCCTGTGTTCCGTATGGTAATATAAGCATAATCTACTTTCAAATACAGCGCAACTCGTTTATCGAAGGGAGGAGAACGTTCTATGGCATTCACTATTGAAGTTGCAAACGGGCCTGTTTTTTCCAGCGACGTTCCGGTCACAGGAAAATCCGTTCTTTCGGAGAGCCGCCCAGACGGCGAAGAGAAGACCATCGTCGCGTGGAGAGTAAACAATTACCTTCGTTCACTCGACTGGGTTATTGAAGACAATGCACGGGTTGAGTTCATTGATACATCCTCCTTTGAAGGCATGGAAGTGTATCGCCGCTCCCTGAGCTTCCTCCTCGTGCTTGCATGTAAACGAGGCTTGGCGAAAGACGTCGTTCTCCGCCACTCCATCAGTGAAGGGTACTACTGGGAGTTTGTAGAGGGAGAAGTCACGGATGAAGACCTTGCGGTCATCAAGGCCACTATGGCTGATCTTGTCGGAAAGGATCTGCCGTTTATTCGAAAAGTTGTCCCCCTCGATAAGGCCAGGAGAATTTTCGACCGGCAGGGAAGCGGGGAAGTTGCACGGCTCTTTCAGTGGGGCGCCGTCGATCCGGTAGAACTATATCGTTGCGCAGATATGTACGGATACTACTATGCCCCGCTCGCCCCGTCGACCGGGTATTTGAAGCTCTACGATCTCAAAAAGCTCGGACCCGGGATGGCGCTTCAATTCCCGACAATCAGCTATCCTTCCTCTCTGCCTCCATTCCGCGCTTCGAAAAATCTCTCCGGAGTTTTCCTGGACTATGCTAAATGGCTTGAAGTGCTTGATCTCCGGACAATGGACAGTCTGCATAAAAAGGTTGCGGAGGGCAGAAGTCAAGAAGTTATCCTTATCGCAGAGGCATTCCATGCGCAGAAATTGGGGCGGATCGCCGATGAAATAGCCTCAAAGACAAAAGTGAAGGTAGCGGCGATTGCAGGGCCTTCAGGCTCCGGAAAGACAACTTTTTCCGAAAGGCTGAAAATACAGCTTCTCGTCTGCGGCAGAAATCCCGTGACGCTTGCTATGGATAACTACTTTGTGAACCGGGAGGATACTCCGCGCGATGAGCAAGGCAACCTCGATTTTGAAGTAGTGGAGGCGCTCGAATTGGAACTGCTGGAGGACCACCTTCGCCGCCTTCTCGCCGGAGAAGAGGTTGTCACCCCTCAGTTTAGTTTTATCGAGGGAAAGAAAAAACCCGGTAAAAAAATAAAGCTCGGTCCCCGTGATATCCTGATAATGGAGGGAATACACGGCTTGAATGACAGGGTGACCGGCGCGATTGCAAAGGACGAACTGTACGGAATTTTCGTCTCTCCGCTCACAGGTGTGAACTTCGATAACCATAACCGGACGAGTACCACCGACAACCGTCTTCTTCGCCGTCTTGTACGCGATGCAAGAACGAGAGGGCATTCTGCTGAATCAACTTTAACCCTCTGGCCGAAGGTCATCAGGGGGAGCATGCAGTTTGTGTTCCCCTACCAGAAACATGCGGACGTGATGTTTAACTCCTCTCTACCGTACGAATTGGCGGCTCTGAGGGCGTATGTCGATCCGATACTTCATACGGTCCCGGAAAACTCCCCTGTCTACGGTGAAGCGCAGCGAATTCTCTCGATGATCAAGTTTGTTCCCATGATTCCAACGGAGATCATACCGAACAACTCGATTATCAGGGAGTTCATCGGCGGCTCATGTTTCGACGTGTAGCGCCCTCCTCCCTATTGTGACGCGAGCGACGATGGAAGATGTGGCCCGGTTCGCCGGTGTGAACAAGGCCACAGTCAGCAGAGCGCTGAAAGGAGATCCTCGCATCTCTTCCGTCACGAGTGAAAAAGTGTGGAATGCTGCGAAGACTCTCGGGTATCGTATTGACCGTACCGCAAGCGGGCTTTCCGGAGGCAAGACCGGCCTTGCGGCAGTTGTGCTTGAAAGCCTTAGACCATGGTTCAGTCCGCTTTTCTTTTCTGGATTGAACCGTGTTCTCGGCAACGCGGGAATGGATATTCTTCTCAAGATGCCCGGTTTCAGCGATGACGCGCTGGAAGCTTCGCTTGTATCACGCCGTGTCGACTGTATTCTTCTTGCAGGAAGCGGGGAGGGGATGGCGCCCTCCCGCTTTTTGCTACCGCAGATACCTGTTGTAACGGCCGGTTTTTCCATTGCTGAAACACCTTCAGTTTTCGTTTCAGAGCAAGAGACGCTCTCACGGCTTCGCTCCGTCTCTTCGGGGCGTCCGCTTCGTTTTGTTTCGGGAACGTCTCCTCTTTTCCCCTTTCTCTCACGCAGTATCACAGATTCGGAAGCAACCCCGGAGGAATACTTTTGGATCATGGATGGTTGCGCACCGGAGGACGTCGGGCGTACGGTTCGTTTCGGATGTGTCTGTACTCTCCCTGAGGAACCGGTACGTACAGGTTTCTTTCGTATCGAATGGCCGGCTTTTGAAATGGGAGTTGCCGTCGGTCGCCTTCTTATGAAAGCGTCGTCGGGGAAAGATGTCTTCCCAACCCGCCTAATGCCTGTTCCGCTTGTCCGGGATCCCGCGGGAGAAAAAATACTCTTCGGGAAAATGAACTAAGGTTTTTTTGAATAGAAAAGCTAAACGGGTGTTGACTTATGAAAAAAGTCGTGGTATAACATCCTCGTGAAAGAAACAGTGTCAGTCGCTGCCAAGCAGACAAAAACACGAGGAGGTTTTCAACATGTGGATGAAAGATACAAACGGGAATTGGTTCTGTGACGCTCCTCTTTGCAGCGGATGCTGCACCCCATCCCTCGTATGGGATAAAAATGAAAATGGCGCGTGGTTCCTTTCGGAACCCGGCGCCATCTCTGCGGCAATATCATCATTTCCTGTAAAACACCAGCTCTCCCTGGCGGTGTAGCTTAAAAACCGGAGGTTACCCGGCATCCTCCCGTTCGTATTTCAAAACCGGGAAGCTCTACGGGCAATCTTCCTTCAGCGGGGGCGTTTCCCCGGAGTACATCGGCCAGGGCCTGAAGCGAAGGGGTGTTGTCGCTATATGAAACGATAGCGCCCGACACGGAGGGCAGCGATAAAAGTGCGTACGGAGTCCGAAGAGAGATGAGGAGAGTTCGTTCTTCACCGATCTGCCGGACAAGGTTGAGCCAGTCCGGGTTTCTCTTACTATCGTACTCCGCGACCAGAATCCTGTCGACGCCCTCTACGCGCTGCAGTATATCGGAGATATTATGAAATTCCGGCCGTTCCGGGACTTCGATCAGGTCGACATCGAAGAGAAATTCACAGAAAACCTTTCCCGCAGCAATCCGTTCCCCGGGCCAGAGCAGCGGGCGTTTTTTTCCGTCTCGTACGGTTTGCAAAGTTTCAGATCTGTTCCTGGCAACAGTGATACTTCGCAACGCCGCTTCGCGTGCGGTAGCAGCCCCATCGGGAGCGATGCGCGGAGCAAAGTGAGGTTCCCATTCATCTTGAAGAAGACCAAGCGCTTCTTTCGCCTCCAGAACCTTTCGTACAGCGTCATCCAGCCGACTGATTGGAATTTCCCCTTCAACGCAGGCTTTCAACAGTGCGTTGTACATGTTGAAGTGCTCCGTTTCTTCATGCCCTTTGTCGGCTCCGAAAAGCAGGATATCCGCTCCGGCGTTCATCGCTTCTATAGCAGCTTCCTCCATGGTCCTTTCTTTTTTTAACGCCGCCATACCCATAGAGTCTGTGATTATCAGGCCTTTGAAGTTCAGTTCGGTGCGGAGCATCCCGAGTATGGCGGGGGAAAGGGTCGCCGGATTTTTCTCGTCGAGAGCAGGAACAAGAACGTGCGCAGTCATGACCATCGGCACGCCGGCATTGACAGCCGCTTTGAAGGGGGGGAATTCAACAGAATTCAGACGATCCTTGGAGACATTGATGATAGGGAGGCCAGAATGAGAATCCACCTCGGTATCTCCATGTCCGGGGAAGTGTTTCGCAGAGGGGAATACGCCTTTTTCTAAAAAAGAGGAAATCATTGCTGCCCCGAGGCGGGCGACCTCCTGCGGGTCGGAGCCGAAAGAGCGAACGCCGATTATCGGATTCAACGGATTGTTGTTCACATCCACCACCGGGGCAAAATTCATGTTGATACCGAGGCTCGCAAGCTCTTCCCCCATTACTGAAGCGACACGACCGGCCAGAGACGGATCCCCTGCCGCTCCAAGAGCCATATTACCCGGGAAAGGGGTAACACCCTCGCGGATACGGGCAATCAGACCGCCCTCCTGATCAATAGCTATGAAGAGCGGACGAGAACTTGAAGCGAGAGCTCTCCGTTGAATTGACTCGTTCAGGTTCGCAACCTGTTCGGCGGACTCAATGTTGTTTCGGCTGGAATACAGGATGACTCCTCCGACCTTGATCTCCGAGATGAACTTTTGAAGGTTCTCGGACATTGCTCCTCCCTCGAAAAAAACCAGCATAATCTGTCCAACTTTCTCCTCAAGCGTCATAGAAGAAAGATCTCGCGTATTCGCTTCCGAGATGCGCATAAATCCGGGGATCAGAAAAAAAAGGCCGAGGAGCAATGTGCAGACAGCTTTTTTCGAAGTAATCATTCAGCGCTCCCTCCTAAAGAAGCATAAAGCTTTTGGATAAACTGCTCATACGAAAGAGGATAGTTCCCGCTGTAATACAAAAATCCATACTCTATATCGACCGAGAAAGGATAGTCTTTCTTCATCTCATCAAGCGATTCGGGAACTACTATTAGTTTGAGTGCCGTGTCTTTTGCGCCTTGCTGTGGAGTTTCAGGGAGAAGGAGCAGAAACTCCCCGTCCTGCATGGAAAAGCCCATATCGCTCTCCCTGATGGACTCCTTGACGTAGAGAACATACGCGGCAAGGAAAGTTTCCTCCAGGGCAGGCTGCCGGCTTCTTCCGGGAAGGTAGGTGTAGTTCACCTTGAGTAAAATCCCGCAAAGCCAGCGTCTGTACCTGTTTGCTCTGCCCAGTTCCTCCGGGATACGCAACTGGGCGTATTTCCTGGAGTAGAGTCCGTATTTCGGGTCAAAGAGTTCCAGCTCGCTCTTTGCTTCAGCGGTCTTTGAATTTTTTTGCGCAGGAGGGTTGTCAACAAGTAAAAAATGGAACTGACCATCCTTCGCCTTCTGAAAAATTGCATGCTTCTTTCCCCCGACAACAGCTTCAATCTCACCGGGAACAAAAAAGGTTGTCACATTTTCCCCTTGTACAGAACCGTTTTCGGCAAAAGACGCGAAGGCGTCGTTTGCATCGATGATTGTCCCCTCGTTATCCAAAACAACGTATGGGAAAGGAGACCTCATCCAAGGTTCGGATGCTGTATCAGAGGAAGGGGATTCAGCGTGCGCGACCGGCGGAGGAAGATGTGTTCCCCTTCCGTACTGCGAGTACGAGTGCAACAATATAAAAAAACCAGAAACAGCAGCGAGTACGCCTACCCAGGGGAGAATCGGATGAGCGCCCGCCTCCATGGAAACGATGCATATGATGATTCCCTGGGCCGCCATCTGAAGCGGTGGTAATTGGGAAAACAAGCTGTTCTTTATTGAAAAAACATAGAACATGCTGAACGCAAAATACAAAAGAAGTAAAAGCACCCACAAAGGGGCCCCCGCCGATACTTTGTTGCTCTCATTTCCGAAAGCGACGAGAAGGAGAGAGAGAGGCAGCGAAAGCAGCGGAGGTATGGTGAGCCATAAAATCATGGCTGGATTCTCCTAATTATATGTTTGCTTCTCCTGGACGCCGAGTACCGCAGAATGTAGTATTTCAACGAAAAATCACCGTCTCATCTGATGGGTAGCTCAAGCGGAAAACCGCATTTATCGTACGTTTTTCACCGGGAGCGAGAGACAGCTTCCATGTCAGGAGATTTTGTTCTGACTGTTCGTCCGGCTTGGGTTCAATGCGCAATACTTCGACAGAAATATTTTCCCGCGATGAAATTGGAATACGGTCTTTCAGCGTGACAGCGACAGGATGGGGCATGCCGTTTGTGACTTCAATCGTATACCCGTCCTCGGTGCGTCCTCTTCCCGTCCATGTGCTTCCTTCCTTTGAGACGAGTTTCTCCTTGGAAGCTTTGACTCGAGGCGTTCTGCCGAAGGCAATAAGAATATCGGAACCGGAGCCGTGCTCATCAAGCGTTGTTTTCCCGGACGGACTTCCGTCGACGGAGAGCTCGGCGGAGGCTGGTAGTATAGGGAAGGGAAGCCCTTTGGACTCTGCTACGAGCCATGCCTGCTCAGAGAGAGACGGGACGGAAATAATAGAAGTCTCTGACTTCAGCGAAAAGCTGCCCAGGTTAAAATCTGCCGGAGTATAATCCCCCGTCAGCAGTCCCTCAGCCTGAGTTGAAAGGTCGGTAAGCGTCTGGATAACGGGGCGAGGCGCCGGTTCTGCGGGGGCGGGAGCCTGCACCATTGGGGCCATCATCGGGAGAGCTTCGTCCATGGCGAAACGCCGAACATCTTTGTGTTTCGGAGCCAGATCCGCGACGAGCGGACGCAGTTCCGGAGGCGCCACGGAAACAGAAGGCATCGACGTATGGAAGTGTACGGTCCCTTCGACAAGAAGCCCCGTCTTTTGCCGCGCTCGCGCAAAAAGTCCGGCCGAAATACCGCCGCTGCTTACGGAGAGGTTCATTCTATAAAAGGGGACCCACTCCGCGTAGCGTGTGAATGCTTCCACGAGAAAAACGCCGCTGCCGGAAAGAACTGCCGTAATTTCTACCGCTTTTTGAGAGTCCGGGGGCATTTTCGATTTGAAATCCGCTTGAAGAACGGCGAGTTCCTTTTGGAGTTCATCTAAAGTGTCCGCTAGAGAAGCGCGTTCCAATTCCATTTTTTCCCGGACTGCCCGGACTGATTCAATGTACTCCGCTACATCGGCGCCTTTTAATTCCTTTGGAAGAGGTCCGGAAAGGAGCGCCAGCGAGTTCTCGATGGCCGAAATCTTGCCCCCCGGAGACGCGTGTAGTCCTTCAGATTCACGAAGAGAC
>ERZ1645192.3998-NODE-3998-length-11832-cov-6.343891_pt1 | contig 11832 bp, 9 predicted proteins | sample MGYA00575354_ERZ1645192 | MGnify/ENA primary metagenome ERZ1645192 (study PRJEB40844, sample SAMN11349763) | freshwater sediment metagenome | isolation source: river sediment | host: Sediment | place: India: Faizupur Khadar , New Delhi | collected 2017-02-21 ... | reverse complement strand
CCATGTAGCCGCCGCTGCGGCTGACGATGGCGGTGTTCATGCCCACCACGCCGGCATCCAGGTTGATCAGGGGACCACCGGAGTTACCGGGGTTGATGGCGGCGTCGGTCTGGATGAAATCCTCGTAGTCGTTGATGCCCAGGCTGGTGCGTCCCTTGGCGCTGACCACGCCCACGGTGACGGTATGGCCGAGGCCAAAGGGATTGCCGACGGCGATCACCCACTCACCGATGTCCAGCCGTTCGGAATCCGCCAGGGCCAGGGGGGGGAGACCGCCGGTGGGGATCTCGATCACGGCTACGTCCGACTTGGGATCACGGCCGGTGACCTTGGCCTCGAACTCACGTCCATCCTGGAGGCGGACCAGGATTTTATCCGCCTCTTCCACGACGTGACTGTTGGTCAGGATGAAACTCTTGTCGGCGGGAACTCCGCTTTTGGGGGCATAGACGAATCCCGATCCCTGGCCGACCTGGCGCGGCTCCTTGCGCGGCGCCTCCCCACGGGGCTGATCACGGTGGCGGTCACCGAAGAAACGCTCCAGGAAATCGCCACCGAAGGGAAAGCCGTGGTTGAAGGGCAGTTGCATCCCTGACGCGGCCCTCTCCTGGCTTTTCGCCTCGGTCTGGATATTGACCACCGAGGGGGATACCTGCCCGGCGACGGCGGCGAAAGCCTTGCCGGTCTGGCGGAGGCTCTCGATACCGCCATCGCTGGCGGGGAGGGAGAGCGGTAGCAGGGCGGCCAGGAGCAACAATCCGGCGGACCAGGTGCTCAATCGCCGCCCATTGCCGTGGGTGGTGGGCCGGCGGAGGGATTCAGCCTCCGCGGGGGGGGAATCAGCGCTCGGCGCGTGACGCATCGACATCATCTTTTCTCCAATGGGAAGCCGGCTATATGTTCACAAGCCGGCTTGCTCCGTCGTGATCATCGTTCGTGAAGGAGTTCTCGGAAATGGTGGCTACCGATAGGGCGAAGGCCCCGGTTTCGCTGTCTTCGCGCATCGGGGGGCATCCCATCCGACGCCCCATAGACTGTCCCGCGTCGCCACAGTTCCCCGGGACGGTCATGCCAATCTCACCCGTTGGCTGGTGCGCGATGGCCGGCGATATGGCCGCGGCTATAGATAAAATTTTGTTTGATAAGAAAAATATACCCTTTTTCTCCCTTGCCGGAGGGGCCAAGAGGGTCTATTTTTAAAATAGGGATAAATAGATGATGAGGAGAGCAGCCATGAAAACCAAGACAACCGAACTGACTCATGTCATCCCGCCTCGCGAACTCGATGTCTTCGAGAACCTCGATCGGATATTCGACAGCATGCAGCGTCGGTGGATGCGGCCTTTTGGCGAGCTCTTGCCGGAATGGCCGCCATTCCTGGGACGCATGGAGTATGGCATGCCGAGTCTTGACATGATTGATCGCGAAAAAGAGATCCTGGTCCGGGTGGAGCTTCCTGGCATGGACAAAAAGGATCTCAAGCTTGATCTGCAAGGCGAACTGCTAACTATCACGGGTGAGCGTCATCTGGAGGAGGAGAAGGAAGAGGGCAAGATCTATCGCGCCGAGATCATGCGTGGCGCCTTTGCGCGGACCGTCCGCCTGCCGGAGCCGGTCGATGCCGAGAAGGTGGACGCGGTGTTCAAAGACGGCTTGCTCGAGATCCATCTCCCCAAGACCCACGTGAAGGAGCGCCATCAGATCGAGGTCAAGTGAGCGGGACCAGGTGAGGAGTCAGCCCCCCGGGAGTTAGCGGGGGGAAGGATGGGCCGGTCAAGCACCGGCCCATCGCGATTCACCCTATCGGCCCAGCTCGACCGTCCGGGACCCCCCGGTCGCAACAACCGTTACGGGCTTTTTCCGCCTCCTTCCCGGTCTTTTCCTCTTCCAGCGCGGCCAGCACCGAGCCCCTGGCGGGGTTGGGGCGGAAGAGGGTGCAGCCCTTGAGGCCCTGGCGATTGGCTTGGAGATAGAGGTCCTTGAATTCCTCAAAGGCCATGTCCCCCGGGACGTTGATCGTCTTGGCGATGGCGTTGTCGACAAAGGGCTGAAGGGCTGCCTGCATCGCCAGGTGATCCGCCGGGGCCAGGTCGCGGGCGCGGACGAAGGCGGAGGGGAGGGGGACATTGCCCCGGAGTCGCCGCCAGTGACGCAGGGCATAGGCGGTGAGGGGGTACCAGCGGCTTTCACCCGACCGGTCCCGCAACTGGCGGCGGTACTCGAAGTCGAAGAGCGGTTCCAGGCCACTGGAGACGCCGTTGGCGAGGAGGCTGATGGTGCCGGCGGGGGCGATGGCGAGCAGGTGACTGTTGCGGATCCCGTCCGCCCGGATCCCGGCCCGGATGTCCGCGGGCAAGGCGCTAACGAAGGGGCTGGCGAGATAGGGCTCGGTCTCGAAGTAGGGAAAGGGTCCGCGCTCCCGGGCGAGGGCGACCGAGGCGCGGTAGGCGGCGTCGCGAATGGTCCGCATGGCCGTCGCGGCCAGGGTGCGCGCCGCCGGGCTGGCATAGTGCAGGCCAAGCAGGATCAGGGCGTCGGCGAGGCCGGTGATGCCCAGTCCAAGCCGGCGGCTGCCCCGCGCCTGTTCCCCCTGGGCGGGCAGGGGTAGTGGGGAGACGTCGATGGCGTCGTCCAGCAGCCGTACCGCAGTTGCCGTCACGGCGGCCAGGCCCTCCAGGTCCAGCCGGGCCACGGGGGTGAAAGGCTCCTCCACGAAGCGTACCAGGTTGAGGGACCCCAGGTTACAGGCCCCATAGGGGGGCAAGGGCAGTTCGCCGCAGGGGTTGGTGGCGCTGAGGCACTCCCGGTAGCTCAGGTTATTCTGGGCGTTGATGCGGTCGATGAAGAGAACGCCGGGTTCCCCGGTGTCGTAGGCGGCGGCCATGATCCTGTCCCAGAGTGCCCGGGCGGGTACTTCCGCCAGGATCGCGCAGCTTTGGGGCTGGGGCTGTCCAGGCAGGCGCCGCTGTATGACCCCGCCCCCAGCCCAGCGCGCGGCTCCACCGAGGGACGCCAGGGGAAAGACCAGGGGCCAGGGCTGGTCCGCCGTGATGGCGGCCAGGAAGGCGTCACTCACCAGGACCGAGAGGTTGAAGTTACGCAGGGCAAGAGGGTCGCGTTTGGCATCGACGAAGTCAAGGATGTCCGGGTGGTCGCAGCGCAGGGTCGCCATCATGGCCCCGCGGCGGGAGCTGGTGGACAGGAGAGTGGCGCACATCCGGTCCCAGATGTGCATGAAGGAGACCGGCCCCGAGGCGCGACCGCCGAGCCGCCAGGCGACCGTTCCCCTGGGTCTCAGGGGGGAGAAGTCGTAGCCCACCCCGCCCCCGGCCTGCATGGTGAGGGCGCCTTCCTTGAGGGACTCGAAGATCGCGTCCATGGAATCGACCATGGGACCCATGACGAAGCAGTTGAAGAGGGTCAGGTCCCGGCCACCGCCAGCCCCGGCGAAGATGCGTCCGCCGGGCAGGAAACGAAAGCCTGCCAGGATGCGGTAGAACCGCGACTCCCAGGCCCTCTTCTCATGGGGTTCGGCGGCGGCCAGGGCGCGGGCTACCCGGCGCCAACTGGCGGTGATATGGGGCTCGATCGGCGCCGTGGCGGCCGGGGTCACCCCGCCACTGAGGAAGCATCCCTTTGCCAGTACCCGACTTGTCCCCTGGGGGACCTGCTCAATGGGGGGAAAGATGGATGGACGGTTGCTAAGGTCGAGACGGTAGTGGCTTTCCCAGATCTGGCGGGACAGTTCGCTTTCGAAGGGATCCCCGTTCATGTCCTTCGCCTCTCCATCGCCTGCCTCTTGCTGGATGCCCTTTGTACCCGTCGCGTGAGCCGAAGAACCGCAGGGCTGCAAGGGGATGGCCAGAGACTTGACCAGGATGGCCGGTGGTGCCTGACGAGGTTTAATCGCCCGCCATCCGCCGCAGCCTGGGGAGGTCGAGGCTGAAGCGGTTGGCATTGAGGTCGACCAGCAGGCCCTGGCGCTTGAACTCGGCGATGGTGCGGCTGGTGGTCTCGGTGGTGATGCCGAGCATGGCCCCCATGTCCTCGCGGCTGAAGAGTTCGCCTTCGCCGCTCTCCTGATCGCGCACCAGGCGCAACAGCAGCCGGGCAACCCGCTGGCGCGCGGAACCGGTGGAGAGCTCCGTCAGCCAGGCGTCGGCCTCGGTCAAGGCCCGCTGCCAGCGGTTCATAAGCTCCGTATGGAGTTGCGGGTTTTCCGCCCCCAGACTCTTGACCAGCCGGGCTGGGTAGCGGCAGACCTCGGTCGGTTGCAGGACCACCGCCTCATGCTGATAGGGGGCATCGAGGATGGCTTCCAATCCCAGCACGTCGCTCGTCCTGGCGAGGCGGACGATGCGCTGACAGCCATCCGGCAGGTACTGGACCAGCTTCAAGGCGCCGCTGCGGACGGTGAACAGATACTCGCCCCGCTCCCCGGCGCGGTAGAGGGAGGCGCCGGGTTTGAGGGAGAACTGGTCGATCGGGTCGTGAATCTTCTCGAAGTCCCGCTCCTTGAGGCCGGCGAACAGGACGGAATCCCGCAGAGCACAGTTGAGGCAATCCGCCTCGCCAGACCAGGCCTCGCGCAATGTCACGTTCTTCACCAAGGAGAAGATTCTCCAGCCATGTTGAATTGAGAAAAATCAATTGGTACAAGTGTAACCGAAAGGGGACGGCTTGAGGTGTAGCATTGCCTTCCCGATCCCGCCCCGTTTATCCAAAGACCTTCCCGGGAGGAAGTCATGAGTCAGATCCATGCCTGGGCCGCCACCACCGCCGGTGGCATCTGTGAGCCTTTTTCCTACGATCCGGGTCCCCTGGGGCCCGATGAGGTCGAGATCGCCGTGGAACACTGTGGCATTTGCCATTCCGACCTGTCCATGCTCGACAACCACTGGGGCATGAGCCGCTATCCCCTGGTGCCGGGACACGAGGCGGTGGGGCGGATCCTCAAGCTGGGGGACCGGGTCGCTGGCCTGTCCCCGGGGCAGCGCGTCGGCGTCGGCTGGATGGCCGCCAGTTGCATGCACTGCCAATCCTGCTTGGGTGGCGATCAGCACCTCTGCCATCAGGGCCAGGGCACCATCGTCGGTCGCCATGGTGGTTTCGCGGATCGTCTGCGCTGTCATTGGGCCTGGGCCTTGCCCCTGCCGGAGGGCCTGGACGCGGGCGCCGCCGGTCCCCTGATGTGCGGCGGCATCACCGTGTTCGCCCCCCTCATGATCCACAACATCTCCCCGACGGCACGGGTGGGCGTGGTCGGCATCGGCGGGCTGGGACATTTGGCGCTCAAATTCCTGCGCGCCTGGGGTTGCGAGATCACCGCCTTCACTTCCAGCGAGTCCAAACGCGCGGAGGCCATGGCCTTCGGTGCCCATCGGGTGGTGTCGAGCCAGGACGGTCGCGCCTTGCGCGCCATCGCCGGTTCCCTGGACCTCATCATCGACACCGTCAACGTTCCTCTGGACTGGAAGGCCATCATGGGTACCCTGGCGCCCAAGGGTCACCTCCACGTGGTGGGCGCCGTCCTGGAACCCATGGCGATCGACGCCATGGCTCTGATCGGAGGTCAACGGGGGATTTCCGGGTCTCCGATCGGCTCGCCCACGGCGCTGACCCGCATGCTGGATTTCGCCGCCCGTCATCGGATTCTGCCCCAGGTGGAGCATTTCCCCATGAGCCGGGTGAACGAGGCCCTGGAGCATCTGCGCGCCGGCAAGGCCCGTTACCGGGTGGTCCTGGACGCCGATTTCACCGCCTGAGGGGTGACCGCGTGTTTCGGCTACCCCCGACGCGGGAAAGCCGAATTTGGGTTGGCGGTGCCTAGGCGAGGCGGTGGAATCCCGGTCAGACTGAAGCGGCAGCCGGCGCCGCCAGGCGGTGGTCCGGTCGCCGGTGGGTGGTTCGCTGCCGGTCAGGGGTTGGGGTCAGCCGGTCAGGGGTAGGCTCCGGCTAGGCTAGGTGGCTGGGAACCCGTAGGGGGGTTCCCCCAGACGCAGCCTGGGTCCCCCTTCGCCCAGGCTGAGGCGTCCATCCGCCACGGCGGCGATTTCCGCCACCGCGGAGATGGCCCAGCGGTCATCGCCTAGGGAGCAGGCCTCGACGATGGTGCCGGCGGTCTGGGCGGATTCGCTGATCGGGGAGAAGAGCTCCTCCCCGGGGGCGGGTGGACGATCCAGCGTTACCTCGCCGATGTAGAGGCGGCGTTTGAGTTTGCCCAGGTACTGCATGCGGGCGACGATCTCCTGGCCGGTATAACAGCCCTTGGTGAAGCTGACCCCGTCGACCCGTTGCAGGTTGACCATCTGGGGGACGAAGGCCTCCCGGGTCTCTGGCTGGATGGTAGGAAGACCGGCGCGGATGTCGAGCAGGGTCCAGTAACTGGCGTCCAGGGGGGTCGCCTGGGCGGCCAGGCGGTCCCAGAGGGCCATCAGGGCGGGCCAGGGCCCCAGGATCAGAAAACGGGGAAGGGTCCCCGCCTGGCGGATCAGGGTCAGTTCCCCGGACTGGATCTGGTCATTGAACTCCGCGGGAGGGGAACTCAGGTCAGGGAGGGCCGCCATCAACAGGTCCCCGGCAGATTCCCCGCTCAGACCAATGACGGTGAAATCGTCAGTTACATCCGTCAAGGCCACCTGGGCGCGCAGGACGTACATCCGCAGCCGCTTGAGCACCAGGTCCAGTTGCGTCCGGGGCAACTGGAGGTAAAGGGCCTCATCGATCCGAAAAATCCGAAGACTGGCCAGGAGGCGGCCCTTGGGGTTGCAGTAGCCGGCCAGTTGCGAGTGGGTGACGCTGACCTGACGGACGTCGTTGGTCACCTGGCCCTGGAGAAAGCCGAGGGCGTCCGCGCCGGTGACCTTGATCAGACCCAGATGGCCGAGATCGCACAGGGCCGGGTCGGCGCTTCGGGGGGCGGCGGGGAAGCGGGTCTGGCCGGCCTCGTCGAATTGGGCCCCGCGGGTCTGGAGGAAGTCGCGCCATTGGCTGTTCATCGTATTGAGTCTCCTGGTCGGTGGCGCCGGGATAGGGCCTTAAGCCGGTACTGACCCACCGCAAATCAATTCTGGGTCTCCCCGCCCCTCTTCGGCCAGGCCGCAAACCGAGGTGCGTCGGGTATAAGATAAGGCAAGTCGTCCTCTGGCCGTGGGCGGGATCATCCCAAGGTGGCAGGCGGGCTGGGCATGAAAATGCGGATCAGACCCCGACGTCGGCAGGGGTGCATGAGGCCCCCCCTCGTGATCCTCAGGTCCATTCAGACAACTCAGAGCCTTATTCAGACAGCCAAAGTGGTAACGTTTTGACGATTCATCAAGCCAATCTGCGCGTCGATAGCCTGGTCCTCTACAAGGGGCATCCCGCCCGGGTTCTGGCCCTGGGGGAAAAGATCGAGATCGCCCTCGACAAGAACGAGATCAAGCGGGTCCGTCTCAAGGACATCGATCTGCTCCATCCAGGCCCCCTGCGCGATCTCCAGGATTTGAACCTGGACGCGGGCGATTTCGCGGAAGCCTGGGAGCTGATGGAGGGCGGGACCGCCCGCTTGCGGGAACTGGCGGAGTTGATCCATGGCGACTTCACCCCCGCTTCCGCCTGGGCGGCCTGGGGTCTGGTGGCGGAAGGACTCTGGTTCAGCGGTACGCCGGCGGAGATCCGGGCCCGCCCCCGCGCGGAGGTGGAAGCGGACCAGGCCCAGCGCCGGGCTCGGGAGAACGCGGCCCGGGAGTGGGATAGTTTCCTGGCGCGTCTCGCGGCCTCCCAGCCCCTGCCGGAGGACGCCGAGCGTCTGGCGGAGGTGGAGCGTCTGGCCTGGGGCCGTTCGGAGCACAGCCGCATACTCAAGGCCCTGGGCATCGAGGAGACCCCGGAGCATGCCCACCGTGCCTTGATCCGCTTCGGCTTCTGGGCGCCGGATCACAACCCCCATCCCGCCCGTCATGCCCTGCCGGAATCCGACCCCGAGCTGCCGGTGGGCGAGCTGCCGGATGAGGAGCGCCTGGACCTGACCCATCTGCCGGCCTACGCCATCGACGACGAGGGCAATCAGGACCCTGACGATGCCCTCAGCCTGGAGGGGGACCGCCTCTGGGTGCATGTGGCCGACGTGGCGGCCCTGGTGCCGCCGGACAGCGCGCTGGACCGCGAGGCTCGCGCCCGGGGGGCCAACCAGTATCTGCCGGAGCGCCTGGTCAACATGCTGCCGCCGGCCATCACCACCCGCCTGGGCCTGGGCCTCCAGGAGATCTCGCCGGCCCTCTCCTTCGGTTTCGGTTGCGACGCGAAGGGGGAAGTGGTTGATGTCAGCGTCCAGCCGAGCTGGGTCCGGGTGCAGCGCCTGAGTTACGAGGGCGCCGAGGGCCGCCTGGACGAGGCCCCTTTCGCCGCCATGCAGGCATTGGTGGAGCGTTTCCGCCAGCGCCGGGAGGCCAATAACGCCGCCGGCATCGAACTGCCTGAGGTGAGCCTGCGGGTGCGGGACGGCGAGGTGGTCATCCGCCCTCTGCCGCGGCTCCGCAGCCGGGCTCTGGTCATGGACGCCATGCTCATGGCCGGGGAGGCCGTCGCCATCCTGTGCCGCGACCAGGGCATCCCCATCCCCTACGTTACCCAACCCCCCCCGGACAAGATCGAGCAGCCGGCGGACCTGGCGGCCATGTATGCCTATCGTCGGCGCTTCAAGCCCTCCCGCCTGGTGGGAGAGCCCGGGGCCCATTTCGGCCTGGGCCTTCCCCTCTACACCCGCGCCACCAGCCCCCTGCGGCGCTATTCGGATTTGCTGGTCCACCAGCAGATCCGCGCCTGGCTGCGTGGGGCCGAACCGATAGATGCCAAGGCGGTGGTGGCCCGGGTGGGGGAGGCGGAGACCGTGGGCGCCGCCGTGCGCCGCGCCGAGCGTCTGTCCAATCAGCACTGGAAACTGGTCTGGCTGCGCGCCCATCCGGATTGGTGGGGCGAGGCGGTGGTGGTGGACCGGGAGGAGCGCAAGCACGTGCTGCTGCTACCGGAGCTGGCCCTGGAGACCCGCGTCCGCCTCCAGGGCGACCCGGCCCTCAACAGTCGTCTGCGGGTCTCCCCCCGGGAGGTGGATCTGGCGGATCTGGACTGCCGGTTCCGTATCCGGGACTAGCGGTATTGGAGGTGCCTTGGGCGGCGAAAAGCCCGACAATAGACCCATAGCCCGCCCGGTCGGGCGCGGACCCAGGAGGTCAGTCCATGATCAAGCTACCCTTCAGTCGGAAACCCACGGAAGAGGCCAGCGTCAAGTCGAGCGTTGCCTTCGCTGCCTATTGCGAGGCCGAGCGGGAAAGGCGGCGCGATACCACCGCTGGCCTGGACGAGCAGCGCTTCCAGGCGGCGATGGATCTGGCCCTGGAGCGCCTGCGCGCCTATGAAGCGAAGGAGGAGGATCGTTCATGATCATTCTGCGTCTCGAGGCCGAGCGCCTGCATCGCTACCGGGTCCTGCGCCTGGCCGATCTGCCGGAGCGGGGCATCATTGGCCTGAGCGGCGACAATGAGAGCGGCAAGAGCGCCATCGGCGAGATCATCTGTTTTGCCCTCTTCGGCCGTACCTTCGCCCTGGCGGGTGAACGTATCGGTAAGCTGGTGCACTGGGGGGCCGGGGAGGGCGCCGTGACCCTCCGCTTCCGCGTCAAGGGAAAAAGCTACGAGGTCAGCCGTCATCTGGCCCGTGACGGGGCCCAGTCGGCGCGCTTGATCCAGCTCGATGCGCCCGCCGAACCCCTGGCGCGGGCCGAGGGCGTCAACCAAGCCATCAGCCGCCTGGTTGGTTTTGGCTTCGACGACTACGTCGAGACCTGTTATCTCGCCCAGCGCGAGATTGCCTCTCCCCATCCCCATAGCCCCGCGGTACGCGCCATGGTGGGCGCCGTGCCCCTGGTCACTTGCGCCGCCCGGCTTGGCGAGGAAATCCGTCAGGCCGAGGCAGACTTGGCCCTGCGGCGAGAGCGCCAGCAGGCCCTGAGGGCGGAGGAGGCCCAACTGGCCCCAGGGGCCGGGCGCATCGAGGCCCTGGAACGTCAACTGGCGGAGATCGACGAACGGTCGGGGCGTCTGGCCGAGCGCCTGCGGGCCTTGCAAGCCGCGGGGGACGAATACAGCTCCGCCTATCGTCGCCATCGAAGTCACACCGCCCGCCGTGCCCTGGCCGGACTCTTCGCCAATGTCGCCTTGCTGGCCGTCCTGGCGCTGGGCGCCCTCTGGGCCATGATCCACTACCAGCCCGATACCTGGCCCATGCCGGTCATCATCGCCTGGCTGGAGAGCCTGATCGCGGAAACCGGCCTGAAGGCTCATGGCGTCATTCTGGCTATCGCCTTCCTCTTCGGGGGGTTCCTCTTCCTGTCCTGGCTCTGGCTGGGGCTGTTGGCGTTGGGGTTGCGGCGGCGGCGGGCGTGGGCACGCCGGCGGGCCCAGGAATGGGCCCGGTTGGAGGGCCTCGAGCCCCTGCCGGCGCGCCGGGGGGAGGCCCCGGGACACGGAGGGGTCGCCGCGGGCGATGTCGAGCCGGGGGGCCCTGGTGCTGGTCCCCGGTTTGACGGGGACCTGGAGGTTTTCGTCGACCGTCCGGACGTGGAACGGCGTGCCCGCCTGCGCCAGCGTATTCTGCTCCTGGAGGCCGCGGTCTCGGAGGTCTGTAGCGCACTGGAACATGAGGTGGTATGGCTCAAGCGCGACATGGAACGTCTGGGGGCCTGGCGAACCGCCGCTCAGAACGGACTGGCGCGGCTGCGCAGTGATGGTCAGCGTCATCGGGATCTGACCCGAGAGCTGGTCCAGCTCGAGCAGGAGATCGCGGCGGCGGAGGATTGGATCGCCACCCGCCGGCTGGCCCACGAACTCCTGGAGGGCGCCGCGCGGGAGATGTCCCGCCGTTTCAGCGGGGGATTGCGGGATATGGTCAGCCGGGCCCTGCCGCGCTTCACCGAAGGCCACTATGAATTTCTCGAGGTGGACGAGGATCTGCAGATCCGGGTCTATTCCAGCGACAAGCGCAACCTGCTGGATCTGGACGAGATCTCCAGCGGGACCCAGCGCCAGATCATGCTGGCGTTACGTCTTGGCCTGTCCCAGGAACTGGTAGCCCGCCGGGTGCGGGATGATCAGTTCGTCTTCCTCGACGAACCCTTCGCCTTCTTCGACAGTCGCCGGTTGCGCGGCGCGCTGAAGAATCTCTCGGAGTTGGGGGGGGATTTGACCCAATACTGGGTGGTGGCCCAACGCTTCCCCCAGGACGCACCCATCGGACTCGAGATCGCCTGTGGCCAGCACCCCGATACTTTGACCCACGGGTTTCCGGAGGTTGCCTAAGGAGCAAGGAAGCCCGGGCACCTGCACCCTTGCCGATTAAATGCCCGGCCAAGGGTTGTCAGGTTAAGTGAAGAGGTATCCGTAGCTTTCAGCCACCGCACCGTCCACTCGGCTTATTGATTCGTGATGACCAGACCCCTGGCGGGGAACCGAGGTGATCGGGGTCTGGGTAGGGGGTATCAGGGGGTGGGGAGGCCAGTCCCCGGTCCTGAACACAGGTCTAGGCCCGCCAAGTGCGCACAGGCCCCGTGTCCAGATGGACGAAGCTGGATCTACCATAGGAACCCACGCCACCGCGACCCAGGTCGATGGCCGCTTCGCGCAGGCGGGAATTGGAACAACCCTCGAAGCTCACGTCGATCGCCATGCCACTGATATGGTAGCTGTTGCGCGCCACCCTTTTGGAGGCACGGCGTAACTGGGCGTTGCTGTTGGGAGAGCGGTAGCCGCTGAAAACCTCGATTTCGCACTCCTCACCGTGGATGCGCCCTTGCAGGTC
>ERZ1645192.3994-NODE-3994-length-11834-cov-18.225146_pt1 | contig 11834 bp, 7 predicted proteins | sample MGYA00575354_ERZ1645192 | MGnify/ENA primary metagenome ERZ1645192 (study PRJEB40844, sample SAMN11349763) | freshwater sediment metagenome | isolation source: river sediment | host: Sediment | place: India: Faizupur Khadar , New Delhi | collected 2017-02-21 ... | reverse complement strand
CATTACCAGTACTGTCAACTTTAATAATCAAGGGTCGCAGATATTTTGGTTCCACCGTACCGGAATCGGGATAATAACAATAACCGTTTATCAAATAACGATAATCCGCGGTGACCATCATGTGTTCTCCGGCCGCACCAGAAAACAATGTATCACTAAGGGCATATTGCTGTTGCCAAAGAAGGTCCCCATAGGGGTCCAGCCTGAACAAATGAATATGATCGTTCGCGTATAAATCTCCCGTTCTATATATGTATGCAATATAACCACCGGGGATCGGGTAGATCGAATTGGTATAATCAAAAGTGTCAGGCGTAGATGTATATATTCTGCACCATTCTGACTCTCCGCATGAATTCAGTTTCATAATGAATGGATCTCCCCAGGAATCATATTTATGAGTTGTTCCGGCAACGATGAATCCCCCATCAGTTGTTTGGTTGACATCAAAAATGCCTGATCCGTCAAAATTTTCACCGAAAGCTTTATACCATAACATTTCACCATTGATCCCTGTTTTCATTAATAATCCATTTATTGGAAGACCATCCGGTGTAAGATATCTTGCTCCGATCAGATATCCATGATCATAGTATTCAATAACAGAATATGGACATGTGCCTAAATCGGAAAGGTAAGCTTTGGGCCATACCTGGCAAAATATATATGGCCCGAAGGATAAAAAGAGTATAATTGATAGAGTGAGTTTTTGCATTTTAACGGTAAAAAAAAGGATGATGGATTATTTGTTCATTCCCCATCCTGATAAATACAACTTATTTAATAACAGCTAATTTCACGCTATCCAAACGCTTGCCTTCGGCCTCTAAAGTCAGTAAATAGAATCCCGTTTTCAGAGTTCCCGTTGGGAATATAACCTGGTTTTGTTTACCCGTAAAGGCATAAGATTGAATTGTTTTCCCGTTTCCGTCGTACAAATTGATCAATCCCCGCCCCTTAAATTTATCCAACTTAATTTTAACCACGAAGTAATCCTGAGCAGGATTGGGATAGACGGTTAATATTGAAGCATCGCCAGACTCCTTAACCCCTCTGAATTTCGTCTTTTTAGCCTCTTTCAAACTGGTATCTGGCAATATAACCGGTTCCTGGAAGGTGATCTTTCCGGCAGCAATCAGGAGGTTCCTGGCATAAACGCCTGGAAGGCCGCAATTTAAGTTGGCAATGGATTGCAGGGACGAAACCGTGGCGCTGTCGATTCTGAAAACACCCAAGGAACGATTTTTCAAAAGATACCTGATTTTGTTTTAAAATTACTAAAGTTTTTTAATGGCGCAACATCGAAACAATAATTTTTAAAATTTACATTACAAAGTTTTAATAAAAATAACACATTCGTTGATTGACAATAGATTTACTACGTAAAACGTTTTCTTTGATTGAGCCATTTCTCCAAAAGCATTCTCAACCCAAACAAGTCATAGATTTCGAGGATGGCTGATTGCTAATGATGATACACCGTTGAGAGGAAAAAAGGGTTCTGGTTTGCGGTTTTCAGAGTTAATTCACCTCAACCCCCGACCCCTTCTCCTGAAGGAGAAGGGGAGTTGCGGGATGCCATACTTTCTATGTGTTTCACTATTTCACATAAAACCTGGTCGAGCTGATTGAATACTTGTTCGTTCCTGAACCTGATCACGCTTATTCCAAACCTGTTGAGTTCCGCAGTTCGGTTCAGGTCTTGTTCGCTTGTTCTCTCCTGGTCATGAATCCCTCCGTCAACTTCAATGATCAATCTTTTTTCATGACAGTAAAAATCGCCAATATACCGGAGAACCGGGTGTTGTCTCCGGAATTTCAAACCCTTGAGTTTCCGGTCTTTCAATTCATTCCACAGGATTTTTTCAGCTTCTGTCATGCCAGACCTCAAAACGCGGGCCTTTTCAAATATCCCTCCGTCAGCATTCAAATGAAGCAAATACTCCCGCCTCTTACCAATATAAACCATTCTATAAAAATACAAAAAAACGCTAACTCTGTCTCTCCCCTTCTCCTTGAGGAGAAGGGGCCGGGGGTTGAGGTGGATTAACGGAGAAGGGGTTGGGACTCGCGTACGATCAGACGAACATAAGGTTGATCATTGTTGACGAGCCGGTCATCCGTACTGTGTGTTCAGCTAAGGCACAGTCCCATTTCTTGTAACCCGGGAAGTTCTCCTAATCCTGCTAATATCCCTTTCGTTTTTTTACTCAGCTGCAGAGCAATATAAATCACTATTTTCAGTTAATTTTACACCGTTTGCAATCATCCCGAATGAACGACCCCAAGCTGCTCCTGATCCTTCTCTTTTTCTGGCCGGTTATCGTTCAGTCACAGACCCTCCAAACAATCAACGAAAACCAAAACCTCGTCCAGTTTTCAGGGATCACCATCACGGCCGACAGCCTCAACCCCGTTCCCTATACCCGCATCTTTGATAAAACCAGCCGGCGCGGCACCACCAGCGACGCATCCGGATATTTCTCCTTCGTCGCCCATATAAACGACACCATCCTCTTTACCGCCCTGGGTTTCAAAGCCGCTTCCTTTATCATCCCCGACACCATCACCAAACAAAGGTACTCCCTGATCCAACTGATGACCTCCGATACCCTGACCCTCACAGCCGCTTATATCTTTCCATGGCCTACCCTCGAAGAGTTCAAACGGGCCTTCATTGAAACCAAAATACCCGACGATGATATCGAAATCGCCCGAAAAAACCTGCTGGCCGCCGATATCCGTATGAAAGCCGAAAACTATCCCATGGATGCTACCATGAACTACAACAACTTCATCGAAAACCAAACCAGCAAATTATACTATTTCGGCCAACAACAACCCTTCCAGATTTTCAACCCCTTCGCCTGGGCGAAATTCATCAAGGCCTGGAAAGAAGGAAAATTCAAATCACAGGAGGAACGACTTAAATGACAAATCCGGTGAAAAAGACTTCCCTCCTGCTCTTCCTGCTTCTCATTACGGCCATGCCTTGCCTCCTGGCTCAACAACCCTCCGCCACCATCACCGGCGTGATCAGACTGTCGGGAACCAACCTGCCCCAGCAGTATGTAAATATCGCCGTTAAAGGAACTACCAACGGTACTACCACCGCGGCCGACGGCAGCTATGAACTGAAAATCCCTGCCAACAGCAAAAATACCATCCTCTTCTCCTTTATCGGATATGAAACCGACTCTGTTACACTTCTCCTCAAAACCGGTGAACATCAACAACTGAACCGTACCCTGCGATCGGTTTCCACCCAACTGGAATCCATTGAAGTGAAAGACCAACAGGTGAGAACCAGCTCCTTCAGCCGGCTTGATCCTAAAATCATAACTTTCATCCCAACCATCAATGCCAGTGTGGAAGACCTGATCAAAACCCTTCCCGGAGTCGTTTCCAGAAACGAAATGAGCTCCCAGTACTCCGTCAGGGGCGGCAATTTTGATGAAAACCTGGTATTTGTCAACGACATCGAGATCTACCGGCCCTTTCTCGTCAGATCGGGTCAACAGGAAGGACAAAGCTTCCTCAATCCCGACCTGATAGCAGGCATATCTTTTTCATCCGGAGGTTTCGACGCCCGCTACGGCGATAAAATGTCCTCGGTATTAGACATCCGTTATAAAAAACCTTCCACCTTCGCCGGCTCTTTCGATGTGAGCCTTTTAGGGGCTTCAGCTCATGTGGAAGGAGCCTTCGCAAAAAAATTCTCCTTCCTCCTGGGAGCAAGGTACAAAACCAATTCCTACCTGCTCAAATCGTTGGATACCAAAGGAAATTACAAGCCTCGCTTCTTTGATATCCAGGGCATGTTAAACTATGAAATCAACAAAAAATGGGAGCTGTCATTGTTAGGAGCCTATATCGATAATGCTTACAAACTGACCCCCGAAACACGCGAAACCAGCTTCGGGACGCTCGACGAAGCTTACAAAATAAAAATATATTTCGACGGAAGGGAACGCGATGCTTACCGCAACTGGCTGTCAGCCATCACACTAACCTGGAAACCTGTCAGTGAAATGCGGCTTAAATTCACAGCCTCAGCCTGGCAAACCCACGAAGCCGAAACCTATGACATCTTAGGGGAATACTGGCTTGGCAAACTGGAAACCTTACAAAGCAGCGGTGAAGCCGGACAAGTCACCGAAATATTAGGAGTCGGAGCCTACCTGCAACATGCCCGAAATTACTTAGACGGAACGGTTTTCAACATCGAACACCGCGGAACCTGGGATAAAAACAAAATCAACCTTGCCTGGGGCTTGAAATACCAGCATGACGCTTTCCGTTACGAGGTCAACGAATGGGAATTGCAGGATTCTGCCGGCTACTCGCTTCCCCGGCCACCCGACTCCCTGGGTTCTCCTTATCCTCCAATCGAAAACCTGGTTCTCTATAACGTCATCAAAAACAACAGCAACCTGAATACCAACAGGGTTGACCTTTTTGTTCAAAACACCTGGACTTTCAAAAACCAAGAAAATGATATTTCCTTAACTGTCGGACTGAGAGGCATTTACTACGATTACAACAACCAGTTCTGCCTGGATCCACGGGCCACCATCTCTCTGAAACCTCACTGGAAAAAAGACATTGTGTTCCGGCTGTCGGCCGGTGCTTACTCCCAACCACCCACCTTCCGTGAAATGACTGACCTGGAAGGGAGGCTGGTATCCGGACTGAAAGCCCAAACAGCGATTCATGCCGTTGCGGGCAGCGACCTCTATTTTCAGGTCTGGGATCGCCCCTTCAAATTTGTCACCGAGGTCTATTATAAGTACATTCAAAACCTGATACCCTACGAGATCGATAACATGAAGATCCGTTACTACGGTACCAACGATGCCCATGGTTATGCAACAGGCATCGATTTCCGGATCAACGGCGAATTTGTCAAAGGAGCCGAATCATGGGCCAGTCTCTCCCTGATGAAAACCGAAGAGTATTTTGAAGGTTCATGGATCCCCCGTCCTACCGACCAACGGTTGAGCGTGGCGATCTTTTTCCAGGATTACATTCCCAAATTCCCCACCTGGAAAGTCAATCTGACCCTGATCTATGGTACCGGCCTGCCCTTCGGTCCTCCCGACTCTCCACGCAAAGAGCAAACCCTCCGGATACCCCCTTACCGCAGGATTGATATCGGATTATCCAAACAAATCATCGGTGAAAACACCCGGTTCTCCGCTAAAAATCCCTTCCGCGTGTTCCGTTCCATGTGGATTACCCTCGAGGTCTTCAACCTCCTTCAGATCAACAATACCATCTCTTACCTGTGGGTGACAGATATCACAGGACGGGAATACGCAGTTCCCAATTACCTCACTCCCAGAATGTTTAATCTTAAGTTGATCGCTACTTTTTAGACTGGTGTCAACGTTTCACCACCTTGACGCGACAGTTTTCCACCTTCAACACGTAGAGCCCTGCTGGCAGATGGCTGATGTCAAGGCTTAACAGCGTTTCATCCGGTTGAACAGTGAATTGCCTGGATTCCAGTAACTGCCCTGTGGCAGAAAAGACTGTTATCTCCGAGACCTCGCTCGCGACTCCGGTAACCCGTACCACTACTTCTCCCTTCACCGGGTTGGGCCTTACTTCCAAGCGGACCTCTTCTGCGTTATCCTCCGGGTCTGTCACACAATCGCCCAGGTTTATCCGTACAGTATCAGAAACCGAAGGACAAGTTGAAACAGGATAAGCTGTAAGGATCAAATCTGCCCACCCTTTTGCCCTGTCTCCTTTCCCGAGCTGGTACCAGGCAAGAATGTTGTACCTGTTGTGGAAAAAACCATCCCCCATGGTGGACCATCTCACGTAGGAAGCATTTGATGCAGTGCCCTTCAGCCCAACCTGCAAGGAATCGATGCACCAGGTGGTATCATTACCAGCCGTAACATCAGGGGGATAAAATACTTCGATCAGCAACGTGTCGGAAAGGGTGCGGTTCTCATCACTCACCTTTACAACAAAACGGGTGGTCGTATCCACCAATACACGCGGATTTTGCAGGGCGGAATTGAAGCCAGGCGGGATGGATTGCCAGTTGAAAACGTATGGCCCATTTCCACCGTGGACTTCCGCATCAAGCTGAACCACCGCTTCACGACAAATCGCCGGGGTTGGCGAGAAAGCGTTGACCGAAAGAACATGAGAAAAAGTCAAAGCAACGATGCGTGTCTTCCAATCCATTACGGAGGTGGTGTCGTAATATTCCTGCGTGTACCAAAAGGTAGCCGGCGCTGCGGGATCGACCGCCATCGAGCTGTAATCACCCCATCGACCCTGACCACTCCATATCCCGGTTTGGGCCCCGCCACCCTCCACGATCCTCCTTTCTCCTATGGTCATCTGATCAGGCGGATCTGTCTTCATACGTCCTGTATAAGCGATGGAAGGATACAAGGCAGCTCCTCCCAGAGAATACCCAAGGGCCATGTTACCCGCGGTATCCATGGCGATGCTGCCCATCCAACGGTAGTTGGTATCCGGTGCATACGTGCCCTGCTGACAGAGCTCCCATTGACTGTTGGTCTGGCACAACTCATACCACCGGATTCCCGTTCTCCCGCCAACGGTTATGGTGTGGTTTGTTACCATGGAAGAATGGTCGGAAAATTTTCTGTACTGTAACCGGTACATCAGCCGGTCATCCAGGACAGATAGTTTTTGGAGGGTTTGCGGTTGCGGGATGCCTTCTGTATAATTTGCAAAAGGAGCTACCTCCACCCTGAACGGGTCACCCAACACTGAATTTTCCGGTATCTCCCAATTAACCTGCATCTCAATGATACCCAAATAATTATACTGGATATATACAAAATATTCCGGGGTTCCCGGTAAAGGGAAATCGCCGTCGCAGTCGGCAGGCAAAGGCGAGAAAATCTGGTTGTTGGAGGGTAATTGAAAGAGGATCATCCTTATATCCGGGGTTCCGTTCAGAAGCGCCTCCCGTTCCAAAGCAGCCAGACCGGTTCCTTTATAAGCCAGCGTACCACCCCTCAACCTGCTGTATGACATATAGATACCGTCATTCCAAATACCAAACTTCGGGTAATCAGGCAATTCATCGAAGGCTATCTCCCAGCGGTACCATGCCCCCAATGGATCAGGCGTTTGGGAAACCGCGATCAACTGGTAAAACGGGCCATAGGGAAAAAAGGGAAGGGCAAACTGGCTTACAAACCAACGGTCGGCCTGTTCATCATACAATACCACTCCGTCGCCTGTATTGGCGTTATGCGGCATGCCGTTCCATAATGTGCTGGTGTACAAAGGCCCTGCCAGGAGCGATCCTGATTTATCATAAACGGCGTAAGATCGGTTGACTATCTGGAAATAATGATCAGGTCCCACATCACCGTGTGGATCCGGAGGAACAACGCGGTTGATGTTGCGGATTCCTTCAAAATTTAAAAGAATCGAATCTCCTTCACCATAACCTCTCGCAGGAGGAAGGTCTGTATCAGGTAAAGAAGGCGGAACGCCAGCTTTTATGGAGGGGGCGTTAAAATAATTCGGAACAATACCGGTTTTCCACGACAGATCAACGACAGGTACTTTGGCCTTGTGCCATTGTGCCATGGGCGCCGAAAGATCGAAATAACCGGCCCGAAGGACAACGGGAGCCGGGTACTGCTGTGCTGGAAGTTGTTGCGTGAGACCTGACAGCAGAAAGAAAAGCATCAGCGATCTTCGCATCTAACAAAGTTACATTTTTTCGACACGAAAACCAACAGTAAATTCCTTCAAGCACCTTTCAGGGATTTACGATAATTGTTTTCAAGGCACTACCAACTCCCTGAATTCTCAAAACTTTCTGAACCGGTCCCCTGTTCCTTCTACCATTTTCCGTTCCCATTCCTTTCCGTAGCCAGGTTGGGATGGTTTACGGGGTACGCCCCGGTCATTGCCGTTGTCGAGCAGGCGGTGTCCGGCGGTTTGTTTGATATTACCATCCATGTATTTCATGAAAAGGTACTGGTAGAATTTTTTCCATTTTGCAACCAGTAAATCTCCGGTAAAGGAGGAATAATCGGTAAGATAATCTGCACATTGGGTCGGATTGTCACGATACAACAAACCGGCTCTGTAATCAACAATGGCTGTTTCAATCAAAAAGCGGTTTTCAAGTTCTTCCTGGTATTGTTCCACTTCCGGATGGATGGTGTTGTACCGTGTATAACCCCAATTGTTTACTTGGTTGAAAGTCCAGAAAGCGGATTGGTCTGACCATTGGATCATCGATCCGTTTCCCATGGCATAGCAGGATGGGACTTCCCTGACACCGCAATAGACGGGAAGGTACACGCACCCGTCGGTATCATCCACACCGAACCAGAAGATGCCTCCAACAGGGTCGGGAAGCCATGAACGCGACTGGGCCACGAAACTGTAACCCGTTTGTTGTGTGGCGATGGCCCTTTCATTCAGATAGGTGAGGCTGTCGATTTTAAATTCCATGGGCCTCCACCGGTAAGGATTTTGAAAAGGGCCGGCGCCCAGGTCATACCGCATATCGAGAGGAGTCCCTTCATAATGATCGCGCATCGCCGCCATCACGGCTTTCAGGCTGATCAGTGAATCGGGTTTGATCCATAAAGGCAATCTGTTGGAGACAAATCGGTTGGGATTGGGGCTGTGATCATTCATTTGCGGCTCACGGGTCAACACTCCTTTGGCATAATCCGTAAAAAGAGGATTGTCGCGGATTTCCCGGTTGATCTTCCTGAAAAACGACCATACGCGCGCATCGCAAAAACGGGCGCCGTCGAAGGTCAGTGGATTATAAACATCCGAAAAACTGAAGTCACTATCTTTCCCTACGTAAAAATTATGCAAACGAGCAAAACTAATGACATCGGGGGAGTGGTAAGTGGTTTGGGTGGTATCGCTCCAATCGTTTTTTTTATGAAAAGGAAAAGTAGTGATCCGGGCCTGGTTGGCGTGACCACTCACGTAACCGTCGGGAATTCTTCGTGCAACCCAGACGGCCCCCTTTTCATACTTCCCCTTCCCGATGATCTCCATGATCCATGCCTCTTTTGCATCGGAAATGGAAAAGGATTCACCGGAAGAGGCATAGCCATGCTTCTCTACCAGTTCTGTGATCACCCGGATTAACTCCCGGGCACTCTTCGCCCGTTGCAGTCCGATCTTCATCAGCGAACCGTAATCGAGAAAAGTACCGGGTTGATAGGCAAGAGAATCGAGCCCTCCGAAAGTGGTTTCCCCGATGGCTACCTGGTGTTCGTTCATGAATTGAACGACGGCATAAGTATGCGGTACTTCCGGGATCTGTCCCAGGAATTTACCGCTTTCGTAATGAAAGATGTCGCACAGATCGCCCGGTTTATGATCCGAGGCGGGAGTATACGCAATGGCACCGTAACGGGTATGTGAATCCGCGGCGTAAGTGATCATTACCGAGCCATCTTTACTTGCTCCTTTGGTCACGATCAGGTTGGTGCATGATAACGCGGGTATTGCAGTCAGGGTAAGGGATACCAGCAGGGAAACCGCCCAATCAATTCGTTTCATAAGTCAGGTTGGATAAAGGTTTGTCAGCCTGTAAAAAAGGCCTCCGATGCTTCTCGGAGGCCTTAATTCGATCCATGGTATCAGGCCAGTTCTTCCAATGACCGCCGTATAATTCCGACCGCATCGAGGATCTGTTCTTCGTTGATTACCAGCGGGGGAGCAAAGCGGATGATGTGATCGTGTGTCGGTTTTGCCAACAACCCGTTGTCACGCATCTTCAGGCAGACATCCCATGCTGTTTTTCCGTTGAAAGGTTTAATCACGGTAGCGTTCAGCAAACCTTTGCCGCGTATCAATTCAATCAGGGGTGAATGAATTTTCTCCAGTTGACCACGGAAGAGGATTCCCATTTTCTGTGCATTTTCAGCCAGTTTCTCATCGCGGATCACTTCCAGGGCGGCCATCGCTACTTTCGCAGCTATCGGGTTCCCCCCGAAAGTGGAACCATGCTCACCCGGCTTGATGGTCATCATGACAGGATCGTCGGCCAATACTGCCGAGATGGGACAAACCCCTCCGGAGAGCGCTTTGCCAAGGATCAGGACATCCGGTTTGACACCTTCCCAGTCGCAAGCCAGCAAACGGCCCGTCCGGGCGATGCCGGTTTGTACTTCGTCGGCAATGAAAAGCACATTTTTGGCTTTGCAAAGGTCATAGGCCTTTTTCAGATAACCCTCATCCGGAACAAACACCCCTGCTTCACCCTGGATGGGTTCTACCAGGAAACCCGCTACATGGGGATCTTCCAGGGCTTTTTCCAGAGCCGGAAGATCGTTGTATGGAATCGTGATGAATCCGGGGGTAAAGGGACCGAAATCATTCCTGGCGTCGGGGTCGGTTGACATGGAGATCACCGTGATGGTCCTTCCGTGGAAGTTGTTCTGGCAACAAATGATTTTTGCCTGGTTCTCAGGGATCCCTTTTACCTTATAGGCCCATTTACGGGTAAGCTTCAGGGCTGTTTCGTCTCCTTCTGCTCCTGTGTTCATCGGGAGGACCCGTTGATAGCCGAAAAATTCCGTGATGAATTTTTCATAGGATCCCAGAACATTGTTGTAAAAGGCACGGGAAGTCAGTTCCAAAGTCTGGGCCTGTTCGATCAGAGCCTTGACGATTTTGGGGTGACAATGACCCTGGTTGACTGCAGAATAGGCGGACAGAAAATCATAATATTTTTTCCCTTCCACATCCCACATAAAAACGCTTTGGCCTTTGGCCAGCACAACCGGTAAAGGATGATAATTATGGGCCCCGTACTTGTCCTCAAGTTCCATGGCCATCTGTGAGCTTTCTACTTTTATCATAAAAATGGTTTTAGAAGGTTTATTTTCTGACGACGAAGGATCCGGTATTCAGCAGACGGGAACCCTCTTTAACTTTCAGGTAGTACATGCCGTTGCTCAGGGAGTAAACCGGGATCAGGGTTTTCTGGCCTGTCAGGTCCATGGTGCAGACTAATTTGCCATTCACGTCAAAGATCTCGACAAAAGCATTTTCCACGCTGGTAGTCAGGTTGACTGTCAAGGTTTCTTTTGCGGGGTTGGGGAAAAGGTTCAATCCGGTTTCAGCCATCAGCGGTTGTTCAATGCCGGCAGGGTATTCGAGAGCAAGTTCATCCACATACATGGTGCTGCCAACCTGACCACGGCATTCTGTAAAATTGGAGAGGTTGAATCCTGCACTTGAGACGGTGAGGATGGTGATGGAGTCGGGTGTGAGGTTGCTGGAAGGAAAGACGTAATAAACGGGTACTTCAAAACGGGTGTAAGTCTCTACTTCATTTTTCATGATGATTCCACCCATGCCGATGGTATCGCGTTTCATGGTGGTAGTATTCCATTTTGACAGGAGGATGGCGGCAGCACATGAATCGCCGTTCACCGGAGAATATTTATAGTACCCTGTGAGTTTTGTCGGTTTCCATCCCGGACAAGCCCGTCCGAGAACAGCGCGGATACCGGCATTGTCGAGGGTAGCCGTACCCATCATCCCGGGAATGAAAATATCGTATGGATTCATTACTAAAACACCTGAAACCAGTTTGGCAGCATAATTTCCGGAGTATTTATCGTCGGTTTTATAAGCAGTAACCGGGCCGGGGCCGATGGGAGGAGGAATCGCGTTCAATGCGTTGAGGGTAGTAAGCCAATTGTCGGTCGGGCCGGTGCCCAAGTCATCATAATTAACACCAAGGGCCGGAATTGAAACATTGTACCAGTTTTCCATTCCGCCGTTGGGCAGTGCGGATTGAGTGTAGGCAGATGTGGCAATGATTGCCAGAG
>ERZ1645192.3993-NODE-3993-length-11836-cov-9.347678_pt1 | contig 11836 bp, 9 predicted proteins | sample MGYA00575354_ERZ1645192 | MGnify/ENA primary metagenome ERZ1645192 (study PRJEB40844, sample SAMN11349763) | freshwater sediment metagenome | isolation source: river sediment | host: Sediment | place: India: Faizupur Khadar , New Delhi | collected 2017-02-21 ... | reverse complement strand
TATCCGCAGATCATCCCGGTGATTAACTGAGCGTTGGGATTGAGTGAAGCCTGCTCAAAGAATTTCTCGAATGTCACATTCTCGTCAATCAGCTCCCGGAGCTTCTGTTCCCCGAAACCTGTCAGCCACTCAATCACCTGATTCAGTTCCTCTTCCGTCCTCCCTTTTTTCTGAACTTTGGCCAGATAGAGGGGATATACAGATGAAAAAGTCATTCTTGCTATTCGTTGATTCTGTGTGTCCATATTCTGTGTTTCATTATTCATGGCCCGGTTAACCATATCAGGAGCCAGACTGATTTGGGCCTGATCACCTGACAAACATACCAATAATCCTGTCCGGCTTCATTTCAGCAGGTTGTTTATGGCAAATCTTATTCTTTCATCAGTGGGACCCTCTGCATACCCCTTAATTATCTCTCTGATTACACGCTCCTGATCGAGGATGAAAAATACCGGATATGACCCGATTGTGTAATTATTAAGTGTTTCCCTGTCTGCCTGCAGGAATGTATAGTCAAACTGGTTTCTGCTCATGTAATTTCTGAGTGAATTGAGGTTTTTGCTGGTACACTCTATTGCCACAAGCGCGCAATCATCCTTTCCGTATTCCCTGCTTATCTCTTTCAGAAAGGGAATCGACGCCCTGCATGGTCCGCAACTTACACTTGTGAACTGTATAAGAACCACCCTGGCGGTTATATCAGCCAGCGAGACAGTTTGATTATCGGCTGACTGAAGTGTCCACTCCGGAGCTTCACGATTTAAGAGCTCACTCTTCTTTTCATCTGTAGTTTTGAGGCCATACTGCCTTATTTCGTAATCAGGCGGAAAGAAATCTGCAGCCCTGAAATCATTGATATCAAGCTTGTTAAATTCCGGGTCATGAGATATCGAAACCGAGATATCATGAGTCATCTCGCGCCTGACCTTATATGGAAGATCTGTCTCCTTATCTATCCACAGTTCATAAATTGAGGTGTTGTCTCCATAAGTATAAGGTGAAGGAGGCATATGGACGGCTTTACCGAAGAACTCAACCTGCTCATCCTCATGTATAGTCAGACGCACAAACACATCCCCCTCCCGTTCTTCCATCTCAAGGGCAATACTGTCACCAGTAGTGATGGCATAGTTGATTATACTTGTCACATAGTTATAGAAGGGAGCTCCCACCGGTCTGAATGGCAGCGACCTCACCCTGAAACTGTCAATCACTATAACCTTTTCTTCGTCATAGAAGGTCGCCCGCATGCGACCATCGTAACAATAAGATGCCTTTGTCCCTGTCAGGGAGTCAAGTGCCACAAAGCTTGACCCTATTGCAGTATCAGACGGATTCCTGTACTCCCTGAAAAATCTCCGGAAGACGAAGGAAGCTGCTGTATCACCAGGGCTCCATGATTCCCCGTAATCATAGTAAGATGCCGTTTCTATCTTGCTGAGGTTGATCAGTACCGCGTTCAGGTACTCTTTTGATGTGTAGTCCCTGCCGCACGAGGCAAGCAGCAGGATTAGCATTGCAAGGCTGAAAATCTGTCTTTTCATCATAAACGCCATCAGGCCCTGGTAAGCGGTTACGATATCTACTTTCGCCACCTGCCTCCGGTTTTCCGGGATACATTCACTGAGTGATTTCATTGATCAGTTGGATTTTTGATATTCAGATCCGCATTCAAAGCAGAACGTCCGGTGAACGCAAAGTGTTGATCCGCATTGCGAACAGGTTCTTCTCTCGGTCTCGAAAGCCAGAAACAGGTCCATCCCCTGCTCCTTTATCATGGCAAGGTTATCGAAGAAACTCGTGCCATACCTGGTTTTGTATCTTTTATCAAGATTCCTTAGTCTCCGGCACGGATATTTCGGACATTCATAGCAGAATTTCGACTCCGTCTCCTTAAGCAGATCACAGTTTATCACTATGCAGTCACTGCAATACGAGGGCTTATTGTCAGCATCGGACCTGCACCCGGGACAGTGGTTCTCATTCCTCATGAATCCGAGACATGATCCGCAATTCATGCCGCATGGAGCTATCATCTCCTTTTCGAACACGATAGTCGTGTTAAATTTCTTCTTTTCAAACGACTTTCTCATTGCCGTAACTTTATGCCGATCAGTATCCGGATAATAGAATAAAGTAACAATTGTTTTGCCCCCCTTAAAAATAGAACAAACATCCCTATTTTTATAGAAATAGTTATTTGTTCTGATCAAAGTATGGATGAATATGAATAGAATTAAAAAATTCCCAAAGAGAGAGATAGCATTTTTTCTGTGTGTCGCAGCAGCCCTGCTCTTGTGCAATGGATTTATTGGAGAGGCCGATGCACAAGAACAGCACAAAAACGGGCAGAAATTTGTCCATAACGGGGCAGGAAATCCCTACCTGCCGCTGTGGGAACATCTGCCTGACGGCGAACCCCGGGTATTTGAGGATCCTGACAATCCCGGCAAATACCGCATCTATATCATCGGTTCACACGACGTGAGATTTACAAGCTATTGCGGTCCCGATATCAGAATGTGGTCAGCCCCCGTGGAGGACCTCTCACGGTGGCGCGACGAAGGACCGATATTCACCTACCAGCTCAACGGTTACTGGGATGTCATGTACGCCCCCGACCTTGTGGAGATTAAAAAACGTGACGGCACCAGGGAGTACTACCTCTATCCGCACAGCCGCGGACCGCGCCGGGAGGCGATGGTGGCCAAAGGCAACCGGCCTGACGGTCCCTTTACCCCTGTCAACCTGGCTGAAGACGGAACAGGCACCGTTCCGGGAAGCATCATGGGCTTTGACCCGGCTGTCTATATCGAATACGTAACCGATCCGGATGATCCGGATTATGAGACAGGATTCAGGGCATACGGATACTGGGGATTCCAGAGATCCCTGGCCGCCGAACTTGATCAGCAAACAATGTATTCACTCAGGCCGGGAAGAGAAGTAATTGATCACTTCCTGCCTGCCAGTTCCAGGTACGGAGTGATCCGCGATCCGGAGGGTACAACCTATCCACGCATTTATCCGGATCAGGATCTGAGCACATTCAACTTTTTTGAAGCATCATCCATCCGCAGGGTGGGAAACAAGTATATCACCGTCTTCAGCGGTTATTCAGGACCTGAATATGGTGTGGGCAGCTCCAATTCCACATTGCGGTATGCGGTGGGTGACTCACCCCTTGGCCCGTGGAAGAGCGGTGGCGTGCTTGTAGATTCCCGGGCTCCGGTGCTGAACCGCGACGGATCAGCAATCGAAACATCATATTCAGGTCACAATACCCATGGCAGTATCGAACTGATCAATGACCAGTGGTACGTCTTTTACCACAGACCCCCGAGAGGTTACGGTTTTGCACGGCAGCCGATGGTGGCTCCCATCAGGGTGGAATGGGATGAAAAACCGGTATCTGAAGGTGGTACGGTCAGAATCAGGGCGTATGATACATATGCTGCCGGCAATACATGGACTGCCAAGGACAGCGGGGGAAGAGAATACAGGGGAGCAGAGGTAACCTCTGAAGGTTTTCACATCTACGGACTAGACCCCTATCGATATTACTCCGCCGGATATGCATGCTATCTTTCCGATGTCAGTACCCAGCAGGATTCATGGGATATATGGGACAACAACATGCCCATCGCAAATGTAAAGAACGGCCATGTAATCGGATACAAGTATTTCGGCTTTGGCGGGCTCGAAAAAGACACCAAAGGACTGAAAGCCTTCGCGGGAACCGCGAAAAGAAACAAAACTGCATTCAACCTGTTCCTGGTACCCAAAACATCAGAATCCTTCAAGGTCAACGTCTGGCTGGATGGTCCCTGGGCAGATAAACCCTGGAACGGGACGAAAATAGGGGAGATTGTCGTCCCGGCCAATGCAGCCAAAGAACAGACACAGTTCAAAATCGACGTATCCCGGTTCGTGGATCACCTCGATAAGAAACATGCCATCTTCCTTGTCGCAGAGGGGGAAGAGTCATCAGATCTTTTCGATCTTATCGGTTTCGGATTCAGCTCAAAAAAGAAGCAGATTGCCCCTCCGGTGGTTCCATCGGTCTCAATCACCGTAAGCGGCAAAGTGGTGGATCTGCCGGAACATCCTGTCAGATCTACAAATGCCAACGGAATAGTGGGTTACAACCTGTACGAGACCACATTCAGTCTTCCCTCCGGAACAGCTGCGGCCCCGGTTGTCTCTGCCTCTTCAGATCAGAAGAACGTGAAAGTGCATGTAACACAGGCCGATTCACCTGCTGGTACTGCAAAAGTTGAATTCGACTTCAAAGGTGTGATTAAAACCTACAACATTAAGTTCGAAATACGGGAGTAACAGATGCCTGCCTTAGCCGTGGCCAGGTTACCGAAGGAGGTTGTTTTTGAGTCTTATTGACTGTTATAAATCTGAAGCCATGGCAGTGAGCCGGAAGATCTCCCTGTTACGTCATTTCACGGTCAATGGCCGCCAGCCTGACTCATAGTTTCATTTGTCAAAGGTAACGGTTACCCCCGTATCAGCCAATTTCTCAATTTCCCCGGGACTGATGCTGTTGCCGGACAAATCAATATATTCAAGCTTCTCCAGCTCGAAGAGGGGTGCTATGTCCTCGATGAAATTATTGGATATGAATAAGGTCCTGAGTCCTGTCAGGTTACTTAATACATCGATATACCCGATTTGATTATCGGAAAGGTTCAGTTCCTCAAGGTTCGGGAGGCCCGCCAGGGGCGAAAGATCCGAAATCCGGTTATCAGAAACATCTATTGAAGTGGCATGGATACAGAACTGCACTCCGTCAAGATCATTTATATCCGACCCGGATAATTCGAACTCCTCAATATCTTCAAGATAAATTGAGGGATACTCAATGTCCGTATGGCCGTATTCCCTCAGTTTAATTGCATCATAAAAGGTATATCCTACCGGTTTCGTGCTGGTTTTCGTTCTGACCTCCTTAACCGGTGGGGTGTCATAGATTACGCTGAACCCCTCCGTCTCGAAATCCCAGTCGTAAACAGGAGAATAGTCAATATCCTCGTAACTGCTTATCGAAGATGCAATTTCCTCAATGCGCTCCAGCTTCAGGATGTGGGAATATTCAAGAAGTGCATCGAAATTATTCTGCTCAGTAAGTCTGTTAATCTCACTTATATGAAAGCTGGCCCGGTCAGGATGATACAGCATCATGAATTTAGAGAAACCTTTCCCGGCATCAGAAATCTGAACGTGAATATAGTCGTCCAACATCTCCGCAATCTTTTGAAGTACAGAGTATTGCTTCGTACTGAACAGATTAATCAGTGTAAGAGATATCTTATTGAGATTGCTCACCTCGTAAGCCTCCAGAAGCTGTTTGCTTAATTCGCTAACTGTCATACATGCAAATTTGTAATATTTGAATATTATGCCTTCGATCTGTGAGAACAGACTCTTTAATTCTCCAATAATTGCATCGGTGGAAAACAATTTGCTGCTTTGCCAGTTCACCAGTTACTGGTACTGATTCCAAACCCTAACCGAAATGTAAACTTTTCATCGAGGTACGGATTACCGAATACCCACCCTTTGGATTTATATGAAAGATCGGCCATGATTGAAAATCGCTCTGCGATATCAAACCGTGGCTGCACTGCAACAGCTAACCCCGGGCTTGCCTTCCCGGCAGCAAACAGCTGATCCTTCGGCTGGAGCCATCCAGAAAGATTGATGTTCGCGTTGAACCGGGCATGCTCCCTCCTGATGATATCATAGTAAGTCAAATCCAGAGACGGAAGGATCAGGCTCTTGCTTCTGTTAATCCCGATGTTCAGAAGCGCCTGCCGGTCGTTAAAATCGATGAAGAAATCGCCTCCGGCATAATAGCCAAAGGAGGTAGGAATGCTTCGCAATGCGAAATTGAAGTAGTAACCTGGTTTGAGCTGAATCCTGTTGATGCCGATCATGAACGGCGAGATGAAATTCAGGTATTGCATATTGCCGGTTTCGCGAAGGAAATCCTTCATCTCAGGGGTCAGATCAGATTCCTTAACGGGACGCTTGATGCCCAGGCCTCCTGGCCACGTACCACGGGCTTCATAAGGCTCATCCGGGGTGAACAGGTCATAAACCCACGCGGAGAAATCCCAGCCGGTGAAATCCCTTGCAAGGATATTGTCCCTGTCATATGACAGGATGCTGTCAGTGATTGAGTTGAATCTCTCTGTAAATGGCAGGTTTACGTAACTTACAGCATGAATGGTGCCCAGCAGTGAGATGCCGACAAACGGGTAACCGGTCTGTCTGAAGAAGTTGTCTTCCCTCATCCGCTGCATAAAGGCATACTCAGCTTCAACACCGGCGGCCGATAATCTGACCTGGTCTGCCGGATGATTAAGCTTCAGATATATGAGATCCTCGTCCTTTACGTTTGTGACAGCTATGTCCAGCCCCTTGCCGAATTTCCAGACCTCATCATAGCTGTAGATATGCCTTGTTGTCATTACTGACCGGTGAAACTCCTCATGCTGGAATGCGAATCCGTAAGGCAGTTTGATGGCAAGATAATCGGTACCGAGGGCTGTGATATTTGCCAGCAGGCGATTCAGGAAATATCTCTTTGTGCTGTTTGGCTCAATCAATTTGTTCCATAACAAATTGTGCCCGTAGTAAAGAGAGCCATGCAGGTTCCGGGCCATTTCCGTGGCCTGCTTCATGCTAAGGTTCCTGTAGAAATTGCCGTAGTTTCCAGCATCAGGTGTGACGGTCTGGGGAAGGTCTCCTCCTCCTGCCCTGATTGCTTCGGTCTTTGCCGCATCAACCATATAGGGAATGTCAAAAAGATGCAGGCTCCATTCAAAAGCAGGAGGCAATGTATCCCTTACAATGACCTGAGAGTGAACTTTGTCGGTGAAGACATAGAGTGTCAGGATTAAAACAACCCCGTCAAGTATATATTTTTTCATGACTGCTATGCTTTATTCAAATGACTCAATAAATATTCTTTGGTTGCTTCGGCTTATGCCGGGAGGGTAAAATCCGGATCCTCTTTCAACGGAGGTCCGACAACAATCATGTCATGGTCGGCAAATGTCTTTCTGATCAGTTCGTCACCCGGTGGTGCAGTCCATGAATCTGTTGTTTCGAAAAAGCCTTCCATCTTGCCGGCTGGTGAGAATGAGACCAGCACCCTGGCTTCCTCAGTCAACTGGATGAAGGCATGCTGCACATTCCTGGGAAGGAATATGGTATCTCCGGCACTCAAATGATACCAGGCCTGATCGACCTGGAACCGGTATTCTCCTTCGAGTATGTAGAAATATTCATCCTGATACGGATGAATGTGCAGCGGAGGACCACCCCTGGAAGCAGATCCTGTCTGCTCGAAGACTGCGAGATTACCGTTTGTATCTTCTGATGATATCTTCAAGTCGAGAACATTCAGGGTTACCCCTTTCATTTTCAGATGTCGTCCCGTTCTCGATTCGCCGGCTTTGATCCTGAACCCCTTCTGAATATCCTGAAATGTATCACCAGCTTTGGCAATAAAGGGAGTAAAGAGGGTTGAAATAGCGGTTAGAATAAATCTTCCACGTCTCATATCTCTCCTGAACTTTCTCAGAAGAACAAATCATCTTATAATTTGTTTTGGCCCAGAGCTCTGACTGATTATATAAACCTCTTTGTCTTCAGGATTTCCGAACCCGATATCCTTGATTTTATCGTATGTTTTCCGGCCAAGAATGATTGTATCTACAGTATTCATAAATCCGGCATATCCATAATCCTCTCCCTCCTTTTCAACCCTGGATAAAAACGATATATCGCCATCCGGTTTGGCTATATATCCATCCAGGCTAATTGCTATGTATGATATTAGATTCCGAGGATAGGGCATCTTTCAGTCATAATATGAAGGTATAACTTAGTCACAGGTCTTCCGGTTCACAACCCTGAATCGGAGGAGATTGGATCAAATTCAGTCTCACAGTCAGATTTTTAATCATTACTGATCAGATTAAAATTTTTTATGAGCTGTTCAAATAGTTGTTCAACATCAATCTCCGGCAACCCCATATCTTTAAAAATTTCGTTGCCAGGTAGTTCTTTGCATGTTTGGTCAGCAAAACCCCGCATATCTTCCTTCAGTTTATCCGGTAAGTCAAAACTATCTTCAGCCTTCAGTAATGCTGCCAGTCTGAAAATATCCAGCTTGTGTTTCCTTATGATTCTGCTGTTTATCTCCTCACCGGCAACTTTCCTTTTTGTCAGATCCAGAAAAGCTTTTGCCTTCAGACAAATCAGTGCTTCTGTTTTTGCAATTCTGATCGAATAATATAATGTGCTGTTATCAAGTGTGAACCGATAATATTCTTCATCTAATAGAATGGCAGAAAGACTGGGAACATCATCAGAAACAGGAACAGGTGTAAGATGGCTGCCCTCCTTAATATCTGCTATATCCGGATTTCTCGAGAATATTTCAACCATTTTGGGGAATTCCGGATTCCCCGGTTTGGCAAAACGGTAATATTTATGTTCGGCATCACTCCTTTCCCTGATTTCATACCCTCCTTCCTGCACAAACTTCCAGAACCTCTGAACAAATTCAGGGTTGATTGCTTCGACAATCAGAATTATATCTATGTCCTTTGTTGCCCTCGGAATCAGTCCTGATTCACTTATCAATATATCACAGGCTGTGCCGCCAATAATCAAATAACATCCGTCATAACTATAAAAATACTCTCTGAATTTTTCAAGTCCCGCTACCATTGTACTTTTTCTATTAATTCCTCCAGTGCCATTTCAATGCGCTCCATTTTATTTTCTCTGAAGCATAAATAGAGGGAAAGAGGGTCAACAAACTCCGTTTTCGTTAATAGTCCCGGATCATACTTCCACTCTTCAATACAAATGTTACCTTCCAATGAATCAATTGGTTTCAGATTCACACCTTCAATAAATTTCTTATAACCGGGACGCATTGCAAAAAACTTCACCGGCTCATCATTCAGGTCAGTGTAGTGAGCAAGCGCATTCATGCTGGTACTTTTCAGGTTCGTATCTAAGGTAAAGCCTGAATAGAATTGGATCCTGTTTACCGGGTTTATCATCCTTGGTTCAATCGTATCCCATAATTCACGCTTTGCTTTATTAAACCTCAGGAATTTTTCCTTTGTCCCTTCAATCCTGCATATTCCTGAATTATGTAAATAATATGCTGCCCTGGTTATTGTCATAGGCTTATAATTGAGTCTATTTGCGATCATACTCAGATTTAATCCTTCCAGAGCTTCAATCTGTAAATGATACAATAGTAAAAATTGTGCAGCCGGTTGCATATATTCCTGTCGTTTGTTTTCCTCTGTTTTAATTCCATACTCTTTTAATGAAATAAAAAGATCTGGCATATACATCTGCTTTCCGGGGATAATGAATGGCACCCTCTTTTCAATCAGCCTCAGACGTTTATAAGCCTCAACAGGCGGGATAACTGCAACAGTGATTCCATTCAGCTTGGTCCGGACTTTTTCCAAATGAGCCCGAAGTCCTTCAGTTGTGAATTCATTCTTCACAATTAAGAGAATAATTCTCTGATTATAAAGAATGATCTCTCCAAAATCATAACCTTTCGCCAGAAAAAATGGAAGTACACTGAGCTTCTCAGGTTCAATTCTCTTATAATCTGCTTTTATACCAAGAACTTCGTTTATATAACCTGTTAATTCATTCATTACTTTTGGATTTACAATATATGCTCATCTGTATTATATCACTGTTGATGCATAATATCATTCTAAATGTTATTGTGCAAATATAGTGTTATTATACAGATATCCAATACCTTTAAATTTAAGGAATATTATATTTGTTAGTTAAAAAACTTTACTTTCAAATTATTCCGCTTAACCGGATTGATTAACGTCCAACCTGGGTTCGGCAGCATTTAAAATATTAATCCGTCTTTAATTAATCCTATAACAATTAAACCTGGCATCATGAAAAAAATCGTTTACTGTTCGGTTCTAACTTTTTGTCTGGTCTTCATCTCAGGTACTTTTTGCAATGCACAGGATCACCGGGTACAAAGTGATTCCATTTATTCGAGTATTCTGAAAGAAGAAAGAACGATTAAAGTACTCTTACCTGATACCTGGAAACCCGGATCAGCAGAGAAATATGAAGTTATCTATATTACAGACGGAGAGTGGGCAATGGAACCGTTTTCATTTGTATACAAATTTGCTCAAGGCGAGAATTTTGTGCCTCCTGCTATCATAGTTTCTGTTCCGAACAGATATATCAATAAGGCGAACCAACGTGACAGGGACTTTTTGCCGGTACATGTTCCTCAACCTGCAATATCAGGCGGAGCAGCCAATTTCCTGGCATTTTTTAAAGACGAACTGATCCCATATATTGACAGGGCATACCCGACCAATGGAACCAATTCACTTTATGGGCATTCATACGGTGGTTTGTTTGTATTGTATGCCTTGCTCTCTGAACCTCAGTTATTCGAATCCTATTATGCAACTGATCCTCCTTTTCGGTTTAATGACGATTATCTGATTAAAATGGCAGCCGAAAAACTGGAAAACCTCCCACCCGATAAAATTTTATGGCTTGCCGGCAATGATTTATCCTACAGAAGTCAGGGAATAGAACGCCTCGATTCGGTATTGAGAGTTAAAGCACCAGCCAGCCTGCACTGGAAAATGGCTACATACCCGAATGAGACTCATAACAGCGTCAGGTTAAAGGCAATGTATGACGGGATAAAATTCTCTTATTCAGGTTATTCAAATGCCCCTGTCACTTTCCACCCGATGAATGGCATTTTATTAAAAGACAAGCCTGCTCCGATAGTGGTGTTAAACAGTAACCTCGATTTCAGGTATACAACTGACGGTTCAGAACCGAATCAGACATCTGAAAAGGTAACGAATTCAATGTTTGCTATAACAGGGCCTGCTCAATTGGTGCTAAAAGCATTTTCCGCCGGCGGGAAATATGACAAAATTGCAAGAGGTAATTTCGAATCTGGCGAAGCTTTGCCTTCAGTCCCACAACCGAAAAAGACTAAACAGGGTGGCCTGAAGTATTCATATTACGAGGGGAATTGGGATAAGATACCTGATTTCAAACGTCTTAAACCAGTCCAAACCGGTCTTGCTGACAGTCTTTTTAATATTAACAAACTTCCGGGCAAAACTAATTTTGCCTGTCTGCTGGAAGGTTACTTTGAGGTTCCCTCGGATGACTATTATATTTTCGTGCTTGTATCAAATGGTTCCTCAAAACTTATCCTGGGTGACAAACTGATTATTTCGAATGAAAGTGTCAGCGCAACAGAAAGTGTGGAAACATTCATCCTTCCTCTGAAAAAAGGGTTTTACCCTGTACGTGCTGAGTATCTTCAGAAATACGAAAGCAGTGTTTTTCAATTGCTTTATGTAAACATGACAACGGGTAATGCCACAAATTATCCTCTCAGGCTTCAATATCATCTGAATTAGCCTGGCCCCGGTTCAGGGAATACCTGGAGTTAGCTCAATTTCCACTATTCAATTACTTCATCTTCAAATTCTATTCCGCCAATCCTTTGCGCTATTAAGTTGTATAGCCAGCACCAAAGTGCCGTCATTAAAAAACCCATTATCGGATATAAAATGGGCATGATTACAAGTGGCAATGCTGCTTTTCCAAATCCCATACCACCAGAGAATCCACCTGCGATTCCAGAGATGATCAACATCGGCACAAATACAATCAGCGAAATGAAAAAGAAAATCAATGCAGAAATTAATGCTGTCTTCAGCACCCTGATTTTTGTAACTCTTCTCTT
>ERZ1645192.3991-NODE-3991-length-11840-cov-5.795503_pt1 | contig 11840 bp, 6 predicted proteins | sample MGYA00575354_ERZ1645192 | MGnify/ENA primary metagenome ERZ1645192 (study PRJEB40844, sample SAMN11349763) | freshwater sediment metagenome | isolation source: river sediment | host: Sediment | place: India: Faizupur Khadar , New Delhi | collected 2017-02-21 ... | reverse complement strand
GACATTCAAGTCATCCGAAGAAGCCAATTCTTTCATTGACTCATACAACTAAAAAAATCGGAGGAAAGCAAAATGCAGCAAGGATTTATGTTTTTCGGATCGTTGATCGGGATTCAGCATTTCAAGTGGGCGGCAAACCAGACGCGCGCAGCTGGTGAAATGCTGTCTGTGTACGTGTGCGAAAAGACGGATGACGGATCGCTGAACGCCGAACCGCAAACCATCTCCGTGCCGTCCGAGCAGGTCGCGCCGGTGCCCGGCAACGCCCGCATCACGATCGCGTTCAACTCCCCGATCGCGAGCGGCGGGATCCTGGTGACGGTGGACGGCGCGACGCTGGCGGAGATCCCGTTCGACTTCACGACCAAGGGACTGTTCGGGGCCCGCCGCGGCGGCACCGGCGCCGTCAAGCGCGTCGTCCTGGTTCCATCCGGCCGGCACTCGATCACGGCGGCCCTGCGCGACGGCGAGGGCGCGCTTCGGGGGTCCCAGACCTTCGACCGCGAGCTGCCGGCGAACAGCGACTGGACGCTGCGCTTCGACCTGCCGTCCAAGGACGCTACCGCCACGGTGTTCCTGGTCCGGGTCAGCGGCTGACGGATGCCATGAGCCTGCGCACCCTGGCACTCGACACCTCGTGGGGCGCGCTGACGATCGCGGGCGGCTCCCGCGCCGGCGAGGGCACGCTCGTCCTGCTGCCCCAGTTGCGGCTCGCCCTCGAGGGCGGGCGCCCGCACCGGGCGCTGGCGCCGATGAGCACGCTGCTGGTCAGCCACGGCCACATGGACCACATCGGCGGCCTCGGCTACTGGGCCAGCCAGCGCTACCTCAACTCGATGGGACCGGGCACCGTCATCGCCCCGGCCGAGATCGCGGGCCAGCTGCAGGCCCTGCTCGAGACCCTGGCCCGGCTCGAGGGGGGCCGGCCCTACGGCGTCGACGTCGTCGCGGTGGCCGCCGGCGACCGCCGGGGCGTGCGCCCCGACATCGAGCTCGGCTTCTTCGCCACCGACCACTGGGTGCCGACGTTGGGCTGTCGCGTCACCTGGCGCACGCAGCGCCTGCTGGCGGAGCTCAGCGGCCTGGCCGGGGACGAGATCGCGCGCCGCCGGCGCGCCGGGCTGCCGGTCACCGACGAGCGCCGGGTCGACCTGCTGGCCTACTGTGCCGACAGCGGGCCCGGCCTGTTCCGGAGCGCCCCCGAGGTGCTCGCCGCCGAGGTCCTGCTGGTGGAGTGCTCGTTCTTCCGGCCGGCCGACCGCGAGCGGGCCGTCCGCTTCGGCCACATGCACCTCGAGGACCTGCTCGCGGTGGCCGGGCACCTGCAATGCCGCCACCTGGTGCTGCTGCACGCCTCGCGGCGTCAGCGGCTGCGCGAGGTGGAGCGCTTCCTCGACGAGCAGCTGCGGCCGCAGCTGCCGTGCGCCCTGCACCATCTGGTGGTGGACTGGGAGTGAGGTCGCAGACAGCAGGATCCAGGGGCTAGGATCTGGGATCTACGGGATAGGGGTCACCCGTCCCCGTTCCCGTTCCCGTTCCCGAGCCACTCCGCTTCCGCATCGGCTTCCGCGCCCGTCCCCGCTCGCTCGCTCCGTCCTCGAGTTCGCTTCGCGCCGATGCTCTGGAAGCGCTCCCCGTGGGTGCCACCGCTGACACTTTTGGGGTCCCCGCGCGGTGTGTGCAACCCGGAGAGACGCGGCCCCGAACGTGTCACCAGTGGCACGCCCGCAGGACGCGATCTGCTTGTGCTCGCCTCGCCTTGCGGAAGCGGGCGGGCGGGGGCGCTATCCCCTATCCCCCAGATCCTAGATCCTCTCCGGCGGCGGGAGCGGGGGCAGGGTCCCGGCAGCGGCGACCACCACCCGCTCGGGGTGGAGGTGGCGCCGGATTGCGGCCACCACCTCCTCGCGCGTCACCTCGAGCAGCCGCTCGGGGTAGTGGTCGAGCGAGGCCACCGCCTCGCCCGCCGTCAGCGCCGCCACCAGCTCGCGGGCGACGCCGCCGTTGGTGGCCAGGCCGACCCGATAGGCGCCGGCCTGGGCGAGCCGCTCGTCGGCCAGCTCCTCCTCGGTCGGCCCGGCAGCGGCATAGCCGGCAAGCACCTCTCGCGTCAGGGCCACCGCCCGGTCCAGGTTGTCGCCGGCCACTGACAGCGAGATCGCCCACGGCCCGGCCATGCGCAGGGTGCCGAAGAAGCGGGAGTAGATGCCGTAGCTGAGGCCGGCTTGGTCCCTCACCGCCAGCCCGAGCCGCGAGGTCAGCGTCGACTGGCCCAGGCAGGCGTTGGCGAGGATCGCCGCCGGATGGTCGGGATCGCCGCGCAGCAGCTCGCCTCGGTGGCCCAGGAAGACGTCGAGATTGGGCCGGTCCGCCACCTCGATGCGCTGATCGCCGCCTCCTGATGGCGCCGCCGCGGGGAAGGCCGCCGGCTCGACGGCCGCGCCCCGCCAGCGGTCGAACGCCTCGCCGAAGCGCGCGATCACCTCGTTCGCCTCGACGTCGCCCACCACCGCCAGCGCGACCGTCGCCGGGCCGTAGGCCGCGGCGTGGAATGCGGCCAGGTCGTCGCAGGTCACCCCGAGCACCTCGCGCTCGCGCGCCTCGATCGCCCGCTTGTGCAGCGGGTGGCCCTCCGGGTAGAGCTGCCTGGTCAGCGCGGCGTAGGCGAGCGCGTGGGTCTCCTCGCGCTCCCGCACCAGGGCGCCGAGGACCCGCTCACGCAGCTTCTCCAGCTCCTCGGCCGGGAAGGTCGGATGCTGCAGGACCTCGAGCAGGAGGTCGACGACCCGGGGCAACTCCTCGGCCAGGGCCTGGGCCGAGAAGGACACGGTGGTGGGCGCGCTTCCCGAGGCGCTGACCGTCAGCTGGAGGCCATGGTCCTCGAGCTCACGGGCGAGGCCCATCCGGTCGAAGCGCCGGGTCCCCCTGTCGAGCATCGCGGCGGTCAGGCCGGGCACGCTCCAGCGGCCGTCCGCCGCGCATGCCAGGCCCGCCTGCAGGGTACCGGTCACAGTCACGGTCGGTGCGTGGCGGTTGGTGAGCACCGCGATCCTGGCGCCCGAGCGGTGGTCGCGCACCGCCACCCGCTCGGCGAACGGCGCCCGCAGGTGACACGGGCGGGGCTGCGGCGACCCGGCGCGAGCGCCGCCGCCCGGGGCCTCCGGCACGAACCACCCGGTGGTCAGCCGCTGGTCGGTCAGGTAGTCGCCCGCGACCCGGGCCACGTCCTCGGCGGCAACCGCCGTCACCAGCTCGAGCTCGCGCGGGAACCGCCGCCAGTCGCCCATCGCCACCGACTCGGTGAGGCCGGACAGGATCTGGGCCGGCGACGAGCGGTGGAAGGCGAGGTCGGTGCGCATCTGGACCTTGGCCCGCGCCAGCTCGTCGGCGCCCGGCGGTGCCTGCCCGGCGGCGGCAACCTCCTCGCGGATGGCGTCCTCCACCTCGCGGTGCTCGACGCCCGGCGCGAGCGACGCCGCGATCTGGAGCACGCCCGGGTCGTGGAGCTCGAGCGCGTAGGCGTGGACGCCGAGGCAGCGGTTGGTCTCCACCAGCCGGCGGTGGAGGCGGGAGGTGACGCCGTCGGCCAGCACCTGGGCCAGCACCGACAGCGCCGGCAGGTCGCGGTGGGTGCCGTGCGGGATGTGCCAGGTCAGCACCAGGTTGCCGAGCTCGCCGGCGCGCCGGATCTCGAACCGGCGCTCGCCCCGCTGCTCGCTCTCGGTGATCGCGACGGCGGGAACCGGCGCCGGCGCCGGCGGCAGGCCGCCGAAGCCGCGCCCGACCTCGGTCAGGGCGCGGGCCTCGTCGATGTCCCCGACCACCAGCGCGACGGCGTTGTCGGGGTGGTAGTAGGTGTCGTAGAAGCGGCGCAGCACGTCGCCGGTCATCGACTCGACGTCGCCGCGCCAGCCGATGGTCGGGTGGCGGTAGGGGTGCTCGAGGAAGGCCTGGGCAAAGGCGCCCCTCATCAGCAGCTCGAACGGCTCGTTCTCCCCCATCTCGAGCTCGTTGAGCACCACCGTGCGCTCGCTCTCGAGGTCACAGTCGCGGACCAGCGCGCCGCGCATCCGGTCGGCCTCGACGTCGACTGCGAGCGGCAGGTGCTCCACCGGCAGCACCTCGTAGTAGCTGGTCCGGTCGAGCCAGGTGGTGGCGTTGAAGCTGGCGCCGACCCGGTGCAGCACGCGCGCGATCTCGGTCCCGCTCTCCCGGTTGAACCGGCGCGATCCCTTGAACATCAGGTGCTCGAGGATGTGGGTGGCGCCGGTGTGGCCGGTTCCCTCATGCCGCGACCCCACCCGGTAGACGATCCCGAAGCCGACGACCGGGGCAACCGGGGTCGGCCACACCAGCAGGGTCAGGCCGTTGTCGCGGTGGCGCCACTCGCTGGCCCCTTCCAGGCGATCGACCAGGGCGAACCGGCTGTCGGCCATGCCACCTCCCGGCGCCCAGCGCCGCGATCCTGCCATCATACCGGGCCGGCTCTGGTTCGCCCACCGGCTGGCGCCGGCGCCGCGCCGGGCCGGCGATTGACGGCGGACGGCGCGAGTGCTACAAGAACGGGCCCCGCCGCTCGGGCCCGGAGCGAAGCGTGCCGCAGCCGCCCTTCCGCAACCTCGCGATCATCGCTCACGTCGATCACGGCAAGACCACCCTGGTCGACGCCATGCTCTGGCAGAGCGGCACCTTCCGGAGCAACGAGCGGGTCGCCGAGCGGGTCATGGACTCGGGCGACCTCGAGCGCGAGCGCGGCATCACGATCCTCGCCAAGAACACCTCGGTGCGCTATGCCGGGATCAAGATCAACATCGTCGACACGCCCGGCCATGCCGACTTCGGCGGCGAGGTCGAGCGCACCCTGCAGATGGTGGACGGCGTGCTGCTGCTGGTCGACGCCGCCGAGGGGCCGCTGCCGCAGACCCGGTTCGTGCTGTCCAAGGCGCTGCAGCTCGGGCTGCCGCCGATCGTCGTGCTCAACAAGATCGACCGCCCCGACGCCCGCCCCGGCAAGGTCCTCGATGAGGTCTACGACCTGTTCATCGACCTCGACGCCAGCGAGCACCAGCTCGACTTTCCGGTGTTTAGCACCGACGCCCGCAAGGGGCTGTGCCGGCGCGGCATCGAGGGCGAGCTCGGCAACCTGAAGCCGCTGTTCGACCAGATCCTGAGCGCCCTTCCGGCGCCCGCCGGCGACCCGGCGGCCCCGCTCCAGCTGCTGGTCACCAACCTCGACTACTCCGACTACCTCGGCCGGCTGGCGGTCGGGCGGATCGTCAACGGCACCCTGCGCGCCAGCTCGACCGTCGCCCTCGCCCGCGAGGAGGGGATCGTCAGGGCCCGGGTCGGGACCGTCTACACCCACGAAGGCCTCGACCGGGTCGAGGTGGAGCTGGCGACCGCCGGCGACATCGTCGCGCTGGCCGGCCTCGACGAGGTGGCGATCGGCGACTCCCTGGTCGACCCGGAGGACCCCCGGCCGCTGCCGCGGATCGCGGTCGACGAGCCGACCATGGCGATGGTCTTCTCGGCCAACACCTCGCCGCTCGGCGGCCGCGAGGGCCAGTTCGTGACCGCCCGCCAGATCCGCTCCCGCCTCGAGAAGGAGGCCCTCCACAACGTCGCGATCCGCCTCGAGATCCCGGCCAACGACGCCTTCACGGTGATGGGGCGGGGCGAGCTGCAGCTGGCGATCCTGATCGAGACCATGCGCCGCGAGGGCTACGAGATGTCGGTGTCCCGGCCGGAGGTCGTCGTCCGCGACGTCGGCGGCGTCGCCCACGAGCCCATGGAGGTGGTGCAGGTCGACTGCCCGGACGAGCACGTCGGCATCGTCACCGAGAAGCTGGGAGGCCGGCGCGGCGTCCTGACGGAGATGCACAACCCGGGGCACGGCCGGGTCCGGATGGCGTTCCGGATCCCGTCGCGCGGCCTGATCGGCTTCCGGTCCGAGTTCCTCACCGACACCCGCGGCACCGGCATCCTCAACCACCTGTTCGACGGCTGGGAGCCGTGGCAGGGCCCGATCGCAGGCCGCGCCACCGGCGCCCTGGTTGCGGACCGCGCTGGCCGCACCACGACCTACGCGCTCTACCACCTGGAGCCGCGCGGGACCCTGTTCGTCGGCCCCGGCGTCGATGTCTACGAGGGGATGATCGTCGGTGAGAACGCGCGTGACAACGACCTCGACGTCAACGTCACCCGCGAGAAGAAGCTGACCAACATGCGCGCCTCGGTCGCCGACGAGGCGCTGCGGCTGGCGCCGCCGCGCCAGATGACCCTCGACCGGGCGCTGGAGTGGATCGACCACGACGAGCTGGCCGAGGTGACGCCGACGTCCGTCCGCGTCCGCAAGCGGGTGCTCGCCGCCAACCAGCGGCCGCGGCGCGACGCACGGTGACGGCGACGTCTCGTTCCCGTTCCCGGGAGCCGAGGCGAACACGAGAAGAGGGCGTCGTGCGGGCGTGCCATCTTTGGCGATTTCGGGACGACGTTCCCCCTCAAGGCGTGCTCGAGACCCGAAATCGCCAAAGGTGGCTCCCTCGGGGAGCGGCTTCAGGGCGAGGGCGCGAAGCGTTCTCGAGGACGGAGCGAACGAGCCGGAACGGGAACGGGAACGGGAACGGGGGCGGATACGGAAGCGGGTGCGGAAGCGGGCGCGGAGGCGGGCACAGGGAACTAAAGCGGGAGGGTGGCCCTAGATCCTCGCCCCCAGATCCTAGATCCTGGGCGGTCGGGGGCGTCAGATCTCCGGCGTCGGCACCGGGTCGCCGGGGGCGAAGGACCGCACGACCCGGATGGTGACCCGCTCGACGCTGTCGACCCGGCGCGGCGGCCGCTGGACGCCGCCCAGGCGGACCCGGGCGCCGATCGGCACGTCGATCGGCCCTGACAGGGTCATCTGCTCGTCGGCGCCGGCGGAGCGGTAGTGGACGGTTGCCCGCAGGTCGGCGCTGCAGCCGCCAGGATCCTTGCAGCGGACCAGGCACGCCCAGTCCATGTACCCGTCGTGCAGCTCGCCGCGCACCGTCGTGACCTCGAGCGGGAGGTCCGGCGACTCGACCGGCACGTCGGAGGCGCTGAAGCTCGCCGCCGGTGTCGCCGGCGGCGCGGGCCCCCGGCACGACCGCAGCGCCAGCACGGCGACCACGGCAACCACGAGCAGCGCCGCGATCGCCAGCAGCGGCCGCAGGATTCGCGCCATCACACCTCGGGCGTCGGCACCGGACCGACCGGGCCCGGCATTCTGCCGGCGGGTGGCCGCACCGGCTGGCTGGGCGGCTGCATCTGGACCCACAGCACGGTCGCGCGCATGTCGGGGTGGGCGCTGTTCTCGGGCTTGGGCGCGCTGAACGAGTGGGTGAACACCGCGGTCTCGTCGGGCGGCAGCAGGTTGGTGACCGCCACCTCGGCGCTCCAGGGCGCCTCGCCGGCGGCGGCGATGGTCTGCAGCTGGACCCGCACGCTGCTCACCGGGAGCGCGGTCCGGTTCACCACGTCACCCTCGACCACCCAGCGGTTCTCGCCCTGGGGCGTCACCCTGAGGTTGTTGATCACCACCCCGCCGCCCTGCTGGAACCCGGGAGGCGGACCCGGCGCGGCGCCGGCCTCCTCCGCAGCGCCCTCCTCGGCCTCCTCGCCGGCCTCGCCGCGCTGCTGCCAGGTGTGGGTGACGTCCTGGTCGGTGATGGCAATGCCCCCGGTCTTCGCCTCCGCCGGCGGCATCGCCAGCCCCCGCGACCCCGCGAGGTCAGGAGCGACCGGCGGGGGCGCCGCCGCCTCCTCGGCCCGCCCCTCGGCGGCGCGCAGCGCCTCGAGGTCGACGTCGGCCACGTCGTAGGCCACCTGCCGGCCGCTGGGCAGGGTCACCATCAGGTACGACCCGGTGACGGTGTAGCTCGCCGCCTCGAAGACGGTGCCGTCGCGCAGCCGGATCTCGAGCGCCGCCGCCGACAGCCCCACCAGGACGATCGCCACCACGAGCACGAGGGCACGTTTCACGGCATTACTCCTGACGCCAGTTGGTCACAGTATACCCGGTGGGGTTGAGGAACTCCTGGGTGTAGCCGGGGATCGGGATGTCCGGCGTGAAGGTCACGTAGCTGGTCCCGCTGATGGTGTAGCCGGTGTTGCCGGTGATGAACTGGTTGAACTCGGTCGTGGTGCCGTTGCCGCACTGGAACCACAGGTCGTACACCCGGCCGATGCCGGCGGCGCGGCAGATCGGGGCGTCGGGGTCCGGCTCGCCACCGCCGCCACCACCGCCGCCGCCACCACCGCCACCACCACCGGGGCAGAGGTCCGGCGGGTTCATGGCGATCAGGTCGTCACCCGGCTCGAAAGTCGAGAACAGGACGTGGCCGCTGACCACGGTGGACTCGAAGGTCGTCCGCTCGTCGGGCCGCATCGTCATGTACCAGCCGTAGTAGCCGTTGACCGGGTCGAGGGCGTTGGTGGCGCACCCGAAGTCGCCGGAGAGCGCCGAGTAGTCGAGGCCGAGCAGGTTGCCCGCGGTGCGGGTGACGTCGTCGCCGACGTCGAGCACGAAGTAGTAGGCGCTGATGTCGCCGTTCTCGAGCTGGAGGTTGGCACGGTCGCCCGCCCCCAGCGTGATCGCCCAGGTGTAGGCCGAGCCGTCGAAGAACGCGGGCACGATGATCGGCCGCATGAAGAACTGCTGGCGAGCCGCGAAGTCGGCGCGGAAGTCGAAGATCCGGGTCAGGGTGGCGGCGCCGACCCCGGTCGACCCGGAGTCGTTCGGCGCCGGATAGCCGATCCGCCACAGGCTGCCGTTCGAGTCGCCGAAGTAGATCCGGTCGTGGAAGCCGTCGAGGTCGGAGTCGAGCGCGGCGAAGCTGCCGGGCACCGACACGCCGATCGGCTCCTTGTAGACCACGGCGCCGGTTTCGATGTCGACGCCGTAGACGAAGTTGCCGGTCAGGTCGGACTCCTGCTTGTCCCAGCCGCCGCCGAAGAAGGCCACGAAGGTGTCGTCGGGATTGCTGGGCGTCCCGGCGTTGTAGATGGCGATCCTGGCGATCGCCGCCTTCGCCCAGGTCCCGCCGCGGTCCCAGTAGGGCGCGCACTCGTCACCGGTCATGCCGACCGGGCAGTTGGCATCGTCGTCGCTTTCGTCCAGGAACTCCCACATCAGGCGCGGGTACTCGGCCGAGCAGTTGCCGGTCAGGCCGGTGTCGCAGCCGGGCATCACGCTCTCGTCAGGCAGGAAGTCCGGGGAGCCCGAGGTCGGGTCGGGCTGGGTGATGTCGAGGGCGACCACGCCCCGGCCGCCGCGCCGCATCGTGGCGAGGGCCACGGTCCGCCACTCCCGCGGGCTGACGCCGCCGTCGGGCGAGATGAAGACGTCGCCGGTGGCGATGTGACCGTCCACAAGGTACTGCTGCTCGGTGCCGTAGGTCATGACCCACAGCTTGTCCATCACCGCCTGCGGCACGTAGGCGAAGAGCTCGACGCCGGTGCCGAGGTCGTGCTGGTTGTCGTAGGTGCCGCCGTCGTCGCGGTCATAAAAGCCGGAGTCGAAGGCGTGGATCATGCCGTCGTTGGCGCCGGCCAGGGCAACCCGCCGGCGGTTGGCGTGCTCGTTCATGAACAGCTCGTAGTTGTGCGCCCCGGCCTCGCCCCCCTGCACGTAACCGTAGTCGTAGAAGAACATCGAGGTGTTGGGCGGGTTCACGATCACCGGCTGCGAGTGGAAGATGTCGCCGAGCACCGAGTAGCCGGTCGGCCGCGGCGGGTTCTGGGGCGCCGGGTCGAGGCTCATCGGGTTGGCCCAGATGTCGCGGATGAAGTTGACGATCTCCTGGGTCTCGAGGTCGGACGGCAGGGACGGCAGGCCGAGGGCATCCTTGAAGTCGGCCCGGATCAGGGCGTTGGTGCCCACCTCCTCGATCCCGTGGCGGGTCCACACCGATGCCGACTCGGTACCGATGTAGACCTCGCGGGCCGGCGTTGGCAACGCCAGCTGGGCGGTCAGCGAGGTGGCGGCGTCCCACTCCACCGCGCCGAGGTCGATCTGGCAGTCCCCGGTGACCGGGATCGACGGGTTCTGGTTGTTGATCTTGAAGGCGTACAGGTTGCCGGTCCACAGCGACTCGTCCTGCTGCGGCACGAACAGCGGGAACAGCGCCAGGTAGTCCCTGACGTCGCCGACGCTGCCGGCGCTCGACGGCGGCGGCGACACCTTGAACGGGACGAACGAGCGGTCGCCCTCGTCCATCCGGTTGATGACGTCGTACAGCGCGTCGCTCAGCTGGGAGGCGTTGGTGGCCGCGAAGAACTGGCCGTCGGTGATCTGCGACACGCACTGCAGCGGTGACGGGTTCATCGGATCGAACTCCTCGGAGAAGCCGATCATGAACACCTTCACCGGCTCGCCGAAGTCGGGCAGCTTGAACTTCCAGGCCGCCTGGTCGGGGTCGCAGGCGTTGAGGCCGCAGCTCTCCTCGCCGTCGGTGATGAACACCACGTACCACAGCCGGCACGCCGCCAGCGGGTCGTTGGACCACAGCCCGGTCGTGATCGAATCCTGGTACCAGTCGTAGGCATCCATCAGCGAGTTGGCGATCGGGGTGGTGCCGCGGGTCAGCATCGGGATCGGGTCGTAGGTCGGGCTCATCGGGTCGGTGTCGAAGCTGTCCTGCCACGACAGGCCCGAGCCGTCGTTGACCAGGTCAACCGCCGAGGCCATCGGCTCGAGCACCATCGCCACCTCGGCGAAGTTGCTCGGGGAGGCAGGCGGCGGCAGGTCGACGAGCAGGTTCCAGCCGTTGCAGAAGCCGTTGAGGGTCACGTTGCCGGGCTCGATGGCTGACGGGTTGTGGACGTCGAGGTCGATCTCGTAGGTCGGCCCCCGGCCGTAGGTGTAGTCGAGCAGCGCGCCCTCGAACAGTAGCTTGAACTCGAGCGCCTGCCGGCCCTCGGCGCCGGTCGAGTCGGGGTCCCAGTCGTCGGTCCAGGGAGACCACTCGCCGCACACCTGGTAGCAGTTGTCGCCCCAGCTCGAGACCCGGACGTTGTCGAAGCGGACCGGATTGGTGCTGCTGGTGGTGCCCGTCCACAGGCCGGCGAAGCCGGGAGCGAGCGGCGCGCCCGAGGTGTCGGTCCACTCGGCGATCGTGCACCACTCGCCGCCGCAGTCGATGAACGAGCAGGTGTCGGGGTCGGAGCAGTTGAAGCGCCGGGCCTGGGCCCGCAGGTTGCCGCAGAAGAAGTCGATCCGCAGCTGGTAGCACTGGTCCTCGTAGAGGGTCAGCAGCTCGTCGTTGCCCGGGTCGAGCTCGATCGACCCGGTGCCGATGGTCGTGTTGGTGCCGCCGAGCCGCTTGATCAGGGTCCAGCGGGCGCGCTGGCCGGCAAGCGCCTCGTTCCGCGTGGGAAAGTTCTGGACGTAGAACAGATAGCCGTTCTGCACCGGGTTGGTGCCCGACGGCGAGCCGCCCCAGACGACCCCGAGGGAGTTGGTCTGGGTGTTCGCCCGGAAGTCGACCTCGAAGCGGATGTTCTGCCACTGGGCGGGGTCGTAGGCGGGGTTGCCGGGCAGCGACTGGTCGATCACCAGCACGCTCGACCGGGTGCCGCTCGAGTACTGCTCCTTGACGTGCCAGTCCCAGTTGCGGGCGCACGAGATCGAGGTGTTGTCCGGATACCAGCGCGTCGCCGTGGTGCTGGTCCCCCATCGCATGCGGGTCCAGCCCGGGATCGCGTTGAGCGCGCCCGCCGGGTCGAAGTCGTCGGGGAAGATCTCGGTGGGAGGCGCGGTCGGGATGAACTGCGCCTCGAGCGTGGCCGGGCCGGCGGCCATCGCCCGCCCCCGGCCGCAG
>ERZ1645192.3990-NODE-3990-length-11840-cov-58.554518_pt1 | contig 11840 bp, 16 predicted proteins | sample MGYA00575354_ERZ1645192 | MGnify/ENA primary metagenome ERZ1645192 (study PRJEB40844, sample SAMN11349763) | freshwater sediment metagenome | isolation source: river sediment | host: Sediment | place: India: Faizupur Khadar , New Delhi | collected 2017-02-21 ... | reverse complement strand
TGAGAGGAGAGTGAGATGCTGACGAGTGAGCAGATGGCGACGCTGAAGGCGGACATCCTTGCAGCGACGGACCAGGCGACGGTAGATGCGCGAGCAAACGGTCAGACGACCGTACTGGCTGGCATCTACAACCAGGCAGCGAGCCCCGCGTTCTACGTCTGGCGGACGAGTTTTACGCCCGATCAGGCGCGTGAAGCGATCAGCGGAGGCGACGGGCTGGCGCAGCTCGACAACCTGACCGCAGGCAAGCGCGACTCGTTGTTGTGGGTTTTCGATGGCAACACCAATCCGAGCAACGCCACGCAGAGGAACGCGATTGTGAGTCTTTGCGGCACGCAAAACACGTTGAAGGCGGCAATTGCGGCGGCACAGAAACGCACGGTGACACGGGCAGAGCGATTGTTCGTAACCGGCACGGGCACCGAGGATTCCCCTGGAACTCTCGGCTGGGAAGGCACGCTGAGCGGCGACGATGTTGCGTCGGCGATGAGTGCTTGAGGTGACATATGGCTGACGCAACCGCAAAGCTATCAGGGTATTTCGGCAGTGCCACTGCGGTAGCTTGGACATCAGGGACGACCTTTGACTCTTTGGCCGACAACGGCTGGACCAGCCTCTCTGACGAGATCGACAACAGCTCGAACAAGTATCTGTTGATGGATTGGGACTTGGTGCTTGGTTCCGCCGCGTTTACGGGTGGTGACAGCGGCATCGAGATATATGTGGTGCGCTCTGTCGACGGCACGAATTACCCGACTTGGACCACGGGCACCAACGACGAGCAGGAGAACGCTCCCTACTTTCGCGATTTCGCAGTAACGACTGGGACAACTGCGGCCCAGCGCGTAACCGGCGGCCCTATTTCTGTACCGCAGGGCAAGTTCAAGTTCGGGTTCCGTAATCGTGGCAACGCCACGCTGGCGTCCAGCGGCAATACCTTCTACTGGCGCCCGCATAGTCTGCTGAGCGACGAAGCGTAAGCGTGTCTCTCTCCGACTCAGACGACCACTGGGAAGAGCATGCGAGGACGCTGATGGCGAAGCTCATGCCCCTGGTCCGCGAGCACTTGGACCGCGATGGCAACACCTACGCGGCGGTGTACGGTGCGACCTGGGCGATGGAAGAGGCGTGCAGGACCGTCATCAAAGAGCGCGGCATCCAAGCGTACAGGTCCGATGACTGAGTCAGGCGTGAGGCGCTAGCGTGGCACGGGTTCCCGTCTATCGAAGTCTCGGCACCTCGGGTGGGGCGGGTGGGGTCACGCTCACCGTCACCGATCCGACGCCGACGCTGGCGATAGACGGGGTCGCCCTCAGTCAGACCCACAGCCTCACCACGGCGGACGCCACCGTCACGTCGACGGTCGACTCAGCCGCGCTCACCCAGACACACATCCTGGCGGTAGCCGACGCGACCACGGCGCCGAGCATCGATGACGTAGCGCTGATCCAGGCCCACAGCCTGACCGTCGGGGACGCGACCGTCACGCCGTCGGCCGATGCCGTCGCCATCAGCCAGACCCATGCGCTGACCGTCGCCGATGCCACGATGGCGCCGGAGCTTGACGGCGTCGTCATCGAGTCCGCCACCATTCTCACCGCCACAGACGCCACCGTGGCGCCCGTGGTAGACGCGGTGGCGCTGACCCAGACTCATACCCTGGCCATTGCCGACGTGGTCCTGGCGGGGCTTGTGGACCCGCTGGCGCTGTCGCAGACCCATAGCCTCACCGCCACAGACGCCACCGTGGCGCCGGTCCTGGATACGGTCGCCATCGAGGCCGGTGCGCTGCTGACGGTGACCGACGCCACGGTGACGGTGTCGGTCGACTCGGCGGCGCTGACCCAGACTCACACGCTCGCGGTCGCCGACGCCACCGTGGCGCCCGAGGTCGATGCGCCGGCCCTGACCCAGACCCACGTCCTCGCCACAGCGGACGCCACCGCGGCGCCCGTGCTAGACGATGCGGCAGTCACGACCGAGACGGTCATCACACTGACCGTCAGCGACCTCGAGCCCGTGACGGCTGCCGACACCGTGGCGCTGGGTCAGGCCCACGTCCTGGCCGTCCTGTCGCCGGAGATGGCCGGCGCAATCGACGCCATCACCATCACCCAGACCAACGTCCTGACCGTCAGCGACGCCACCGTGGCGCCGACGCTGGATGGCGTGGCCTGGTTCATGTTGTCGCTCGGCGCAATCTACTGCCCGAGCGTCGCAAACGTGACTCCGGCCCGCCGGATCATCAATCTCAACGCATGTACCGGGAGTTAGTGAAATGGCCAAGTGGCTCAATGACAACATCTTCGACAACGGCCTCAACTACATCGAGACCACGCTCATCGGTGGCGGCAAGACGATCACCATGCACGTCATCAAGGCGTACACCTCCGGCGACAGCTATGCCACGGTGACCGGCAACACCGTCGCTAACTACACGATGGGCGCCGGGGACTTCGTGGTCGAGGCGCACACCACCGGGCGCAAGCTTACGGTCTCGGCCAAGTCCGGCTCCAACGCGACCGGCAACAGCGGCGCCGGGCCTGACCTGCACATCGCGCTCGTCAACACCACCGACAACGCCGTGCTGGCGGTGACGGACGAGACCTCGAACCAGGTGATCGTCAGCGGCAACCCGGTCAGCATCCCGACCTGGGCTATCAAGTTCCCGCAGCCGACCTGATGCCACCATGACGCTCTGCCGCGACGCGCTCGCCTTCTGGACCGGCCGCGAAAATGCAGCCGATCTGGTGCTGCTCTCGGACGATGCGGCGGTGGACACCACGTCCATCAGCCGCGTCGTGCTGCGGGTGGACGCCACCACCAGCCTCGACTCGTCAACGGCACCGGCGCTTTTCGAATGGCCGGTATCGCTCACCTACCTCGGCGCCACGGTCAAAGGCCTGCGACTGAAGCTTGGCGGCTCTGGACTCGCCGCCGGCGACTACGAGCGCGTCTGGCTCATCATCTACGATCCGAGCTATACGAGCGGGCTGGTCTGGACCGATAGCCTGACGCTGCGGGTGACGTGATGGCGGATCCTCTTTCTCTCCAGCTGCTCGATACCCTGATGGCCAGGGCTGCGCGCATCCTGGTGTCCGGTGGCTACCAGACCAATGCCGGGGCGCGAGTCTACCTGCAGCGAGCCACGCTGACCGCCGCCGATCTACCATGCGTGGTGTTCTGGCCAGGCCCGATCACCGTCGCGGAGGTGTCGGGCGCTTCAGAGCGCATGCGGCTGGACCGGCCGCTGACGGTCGAGGCCGTCATGCAGACCACGCTCGATACCTGCGGCGAGGACGGCGAGCGGCTGCTGGCCGACCTGCAGGTCGCGCTGCTGGACGCCTCCGACCTGCGAGTCGGCGGCCAGGCCATCCGGCTCACGCCTACTGAAATGCGGGCAGAGCCCAGAGACGACGGCGGCCAGACGGTCGGTGCGGCGCTGTCGATGACTCTCCAGTACGTCACCGGCTATGGCGATCCTTACACATAGAGGACAGTGAAATGGCGGACCAGAGCTACATCGGAAAGGGCAGGATCTACATGGGTCCCTACGACCAGTCGACCGGCGCCAATCTGGCGCTGGGCAATTGCAGCAAGCTCGAGCTGAGCATCGAGCAGGAGACCAAGGACTTGCTCGACTACACCCAGGCCGGAGGGGGCAAGGCCAACAGCCTGAGCCGGATCACCGCGGTCAAGGCCAACATCACGATCCACGACATCAACGGCGAGAACCTGGCCAAGGCGCTCTACGGCAGCAATACCTCCGTCACGACGCTGACCGCGATCACCGACGAGAGCCATGCCAGCGTGCAGCTCTCCGCTACTGGCGCTGGATTCTTCACCACCAACCGGCTCATCAATACCGCGGTCGCGCCGGCGGTCAAGGTCGGGGCTGCGGTCAAAACCGCCGGCACGGACTACATCGCGCGCACCACTGGCATCGAGGTCCTGGCCGGCGGCAGCATCGCCGACGGGGACACCGTGCTCGTCAGCTACACGCCCGTCGCCGAGGACCAGGTCGAGGCGCTGGTCAACAGCGGCGTCGAGTGGAAGCTCTTCTTCGATGGGTTGAATGAGGCCCGCAGCTCCAGGCCGGTTCACGTCCTGCTGCACCGCGTGAAGTTCGCGCCGGCCTCGGCCTTTGGCCTGATCGGTGATGAATTCGCGGGGCTGGAGGTCTCGGCCGAGGTCCTTAGCGACTCGCTGCAGACGACGGGCAGTAAATACTTCGACGTGAGGATTGCCCAGTGAGCGGGCTGGAGCAGTTGATCGGCACCACCGAGCTGGTCCTGCTCACCGTGGCCGGGCGGAGTCTTGAGGTCCGCCCGGTCACACTGCGGCAGCTCGGCCCATTCACCAGGGCGCTGCGGGAGCTGGCCGGCGTGGACCTGGGCGACGTGCTATCCATCGCCGGCCATACCGAGCAGGTCGTGGCCGCCGTGCAGTCTGCCACCGGGCTCGATGAGGCGTGGCTGTGGGAGCTCTCGCCCGAGGATCTGGTCACGCTGGCCGGCACGGTGGCGCGAGTGAATGCCGGTTTTTTCGCCCGGAGCCTGCTGCCAGCCATCACGCGGACGCTCGAGGGGGTGACCGCGGAGATGGGTGGGGCGACGTCCTCGCCCGCCTCGTAGCGGCAGGGCACCGGCCGGCAGATCTGATGGATTGCACGCTCTCACAACTGGCAGGCTGGGCGCGTGCGACGGCGCGCGAGGAGCGCCGGCGGGACCGGGGTCTGCTGCTGTTGCTGCGGGCGGCACAGGCGACCGAAAAGGGCTTCAGTCGGATCTGGGATGAGCTGAGCGAGGAAAGCGATCATGGCTGACATGCCCCTGCGCCTCATCCTGTCGGCACAGTATACGGACGCCAAGCAGGCGCTCGATCAGATCCGCGGCAAGCTCGGCGAGGTCAAGAAGTCAGCAGATAGCACCAACGCCGCATTTGCCAGCGCGGCGACTGGCATCAACAAGATCCGGTCGAGCATGCTGGGGCTGGTCAGCGTGGGCTCGATGGTCGCGCTGACCCGATCGGCCGCGCAACTGGCTGACAACATCAGCGAGAGCGCGGACGCCGTCGGTCTGACCATCGAGCGTTTCCAGGAGCTGCGCTACGCCGCCACGCAATCCGGCGTCTCGGCCGAGCAGTTCACGCAGGCCCTCGCCAACCTCAGCAAGTACGCTGAGGAGCGCGGGATCGGCGACATCAATCAGGCCTTCCTGGATGTCGCCAAGCGCATCGGCTCGGCGAATACGGCAATTGAGCGGCTGACCATCGCCACCGACGCCTTCGGCGCTCGGGCCGGAAAATACTTCGTCACGCTGATGCAGGATGGCGCGGCCGGCGTCGAGAGGCTGGCGCAGGAAGCGCGAGACCTCGGGCTGGTGATGTCGACCGAGACGGCACAATCCGTCGGTGCGGTGAACGATGCGCTGGACGCCTTCGGGCTGGCGGTGAAGGTCAACGTCAATAACGCTCTGGCGCAAGCGCTACCGCTGCTCCGCTCGGCCACGAAGTGGATTGCCGAGTTCAACGCGGCGGCCACCGGTGGGGGCGGGCAGTCCACCATCACGTCCACTGCCACCAACGCCGTTTCGCGAAGGCTGCAGGAGGCAAAGGACGCCGTCGTGTCCCTTGAGCGCGGGGACCTCTCGGACCCGACGCGACTCAAAGCGCTCGACGAAGGGCGTAAAACCATCATCGCCTTGCAGGCAGAGCTGGCAAATCTCACTCCCAGCTTGAAAGCGCAGGAGGGCGCGACCAAGGCCAGCGCCGCGGCCACCAAGGCGTGGTCGGATGTCACCAGGGGCCTGCGCACCGAGGAGGAGCGCTACCTCGACGAGCGTGCGCGGGTGATTGCGGCCGCTCAGGCCGCTGGCGCGAGTGAGGAGGACCTGGCCAACGCGCTCAGCCGCGTAGATGCCCAGTACCGCAAGGTCACGGTGTCATCCGGCGCCGCGGCGAAAACCCGCAGCGTGGCCGCGAGCTCGGGCCAGGCAGAAGCCCGGGCGGCGGCAGAGGCCGCGCGACTGGACGAGCAGCTTGACGCCGAGGCGCGCCGCTTCAAGGACTTGGCCGACCCGGTCGCGCCGTTGCGCCGGGAGCTTGACCTTTTGAACCAACTGCTCGCGGCCGGGAAGATCAACTTCGACGTCTGGGCAGAGGCCGCCTTTCAGGTGCAGGAGCGCGTCGGCGAGCTGGTCGAGCCCGCCGAGCGTGCCGCGGCGCAGGTCTCCGAGTACTGGTCCGAGGCCGCGCGCGGCATTCAGGGCGCGATGGCCGACTTCCTGTTCGACCCCTTCACGGACGGACTGCAGGGCATGCTGCGGGGCTTCCTTGACGTCATCCGCCGCATGCTCGCCGAGGCCGTCGCCGCGCAACTGGCGCAGGCGCTCTTTGGCGACATTGCTGGCGGCAAGCCGGGCGGCTATTTCGGCGCCTTCCTGGCCGGGATGTTCCATGGCGGCGGACTGGTCGGAGCGCCCGGGCCATCCCGCCTGATGCCGGAGCTGGCCTTCGTGGGGGCACCACGGTATGCGACCGGCGGGCTGGCGGGTCTGCGCCCGAACGAAATGCCGGCCATCCTGCACCGTGGTGAGGAGGTGCTGACGGCACAGGACCCGCGCCACCGCGCCAACGGCGGCGCCTCCGGGGTGCGCATCGTCAACGTCATTGACCCAGCGCTCGCTGGCGACTACCTCTCGAGCGCGGCCGGCGAGCGGACCATCCTCAACGTCCTGCGCCGCAACGCAGGCGCCGTGCGACAGGTGCTTACATGAGCGACTTCTCCGCCGGGACGGCCACCGGCTATCTGGACCTCCTCGGCAAGCTGGTAACCTTCCTCTCCTCGACCCTGACGCCCTCCGGCGAGCGCTGGACGGTGCTCCGGTACACCGGGGTCGACTCGATCACCTCCAGCTCGTACCGCACCGACTACGAGGACTGGATGGCGATCAAAGGTCCCTACGCCATGCACTCCGGCGGGAGCTGGCGTACCGCCGTCGGCAGCCATGCCAACTGCTGGCTGGCCCTGCATCTCGTCACCGCCCTCGACGTGCGCCGGCTCACCATCACCGGCCCGGCAACCACGACGATGGCGCCCAAGGACTTCTCCCTCGACTACAGCGCCGACGGGGTGAGCTGGACCACCCTGCAAAGCTGGACCGGCCAGACCTTCACGGCATCCCAGGTGCGCGAGTTTGCGGTCACTGCGACCAGTCCCGGCGCGCAGAGCTACTGGCGGCTCTACATCACCAGCAACAACGGGCACGTCGACACCACGTCGATCACCACGATCGGCCTGCCGGTCTGGCAGACCACCGCGGACTTCGACCACGCGCGGCTCGCCTCGGCCTGGCTCAAGGCGCCGGGCCTGACCGGCACGGACCCTGCCTACATCAACATTGCCTGCTACAGCCGGCCATCCAGCGACTATTACAACTGGGCCATCACCGGCGGCAGCGGATTTGTGGAGGCGTACAACTTCGATAATCAGCCGGGGTGCGTCGCGGCCCTCGGCCTGCCGCTCTGGAATAGCTCGATCCCGTACTGGTTCGCCGCGGACGGTCAGCACCTCGCCGTGTCGGTGCGCATCGACGGCGCCGGCTTCGCGGCCTGGGCCGGCAAGATGCTGCCGTTCGCTACGCCCTCGCAGTATCCGTACCCGCTCGTCATCGCGGCGCCGTTCGCGACCGCCCTCGGCGAGAAGTACAGCTCCGCCAACGGGGATCTGCCGTACCGAGGCAACACCGGGCGACTCAAGCTGCGCAAGCTGGACGGCACCTGGGCGCAGCCGTGGACCTGGCCGTGGTGGCAGAATCCGAGCAACTATTCGTCCAGCAAGCTCTTCAAGGACACCGGCGGCGACTATCCGCTGCTACCGATCACGCTCTACGATGCCAACAATCTCTTCGGGATCTTGCAGAACGTCCGCTACGTCCCGGGCTTCAACCAGGCGATCCAGAACATGATCGAGGTGGGATCGGAGGACTGGATCGTCTTCAACTATGGCGGTCTCAGCGGCATGGAAGACTGGTACGCGCAGAGGTACGTCTGATGGCCTACTCATCCGGAACGGTCACGACGGCGGCGGGACTGGTGTCCGCCATCCAGGCATTCGCCACCATCAATGGATGGACGGTGGCCGGCGACTACATCAGCAAAGGGGATGTGTACGTCCACCTCTGGGCTGAGTCGGTCAACGAGATCCGCATCCAGGGAGCGCGCGGCGGCACCTGGACGGCGCCCGACATCTGCGATAGGTACGCGAAGTTGTTCTTTGCGGACGGGTATTCCTGGCCTGCCAGCGCAACCTATTACCTCTTCTACAGCGGCACGCCGGATACGCTCTGGTGCACGCTCAACTGGGATGTGGTGCGCTGGATGCACATCGGCTTCGGGATGCTCAGCAAGCTCGGGACATGGACGGGCGGGCAGTGGTTTTTTGCTACGGGATGTATGCGCTTCGGCGGCAATCATTTGCCTGGGAACCAATATTCGATTCAAGAACATATCGATGGCTCGTTTCAGAGTTATTGGGGAGGCGGGGAGTCGCCGGCTTTGCCCTTCTGGTCTAGTCGCGATAGAGACCAGTATTCCGGGTCAGCTTATTCCGGCAAAAACAGCTTCGTTGAGTGCGCTCTGCGTGGGCATATTTGGGAAGCGACGGGAGCGCTGAACGATGCGGGTGATGGCAATACCATCCATTGCCCGACGGTCATCACGCCCACGCAGAAGCGCAGCCCAAATGCGCTCAACGCGCAAACGATCCTAACTCCATTCGACCTGTATCTGCGCGATACCGACGGCTACTATATGGCCATCGGGCGGCCAGAGCACATTCGGTTCGTGCGCCTGGTGAATTACAATCCAGGCGACACGCTGACTATTGGTAGTGACGCTTGGCGAGTGTATCCGGCCTATGTGCTGGATGCGACGCAGCCAGACGGCAAGCTGAGCTGCTATTCCGGCTGCACGCCATCGACCGGCAACCTCGGCATCGCCGTGCGCTACGACCCATAACCGATGGATCTGATCGTCAGCGATGTCGAGATTGCGGTATCGCTGGACGACACCCGCGTCGCTCTGCGGGGCTTCCTGGTCGAGCCCGACCAGCCGAGCCTGGCCGACGACCACCTCCACATCGTCACCAACATCGATGCCTATGGTGACGCGCTCTATGCGGACCGTGAGGCGTCGGTCTACGAGCCGCTCGCAACCGCCGGGGCGCGCAGCGGCACGACGCCGTTTGCCATCACCGGCGCGACCCTCTCAGGATTCCGCGGCACGGGCTTCGAGGGCGATTGGTACGACCGGATCCACATCTACGCCAACCCGCTCAACCTCGGCAACCTGACCTCAGTTCAGTCCCGCGACTTCTACGTCTGGAATGCCCGGGACCTCTACAACGATCTCACCAGCATCACACCGGCGGACGACGACGGACTGGCCCTCACCGAGCCGAGCGCGGCGCCGACGACCTTCGGGCGCTACGAGGAGCGGCTGTACTCCATCACGCCGAGCTTCGATGGCCCCGCGGTTATCGACGCGAGCTACACCTTCGACTTCGATACCGAGGACCCGGTCCTCTCCGTGGTCGGGGTGCGCGTCATCGGCTGGCCGCTCGGTCCCGACTGGCGGCCCGGGATCCGGGAGCGGCTGGAGTGGCTGACCGACGTCATGGTGGCGCGGGATGGCACCGAGCAGCGGGTGCGCCTGCGCGACTACCCGCGCCGTAGCCTCGAGTACAGCGTGCTCGCCACCGACGCCGCACAGGCGCTCGACGCTCTGGTCTGGGGCCTGCAGGACCGGCTCGTGGCCGTGCCGCTCTGGTGGGATGCCCAGCGGGTCACGACGGGCGTCAGCGCCGGGGCGATGAGCCTGACGGTGACCACGACGGGCCGCGACTACCAGGCCGGCGGGCTGGTAGCCCTCGGCGACGGGCAGGCGGCGCAGGAGCTGATGGAGATCGACACGGTCAACGTCGGCTCGCTCGATCTGGTCCGGCCGGTCGTTTCGAGCTGGCCCGCAGGGACCCTCGTCGCGCCGGCCCGCTACGCGCGGCTGGAGCCCGTGCAGTCCGTCGCGCACTGGCTGCCGGAGGCGCATACCGCCACCCTGCGATTCCGGCTCCAGGATGCCTCGGACGCGACCGCCGCGGACTCGGGCACGACCTATCGCAGCTATCCGGTGGTTGCCCTGACCGCCAACTGGGCGACCGATCCGGTCGACGAGTACGCGCGCGACATCGATGAGCATGACCCGGTCACCGCACTGGCCGGAACCTTCGAGGCCAGGGCGCTCCTGCCGCGACTGACTCGCACTCACCTCCACACGCTCGCCTCGCGCTACGAGGTCACGACCTTCCGCGACTGGCTCTACGCCCGGAGTGGCCGGCTCAAGCCGTGCTGGCTGTGCTCTGGACTCTCCGATCTGGTGCCGACCCGGACTATCGGCTCGACGGACCTGAGCGTCTGGGTCGCGGGCACCGGCCACGCGCGGTATGTCGGTCTGCCGGCGGGGCGGCGTGACATTCAGATCCGCCATCGCGACGGCACCGTCTGGCGGCGCCGGATCACGGCGCGGGTCATCGACGGCAGCGAAGAGCGCCTGGCGCTCGACTCGGCCCTCGGTGCCACAGTGCAGCCGGCGGACCTGGTGATCAGCTGGCTAGTGCCATGCCGGCTCGGGAGCGACGCGGTCGAGCTGCTCTGGTGGACCACGGACATCGCCGAGTGTCAGCTCGCCTACGCGGGGACCACCGATGACCTATAGCACGCTGGAGCCGAGCCGCGACAGCGGCGCGCCGACCGAGCTCTATTACTTCGAGTCCGGCGGAACGCACTACGCCTACACCAGCGCTGACGAGGACGTGATCTACAGCGCCATCACCTACGCGCAGGAGCCGATCCAGCGCACCGCCGTCGAGGAGACGCCGGAGATCGGACGCCAGTCGCTCAAGCTCACCGTGCCGCGGGACAACGAGGTCGCCGCGCTATTCCTGGCTGGACCACCGACAGACTCGGTCACGCTGACCATCCGCCGCTTGCACCGGGGCGATACCGATGCGGTGGTGATCTGGATCGGGCGGGTGATGCAGGTCGAGTTCGCGGAGCTGACCGCGACCATCCTCGGCGAATCCATCCTGACCGCCATCAAGCGGCCCGGCATCCGCAGGCGATACACCTATAGCTGCCCGCACGCGCTCTACGGCCACGACTGCCGGGTATCGCAGGGCGACTACCTGGTGGTCGGCGTGCTGACCAACGTCTCGGGCGCCGTGCTGCAGGGCGCTGAGCTGGCCGGATTCGCGGACGGCTATTTCAGCGGCGGCTACATCCAGATATACAAAAACGACCAGTGGCACCGGGCCTACATCACGGCGCACTCTGGCGTCTCCGTGACCTGCGCGACGGCGCTGCCGGTGGCGGTTGGCGACACCTATAATGCCTATCCAGGGTGCGATCACACCCTGGATACCTGCGACACTCGATTCTCCAACTCGGCAAACTATGGCGGCTTCCCGTGGATACCGCTCAAGAACCCGATGGGCGGAGCAACTCTATACTGAGGTGACCGATGTTCTGGCAGTTGGTTTTTCTGGTGGCGCTCAACCTGCTGGCCTCGGCGCTGGCCCCGAAGCCTCCGAAGCCCAAGGCGGCGAGCCTGACGGACGTGGATGCGCCGACGGCGGAAGCCGACAAGCCGATCCCGGTGGTGTTCGGGACGGTGATGCTGCGAGGGCCAAACGTCGTCTGGTACGGGGACCTGAGGACCAAGGCGATCAAGACCAAGGGCGGCAAGAAGTGACCGAGCTCCGCGTCACCCACGCCGACATGCGCGCG
>ERZ1645192.3988-NODE-3988-length-11842-cov-12.527445_pt1 | contig 11842 bp, 14 predicted proteins | sample MGYA00575354_ERZ1645192 | MGnify/ENA primary metagenome ERZ1645192 (study PRJEB40844, sample SAMN11349763) | freshwater sediment metagenome | isolation source: river sediment | host: Sediment | place: India: Faizupur Khadar , New Delhi | collected 2017-02-21 ... | reverse complement strand
CAGAGTCTATCTGGTGTTTGACTTTTACAACCTTATCCGGCATAATTAGCTGGTGCTTTAACCCGGTCAGGGCTCTGACCTTACAATTGAAACAAAATTAAATTTAGGGATGCCTGTGCAAACTACTTACACTGAACAGAAAAATCCTGGGGTGATTATCCGATTGGTCGGCGTTGTAGTTGACGTTGAATTTGAATCAGGAGATCTCCCCTCCATTTACAATGCCCTTCTGGTCAAACGCGAGGGTGGTGGTGATTTGATCCTGGAGATCCAGGAGCACGTCGGCACGAACGTGGTGCGTGCCATCGCCATGGGCAGCACGGCGGGTCTCCGACGCGGCATGCTCGTAATTGACCTCGGCGAACCAATTAAGGTGCCCGTGGGCAGAGAAACACTCGGGCGTTTGTTTAACGTTCTGGGGGAACCGATTGACGACCGCGGACCATTCGAGCCAAAAGCGTTTGCTCCAATCCACCGCAAACCCCCGGCAATCCGCGACCAGGTGCTCTCCAGCGAGATGATCGTCACTGGCATCAAAGCCATCGACCTGCTCACCCCGTATCCAAGGGGTGGGAAGGTAGGGCTGTTTGGCGGCGCGGGCGTCGGAAAAACCATCCTGATGCTTGAGTTGATGAACAACACCATCACCAACAGCTCGGGCATTGTGCTTTTTGCCGGTGTGGGCGAACGCAGCCGCGAAGGCAACGACATGTGGCTGGACATGAATGCCTCCGGCTTAATCGACTCAGCCATTCTTGCGTTCGGTCAGATGAACGAACCGCCTGGCGCCCGGCTGCGCATTCCCTTTACGGCTCTTACCATGGCGGAGTACTTCCGCGATGAAGAAAACCGACCGGTGTTGATTTTTATCGATAACATTTACCGCTTCATTCAGGCGGGCTCGGAAGTTTCGGCGTTGTTAGGGCGGCTGCCAAGCGAAATGGGCTACCAGAGCACACTCGATTCCGAGATGGGCTCGCTTCAGGAACGCATTACCTCAACCAGCAGCGGGAGCATCACTTCGGTTCAGGCGGTCTATATCCCCGCGGATGATGTAACCGACCCGGCTGTGGCGGCGACTTTTTCGCACCTGGATGCCACCACTGTACTTTCGCGGCGGCTAGTTTCCCTTGGGCTTTACCCCGCGATTGACCCCCTCCAATCCAGCTCGAACCTCCTGACCCCCGAGCAGGTCGGGCGTGATCATTATGAGGTTGCAATGCAGGTCAGGGCGACATTGGCGCGATACGAGGAGCTGCAGGACCTGATCGCGATTCTTGGCATGGAAGAGCTTTCTCTGGAAGATCAGCAAACTGTCATAAGGGCTCGCAGGGTGCAGCGGTTCCTGACACAGCCATTCATCGTGGCGGAGACTTTTTCGGGAAAGCCTGGTGTGTTTGTCACGATTGAAGAAACCGTCAGAGGGTTTAAGGAAATCCTTGAAGGAAAGTACGATGACTTACCCGAGCAGGCTTTTTATATGACCGGCTCGATTGATGATGTTTTGCGCCAGGCTGAAGAAATCGAATCTCTCGAGGATGGATCAGCCCAGGAGGACTCTATTGACCAGGTTAACTGACCGCGAAAACCTGCTCAAAGTTCAGGTGCTCAGCCTTGGCATAGGCGGGTTGGAACTGGAGCGGGTCGAAAAGTTGCAGGTTCAGTTGGAAGATGGATCCTGGCTCGGAATACTCCCGGGGCATGCGCCTATGATTGCCGCGACAGGCGATGGCGAGCTTAATTATCGAAAAGACAATCAGGACTATTCCGTTTCGGTCAAAGCAGGAATATTAACACTCGCGGATAACCTGGTTAGTATCTTAACAACACACTAAGGCTGAAGTGAAAGACACCAAGCTGAGCGACACACCCCCGGAGAACCAGCCTGACAATCCGGTTGAGGGAAAGCCCATCAGGCGGCACCGATTGTTTTCGGCGCGAGACCTTCGCGCGACGACGATCGGTTGGGAAATTGCCATTCCAATTGTGGGTGGACCGCTGCTGGGATTCTTTTTGGACCGGCAATTTGGCACTGGCTCAAGCTGGACGTTTATTCTGTTGGGCGTGGGCGTGCTTTCGGCGATCGCCGCTGTTGTTCGGTATGTGCGGTATGAATTTTACGTTATGAACAAAGAAGTAAATGAAAAAAAAGCCGAGGAACTCCAGAAAATGAAAGATTTGATCAAGGAGCAGGAACACCGGCGCAGAAAACGATATGGAAAGTGAAACTGTGAAAGTTTTTTGGATTATTTTTTGGATTTTAGTTGCCACAGGTTGGTCTGTGCTTTCCTTCCAATGGCTGCGCAAAGAGGTGGAAGAAATCCGCCCTGCTCAGAACGGGCAAAAACCCCATTTGGCTGGGCTGATACTGCGCAGGTTCGTGGTGTTTATCCTGCTTGGGTTGCTTATATACCTTGCTCTGCGGACGGAACCGCTTGGAGCAGTTGGGATGGTAATCGCGATCACGTTTTCCACTTGGATACAGGTGATCATTTACAACAACCGCCTGAACAAGTCGCTGGATAGAAAGGAGTAGTAATTTGGATGTAATTGACCACAGGATAGTCTTCACCCTCTTTGGCATCCTACCCATCAGGGACACGGTGCTCTATACCTGGATCACGATGGGCATCATCATTGGTGTGGTGCTGATTTTGAAAATCCTCAAGCCAAACCTGCTGGAGTATTTACTCGAAATGGTAATCAGCGTTGTGGATGACGCCATGGATGTGGATGATTTACACCCTTACATCCCATTGTTGGGCAGCTTGTTGATCTTTACGCTCTTTGCCAACCTGATTTCTATCGTCCCGGGGATGAAGTCGCCGACTGCTGACATCAACACCACCATCGGACTGGCATTGATCGTGGTGCTGTCCGTGCATATTTACGGGATGGCAAAGAAGGGGGTGTGGAAATATTTGAAGGAATTTGCCAACCCGATTTTCATGCTGCCGGTGGAACTAATCGGTCAGTTCAGCCGCACACTCTCGCTTTCGATGCGTTTGTTTGGCAACATCCTGAGCGGCGATTTAATTGTCGCGATTGTATTTTCGATTGTTCCGTACTTCCTGCCTATTGCTCTGACCGCGATTTCGATGGTGTCGGGTTTGCTGCAAGCGTTCGTGCTGACGACGCTCGCAGCCCTGTTCATCTCATCCGCGGTTGAGATAAATGAGGAAGATCAAAAAATTAAAATTGAAAATGCCGAGAAACGTAAACTACGTAAACTTAGCAAAAAGAACCAGAAAGGAAATAACTAATGGAAAATATGACACCTGAGGTCCTGATCATCATTGTCACGACAATTGTTTGCGGCGTAGCAATCGTGGTTGGAACCATGGTCCCCACATGGGTGGAGGGTAAGGCTGCGGAAAAAGCGATTGAAGGCATGGCACGACAGCCAGAAGCCGCGCCTCAATTGCGAACGGCTATGCTGATCTCGTTGGCATTGCTGGAAACAGCGTCGATCTACGTTTTGCTGGTCGTGTTGGTTTTGCTGTTTGCCAATCCGTTGATCGCAACCTTCTTTGGGGGATAAATTATGCTTGATCTTGACCTTAGTACCATCATCTGGGAGATTATCAACTTCCTGGCCCTGACGGTGATTCTGTACTTCCTGGTCTTCAAACCGATGACAAAGCGTGCCGAGGAACGGTCTATCGAGAAAGCAGCCCTTAGGGCAGCCCTGCAGAAGGATCAAATGGATGCCGAGCAGAGGCTTGAGGAGCTTGACCAGCGTTTGTTAAACCTGGATGAGGAAATTGAAAAAATCACCGACCAGGCGTACATCAACAGCCAGAACCAACAGAAATCTCTGTTGGATGCAACCCATGAGGAAGCCAGGTTGATTATGATGGAGGCAATAGGTCAGGCTCGTAAAGAACAGGAAGTGGATATCAAGCGATTACAAAATGACCTAACGGAAACGGTCATCAGGATCAGCAATGACACACTGCGTGAGGTTACTCCCGCGCAGGTCCACGAACAACTGGTCGAGGAAATGACCCGCAATATCTGGAACAAAGGGCGCAATGACATGCGTATGGTACAAAAAATCCGCGCATCCCTTGAGGAAAGAATCCCGACTGTGGAAATTGAAGTGCCGCGGGCACTCACAACCGACCAACAATTAAAGCTGATCAACACCTTCAATGCCCTGGCAGACAAAGAAGTGGAGCTGGAGGTCACTGTAAAACCAGAACTCGTGAGTGGAATCCGCGCGAGAGTTGGAGATATCGTCCTGGATAACACCATCTATGCACATTTGGAAGCCCTAAGGGATGAGATAGGTCAGAAATTGGAAACGGCGGCAAAACCTGAATATGATTGATTTGGAACTTGCGACCGAAAAGCGATTATCCAACCTGACCGAACGGCTGAGAGAGCGTGACCCCTTGTCCATCCCGAAGGAAGATTTCCTGGAGGAAGTAAAGGCGCATGTGGCGGAACGCTTGCCAGAGCGCTCCAAAGCTCTCAGCACGGAACATCTTGTCAGCGAATTAAGGTCCGTCAGCCATCAGCAAAAACACCAGATCTTCATCCACAGCGTTGGTACCGTTGAGCATGTGGGCAATGGGATTGCCACGCTTAGCGGGCTGCCGATGGTGCACCTTGAAGAATTGGTGGTTTTCCCAAACGGCGTTGAGGGCATGGTGTTGAACCTCGACCGCAAACATGTGGACGTAATCCTGTTGGGGGATGATAAAGGCATTCGCGGTGGGGATGTGGCAATCGGGACGGGCAAACGGCTCAGCATCCCGGTCGGGACATCCTTTTTGGGGAGGGTGGTGGACCCGCTCGGAAATCCGATGGATGAAACCCGCGCGATCATCCCTTCGGAATATCGATCCGTGGAACGTATCGCGCCGGGTGTGATTGACCGCGCGCCGGTTGATACCCCACTTTTCACCGGCACCAAGATTATCGATACCCTGCTTCCGTTGGGGCGGGGACAGCGCGAATTGATCGTTGGCGATCGCCAGGTCGGCAAGACTACCCTGGCATTGGACGCGATTCTCAGCCAGAAGGGCACGGATGTCCGCTGTGTGTACGTCTCGATCGGGCAGAGGAAGACATCGGTATTAAGCGCGCTTGAAACCCTGAAAGCAGGTGGTGTGTTGAACCAGACCATCGTGATGGTTTCAAGCCCCGATGACCCGCCCGCGCTGCGTTATCTGGCGCCGTACGCGGGCGTGACCATGGCTGAGTACCTGCTGGATAACGGCATGGACGTGTTGATTGTTTATGATGACCTCTCAAAACACGCCGATACCTACCGCGAGATGAGTTTGCTTTTGCGGCGACCACCCGGACGGGAAGCCTACCCAGGCGACATTTTCTATCTGCACTCGCGCCTGTTGGAACGCGCCTGTCGTTTGAACGAGGCTAATGGCGGCGGCAGTATCACGGCGCTGCCGATCGTAACCACCCAACGCGGAGATATATCGAGTTACATCGTGACCAACCTGATCTCCATCACAGATGGGCAGATCGTATTGGATGCGAATGAGTTTAACAAGGGCAATAAGCCTGCCATCGACGTCGGCAAGTCTGTTTCGCGCGTAGGATCCGCGGCGCAGGAGTCGGCGATGAAATCTGTGGTCAAAGCGTTAAAACTGGAGCTTTCGCAATATGAAGAAGTGGCGCGGTTTGCCCGCTTTGGCACAGAGGTCAATGAAGCCACGCGCAAGCAAATCGAACGCGGGCAGAGGCTGAACGCCTTGCTGCGGCAAGGTCCCAACCAACCGGTTCGCTTTGAGGATCAGGTGGTGCAATTCTTTGTCCTCACGAATGGTTTTATGGATGATATTAAACCTGATCAAGTGCCAGCGTTTACCGACGATATGCTGGGCTATTTGCATAATCATGCTCCCCAGGCGATTGATGCCATCAAACATGAACGCAGCTTGAGCGAGGAAACCAAGGCAGACTTGAAACAGGCATTAGGGGACTTTTTCCACCTGTGGGAAAAGAAGGAGAAACAGAACAAATGAAAATGGTCATGGCGATCGTTCCTAAAAAATACGGAGAGGATGTGCTTTCGGCTCTTATCAATGCCGGCTTCACAGCCACCTACTCCGAAACGCGCGGCGGCATGCTGCGCCAGAGCCAGTATACGCTGTATATCGCCGTTCGCAGCAGCGATGTCCAGGCAGCTCTGAATGTCATCACGGACTCCTGTAACGAGATAGAGACTATCCACCAGGGGTATGGGTTGCGGGGCGACTGTGAGCCGCATATGGCAAACGAAGGCGCGCCGCTGGGCAAAAGCGCGGCAGTGGTCTTTATCTGGACGCTCGACAAGTTCCAGGTGGGCTAAACCGAATGTCTGAAGGCAAGGAACGCGCGGGGGCACGACTCGCGAACCTCGAAGCGATCGAACCGCTGCTTGGTTCGCTGCGGGTGCTTTCGTTGAGCACCATGCAGATGGCTCTCAACCGCCAGCAGTCTCTAACGACTTATGCCAACAGGTTCTCACTTCTGGCAGCCCAGGTGCACTCGCTGGCGGGAAAAAAGCGCGAACAGCCAGAGGTGGAAGAGGATTTTGGGTATAAGCGAAAGCCTCGAAGTCATGTGTTGGCTGTTATTGGCAGCTCCCGCGGAATTTGCGGTCAATACAACAAACAATTAGCCCGGTTGGCTGCTGAGCACCTCGCCGCGCAGGAGGAATTGCCGATCAAGGTGTTGGCTTTTGGCTCCAGAGTGCAGCGCGCATTGATCCAGGAAGGGGTCGGTTTCGAAGGGTGGGAGACACTGGCACACGGCTCAATGCCGGATTATGACCTGGCAGCGAAGTTGATGCGGGGGTGGGAAGTTGGGCAGCGGGCAGGAACGCTCGAGAGGGTCGATATCCTGTCCTTTAAAAAAAGCTCCAAAAGCAACAGTTACCACCCGGTTTTCACCCCGTTGATGCCAACCAACAGCACGGATATCCCGGAAGCCGACACAGGCGATCTGCCTTGGCCCCCTCCGATTATCGAAGGCGACCCGCAGCGGATGCTGGAACAGATCGACACCCACCTGCTGGCAATTCGTTTTTACCAGCTTATTCTGGATGCGATCGCTGCGGAGAACCTCTATCGCTTCCGCCTGCTCGAAGAAGCAAAGGAGAATACTTCCGCGCTGCTTGAGGAGCTCCAGTTAGCCATCAAGTCTGAACACCGCAAGGAAATCACCCAACAATTACAGGAACTGCTGGTCGGTTCAGGCATGCTCGCGCAGCGATAGCGCAGCCAACTGGTTGCCGGTCTTAATCACCCGCAACAATCATGGGCAGGTAAACCCTCGGCAAAACCCGGATGCGGATAACCGCTGGTTGTGAATCCCTCGTGCCGTCGTTCACGATGAACTCAAAAGCATCTTCGCCAGCAAATCCATCGAGAGGTGTGTAGGTCAAGTTTGGCGCAGTACCGCTCAGAGCGCCGTGGGCAGGGGGCGTGGTCACCGTGTAGCCAAGCGTGTCTCCGTCTGGGTCTGAGCCCGAGAGTGTAATTGGCAGGGGGCTGTCCATCTGAGTGGTCAGGCTTTGGGGGTCTGCCGTGGGTGGGCGGTTTGTGGTAGTTGTGAAAAAGAGCTCCAGGTCATACACAATGCCGGTATTTCCCGCCTTTGAATCGCATACGATCACTTGCCATGTGCCGCGCGCGTTCAGACCGGTGTAGGCATCCAGGCTGCCGTCCAACTGTGGACCGACGCTGCGTTTAAACACCGGAAGCGTCAGATCGTCACGGTTTGCGTCATTGATGGGCAGGGTCGATGCGTCGTCAATCCTGAGGTTATAGTTGATATTGGCATCCGCTGAAGGCGCGATCAGCGTTATCGGGCTGGCATCCATCGGACCTTTTAGGCTAACCTGCACCTCGCCCCTGGCTGGATGCGCCAGCATCACACCAAGGTCGATATCTTCGATCCAGGCATCATCAGCAAATTCGTATGAATAACTAACGCCCCGCCCCGAGGCGCAGCCATTGTCGGGCAGAGCCTGGGTAATCGTCCAAACGTATTTCCATGTGGCGTAGTTATAGGAATAATCCCAGACTTTAATTTCTGCCTGGTAGACGCCTGGTTCGGTTGGCAAGGGATTGCTTCCGTCGGTTGAAAAGCCAAGGTCAATGTAGAAATCGCGGTTTTCATAGTCGCCTTTTGTGAGACCGGGCAGGAAATATTGGTTGACAAAAGCGGTATCTGAACTGCCGCCGGGAAGAGTGTGGAAATCCCATACGGTGCGGGTTGTGAGGTTGCCGTCCAGCGAAAACGTGACGCGATGCGGCGGAAGGTAATAGACCTGGCTCATAAAGAGGTCGCGCGTGCGTACATAGATGCTGTAATCCGTGCCGTAGGCAATCGTACTCCCGCTGAGGAGTGTGTTGCTGCCTGTGAACAGCCCAACAGACTGCACCTGGGGAGCTTGTGTGTCCACGAAGGTGTCATCAAGAAACTCCAGGGGGTTCAGATAAACATCCCCATCCGCGAGGATATTGAGGTGGATATGATGGAAGTAATAGCCAAAAGACCAGACAGGCCATTCAACGATACTGCCGAGGATGCTGTTGGCAGGGATGAAGCCGCCGCTGACAGGGTTGGTTAGGTACGCCTGGTAAGCTGTGCGAATAGCTTGCGGGATGGAAGCTTCGTCGAGGTGGTGATATTGCCAAACGTAGCCTTCCGGGTCGAGGATGGCAACTTCCCAATAGAGCTCCGAGGGATAGCTGTAATTTTCGACGTTGACCACCTGCCCCGCCACGGGCGTGCGCACTGGTGTGCCGTTTGCCGCCAGCATGTCGATGCCGTGATGGAAGTAGGCATCGCTTAAGCTGCTGGAATAGAGTTGGTAGGAGCTGTCGAGATGCCCCATCTGATCGATTGTAAAGGGCCAGCCGTAGCGCGAGTGCGGACCGTTCGGATTGCCTGTGGCTATTCCTACCGATCCGGTTTGGATGGCGGCTTCCACCTGCTCAAGGTTCTGAGGCGGGTTGGTCGGCTCTGCCTGGACCGGGTTGGGGAGGAAGAAGCAGGCTTGTATGGCGAGCGCCAAAGCCATGCAAAAGATGGGCAATCGATGATTGGCGGGGAATTGATTCACGCAGCCTCCTGGTAAATCTTTCTGTAAGGTTGGAAAGATTGTAATCCATGCGGTTGAAAATGAGACAAAAATGAGCCATTGGCGGGCGTTTACCTCCCCTCTAAACTGACCTGTTAGAAAGGTTGCCGGCATCTATCCTTTTCCAAGTGTGCGGCATACTCCGCAAGGTTGGATAACCCAAGGAGCAGGAGCAAGCGGACGGATTTGGTTACGTTCAACTCACCGGGGCTAATATCATATCTCTTGCCTCCTTAACAACACAAATTCCCATTACTGTTCGCTGATCTGGGGCGATGAAAGTAAGGCTGACCTGTTAGTCATCCTCCCAGACATTTAAATGCACCTGTACCCAACTAAGTCAAGATTCTAAACCGGCAGACTCTAAACCGGCAGAAAGTGTTTGGACCTTTCTCTGCAAGGAATCCAAAAAAACGTTGAAAACCCGTAGGCAAATTACAAAAATTCGTGTATAATACTTATTTGCGCGCGTCTTCAAGACGCCGGAAATATTTTTCGCCTGGAAGGAGGTGAATAGCAATGGCAAGTGTAACTTTGAGATCTAATGAATCGCAGGATTCTCTACTCAAGCGCTTTCGCAAGAAGGTCGTGAAGAGTGGTGTGCTCAGCACCGTTCGCCGCAAACGCTGGTTTGTTTCGAAAAGTGAGCAACGCAGAATGGACAAGAAAAAGGCTGTTCGTCGTACCTTCCGGAAATCGTACGAAGCCTGATAGCCAGGAAGTGAGGTTTTATGGCTAAAGAAGATGAGAAGATTACCGTCGATGGCACGATTATCGAAGCCCTTCCCGGAACACAGTTTCGGGTGAAGCTTGATAATGGTCATGAAGTGCTGGCATATCTTTCAGGACGAATGCGCCGTTATTACATCCGCATCCTCTTAGGAGATTCAGTGCGGGTGGAGATGTCGCCTTATGATTTGGACCGGGGTCGGATTGTGTACCGACAGCGCCGCCCAAACTCGCCCGATTCACAGGAATTCTAGCTCTTGTCTCATTACAGCCCTCCTATATGGAGGGCTGTTTTTTAATTCCAATTTGGATAAAATTCTGATCATGGAAGCTGCTCAAACCCCTCGTGGGACGATTCGCAATTTTAACCTGGCATTGGACGGAGAGGTTGTTGCCAACCTGATCGAAGAAGCGTTCTGCCTCACCAACGACCCGGATGGGCAGGGTGTGTTGATCCAAATGCGCGAGAGTGCCCGCAGGTTGAAGCAAGCCAAAGGTGTACAGTTTCCGCCTTACGTCTCGGGTTTTGTCTGGGAAGTGGACGGCTGTGTGGTTGGCAATATATCCATTTTGCCGTACGCATCAAACGCCCACCGGCTGCACCTGGTTGCGAATGTGGCGGTGGACCCCGCGTTTCGCGGGCAGGGAATCGGCACAGCCCTCACGATAAAGGCTTTGCAGTTTAGCCGCCAGACGGGCGTTCGCAAGGTGTGGCTCCAGGTTAAACAGGAAAACCAAGTGGCAATACGGATGTATCAAAAACTTGGATTTCAAAAAGGTCACAGCCACGATACCTGGAAGAAAAGCGGACAGCCAGGCGCAAGAAGCTCATCCCGCCACTTTTATCCAAGCCTGTACGAAGTCCGCCCCAGGGAATACGCGGACTGGCAACTTCAGAAACAATGGCTCGACATCAACTATCCCCGGGCGGCGCGGTGGTATTCCTCATTGGATTTTGGCGCGCTTTCGCCCTGGGCGTGGTTGAACCCCCTGCAATGGCTGAACGCGATTGACCTCCGCCAATTTAGCTTGTTTGCTGGCGACGAATTAGTCGCGGTTCTGAGCCAACAGCGGACAGTGACGCGCTCCGACAACCTTTATATTGCCGCGCGGTTTGCGCCAACAGAGGGCGAATATGTTGGGGCTTTATTAAATCGCTTCTTACAGGAAGACTGGTCTGGCAAGCCACTCTCGGTTGACTATCCAGCCGGCAGGGCTTCAGGCGCGTTTGATGCCAACGGATTCACTCTCGCCCGCACGCTGCTTTGGATGCACACGGAAAATTAAAAAAAGCCTGCAAAAAAACTGTGCAGGCTTTTTTGATTCCTTCTGAAGCTTAGAGCTCTTCGTCGACGACGATTTCAGCCAGTTTCAGGAATTCCTGCCACTCTTCTTTGAAGAAGTGCAGGGTAACGTTGTTGAGTTCCAGATGATAGGTTGATTCGCCATCTGGTTCGTCAGCACGCCAGGCGAGGTAGTTCTCGGTCTCAGCAATGGTTGTGGTTACAGGTTCTTCGTGTTCCATAGTATCTCCTTGTTTTATTGGTGCATTATCTCATAAATGAATTCGGAATGCTAATTAATCCTTCAATTTTTTCGAGTGTTTTTTCTTTGTTTTGGATGCAGACCGCTTGTGTGCCTGTTCTTTGGCTTTTGCGACAGCCTGGTCTATTCGGGCGACCAATGGCGCGGTAGTCTTTTTGACCCATCCGGTGAATTTGCCCCACGGTTTTTTAAGCCAGTCCTGAATGCGTTTGATCAATCTGCGCAAGGCAATCAGCAGTGTTGGTTCTTTAGGCTTACGATAGTATGCCATGCCTTCCCACGGGTCCTGGTCGAAAATCTTTTTTGTGGCGTAACCGAAAAGGAGTTTGAGCGTCGCAAACAGCGGCGCGGCGAGCATGATGCCCAGCAGTCCGAATAACTGTCCGCCAATCAGGGCGGAGATCATGATGGCGGCAGGATGAACTTCGAGCGTCTCGCCCATGAGCTTTGGCGTGACCACATGGT
>ERZ1645192.3987-NODE-3987-length-11845-cov-7.301357_pt1 | contig 11845 bp, 13 predicted proteins | sample MGYA00575354_ERZ1645192 | MGnify/ENA primary metagenome ERZ1645192 (study PRJEB40844, sample SAMN11349763) | freshwater sediment metagenome | isolation source: river sediment | host: Sediment | place: India: Faizupur Khadar , New Delhi | collected 2017-02-21 ... | reverse complement strand
TCGCCTGTATTCTGCATACCAGCATCGAAGAACTGTTCTTCTTTGATGATGAAACCGGACCGGAGATGAATAACTCATAACTGGTTAAACCTACAACATATGAGAAGAAATCATGATTATCGAATTATTAACAAACCCTCGTGCATTTTTCAGCACCATTTGTAAACTGGAACCCTCACTTAAAACCCCCGCCCTTATCATCCTTGTAATGGCAATAGTCGGATCAGTCACCGGCTATATGATGGGGGAACTCTCGGGGAAATTATTCGCAGGAATGATGGAGGGACTTGCAACAATCGCTGCAGTCAGTGCCGCAATTTCAACATTCATCTCAACCTTTATCATCTGGCTGGTTGCAGCAGTCATCCTCTTTGGACTGCAGAAAGTCATGCAGGGAACCGGGACATTCAAGCGAGTCATGGAGATCTGCGGCTATGGTATGGTTCCCCTTGTCTTTGCAACCATTATCACGCTTCTCTTAAGCGGATACTACATCCCCCAGGCAGATATCAGCCCCATCCGGTCAACAAACCCGGAAGAGATCAGCCAGGCAGCAATGTCTATGATGCTGGACCCGGCTCTTCATGAGTTCAGTATCATCTCAACCATCGTCACCATCATCTTCCTTATCTGGGTTGCAAATATCTGGTCAATCGGGGTAGAGACCTGCTGTGGTCTTCCGGCGAAAAAAGCACTCATCGTTGCAGGACTTCCGGTCCTCATCTATATCGCCTACACCCTCGCAAGCCTCCTGCTCTTCACCGGGGTACCGGCATGAGAATTGGAGCAATCATCACCTTGTTTTTTGTAAGTCTCCTTCTTGTATCCATCAATACCGCTGAGCTTCTTCCGGAGAATGAAGCAGCAGCAGCACAGATACAGGTGATCAACCTCTCTATCGATCCAGCGGTCCTCATGCCCTATGACACCGCAACGGTGACCATAACCCTTGCAAACACCGGAACGAAGAGTGTTGCAATATCCAGTGCACAGATGCTCTCCAAAGAGTTCAAAGTACTGTCTGACAGTTATGGAAAGGTGGGGGCCATTGGTGCCGGGAACACGATGAGCTTTACCTACACGCTCCAGGCCGGGGGTGCAACGGGCATATTTTACCCCATCTTCTCGGTGGATTTCAGGGATGCAAACTTCCTCCGGTATCCGTTCAGGGTACTGGTCCAGGAAAATCTCCTCGAAGTGTCGGTTCTGAATAAGCCGGAGACCTTTGTATCAGGAAAGAAGGAGGATCTGACCATTCACATCGGCAATCCCCGTGATAATCAGGTCACCGGTGTTACCGTGATACCACAAGCGGGTGAGCATGAGATAACACCGACATCATTCTTCTCCGGCGTTCTTGCACCGGACAGTTCGGTTGATGTCCCCTTTTCAGTGACACCCTACGGAGATTCACCGATTGAATTTGTTGTCCAGTATCAGAATGGTATCAACCAGCATGAGGTTTCATACACCCTGCCGGTAGAGACTGGAAAGAAGAGCAGGAAGCAGGCAGATACCGTCCTTTCAAATGTGCAGGTTGATACGGAGAAGGATCATTTCCGGGTGACCGGTGATGTCACAAACTCCGGACTTGAAACGGCTAATGCAGTCGTGATAACCTCCACAGATCCTGCAGTTCCGGTATTTCCATTCAAGGTATATGCCGTTGGTGCACTCAAACCAGATGACTTTGCAAGTTTTGAAGTGACCTTCCGGGCAGATGAAAATGTCACAGAAGTTCCGCTCCGGACATCATTTAAGGATAATGACGGGAATGAGTTCGCTTCAGATACCCTGGTCGAACTCGGGGAAGGAACCGGTCCCAAGCCGAAACAGGATGAAGAAGGGTTTTCACCGGTCATCATCGGGGTTCTCGTGGTAATTGCGCTGGGAGTGATTGGTGCCGTCTGGTACAGCAGAAGACCACGGGGATAAGATGGGTTCACAGCCGGTGATCGTCTTTACTGATGTCACCAAGATTTACCCCCTTGCTGCAGGAGATGTGGTGGCCCTTGACCATCTCTCTCTTGAAATTCAACGCGGGGAGTTTATAGCCATCATGGGCCCTTCAGGGTCAGGAAAATCAACCCTGCTCAATATGATCGGGTGTCTTGACATTCCAAGCTCTGGTGATGTTATCATAGACGGAAAGAACATCCGGACCATGACGGACGATCAGCTGACCGAGCTTCGCCGTGATGTGCTGGGATTCATCTTCCAGCAGTTCAACCTGATCCTTCTCCTCAATGCCCTTGAAAATGTCCAGTACCCGCTCATTCTCAAGACAGGTGAGACCGGATGCACAGAACGGTGCAAGGAAGTCCTGGCTGCGGTTGGACTTACGTCTGATCTCTGGCATCACCGGCCAGGACAACTCTCCGGCGGACAGCAGCAACGGGTTGCCATAGCACGGGCTCTTGTCAATGATCCGGAGATCATGCTCTGTGATGAACCGACCGGGAACCTGGATACGAAGACCGGGACCGCGATTATGCACCTTCTCACAAGGCTGTGCAGGGAACAGGGAAAGACGATCGTCATGGTCACGCATGATCCCCGGACGGCAGAGTATGCAGACCGGGTTATCATGATTGAAGACGGGAAGATCAAGGAGGAGGCATGAGCAGTCATCGTCTCTTTTTCGGTCTTGCAGTCCGAAACCTGCAGATTCACTGGCTCAGGTCACTTCTCGCAGCCATCGGGATCATCATCGGGGTTGTTGCCATCTCCTCCATGGGTATCCTTGGAAACAGCCTGGTATTGTCTGTATCAGACTCACTGACCGATGTCGGTGACTCGGTTGTGGTGACACCTCATGTCTCATTTCAGGGGATGACCAGTACCGGGACAGATAAACGGATCACCGACCGGCAGCTGGAACAGATCCGCCGTGCTTCGGGAAACAACGAAGTAGTACCAGTCTATGCAGGAGGAGACCGCATCAGGATTGGTCGCGAGATCCTTGCCGCCTCCATCTATGGGGTTGACCCACAGGACATTCCGACCCTTCTGAATCTTGAGACCGGCCAGTTCCTCCGGGGAGCATCAGGAGTGATGGTCGGGGCAAAGATCGCCAGTGAAAACAATTTAGCCGTGGGATCCAGGATTCTGGTCGGTGACGAGGAGGCCGGAGTCAGGGTTGTCGGCATACTGGCTGAGCGGGGGATGGGATTTGATATCAGCCCTGATTACGCAATTATCACATCTGACCAGTGGTACAAGGACTTTTATGATGTCACCGGATATGACCAGGTCATCGTAAAGGTCAGGAACCTGAAAGATATCGATCAGGTCAAGGATTCAATAGATGCCCAACTAAACCGGCGGGAGACCGAGGTGAATGTCTATGACACGAAGGCAATTCTTGAGACCATCCTGGAAACCTTTGGCAGGATTTCCACCTTTACGATGGCAATCGGAGGGATCTCCCTCATCGTTGCAGGAGTGTCCATCTTTAATGTCATGATGATGTCTGTCATGGAGCGGTACCGGGAGATCGGAATCCTCCGGTCTATCGGGACAAAACGGGCAGAAGTCAGGAGCATGTTCATCTACGAATCCCTCATTCTCGGGGTATCAGGCTCTATAATCGGTGGTGTGCTGAGTTTTCTGGGTGGATATGCAGCAATAGCCGTCATGCTCCAGGAGACATCATACCTCTTTGCATTCTCCAGTCTAATCCAGATACCCTATGGAATGATTTTTGGTGTTGCAACCAGTATCCTTTCAGGATTATATCCGGCTTGGAAGGCATCTGATCTGCGGCCGATTGACGCACTCAGACATGAGTAAGGAAAAAAATAGATTCAAACCTGATCTTCTTCAGGTTCTTTTGCTTTTTTCGGTTCCCATCCGGCCTTGTGGACAAGCAGGGCATCAAGTATCTCCTGGACTCCTTCACCACTTCCGGTTGACATGGCCGGGTATTCAGGAATGCTGGTGATGTCTGCCTTGTTTGAGACAACCACTATCGGGACCTGAACAAGGCTTTTTACCTCCTCAAGGAGCCTGAGCTGCTCCTCCAGAGGATACCCGCAATGGGCACTCGGGTCAAGGATAAAGAGGAGGGCATCCGCGATATTCACGATAGCCGATAATGCCTGCCGTTCGATGGCATTCCGCTCAATACCAGGCCGGTCCAGGACACCGGGCGTGTCAATGAGCTGAATCTTCTCATGCCGGTGATAATAATGACCGACGATGATTCCTTTCGTGGTAAACGGATAGGAGGCTACTTCAGGCTCAGCTGAGGAGACTCTCCGGATAAATGACGATTTACCGACATTTGGGAATCCGGCAACCACGATGGTGAAAACATCCTCAACAGTAGGCAGTTTCCGAAGAATATTCCGGACATCATTCAAAAACAGGAGGTCATCTTCTATCTGGTGAACAACGGATGAGAGACGGGCTATTGCCTTTTTTCGTGCTGCAGTCGAGTTCTCTTCGGAGGAGTACCTGACATCCTTTGCAAGGCCACCCCGGTGATCTTTTGACCATCGGGCAGCCCAACCGACTGCACCCAGGGATTTTTTCAGCCGGTCCGTAGTCCAGAGAATTTCAACAATATCCTGGTAAAACTGGGGCTCTTCAGATATGGTAGGAAATGACTGCATGACTCCTACTAATTTATCATGGACCGAGAGGTAGGCAGCTTCAACAAACTCAACGCTTGCCCGCTTTTTATTTGGTTTCTCCCGCATCTTCTTCGCAGCACGACGGAGTGCCCGGTCAAGCACTTCATCTGCCGTGGGAACGGTAGGGATTTTTTCAAAACTCACAATATTTCACCCGTATGTATACGCGTACAGGTATATACTTGCTCCCTACATGGTTGCTATGGGATATTTATCTGAATTTTCAACTATTACTTTCTATGTCGGAACAATTGATTGATTATTTCAAATAATTATTAACCATTTTAATCCAAGTATCACCATGCAAGAATTATCTTTTTCTGGTAACGACCCGGATATCATCAAAGATAAGGATATCATACTTCAGAGTATTGAGGAATACAAGGAAGCATTAGAAGACTGTAACAGGAAAATAAAAGAAAACCCAGAAGATATCGATGCATGGGTCAATAAAGGGACCATTCTTTTCCTCCTTGAACAGTATGATGAATCACTCGAGGCCTCTGACAAAGCCATAACAATCAATCCTGATGATGCCATGGCATGGAACAACAAAGGAACGGTCCTCAATATCCTTCACCGGCATGACGAAGCAATTGAAGCATGTGACAAGGCAATTCATCTGGCCCCTGATTACGCAGATCCCTGGAATAATAAAGGAAATGCACTTACACACCTTGAAAAATATGAAGAGGCATTGGTAGCTTTTAACAAGGCAATCCAGATTGATCCGCAGTACGCCGATGCGTGGAACAACAAAGGGTTTGCCCTGAATTTTCTCGGAAGGCATGATGAAGCACTCAGAGCATTTGACATGGCAATCGAGATAGAATCGGAGTACAAGGACTCTGAAAAGTAACAAAATTGAACCATTTTCAGGGAAGAACACTTTTTTTCGCTTCAGACAGAGAAAGTCGCTGTGAGGCATGGGAAAATTTTTATATTTCTCAATTGGATTCCCTCTATTCATAACTCAGATCTACCCCCCCTGCTATCAGTATGTTTCAACAAAATTGACGAGGAGACCCATATGAGCACAGAGAAATCCTTACATCAGGCCGTATATCTCAATGCACGGGGAAGATATGAGGAGGCGGTACGGAAATATGATGAGTTAATCCGGCTGGATCCCGATAACGCTGATACATGGAGGATGAGAGCAGTTTTTCACATGAAAATCCAGCGATATCAGAACGCAGCTCTGGATTATGAAAAAGTCCTTGAGCGATGTCCGGATGATACTGATGCATTAATGAATAAAGGCAGGGCCCTTATTGAACTGACCCGTTTCGAAGAAGCAATCAGTGCATTTAAGCAGGTTATTCAATATCATCCGGACCATGCAGATGCCTGGATATCCAAAGGATCTGCTCTTTTCGAATCAGGAAACTTTCAGGAAGCACTCAAAGCATTTGAGGAAGGATGCCGGTTACATCCTGATGAGCCCGGGATCTGGGAACAGCAGGGGGACACGCTTCTTGAACTGGGCAGATTTGAAGAGGCGCTTTCAGCGTTCGAAAAGGCAATACAGATGCGACCGGGGAAAGGATATTTGTGGAGAAAGAAAGGTCATGCACTCAAAGCTCTTGGAAGAAAGGATGAGATGAACGAGGCATATGACAAAGGATTCCGGCTTGATTGCCCGGAATATGATATATGAGCCTTCATGTCATCTGAAAAAATGAAATCACCCGGTAATTCCGGGTCTGCACTTATTCTTCGGCCTGAATTTCAATTGTAGCAGCTACTAATGCCAGGGTTTCAACTCCTGTTGCCGCATCCTCCTTAGTCGGGTAGAATCCGGATGTGATGATGACCTTCTCATCAGTGCTTGTAATGTAGACACCTGCGACCATGTTGTCAGAGGTACCATAATCCACAATGCCTCCGCTTTCCAGGTACTGGGGCTCAGTTCCAGGTTCCGGAGTGATACCTGCTCCAAGCATGAAATTATCCAGGTAGGCTTCTGAATTGGTATCATTGAGCTGCTGGCCGATCGGATTTTCTATAACAATTATCGTTATCACAGATTCGGGGTTTGTTTCATTGGTAAAGGACGTAACCGCTCCGATCGGTGAATCATTTGTTGCATACACATATCCCGGCGGGGACATGACGGTGAATACAGTGTCAGATGAACTGTTCACTGCATTCTCATCGATGGTGATCTGCTTCCAGTCAGTAAAGTCAATTGCTGCTGCATTGCTACAAAGAATAGCAATCAGACAGAGTAATACAAAACCAAAGGATCTCTTCATTGAAAACCTCATATCGTAAATTATCCTGTCAGGTTATTAATCATCAACTGCACCACTATTGCAGGAGACAGATATATATAGACAGATAAATGCCGACAGACCGATTTTTATCCTGATCTAAGAGAATTGAATAAAAGAAGGATACAGATATCGCTATTGTCGCACCTTCTCATGCCTCCAAAGAGCTGCTGAAGATCTCATGACGGAAAAAAAGGAATCAGTTTGTTCTTATTCTTTTACCACGAACTCAGCATCTTCCGGTTCCAATGGAATAATAATCCAGGCGATCAGGTAAATCAGTATGCCGGACCCGACGGTGAGCAACAGGACGATGAAGATCAGTCTGATAATGATCGGGTCGATATCCAGATATTTTCCGACTCCACCACATATCCCTGCCAATATCTTATCCTTTCTGGATCGGTACAGCCGCTTTGCTTCCATGCTCACTTCTCTTTCCTCAAAATAAATAATCCTTGTGAATAGAAGAGTAACTTCTTTATCGAACCAGAATATTCATCCTCTCATTGAGGAGTTCCCAGAATTGATCCTATTGAGAACCAGGAAAGGAGAGATGGCAGAGACAAGATGAAGAGGATGGACGCGATCCTTGCAGTGTAGTACCAAAGAGACCCTTTTTGGCCATCAAAATCCTTCGAACTCTCGTATCACATAAACAGAACCATCATGATTTATCATGTAGATACACACAATAAAATCTGATAGACCTGATCGGCCATATCCAAATAGAAACCTGCGGGCACTGTTCCGCATTCTTCTCCGGTGGAAATTGAACATGATGACGGCATACATGAGCATATAACCATGGATTTATCTCCGATTCAAAACGACATCCTGATTACGCTTATCAGCCTGTATGAAAAAAAATCTCTCCCCATTAAAGGAGAGGAGATTGCCGACATCATCTTACGCAATCCGGGAACGGTCAGAAACCAGATGCAGGCACTCAAGGCAATCGGGCTTGTTGATGGCATTCCAGGGCCGAAAGGAGGATACCACCCAACATCACTTGCCTACAAGGAACTCAACCTGAAACACAATGGCGAGGCGTATGAGGTCAAATTATCCCGTGATGGCGAGATTGTTCCGGGTGTAAAGGTAGGAGAGATCATCTTTACCACCCTCTCCCATGCCGATATCTGCCATGCCCAGATTCGGATCATCGGCAGCGTGAAACTCTTCAATAATGGCGATATCATCACCATAGGGCCAACCCCGGTCAATAAACTTCTTATCAAGGGTGAGGTCTTCGGGAAGGATGAGAACGAGCCGGCCCTGATCGTCTCCATCCTTGAGATGGTATCCTTACCGAAAAAACCCATCCGGGACTACATGACTACTCCCATCAAGATGCTCTCAACGAAAAATACCCTGAAAGAAGCAGTCAGGCTCTTTAATACCCATCATATCCACGGAGCCCCTGTCATGGACGGGGGATTTCTTCGTGGCATTGTCACTATGTCAGACATCCTCCATGCCATTGAGCAGGATCTTCCCCTTGACACCCAGGTCTGTGAGGTCATGACCGAAGACGTGGTATATGCTGATGCATCGGTCCAGCTCTATGAGGTTATCAGGAAGTTCAAAGAACGCTCAATCGGGCGACTGGTGGTTTTTGAAGAGAACCGGCCGGTTGGTATCCTGACACAGTCTGATATTTTCCGGACCCTCCCAACCAATTAAGCGGGGGCTTATGCGTTCTTTTACCACATCTCACGGCGTTTTTTACAACGGCGACTGCATCAAGGGAGCAGCGCTCATTTCTGACAATTCAGTTGATCTGATTATAACCGATCCTCCGTACGGCATAGAAGGGGATAAACTCCACCGGCACTATAACCGGGACGAATCATTTGTCACCGACGGATACGTGGAGATCCCGGCGGAGGAGTATGAATCATTCACCAGCGACTGGATTTTACAGGCTGAACGAATCCTCCGGCCGGGTGGTTCTCTCTATATCGTCTCCGGATACACCCACCTTCGTCACATCTTAAACGCACTCTACGAAACCAGCCTGGAAGAGGTAAACCATATCATCTGGCGGTATAACTTCGGTGTATTTACCAGTCTGAAGTATGTCTCATCACATTACCATATCCTGTTTTATGCAAAGCCCGGGGGAAAGCGGACCTTTAACACCGAATGCAGGTTCTCACTCTCGGAGAAGGATGAGAACGGGGGATCGCTCAATTATCAGGACCGGGAGGATGTCTGGATCATCAACCGGGAGTATAAACCCGGTAAGGTGAAGAATAAAAATGAACTCCCGACCGCTCTATTAAGCAGAATCATCCAGTACAGCAGTAATGAGGGCGATATGATCTGTGATCTCTTTCTTGGAGGATTTTCAACCGCGAAAACCGCAATCGGACTCATGCGAAGAGCAACCGGGTTTGAGATCTCACCGGTCATGTTTGATGCGAAGATTGATGATATGATGACAGTGGTTCCCGGATTTCTTCTTGACACCGCACTCACCCCGAAGGAACCGGGCAGGAAACGGACCAGGAAGGTCTGGAGTCCTGAAGAAACAGAGCGGCTCCGGCTTAGGTACAACGAACTGAACCAGACCGATCTCTCCCAGAAAGAAGTAAACCAGCAATTACAGGATGAATTTGACCGGGGGTACTGGTCGATAGAAAAAGCCCTCAAACAGACCGGTATAAAACCCGGACGATAACCGGAGATCCCGGTATCTGATCGGGAGATTTATTATTGGATACAACCGAAATCTGATATATGAAGTCCATACTTGCCCGCTCACTCTCACGGAAACAGATCGTGACCAATGACGGGAAAGCAATCGGATCACTTCGCAATCTGATGGTAGATTTTGATACCGGCCTTATCACTGACCTTGTGCTTGAGCCTGACCCGGCCTTTGACACAACCGGATACACCCTTGACGGAGACCAGATGCTCATCCCCTTCGAAGCTGTCAGGGACATTAAGGACTTTATCGTGGTAGACCGTTACCTTGCCAGAATGTGAGGGAAGTACGTCCTCATAATCTCAACAAAGCCTTCGCCGTACGGAACTGATGAGCAAAAGTCAGAGATATTCCGTACATCTTCTTGTGCATTTGCAACGCAGCAGCCGGTTCCTGCAGCCTTTATCATCCCGATATCATTCTCTGAGTCTCCAATGCCAAGGAACTCCTCTGGTTTAATCCCAAGCTGCTCTGCAACGATATGAAATGTTTTTCCTTTGTCAATACCGGCCTCGTGAATATGGATGGCAAAGTTTGTGTCCATGATGTCGACCGGCCAGCCTGCAAGAAGGGACCTGACCTCGTCAACCGGTACCTCACGGGCAAACGCGATATCTGAATACCGCTCCTGGTGGGAGTAGAGCTCAAGACGGATGCCTTTTTTCGCATAATACTCTTCCAGCAGATTCAGAGCTTTTACTGCAATATCCCGGTTTGCCATAATGTTCATGGAACCCTGAAACCCGATCCGATATACGCCGCCATTTTCACCAATGAAGGTTCCACCGGTGCCGATGAGCTTACACAGCCCCTTGAGAAGACAGGAGGTGTTGCCGGATGAGAGCACCACCTCTATGCCATTCTCCTGGAGCTTTCGTATTGTCTCTATGGCAGCAGTCGAAAGCCTGCGCTTTTCATCAGTCAGTGTTCCATCGATATCAGTTATCACGCCCCGTAACACAGATAAACTCCTATTATACTCCGATAATTGTGACTTTAGCAGGACCGAAGACCGCCCTCTTCCACAAGGAACGTTGCTTCCCCTTCCGGCAGGTTCGGACTGTCAACAAGCCGGAAGATACGCTTTCCGCCCTTGCTCTTCCGCAGGTATATTCTGAAAGTGGCTGTGTGGCCGACGATATTTCCTCCGATAGGTTTTGTCGGGTCACCAAAGAAAACTGCCGGATTGGACTGGACCTGATTTGTCACGAGACCTATGGCATTGTACTCGTCACAGAGCTTGAAGATGTCATGCATGTGACGGTTCAGCTTCTGCTGGCGTTCTGCAAGGCTGCCCCGGCCTGCATATTCTGATCGGAATAGACCGGTGAGTGAGTCCACGATCACGAGTTTGACCGGTTTTCCTGCAGCCTTCAGTTCCTCGGCAAGCTCACGGGATGTCTCGATAAGGAGCATCTGGTGGTCAGAGGTCTGCGCACGGGCGACGTGAATATTCTTTAAGAATTCCTTTGGGTCTGCATCTTCTATCTCAAGACCCTTGACCATCTGCTCAATACGTTCAGGTCTGAAGGTATTTTCCGTGTCAACGTAGATGACCGAGCCACCAAGCCCCCCAAGTTCCTCCGGGAGCTGGACGTTGACTGCCATCTGGTGGACAATCTGGGATTTACCAGAACCGAACTCACCGTACATCTCGGTGATAGCCTGGGTTTCAAATCCCCCTCCCATAAGGTCATCAACCTCCGGAACAAGGGTCCGCAGCTTCTTGACCTTCAGACGCTGCTCAAAGACATCGGTTCCGGTCTTAAATCCACCGATATCTGCCTGGTCCCGGCACCACTTGATCATCTTCTTTGCGGTAGCCTCTCCCAGTTCTGCAGCCTCTGCCAGGGTTGCAGGAAGTGATGTTGCAATGCTTTCAACGGTCAAAAATCCTGCATCCCGAAGCTTTTCAGCAATCGCCGGGCCGACACCCGGAATATCCTCTATATCCAGTCTCCGCTGTTGCATATCTGTTGAATCATCCTTCTGTGGGGACGGAGTACCTGTGGATTCTTCTGCACCAGGGGTTATCTGAGTAGTACACCACTTGATCATCTTGCGGGCGGTTGCTTCTCCAATCTCTGCAGTATCATAGAGTTCAGTTGCAGTTGCCTGTGCAATCTTTTCCACTGACTCATACCCGGCTTCACGGAGCTTTTCTGCAGTGGTTGGTCCGACGCCGGGAATGTCCTCAAGGTTGTATGCTTCTGTTG
>ERZ1645192.3986-NODE-3986-length-11845-cov-8.717727_pt1 | contig 11845 bp, 11 predicted proteins | sample MGYA00575354_ERZ1645192 | MGnify/ENA primary metagenome ERZ1645192 (study PRJEB40844, sample SAMN11349763) | freshwater sediment metagenome | isolation source: river sediment | host: Sediment | place: India: Faizupur Khadar , New Delhi | collected 2017-02-21 ... | reverse complement strand
CCTAAAGGAGACATTCATGTCGAAAGTATATATCGTCGAAGCTAAGCGAACCGCTGTCGGATCCTTTTTGGGAAGTTTAAAGAATCACCATCCCGCGGATTTAGGCGCTCCGTTGATTAAAAACATTTTAGAAAACACGCACGTGCCCGCGGGTGAAATCGATGAAGTCATCATCGGTAACATTCTTCCCGCCGGTCAAGGCCAAGGCCTCGGCCGTCAAGTCGCCCTCAAAGGCGGAATCCCCATCGAAGTCCCGGCTTATGTCGTCAGCATGGCCTGCGGAAGCGCCATGAAAGCGATCATGAACGCCGCGACCGAAGTCAAAGCCGGATATGCCAACTTGGTGTTAGCCGGTGGCGTCGAATCGATGACACGCGCTCCCTATTTAATTCCCGATGGCGCCCGTGGCGGTCTCAAAATGGGTGAAATCAAAGTCAAAGACCACATGATCCTCGATGCTCTGACCGATGCCGGAAGCGGCGTCCACATGGGCATTACCGCTGAAAACATCGCCTCAAAATACCAAATCTCACGCGCCGAACAAGATGCCTTCGCGTTTGAATCGCAAAAGAAAGCGATCGCCGCGGTAGACGCCGGTCGGTTCGCGGATGAAATCGTTCCCTTGGAAGTCAAAGTCGGCAAAGATATCGTCAAATTCGACAAAGACGAATACCCCAACCGCACAACCACGCTTGAAAAGATGGCAACCCTCAAACCGGCCTTCAAACCTGAAGGCGGCACGGTAACGGCAGCCAATGCCTCTGGTATCAATGACGGTGGCTCGATGGTCCTCGTGGCCAGCGAAGAAGCTGTCAAAAAATACAATTTGAAACCGCTTGTCGAGATTGTCGGCTTCGGCCAAGGCGGCGTCGATCCGCTCCTCATGGGACTCGGACCTACTCCGGCCATCAAGAATGCGCTCAAACAAGCGAACTTGAAATTCTCTCAAATGGATCTCATCGAACTCAACGAAGCCTTTGCCGCTCAAAGCTTAGGCGTCATCCGTGAGCTCACCGAAGCCTTCGGCGAAACCAAAGAACAAATCTTAGCCCGCACCAACGTCAACGGCGGTGCCATTGCTCTGGGTCACGCGGTCGGCAGCAGCGGTGCCCGTATCACGGTCACGCTGATTCACGAACTTGTCAAACGTCAAGGAACCTATGGCCTCGCCTCACTCTGCATCGGCGGCGGCATGGGAACTGCGATTATCGTCAAACGCGTCTAATAAAAACACCTAAAAAGGAAAGAGGAAAACACACTATGAAACGCTTAGAAGGAAAAGTCGCCTTAATTACCGGTGGAGCCAAAGGATTAGGCGCTGCCATGGCCGTCCGTTTTGCCGAAGAAGGCGCGAAAGTCATCGCTGCCGATATGATGCCACTGACCTACGAACACGAAAACGTCGAGTTCGCGCAATTGAACGTGACCGATGCCGCGATGTGCAAAGCATTAACCGAAAGCCTCATTGCCAAATACGGTAAGATTGATGTACTGGTTAACAACGCCGGTATCACCAAAGATGCCATGACCTACAAGATGACCGATGACATGTGGGATGCCGTCATCGCCGTTAACCTCAAAGGTGTCTTCAATTTGACCCGCTATGTCGGTCCCGCTATGGAAGTTGCCGGTAAAGGCTCGATCATCAACATCGCTTCCATCGTCGGCGAATACGGCAATATCGGACAAATCAACTACTCCGCCACGAAAGCCGGCGTCATTGGCATGACCAAGACCTGGGCCAAAGAATTTGCCCGCAAAACCGCGATCGTTCGCGTCAACGCCATTGCTCCGGGTTACATCATGACCGATATGATGAAGACGGTTCCCTCCGAATTACTCGAAAAATTCGCCGCGCTTACCATGCTTCACCGTTTGGGCCAACCCGAAGAAATCGCCAATGCCGCTTTATTCTTAGCCTCGGATGAATCCTCCTACGTCACCGGCCACGTCTTAGACGTCAACGGCGGCATGCGCTTATAATCCACCCATCTCAAATAAGGAGTCTTTTATGGAAAAAAAGGATGTTGGCATCGTCGGAACGGGAATTTACATTCCCACTCCGCGAATGAATGCCAAAGAGATATCCGACGCGACCCGAGGGGTTTGGTCGGAAGCGGCCGTCATTGAAAAACTGGGCATTCGCCAAAAACCCTTGCCCGGACCTAACGACGGTACTCAAGAAATGGGAGCCTTAGCGGCGCTCGATTGCCTGAAGAACACGGGCGTCGATCCCAAAGACCTTGATGTCATCTTATGTGTCGGCGAAGAATGGAAAGAATACCCCTTAACCACCTCGGCTTGCTACATTCAAGACCGTATCGGAGCGACCAACGCGTGGGGCATCGACGTTCAAAACCGTTGCTGCACGACCGTCGCCGCGATGAAAATCGCCAAAGACATGCTGATGGCGGATGATGATATCCACATGGTCATGGTCGTCGGCGGTTACCGTAACGGTGATTTCGTAGATTATACCGACAAAAACATGTCGATGATGTACAACCTCGGCGCAGGCGGAGGAGCCATCATTTTAAAGAAAAATTACCACAAGAACTTATTACTTGGATCCTATGTCATCTCCGATGGTTCGCTCGCGCGCACCGCGGGTGTGCAAATCGGCGGACAAGCCAATCCCTTGACCCTCGAAAACTTGGAAGAATCCAAGAAATCGCTCCGCTTGATGGATCCGATCAAAATGAAAGACCGCCTCAACGAAGTCTCGATGCCCAACTGGTTCAAATGCATCGACAAAGCCTTCGAACAAGCGCATATCCAAAAGAGCGAGTTGTCTTACTTAGCCGTTCTTCACATGAAACGGTCGGGACACCTCTCGATGCTCAAAGATCTCAACCTCTCTGAATCGCAATCGATCTATCTCGAAGAATACGGACATATCGGCCAAATCGACCAAATCCTATCCTTGCACCTTGCGCTTCAAACGGGCCAAGTCAAGGAAGGCACCGTGCTTAGCATGGTGGCCGCCGGCATTGGTTATGTTTGGGCCGCTAACGTCATCAAGTGGGGGAAAAGCATGTGACGTTCCAAATCCTCTTACAGACGCTTCTCAACAGTTTGATGTACATGTCGATCCTTTCGCTTTCCTCGTTCGCGATCATCCTGATCTTCAGGACGTCCACGACGACGAACTTCGCGCAAGGAACGATTTCCGTCTTCGGTGCGTACATCGTCGCGTACTTATTCACGATTAATCACGTGAATGTGTTCGTGGGGCTGATCATCGGAACCGTTGTTTCGTTCCTGCTCGGCTTCCTTATCGATACCCAAATTTTCCGGCGGTCGCGTCATTTAACCCCGGTCGGAAAACAAATGATTACGATGGGCTTGGTGCTCTTCCTCTCGGGTTTAATCCCTGTGATCTTCGGGACCAACCCGTTGATGATTCCTTATTTAATTCCGGTCACTCAATCCGTCAACTTCACGTTGTTCGGTGCCTCCTATACGCTCAACGGTCACGCCTTGTTGGCAACCATCCTTGCCGTCGTGATTTTAACTGCGGCTTTCTTGGCCCTCAAGTACACGAAGTGGGGCTTAGGCGTCCGCGCTACGGCTTCCTCGGAAAAGGTGGCCGGGATGATGGGTGTCAATACCCGCATGATCACCGCGATCAGCTGGTCGCTTGCCGGCTTCATCGGTGGCTTAGCCGCCATTCTTTACGCCGGAACCGTCGGTAGCGTTGAACAAAACCTCATGACCGGCGTCCAAGTCAACGGCTTCTTGGCCAACATTTTGGGCGGTTTCGGAACGTTCTACGGTCCGATCGTCGGGTCGGTTCTGATTACCTTCTTCGGTAATACCATCGGTTACTTCAACTCCGTTTGGAAAGACGTCATTGTTTACGGCTTGATTCTCGTCGTGCTCTTGGTACGGCCATTCGGCATCTTCGGTAAGAAGATCATTAAGAAGGTGTAAGAAATGCAAAAAGAAAATCGTTTCAAAACCTTTATTAACCGTGCGACCGGCGCGACGGCTTCGTTCTTTAAGAAAGCGTTCGTTGCTCCCTCGGTTACCAAAAAGTCCCCGGTGGGTGCGTTTTTTGGCTCTCACTACACGCAATTCATTCTCTTAGGCATGGTCTTCGTCGTCCTGCAATTGATGGGCAACAAAGAAATGCTTCCGGTTTCCTTGATGCGCGGCTTCGGCGGCTTGATGATTAACACCATCGTCGCCTTAGGCTTCTTCATCCTGCTCGGATTTGCCGGGTTAGCGTCCTTAGGTACGGCGGGTTTCGTCGGCCTCGGAACCTACATGACCGGCTATTTGCTCAACCAAACCTCGTTACCGACCTTAGTGGTGCTCCTGATTTGTATCTTGACCGCCATCGTGCTCGGTATCGTCGTCGGCTTCATCTCGCTTCGTATCGAGGGTATGTACCTCGCCATCATCACGCTTTGCTTGTCGGAAATCCTGGTTTCGCTGTTCGTGAACTTGGAATCGATCACCAATGGCGTCAATGGTCTACGCGTATCGCCATTACCCTTCTTATTCGACCTTGAATTCGCCGGCTTCCAATTCTTTGAATTGACCCGCGAAAACATGTTCATGTTCATCGTTGTCGTGTTCGTCGTTCTCCTCATTCTTACGCACAACCTCACGCACAGCCCGACCGGCCGCGCGATGCTGGCGATGAAGAACAGCGAATCGGCGGCCCAAACGATGGGCGTCAGTGTCCTTCGTTACCGCTTGCTCGGCTTCGTCCTTGCGACCGTGTTCGCGATGATCGCCGGCTTCCTCTATGAAATCTATTGGCGCACGACCTATCCCACGTCTTGGGGTATCTCGTACTCGCTCAACATCCTCGCCGTCGTCGTCATCGGCGGAACCAAGAACATCTGGGGCTTAATCTTAGGCGCCTTCATGATCTTCGGCCTCAACGACATCGTCCTTAAATTCATTCCGTTCTTCGTCGAAAACTCCGGCATCATCGTGCTGCTCAACGGTGCGTTGATGATCCTCGTCGTGATGTTCTATCCCGGAGGTATCAGCCAATTAATTATTGAACTCAAATACAAGATCTTGGCCCGTAAGATCAAAAAGGGGGCTAAGCACAATGGCTAAAAAGTCCGTCAATGTCCTTAATAAGTTCGTGGGTAAACATGAGACAACCGCACTCCCGGAAGAGGTCATCCTATCACTCGACCATCTGACGATGCGTTTTGGCGGTCTCGTGGCGGTTAATGACTTGTCGTTTAATGTCAAGAGGGGCGAAATTTTCGGCCTCATTGGTCCCAATGGCGCCGGAAAAACGACCGTCTTCAACTGCATTACCCAATTTTACAAACCGACCTCCGGCGAAGTTCGCTACCGTGGTCATGATGGCGTCACCTTCCGTCTCAACGACGTGAAAGTCCACGACATCATCAAGCACGGCATTATGCGGACGTTCCAAAACGTCGAGTTGGTTTGGGAACTGAGTGTCCTCGATAACTTGCTTGTCGTCGGCACCCGCTATTTCAAGTCCGGTCTATTCGCTCATTTTCTCCATTTGCCAAAGTTAAGAAAAGAAGAAGCCAAGATGCGTCAGAAAGCGGAGTATATTCTCAACTACCTAGGTTTGAGTATGTACAAGGATGTTTCTCCTTATGGTTTGCCTTACGGAATCATGAAAAAGATTGAGTTGGCGCGCACCCTCATGAGTGACCCCGAACTCATCATCCTGGACGAACCAGCCGCCGGGTTAAATGACGCCGAGACCGAAGAGTTGGCAAAACTCATCCATCGGATCCGTGACGATTTTCACACCACGATTTTCCTCGTCGAACACGACATGGGATTGGTCATGGGAATCTGTTCCACGGTGTGTGCCATCTCCTTCGGAAAACTGCTCGGAATCGGAACCCCAGCCGAAATCCAAAAGAATGCGCTCGTCAAAGAAGCGTATTTAGGGGGAGATTAAGATGGAAAAGATTCTAGAAATCCGTGACTTAGTCATTCGTTACGGCCCCATCGAAGCCGTCAAAAAGGTTTCGATGACGATCGAAAAAGGCCAAATCGTTGCCCTCTTGGGAGCCAACGGCGCCGGTAAAAGCACGATCATCAAGTGCATCTCCGGGCTTGTCAAACCCAGCATGGGCGTCGTGATGTACGAAGGCAAAAGCATCGAAAAGTTGTTGATTCACCAACTCTCCGGCGCAGGCATTATCTGCTCTCCGGAAGGACGCCTGATTTTCAAAGATCTGACGGTGGAAGAAAACCTCAAAGTCGGTGCCTACGCACTCAAGACGCAAAAAATCACGACCGTTGACGAACACGGTCAAACCATTGTCACCAAAGTGTCGGCCAAACAGCGCATGAAAGAGAATTTCGAACGTGTCTACCGTTATTTCCCAGTTCTGCTCGAGAGACGGAAACAAACCGCGGCCACGTTATCCGGAGGCGAACAACAAATGCTCGCCATCGGAAGAGCTTTGATGGCCAGCCCGAAACTGCTTCTGCTCGATGAACCCTCGTTAGGATTAGCCCCTCTGATCGTCCGCGATATCTTCGAGATCATCAAACAAATCAGTCAAGAAGGCACGACCATTCTCATTGTTGAACAAAATGCCTATCAGACGCTTAAAATCGCCGATTACGCTTACGTATTAGAATTAGGCAAGGTACGTGTCGAGGGTCTAAGTCAAGACCTATTAAAAGATGAAACGCTCATTTCTGCCTATTTAGGCGGAAAATGAAAACATATGGAGGTAAAAATATGGAAACAAAGCGTTTACTGTCAATGTCGCTCTTAGTCGCCGCTGTGATGGTCGTTTCTGGATGCTCTACCGGCAGCTCATCGGAAGCTCCGGGCTCCTCGGAAGAACCTGGTAGTTCCTCTGTCGAACAAGAACCCGTCGGACAAGGTGTCACTGCGACCACCATTACCGTCGGTAACACTGCCACTGAAGGTGGTGCCTGGTCTGTCGTCGGCGCTCCGTTCAACGCCGGTATCCGTGCCGTTTTTGAAGAAGTCAACGAAGCGGGTGGCGTTGGTGGCCGCACGATCTCGTTACTTAACCGTGATGATGGCTTCGTCGCCGCCACCGGTGTTGCCAATACCGAACAACTCGTAGAAGACGATAAAGTCTTCGCCCTTGTCGGACACTTCGGCACCCCGACCGTCGGTGCGACCGTCGACTACATCCAAGAAGTCGGAATCCCGATGGTTTATGCCGCGACCGGTATCAACCAACTCTATTTCCAAAAGACCCCGGGCAACCCGGTCATGGCCGTCCAACCGATCTATAAGACCGAAGGCCGTATCCTTGTCGCTCGCGCGTTCAAAAACACCGATTTATTCGGAACCCTTGATGCCACCCACAAATTAGGTGTCATCTACACCGCCGATGATGCCGGTAACTCGATCAAAGCCGGTATCGATGCTCAAGTCAACACGATGGGCAAAGGCACTTCCGTCATCTCCGTCGTTGGCTCTGGCGACTATACGGCCGCTGTCCAATCCATGAAGGATGCCGGTGTCGGCGCCTTGATCATCGCTGCCAACCAAGTTCCGTTCAAAGCCATCGTCAACAAAATGGCCGAACTTGATCTCAGCGTCTCCGTGTTAACTTCCTACGTCAACGCTTCCGCCACGGCCGTCCCGACTGCCGCCGTCACCTCCACCCGTAAGGTTTATGCCAACGCTTGGGTTGATGTCTTCTCGGAAACCGCCGCGACCGAACTCACTTCCTTTGCGACCACGATCATGAGTTATTCCGCTCTTGACACCGCGACCGCGACCCTCTATGCCAGCAACTCCTACGCCATTGCCGGTTATGTTGCCGCCAAAGTCTTCCTCGCCGGTGTTTACCGTGTTGATGCCAATGGCGAATCCCTCAACTGGGAAAACTACATTGCCGCCATGGAATCTTCTTCAATCGACTTCCCGCTCGGCGGCGAAGTGGACTTCACCGAAGGCAAACGTTGGGGCGTCGATTCCCTCTCGTTACTCCGTTTCGATGAAACCTTAGCCACCCCGAACTTCATCTCCGCCAAACCGATCCAAACCTTAGCCCAAATCATGGCGCTGTAGTTCGTTTCCAATAGGGGGAGGGTAATCCCCTCTCCCTATTTTCTTCCTGTCGACCTTATAATGAATGAAGGAGAACCCTTATGGACTACCAAGAAAAAGTCATTACCGTCAAACAAGCGTTAAGTCTTATCAAAACCAACGACATTATCGTGTCGGGGATGGTCGGCGCAGAAGCGCGTGAAATATTAAGCCATCTCCATGAATTGGATGCAAGCATCAAAAACGTCAGCGTTACCAACTGCTTACCGATGCTCGATGCCGATTTCTTTGTTAAACCCGAGCATGCCAAACGTTTCCATGTCGACAGCTGGTTCCTTTCCGGGGCCCTTAGAAAAGGATGGTCCAACGGAACCACAAGTTTCATTCCGAACCACCTGCATTTGGCCGCGACTGCGCGTCTGGATCATGTCCGCCCGAACATTTACATCGGTTGCGCTACGCCACCCGATGAACATGGCTTTGTCTCGCTTTCAGTCAGCAACGTTTACGAAAAACGGATGATTGAAGAAGCAGGCGTCGTTATTCTTGAACTCAATCCCAATTTTCCTCGAACCTTCGGGGATATGGAACTTCATATTTCGCAAGTCAATTACGTCATCCCCGTCAACTATCCCGTTCCGGAAATCCCGGATCAAGAATTGACCGAAAAAGATATCAAAATCGGCAATACCATCGCCTCGTTCATTAAAGATGGCGACTGTCTCCAACTCGGTATCGGCGGCATTCCCAATGCCGTGGCCAACGCTCTGGTCAATAAACGCGATTTAGGCGTTCATACCGAAATGCTCACCAGCGGTTTCATGAAACTTTGGAATGCCGGTGCAATTTCGAACAAATACAAGACCATCAACCGTGGCAAAATGGTGTGCTGCTTCGTGGCCGGCCCCAAAGCCCTTTACGATTTCGTCGACAACAACCCGAGCATCTTGATTTTGGATGGCCGCTACGTCAATGATCCCTATGTCATCGGCCAAAACGACAACCAAGTCTCGATCAATGCGACCCTTGAAGTCGACGTTACCGGCCAATGCTGCTCCGAATCCATCGGCTCGCGTCAATGGAGCGGAACCGGCGGCCAAGTCGATACGGTTTTAGGCGCTCAACTTTCCAAAGGCGGCCGTTCGTTCATCGCTTTGTATTCAACCGCGATGGTCCGTAATCCGGCGACCGGCGTGAAAGAAGAAATTTCGACCATCGTTCCGCAATTGAAACCCGGTGCCGTCGTCACTACCTGCCGCAATGACGTCCATTACATCGTCACCGAATACGGGGCGGTCAATCTTCGTGGCTGCAGCGTTGCCGAACGGGTTGAAAAATTGATTTCCATCGCTCATCCAAAGTTCCGCGACCAAATCCGCAAAGAATCCATCGCGCTTGGCTTATTGCCGGCGGAGGAATAGTATGTCGACCTTCCAATTTCAAAACAAATCGGTGTATTACACCGTAACCGGTGAAGGTAATCCGATTTTGTTGCTCAATGGTATCATGATGTCCACGAATTCGTGGAAACCGTTCGTGGAAGTTTTCTCCAAAAACAATCAATTGATCATGGTCGACTTTTTCGACCAAGGCCAAAGCGAAAAACTTGTCGGCCAAAAGTACACCCAGGTCATTCAAGTGGCGCTTCTCGAAGCCTTGTTGAACCACTTAGGCTTAAACCAAGTCAATGTGGTCGGTATTTCTTATGGTGGATCCGTGGCGATGCAATTCGTCGTGGCCCATCCGGACCGCGTCAAACGATTAGTGCTCTTCAATGCGACTTCGCACACCTCCGATTGGCTGATGGATATCGGCCGTGCATGGAACAAAGCCGCTGCAAGCGGTGATGGTGCTGCCTATTATTACACGGCCATCCCGACGATTTATTCGCCAAAGTTCTATGCCGAACGGATTGACTGGATGAAGAACCGTGAAAAGACTCTTGTTCCGGTCTTCTCGAACCCCAACTTCACTCAAGCGATGATCCGCTTGACCGACAGTTCCGAAACCCACGATGTCCGTCCCTTCTTGAAGGATATCAAAGCGCCGACGCTCATCGTCAGCAGCGAGTTCGACTACATCACTCCGATGCCCGAACAACGCTTCATCCATGATCAAATCCCTCATTCCGAATTCGTGATTATTCCGGGATGCGGCCATGCTTCAATGTATGAAAAACCGTTATTGTTTGCATCGTTAATCCTTGGATTCGTCAATATTTCGCAAACGACCTTCTCAATCTAGACCTTTCTTCCTCCATTGGGGCAGGCGACCGATGCGTCTGCCCCCTAAACCGAAAAAAAACGTTCCCGTGAGGGAGCGTTTTCTATTTTGTCTTCAATAACTTCTTAAGTGTGGGAACAATGCCGTTATGGTTATTGTCCTTTTTGGTAATCACGTTGGCGTGTGTTTTGGTGATATCGGTGGCATTTTTCATGGCCACGCCGATACCGGCCATATCCAACATTTCGAGATCGTTCTCGGCATCTCCAAATGCAATGATGTGTTCGTGTGGGATGCCGTAATAAGCGGCAATGTGTGCTAAGGCATGACCTTTGCTGACGTTATCGTAATAGATTTCGCTGAAGACCGAACGGTTCCAGAATCTGAGTGAGAATCCGGGATGTTTGGCAACGGCTTCCAATAAACGTTTATCGCCGGGACCGCCACGTTCTTTGCTCTTGATGATCATGGTCATTGGGTTCTCGGTCAAAGTTTCACGAAGGTCGCCATAGAAGATGTTCATTTTTTCGTGCCAGAAGAAGGCGGTGAGGTCTTCATCTTCATGAATCAGCCAAATATCCTTGTTGGTTTCACACATGACGTTATCGATGTGTTCGGGACCAACGGTTTCATAAATCGATTTCACGACTTCTTTAGGAAATTGATAGCTTTTACCGGGGAAATGGGGGTCATGGGGGTTGATGATGCAAGCTCCGTTATAACACACAATCGGACTTCTCAGATTCAATAAATCGTAGTAGCGGCGGAGGGCCCGAACGGGGCGACCGGAGGCTAAAACGACAATATGACCCTGACGGTCAAGATGGTGCAGATAACGGCGTGTACGCCACGAAATCGTCTTCTTATCGTTCAGAAGCGTTCCGTCCATATCAAAAGCAATTAAGAAACGTTTGGTTTGTGGTTTGGTCATTATAAAAGTCCTACCGCGTGTTGAACCCGATGGAGGGTATTATTGGCAACTTCACGGGCTTTCTTGGCCCCTTCTTCAAGAACACGTTCAACTTCACCGGAAGCAATGAATGCTTGGTACTTTTGTTGAAGATTTCCTAACACGTCACAGACGACATCAGCAACCGCGCCTTTAAAGGTTCCATAGTTGCTTCCTTCAAAGAGCTTTTCGGCTTCGGGAATCGAAATATCTTTCAAAGCAGCGTAGATTTGCAGCAAATTCGATACGCCGGGTTTGTTTTCGGGATCGTAAGCGACACGGGCTTCAGAGTCCGTAACCGCCGACATGATTTTCTTACGGATGACTTTCAAATCGTCTTTCAAATAGATATCGCCTTTGGGATCCGATTTCGACATTTTCTTGGTGGGTTCGGAAAGCGACATGATGCGCGCGCCGACTTTAGTGACGACGGCTTTGGGCATCGTCAACACCGGTCCAAAACGGTTGTTAAAACGGTTGACCAAGTCACGGGTGATTTCGACGTGTTGGGTTTGATCATCACCGACGGGGACGACGTTGGCATCGTAAAGCAAGATATCAGACGCCATCAAAACGGGATACGCAAACAAGCCTAAACCGATGGCATTTTCATTCAATTTTTGGGACTTTTCTTTGAACTGTGTCATCCGGGAAAGTTCACCCAT
>ERZ1645192.3984-NODE-3984-length-11848-cov-19.199186_pt1 | contig 11848 bp, 10 predicted proteins | sample MGYA00575354_ERZ1645192 | MGnify/ENA primary metagenome ERZ1645192 (study PRJEB40844, sample SAMN11349763) | freshwater sediment metagenome | isolation source: river sediment | host: Sediment | place: India: Faizupur Khadar , New Delhi | collected 2017-02-21 ... | reverse complement strand
CCGCAGGAAGTTGCCGGCCAGCGCCTGCGCCGGCAGGTCGCGCTGGCCGGGCAGGCGGCGCAGGTGCTCGCATTCCATCTCGCGCGTCACGCCCTCGTTGAGCACGGCCACAAACACGATCAGCGCGGGCAGCCGGATGCGCGCCGGGGGCCGCGAATGCACCTCGTTGTGCAGCGGCACGCGCAGCGGGTCGTCGGCGGGCAGCAGGCTGCCCGCTGCATGCCGCGGCGGCGGCGGCGGGGTGTCCAGCGTGAGGTCGGGACTCATCGGGGCATTGTGCCGTGGCACGCCAACGCCGGGCGCCGGCGTGGCGTGGGCCTGCCAGCCTCGTCAACCATGTCAGCCGTCAAAAATGATAGCTGCCCGTGGCCATCCGACGCTGGGATCAGGCCGTTTTGATGCCGAAAACAGGCCCTGAAGCTCATCCCCGGCGCGCCAGCATGGTCTGCAGGTCGTCCAGGATGGCCGGCAGGCCGGCGTCGCCGGCCAGGCGCCCGCCCAGTTCCTGCTCCAGCAGACAGACGGTCATGCGCACGTAGGTGCTGTCCAGCGCGCGGCGCACCGCCGAGAACTGCTGCGCGACCTTCTGGCAATCCTCGCCGCGTTCGACCATGCGCTGGATCCCGCGCAGCTGCCCCTCGGCGCGGCGCAGGCGGTTGAGCACGTCGTTGCGCGCGGCGGATTCGAGCAGACCGCCGCTCGTGCACGCCGCCGGCGGTGCGTTGTCGGCGGCGGGGTCGGGTATCGATGATGTGGGCGTGGCCATCAGCGGGCTCCGGGTTCCCCTGGCGCGGCGGCCAGGTTCAGGGCGGCGACCGGTTCGGGCGCCAGCAGGCTGCCGTCGCGCAGGCCCTTGACGGTGGCCAGCGCGAGCGCAGCGATCACCACCGATGCCAGCGCCAGCAGGATCATCGCGACAGCCTGGAACGCGCCCGAGGCATCCTGAGACAGCCGCAGCGTCAGCGCGCTGAACGCGGCCAGCGGGAACGACATGGCCCAGAACGGCACGCTGAAGGCCTGCGACACCGCGCGCTTGAACACGGTGGCCGACCAGGCCAGGAAGAACAGGCCGATGCCCCAGGCCACCCAGGCCAGCAGCACCGGCGCGCCGAGCTGCAGCACCGCCAGCCCGATCACGGCCGGTGGCGCCACGGTGATGAACGTGGTGGGCAGCAGCCGCTCGGGCCACATGCCGCTGACCGCCACGCGCACGGCCAGCAGCGTGAGCGCCACCGGCCACAGGAACAGGCCGATGCCGAACTGCGCGGCCGCCCATTCGGGAAATCCGAGCGTCACGCCGGCCAGCGGCGGCACCACGTTGCCCACCACCGGAATGAACAGCGCCGGCGTGATGCCCGGCCAGAACGGCGTGCCGTCCTTGGCGCCGATGTTGGGCCGCAGCCAGCGCGACAGCACCCACACGGTGACGGTGAACTGCCAGATCGAACCCGCCAGCCACAGCACCCGGGCCGGCAGGCTGGGGCCGGCCAGCGCGGTGGCCACGGTGGCCAGCAGCAGCAGCGAAATCGGCATCGCGGCCACGAACACATGACGCACCGGATGGTTCAGATCCTCGGCCAGCGCCTTGGGGTGGCGCTGCCAGCGCAGCAGCGACGCGCCGGCCAGCACCAGCGCCACGACGGCTGCGAGCACACCCAGCACCAGCGAGCCGGCCCCCGCCATCTCGCCCATCAGGGGCGTGGCGCGGTGCCAGGCCAGCGACAGGCCACACAGGCCCATGACGATGGCGAACCAGCCGGGCATGAGGAACTTGAGCGGCGTGTCGTGATGGGGCATGGCGGATGTCCGTTCAAAGACCGTTGTTCAGAAGCGTTTCACGCCTCACTTCAGGCGCGCGCCGGTGCTGTCGAAGACCTCGGTCGTGATCGCGATGCCCTGGCCCACGCTCTGGGTCACGGTGCAGAAGGCCTCGAACTGGTCGAGCACGCGGTCCAGGTGCTGCAAGGCGGCGGCGGGCACGCCCAGCGTGAGCGCGGCCTTCATCGACAGCACACGCATGCGGCCCTCGGCGTTGCGGCCCACCTCGGCCGTGACCTCGCAACGAATGGGTTCGGGCGCCTGCTTGAACTTGCGCAAGGCGAACAGCAGCGAGTCCGACAGGCAGTTGCCCACGGCCGCGCACAGCAGTTGCACCGGCGAGGGCCCCTGGCCGGTGCCCAGCGGCGCCGGCTCGTCGCCGGTCAGCACCGGCACCTCGCCACCGAAGTGGATGTCGAAACGGTAGTCCTGCTGCTGGATCAGCGTGACCTGGATGGCGGTGCTGCTCATGATGACGGGTTCTCCGGGGTGGGGCGGTGACCGCTCAGTTGTAGCGGCCGAACGCGGTGAACGTGCGAGCAAACGGTGGCTTGACGGCGGCGGCGGCCTTGAGCAGCGCGGCGTTGTCGGTGCCGCGCAGCGCGTCGGACAGCCGGGACATGGCCGCCGAGACGTCGGCCATGCCCTTGTTGAACTGCGCCTGCTGCGCCTCGCTGAGCTTGTAGGCCTTCAGGTCGGGCAGGTTCTGCTCCACGCTGCGCCACAGCGCGCGGGCTTGGGCGTAGGTGGTTTCGAGTTCGGCGCGCTTGGCCGGCGTCAGGTCCTGCGGCTTGAGCGTGTTGCCCGCCAGGGCCAGCACTTCCATCGGCTCGTGAAAGGCGGTGAGGCGGTCCATGAAGTAGTCCACGCCCTGCGCCGTGCGCAGCTTCATCAGGTCGATGCGCACGTCCTCCAGCGCGGCGTGCGCGGCGGCGTTGTCGCCGGCGGCGATGGCCTTTCGGCTTTCCGCCAGGGCCTTGTCGACCTGCGCCAGGGTCTTGCGTGCGGCAGCGGCCTGGGCCGGCGTTTTGCCCGACAGGTCGGTCAGCAACGCGGCGCGCAGGGCGGGCCAGTCAGCGTCCAGGCGCTGCATCGCGGCGCGCGCCTTGGCGGCGGCGGCGGTGTCGCCCGGCTTGGCGTTGGTCAGCGACAGGGCCGGGATGTAGACCGCGTCCAGCGCGATGCTGGTATCGAGGACGCCCGCCTGGGCGCCCCCGAACAGGGCCAGCGCCAGGCCGGCGGTGGCGAGCACGCGGCTGGCACGGGTCTGGATCGGGTGGTTCATCAGATGCCTCTCAGATCACTTTGGAGCGGGCGTGGCGGCTCAGCGCGCGCAGGAGCCGTTGCCCTCGGGCACGCCGAGCTTCTTGAGCAGGATGCTGGGCGGGCAGAAGCCGGTGAAGCCGGACTGGAACAGGTTGAGGCCGACAAACGCGGTGAAGGCCAGGAACCACTGGCTGACAAAAATGGGGCTGCCTTCGATGCCGAGCGCAAGGGAAAGCAGGACAAAGAATCCGGCCATGCTGCGGATGTAACGTTCGACGGTCATGAGAACCTCCTGGAGTTGAAAAAATTGGGTGGCGGAGCCGACGGTCAGTGCTTGGTCACCCGCACCAGACCGACCAGCTTGAGGATGTACTTTTCGTAGATGGGTTCCGAGTTGCCGGATTTCATCTTGCTGAGGAAATATTTTTCGTAGGCGATCTTGGCCAGGTGCACCCACTTGCCCTTCTTGAACCAGTTCACGTTGCGCGGCGGCAGCTGGGGCATGGCCACGAACGCGGCGCCCGTGTCGCCCATGTCGGCCAGGCAGATCGCGTTCCAGGTGCCCTTGGCGGTGACCGGCTTGCCGGCCAGCTCGTCAGCGATGTTGTGGCAGATGGCCGTGACCATGGTCTCGATCATGTAGCCGGTCTTGGGCGCGCCGGTGGGCACCGGGGTGGCCTCGACCGGGGGGATCGCGACGCAGACGCCGGCGGAGAAGATGTTGCGGTACTTCTTGCTGCGCTGGAATTCGTCGATCAGCACGAAACCGCGCGGGTTGCACAGCTCGGGCACCGCGGCCACCGCGTCCACGCCCTTGAAGGCGGGCAGCATCATGGACATCTTGAACGGCACCTCGTGCTCCTTGTAGGTGTTGCCGAGGTCGTCGAGCTGGGTCACAAACATCTTGCCGGCTTCGACCTTGGTGGTCTTGGCATTGGTGATCCACTTCATGTCGCGGTTGCGCAGCTCGGATTCGAGCATCGACTTGCTGTCGCCGACGCCGCCGAGGCCCAGGTGGCCGATGTAGGGCTCGCTGGTGACGAAGGTGATCGGCACCTTGTTGCGCAGCTTGCGCTTGCGCAGGTCGGTGTCGAGGATGAAGGCGAACTCGTAGGCCGGGCCGAAACAGCTGGCCATGGGCATTGCGCCGATCACCACCGGGCCGGGGTTCTTCAGGAACTCCTGGTAGTCGCGCCAGAACGCCTCGGCATGGTCGACGGCGCAGACCGAGTGCGTGTGCCCGCCGTGCGGGCCGGCGCCCGGCACCTCGTCGAAGCTCAGTTTCGGTCCGGTGGTGATCACCAGGTAGTCGTAGGGCAGCACCTGCTCGTCGGGCGTGCCACCCGCGAGCACCAGCTTGTTGCCTGCCGCGTCCAGCGTGGTCACCGGCTTGGCGATGAAATTGATGCCCTTGCGCTCCAGCAGCGGGCCGATCTTGAGCACGATTTCCTCGCGCTTGCGCCAGCCGACCGCCAGCCAGGGGTTGGACGGCACGAACTGGAAGAAATCGAGCGCGCTGACCACCGTGACGGTGTGTTCCTTGGGCAGCAGTTCGCGCATTTCGTAGGCGGCGGGCATGCCGCCGATGCCGGCGCCCATGATGACGATGTTGGCCATGTGAAGTCTCCTCAGACAGGTTGGAAAGTCAGGTGGATGCCCCGGCCGCCTCTGGGGACGGTTCGCGGGACGACATGCGCCGCCGGTACAGCGCGTAATACAGGACCGGGATCACCACCAGCGTGAGCAGGGTGGAGACCAGAATGCCGAAGATCAGGGAGATGGCCAGACCGTTGAAGATCGGGTCGTCCAGGATGAAGAACGCGCCGATCATGGCCGCCAGACCGGTCAGCGCGATCGGCTGGGCGCGCACGGCGGCGGAGCTCACCACGGCGTCCTTGAAGGCCACGCCCTGCGCCACCTGCAGCTCGATGAAGTCCACCAGCAGGATGGAGTTGCGCACGATGATGCCGGCCAGCGCGATCATGCCGATCATGCTGGTGGCGGTGAACTGCGAGCCCAGCAGCGCATGGCCCGGCATCACGCCGATGATGGTCAGCGGAATCGGCGCCATGATGACCAGCGGCGTGAGGTAGCTCCTGAACTGCGCCACCACCAGCAGGTAGATCAGCACCAGGCCCACGCCGTAGGCGGCGCCCATGTCGCGGAAGGTCTCGTAGGTGATCTGCGATTCGCCGTCCCACTTGATCGCGTACCCGCGCCACGGGTCGCGCGGCTGGCGGATCCAGTACTCGCCGAGTTCGCCGGTGTTGGGCAGCGCCGCCTGTGCCAGGTTCGGGCGGATCGCGAACAGGCCGTACAGCGGCGAATCGAGCTTGCCGGCCATGTCACCGAACACGTAGCTGACCGGCAGCAGGTCTTTGGTGAAGCGCGGCTTGTCGATCACGCCGGGGTCCACCTGCACCAGCTCGGACAGCGGCACCATCTGCCCGTTGGCGGCCTTCATGGGCAGGGCCAGCAGCGCGTCCAGGCCGACCTGGGCGTCGCGCGGCAACTGCAGCCGCACCGGCACCGGGTGTTTGCTCTCGCCGTCGTGCAGGTAGGCCGCATCGCCGCCGGACAGGGCAGCGTGCACCGTCTGGGCGATGGCCGCCACCGGGATGCCCAGCGATTCGGCGCGCTGGCGGCGCACGGTGAGGTGGGCGCGCGGCGCGTCTTCCTTGAGCGAACTGTCGATGCCCACGATGTCGGGGGTCTGGCCGAAAGCCTTGGCCACGCGCGCGGCCAGCGCCTGGCGACCCGCTTCGTCGGGGCCGTAGATCTCGGCCACCAGCGGGCTCATCACCGGCGGTCCGGGCGGCACCTCGACCACCTTGACGCGGGCGTTGTGGCGCGCGGCGATCCGCTCCAGCTCGGGGCGAAGCCGCTGCGCGATGGCATGGCTCTGCTCGCTGCGGTGGTGCTTGTCCACCAGGTTGACCTGGAGGTCGCCCTGCTCGGCATCGGCGCGCAGGTAGTACTGGCGCACCAGGCCGTTGAAGGTGATCGGGCTGGCCGTGCCGGCGTAGCCCTGCAGGTTCAGCACCTCGGGCTGCTGCGCCAGGAAGGCGCCGAGTTCGTGCAGCGCCGCGGCGGTGTTCTCCAGCGGCGTGCCGGCGGGCATCTCCACCACCACCTGAAACTCGCTCTTGTTGTCGAACGGCAGCATCTTGAGCACCACCAGCTGCACCACGGCCAGGCCCACCGACAAGGCCAATGCGGCGACGATACCGGCCAGCAGCAGCCAGCGTTTGCGGGCGCTGTCGAGGAACGGGGTCAGGATGCGGGTGAACAGCCGTTGCAGCTTGGGTCCGAGACCCTTGGGGTTTTCGGCCGCCGCGCCATGGCCGCCATGCCCGCCGTGCGACTTCATCAGCTTGAGTGCCAGCCACGGCGTGACGGTGAAGGCGATCGCCAGCGAGATCGCCATGCCCAGGCTGGAGTTGATCGGGATCGGGCTCATGTACGGACCCATCAGGCCGCTGACAAAAGCCATCGGCAGCAGCGCCGCGATCACGGTCAGCGTGGCCAGGATGGTGGGGCCGCCCACCTCGTCCACCGCCACCGGAATGATGTCGCGCAGCGGCCGGTCGGGCGTCAGTTGCTGGTGGCGGTGGATGTTCTCCACCACCACGATCGCGTCGTCGACCAGGATGCCGATCGAGAAGATCAGCGCGAACAGCGACACCCGGTTCAGCGTGAAGCCCCAGGCCCACGAGGCGAACAGCGTGGCCATCAGCGTCAGGATCACCGCCGCGCCCACGATCACGGCCTCGCGCCGGCCCAGCGCAAAACCCACCAGCAGGATCACCGAGCCGGTGGCGAAGGCCAGCTTCTGGATCAGCTTGTTGGCCTTTTCGGCGGCGGTTTCGCCGTAGTCACGGCTGATGGTGGTTTCGATGTTGGACGGGATCACGGTGTTTCGCAACGACTCCACCCGGGCGCGCGCCGCGGCGGACACATCGACCGCGTTTTCGCCCGGCTTCTTGGTCACCGTGAGCGTCACCGCCGGAAACACCTGCCCGGCCGCGATCGCCGCGGCCGTGGGCGTGCCCGCGGCGACGTTGGCGGCGCCGGGCGTGAACCACACATACCGCTGCGGCAACTGGGCGCCGGCCTCGATCTTCGCGACCTCGCGCAGGTAGACCGGTTTGCCCTTGCTGACCCCCACCACCAGGGAGCCGATCGCTTCGGCGTTGTTCAGGAATTCGCCCGTTTCGACGGTCAGCATCTGCGGCGTCTTGCCACCCGGATCGAGCACCGCGCCCGAGGGCATGCCGAAGTTGGCGGCGGCCAGCGTGGCCTTGAGGCCCAGCACGTCGATGCCGCGCTCGCGCAGGCGCACCGGATCGAGCCAGACGTGTACCGCCCGGCCCGGACCGCCAATGGTCTGCACCTCGCGCGTGCCGGGCACCGCCTTGAGTTCGGTTTCCACCGTGCGGGCCACGCGCTCGAGCTCGTTGCCCGCCAGGCCGTCGCGGCTCCACAGCGTGACAGCCAGCACCGGCACATCGTCGATGCCCTTGGGCTTGACGATGGGGGTCAGCGTGCCGAGGTCGCGCGGCAACCAGTCCTGGTTGGCATTGAGCACGTCGTACAGGCGAACCAGGGCCTCGGTGCGCGGCACGCCCACCTTGAACTGGACCGTCAGCACCGCCAGGCCCGGTCGCGCCACCGAATAGGTGTGTTCGATGCCCGCGATCTGGGACAGCACCTGCTCGGCCGGGCGCGCCACCATGTTCTGCACGTTTTCGCTGCTGGCACCCGGGAACGGGATCAGCACGTTGGCCATCGTGACGTTGATCTGCGGCTCTTCCTCGCGCGGCGTCACCAGCACCGCGAACAGCCCCAGCAGCAGGGCCACCAGCGCCAGCAAGGGCGTGATGGCATTGGACTGGAACGCCGCCGCGATGCGGCCGGAGGCGCCGAGGGGCGCGGTCTGGAGCTCTTTCGGATCGGTCATGGGCGGCTTTCAGCGGGCGGCGCTGGCGGCGGCTGCCGGGGCCTGTGTGCCGGCGGCGCGGGCGCCAGCCAGTCCGGCACGGATCGGATCGAGCGCGACGCGGTCGTCGGCAATCAGGCCGGCCAGCACCTCGACACCGGCGCTGCCATGGTCGGGGCCGAGTCGCACGGCCTTGAGTGCGAAGCCGTTGGCCGTCGCGACGTACACGGCGGTCAGCTCGCCGCGGCGCAGGATCGCCGAGGCGGGCACCACCACCCGTTCGGCCTGACCACCCACGAAGCGCACGCGCACCTGCTGGCCCGGCACCACGCCGCGCACCGCGGCGGACGGCAGTTCGAGCCGCCATTCGATGGTCTGCGACACCGGGTCGGCGGCCGGCATCACCGAGCGGCTGCTCGGGTTCACCCATTGGGTGGCGCCGTCGGCGCCGGGGAGTTGCACCTCGACCCGACTGGCCGCGCGCGCCGCCTCACCGCGCGAGGCCGGCACCTGCACCACGGCGCGCAGCGGCAGCGGCGCGTACAGGGTCATCAGCGGCTTGCCGGGCACCGCCAGATCGCCGGCTTCGCTCAGGGTTTGCAGCACCCAGCCGTCATAGGGCGCGGTGACCCGGGTGTAGCCCTGGGCCAGGGACGACTGGCGCGCGCCGGCGTTGGCGGCGTCGCGGCCGGCCTGGGCCGATTTGAGTTGCAGTTCGGCGGTGTCGAGCGCTGCCTTGCTCACAAATCCCTTGGCCTGCAGTTCGCGGGTGCGCTCGGCGTTGGCCTGGGCGTTGCGCAGCTCGGCGTCGGCCTGCGACACCTGCGCCTGGCTGCGTTGCACGCCGGTCTGGGTTTCGCGGTCGTCGATGGTGGCCAGCAACTGGCCGGCGCGGACGGGGTCACCGGCCTTGACCGTGATCGACGCCACGCGACCGGACGCCTGCGAGGAAATGGTGCTCTGCTTGACCGGCTCGATCACGCCGTCGAGTTCGAACCCGGTCGACACCGATTTCGGGCGGGCCTGCACCACCGGGACTTCAACCGGCGCCGCCGCGAGGGCCGCGGCGGAACCCAGCGCCAACCCCATGGTGGCCAGCAGCAATGAACGACGGACGGGGACGGAGGCAGGACGCATGGGAGGTTTCCTTGAATACTTGGCGCAGTATATATACCCCCCCATGTATTTGTCAAGGCCCAAAAAAACCTCCAGCGCCAAGGCGGTGGAGGTTCGCGTCGGTTCGGGCGGTCGGCCCGATTCCGGTCAGAACGGAATGTCGTCGTCCATGTCGTCGAAGCCGCTGGACGCCTTGGATGCGGGCGCCGCCGGCCGCTGCGCGGGCGCGGAAGCTGGCGCCTGGCGGCTGGCGGGCGCCGGACGGCGTGGCGCGCTGTCGTAGCCGCCGCCGTCGTCGCCGGCCGGCTGGCCCATGCCCTGGCGGCTGCCGAGCATCTGCATCTGGTCGGCGCGGATTTCGGTGCTGTATTTCTCCACGCCGCTCTGGTCGGTCCACTTGCGGGTGCGCAGGCTGCCTTCGACGTACACCTGCGAGCCCTTGCGCAGGTACTGCTCGACGATTTCGGCCAGGCGGCCGTTGAACACCACGCGGTGCCATTCGGTGGCCTCGCGCATTTCGCCGCTCTGCTTGTCCTTCCACTTGTCGGTGGTGGCGATGGTGACGTTGGCCACGCGGTCGCCGCTGGGGAAGGTGCGCACCTCGGGGTCGCGGCCCAGGTTGCCGACGATGATGACTTTGTTGACTGATGCCATGAGACAGGTTCCTTCGATGCAGGAAGAGGATTATGCGGCTTCGGAAGCCGCCGGCAAACCGGCCTTGGCGGGTGCGCGCATCGGCCACGCCACCGCCAGCCAGAGCAGGGTGGCGCCGGCACACACGCCAAACAAACCCTGCGGGCCGTAGACCTTGACCAGCAGACCCCCAACCAGTCCCCCGCCGAAAAATCCCAGCGACTGCAGGGTGTTGTAGACCCCCAGCGCCGCGCCGCGAGCGTGCGGCGGCGCAATGCGCGAGGCCATGCTGGGCTGGCTGGCCTCCAGGATGTTGAAACCGCAGAAAAAGACAAACATCAGCAGGCCCAACGCCGTGACCGTCGGCACGCCACCAGCCAGAAACAGCAAACCGACCTGCACCAGCGCGATCAGGCCGATGGCCGACAGGAACACGGCCCGCAGGTAGCCCCGGCGCTCCATCGGGAACAGTGTGCCGCCCATGACGAAGAAGGAAGCCAGCACCGCAGGCAGGTAAATCCACCAGTGATGATCTTTGGAGAGCCCCGCCTGCACCAGCAGCGCCGGCACCGCGACCCACATGGCCAATTGCACCGCATGCAGCATGAATACCCCGAAGTCCAGCCGCAGGAGACCCGGATGGGTCAGCACCTCGGACAACTTGCCGCGCGGCAGATGACGGTGTTCGGACGGCTCGGGCGGAACGCCCCAGAGCACCGTGACCACACCGCCGAATGCCAGGGCGGCCGTCAGCACGAACAGACCCGACAGACCGATCGCCGCCACCAGCAGGGGCGCCAGCACCAGCGAGAGCGCAAACATCAGCCCGATGCTCGCCCCCACGAGCGCCATCGCCTTGGTCCTGACCTCGTCGCGAGTCAGGTCCGCCAACAGCGCGGTGACGGCGGCCGACACGGCGCCGGCGCCCTGCAAGGCGCGGCCGACAAGCAACCCGTTCAGATTCGTGGCCGCAGCCGCCACCAGGCTGCCGATCGCGAACACCAGCAGGCCGAAAACAATCACCCGCTTGCGGCCCAGACGATCCGAGGCCATGCCGAAGGGCAGTTGCAGGAAACCCTGGGTCAGCCCGTAGATGCCCATCGCCAGGCCGACCTGCGCCGGATCGTCGCCACCCGGGTATCGGCGCGCCTCCAGGGCAAAGACTGGCAACACCAGAAACAGCCCCAGCATGCGCAAGGCGAAGATCGAGGCCAGCGACACGCTGGCGCGACGCTCCAGCGGCGTCATGGCCGTGGACGCCGGGCTGGCGGATGACGGGGAAACAGGGGATTCAGACACGCAGGAAGCCGATACGCAGCATGGTGGAAAACCGGTGATTGTCACTGATCGGACGGCTGCTCGCCGCCGGGTCGGCGGAGCCTGGCACGCGCCGCGCGGCCCAAAACCGCCGTCCACGCCGATAATGGAAGGTTTTCCCGGATCATTGCACCTTGAACCCCTCGACCGACCGACCGCATCCCCAGGACGATCACGCCACGTCGGACCGCGACGACCCGGGCCGGGCGCTGGCCGAGGTGCTGCGCCAGCAGCGCATCAGCGTGCGCGGCGCGCGCACCCACAACCTCAAGAACATCGACCTCGACATCCCGCGCAACCGGCTGGTGGTGATCACCGGGCTGTCGGGTTCGGGCAAGTCGAGCCTGGCCTTCGACACCCTGTACGCCGAGGGCCAGCGCCGCTATGTGGAAAGCCTCAGCGCCTACGCGCGCCAGTTCCTGCAGCTCATGGACAAGCCCGACGTGGACCTGATCGAGGGTCTGAGTCCGGCGATCAGCATCGAGCAGAAGGCCACCAGCCACAACCCGCGTTCCACCGTGGGCACGGTGACCGAAATCCACGACTACCTGCGGCTGCTGTTTGCCCGCGCCGGCACACCCTACTGCCCCGACCACGGCCTGCCGCTGCAGGCCCAGACCGTGAGCCAGATGGTGGACGCGGCGCTGGCGCTGCCGGAAGGCACGCGGCTGATGATCCTGGCGCCGGTGGCGCGCGAGAAGAAGGGCGAGTTCCTGGAGCTGTTCGCCGACATGCAGGCGCAGGGCTATGTGCGGTTTC
>ERZ1645192.3983-NODE-3983-length-11849-cov-7.667034_pt1 | contig 11849 bp, 8 predicted proteins | sample MGYA00575354_ERZ1645192 | MGnify/ENA primary metagenome ERZ1645192 (study PRJEB40844, sample SAMN11349763) | freshwater sediment metagenome | isolation source: river sediment | host: Sediment | place: India: Faizupur Khadar , New Delhi | collected 2017-02-21 ... | reverse complement strand
CAGATACGGCATGGTATTTCATTGGCTCCCAGCCGTCAGGCCCTCTGGTGATGACGACTGAGACACAGCCTTCAGCACCCCCTTCGGATTTCTCACAGTCAACTGACATCCTCTTCAGGCATGAACGGGAGGAGATCAGCCTCATCAGGTCAGGAAGGGAGTGGTACCAGCAGGTGGCCTCCGGAGCACAAACTGCAGTGAGCCCTGACTTCACAGACCTGATCACCTCTGAACGGATAAGATACACGATGAGGGTACTGGGGAGGTCTGACAGCGGCACCTCATTCACCCTGCAACAGGGAACGGAAACGGTGAAAACGGTCACCGTACCGTCTGTCATGATGACTGACCTTAACGGCGTCTTCGCCGAGATCGTGACGGCATCCGACTCAATTCTCCCCTCGTCTTCATCACCGGCCTTCAGCCTCACCTTCTCCCCGGGCGGCAATATGGCAGCCTCCGGGTATATTGACTATGTTGAGTTCCTGGCAAGAGCCCGCATCGTGTACCGCGACAGGCAACTGGTAATAAGTGACAGACGCACTGTCGGATCAGGAAAAGTCACCAGGTTCACTGTTGAGAGTGCAGCTTCCATCAGGGTTTGGGACGTCACGGACCCCTTCGCTCCGCGAGCTTTACAGACTTCCACCCAGGGAGGAAACACACTCTTCACTGCAGCAACAGACAGCCTCAGAAAATTCGTGGCCTTCTCCTCCTCACACATAAGACAGCCTGCAAGAATTGTTCCGGTGCAACCGCAAAACCTGCACGCCCTTGCCCCGGCTGACATGATAATTGTCACACATCCGCTGTTCCGCGATTATGCCGGGCGCATTGCAGAAATTCATCTTGCTGACGACGGCACAAGCTCGATTGTAGTTACACCGGCAGAGATCTATAATGAATTCTCCGGCGGAATTCCTGATGCCGTAGCCATCAGAAACTTCATCAAAATGATGCGGGACCGGGGCATCGATAAAGGCTCCCCTCTCAGGTACCTTCTGCTCTTTGGCGACGGATCCTATGAAAACAAGACACCGCCTCCGCGAAACAGCTCATTCATCCCTACCTGGCAATCGGTCAACTCCAATACCGGTGTCCTCTCCTTTACATCCGATGACTTCTACGGACTCCTCGATGCCGGCGAGGGCGAGGCAGAGGGATTCCTGGATATCGGTATCGGCAGGCTGCCGGCTTCGGATACCGTGTCAGCCGGCATAATGGTACGAAAAATCGAATCCTACCTCAATCCCTCAAACAGCGGATCATGGAGGAACATCCTCTCCCTGGTTGCTGACGACGAAGATGCAAATCTTCATATGTTTGATGCTGAAGGTCTTGCTGAGGCTGCCTCAGCGGCTGCTCCTCCCCTTACCGTTGAAAAGATTTATCTTGACGCTTACCGGCAGGTGACTTCGGTGACGGGAGACTCATATCCGGACGCATCAAAGGCGGTGGATGACAGGATGGCTGCCGGATGCCTGATCATGAATTATGTGGGGCACGGCAATGAGTCCGGACTGGCACACGAGAGGGTCATAAGAACAAGCAACATCAACTCCTGGAAGAACGGCACCATGCTGCCTCTCTTTATCACCGCAACCTGCGAGTTCTCAAGGTTCGACGATGCCGAGATCAACCGCACCACGGGTCTCATTTCGACAAAGACATCTGCCGGCGAAATGGTGCTGCTAAACCCCGAAGGCGGGGCGATTGCACTTATGAGCACCACAAGGGTCGTCTATTCGGCTCCGAACTACGCACTCAACAGGGCAATATATGACAATGCTTTCAGAACAGCCCCTGACGGACGCTCAATGAGGCTGGGCGACATTATCAGGCAGGCTAAGGTCAGCTCCGGGACAGGGATGAACAAACGTAATTTCCTGTTGCTTGGCGACCCTGCACTGCGTCTGGCATGGCCTGTACGGGGGAAAGTTGTAACTGACAGCATCAACGGAGTGCACGTCTCCCTTCCGGCGGATACACTAAAGGCCCTTTCTGTTGTTACAATCAGCGGCCATCTCGAGGATGCAGACGGTAACCTCATGTCAGGCTTCAGCGGCACACTCGAACCAACCGTTTTCGACAAGCCGGGTAATGTAAGCACACTGGCCAATGACGGCGGATCACCAATGATTTTTCCGGTTGCCGGCAACATCCTCTTCAGCGGCAGGACAACAGTCTCCGGCGGCAGATTCAGTTTTACCTTCATCGTGCCGCTGGATATTAATTACAGCTATGGCAACGGAGCAATAAAATACTACGCCTTCGACAGCACCTCCGACATTAACGGAACCCTTACCGGCATAACAGTGGGTGGCTTCTCGGAGACGGCAATGGATGACACGGAGGGCCCGGAGATAAGACTCTTCATGAATGACACCCTGTTCAACGAGGGAGGGGTCACTGACAACTCTCCCGTGCTGCTTGCGCTGCTAAGTGACAGATCCGGCATAAACGCCAGCGGAACAGGTATCGGCCACGATATTATCGCCTGGCTTGACGATGACATCTCCTCCGCAGTAGTACTGAACGGCCTTTTCAGGGCAGACATCGGGAAGCACAGCTCTGGCAGCCTGTCATACCCGCTGATGGTCACCGAAAGGGGCAAACATACAGTCTCGCTGAGAGCCTGGGATAACCTCAATAATCCGTCTGTTGCCACACTCCGGTTTGTTGTGGAGGCCGGAGGCAGCTTCAGGTTGAATAACCTCCTTGCATTCCCCAACCCTGTTACCGAGGGAACAAAACTCACCGCCGGCCACAACAGACCCGGAACAGAAATGAATATTACAGTTACTATCCTCAGCTCAGACGGCCGGATTGTAAGGGTACTGAAGGAAAACATCAGCACTGCTGGCTACGCCCTGCCGGACATCCCCTGGGACGGATGCGACACGAACGGAGGCAGGGTTGCACGGGGACTCTATCTCTGGAGGGCAGAAGCAGTCACTTCAGAGGGTGAAAAAGCCTCGGCAACAGGCCGTTTTATCATTTTGTAAAACAACACAATAAGTGACCCTTTTTTTTGTTTTATATTTGCACAAATCTGTAACTAAGCACATATGAAAATCAAAGCGCTGACCATTAGCACTTTACTACTGACACTTCTGTTCTCCTCCCCTGCAACAGCCCAGGAGGAGTTGAAATATAATCCCATTCAAACCGTTGTGCCGTTCCTTTCAATCGCACCCGACTCCCGTTCAGGGGCTCTCGGGGATGCCGGTGTGGCAACTTCACCGGACATATTCAGCATGCACTGGAACCCTGCAAAATATGCCTTCATCGACGGAAACGGAGGCTTCGGCATGTCATATTCGCCATGGCTGAGAGCACTTATTCCCGATATAAATCTTTCATACCTCACCGGCTACTACAGGATCGACAGCAAGCAGGTGGTTGCCGGCAGCCTGATGTATTCTTCACTCGGCAAGATAGAGTTCACCGATGACATCGGGAGCATACTCCGTGAGTTCAATGCAAACGAATTCTCCGTTGACGCTGCCTACTCACGGCTCTTCTCGGAACACTGGTCAGGAGGCGTTGCACTCCGTTTCATCTATTCAAACCTGACAGGCGGACTCGAGGATACAAAACCGGGTATCTCCTATGCTGCAGACGCTTCTGCTTTTTACACAAACAAACTTTCGCTCGGTTCAAAGGATGGTAATATCTCATTTGGTGTAAACCTTTCGAATATCGGATCGAAGATGAGTTACACAACCGAATTCGATCCCGACTTCATTCCGATGAACATGAGAGTCGGAACAACATTCCAGGTTAACCTCGACAGGTACAATGCGATCGCCGTGTCTCTTGACGTCAATAAGCTGCTTGTGCCAACGCCTCCTGAATATGACGAGGATCGTAATATTATCGCCGGCAAGGACCCGAATGTTTCGGTTCCGGTAGCAATATTCCAGTCGTTTTACGATGCTCCCGGCGGCTTCAAAGAGGAGCTGCAGGAGTTCACACAGTCGGTTGGTGTTGAATACTGGTACAACCAGCAGTTTGCAATCCGTGCCGGGTATTACAACGAAGCTGAACTCAAGGGAAACAGGAAATACTTTACCGTTGGAGCAGGGTTCAGGCTGAGCGTCTTCTCTCTTGATTTCTCGTACCTGATGCCTTTCACCCAGAACAACCCGCTGGCCCGTACTCTCAGGTTCTCTCTCGGATTTGAATTTGATTCACTCCGCAACCTGAGCCAGAAATAAATCTTAGCATGACTCTGCACCAGAGGATAGGACAGGGTATCGACTTCCACCGCCTGGAGGAGGGTCGGGAGCTCTGGCTCGGAGGTGTGCACATAAATTCGCCCAAAGGATGCGTGGCACATTCGGACGGCGACGTCCTGATCCATGCCATTTGTGATGCACTGCTTGGAGCGGCAGGGTTGAATGACATCGGTTATCACTTCCCTGACACCTCGGATGAGTTCAGGGGCATTGACAGCAAGATTCTTCTTAAACGCACTGTTGAGATGGTTGCGGCCAAAGGCTACAGGATTGTGAACATTGACAGCACCGTATGCCTTGAGTTGCCGAAGCTTGCTCCCTACATCACCGCGATGCGCACAACCATGGCTGCCATAGCCAATATTTCGCCTGATGCAGTGTCAGTGAAGGCCACCACCACCGAGCAGATGGGTTTCACCGGCCGTGGCGAGGGTATTGTTGCCCTGGCAGTATGCCTGCTGTCCGACATGATTCCGGATAATATCTGAAGGATTTGCGATTTGCGATGTGCGATGTGCGATGTGCGATGTGCGAATTTTGATTAAATCGAAAATCGAAAATCTAAAATCTAAAATCTAAATTTCCCCTTTACCTGTTGCCTCATCAATTATCCTGTCATCCGCCTCCACCGGCATGGTTACAACAAGACCGGGAGTGCGCTCCATCTCTCTCGTTATCGCTGCCACGGCTCCGGTGTTCCTGGCCCAGCTGCGACGCGCAATGCCATTGTTGACATCCCACAGCAGCATCGAACGAAGACGACGGTCAGCCTCAGCAGAACCGTCAAGCACCATCCCGAAACCGCCGTTGATAACCTCGCCCCAGCCAACACCACCTCCGTTGTGTATCGAGACCCATGTGGCACCCCTGAAGGCATCTCCAATCACGTTCTGCACTGCCATATCGGCCGTGAAACGAGATCCGTCATAGATATTGGAGGTCTCCCTGAACGGGGAGTCAGTGCCTGACACATCGTGATGATCACGCCCTATCACAATGGGGCCGCTTATGATTCCAGCGGCAATAGCCTCGTTGAAGGCAGCAGCTATCTTCGTCCTTCCTTCAGCATCGGCATACAGAATCCGCGCCTGCGAACCAACCACCAGCCTGTTGCGGCCCGCCTCACGTATCCAGTGGATATTGTCCGACATCTGCTGACGGATATCGTCAGGAGATTGTTTCATCAGCCTCTCAAGTGTTGAAGCCGCAATGACATCGCTCTTATCAAGGTCAGCCGGGTCTCCGGAGCAGCATACCCAGCGGAAGGGTCCGAAACCGTAATCGAAGAACCCGGGACCCATGATATCCTGAACATATGACGGGTAGCGGAATCCCCCCCTGCCGTCACTGATGTCGGCGCCGGCGCGTGACGACTCCAGCAGGAATGCGTTGCCGTAGTCAAAGAAATAGGTTCCGTGGGCAGTATGCCTGTTGATGGCATCCACCTGCCGGCGCAGTGATTCCTGAACCAGGCTGCGGAATTTTGCCGGGTCCCCGGCCATCATTATATTGGCTTCGTCAAAGCTGATTCCGGCCGGGTAGTAACCTCCGGCCCATGGATTGTGCAGCGATGTCTGGTCTGAACCCAGGTCAGCCCAGAGCCCCTCATCAGCAAACTTCTCCCACAACTCCACGATGTTTCCCTGGTATGCCAGTGATACCACCTCACCTGAGCTGCATGCCTTGCGGACACGTTCGGCTAGCAGAGTCAGGTTGTTATGAACCTCATCCACCCAGCCCTGCGTGTGGCGCGTTCTTATTGCCTTCGGGTTCACCTCGGCAATCACAGAGACCACACCCGCAATGTTACCTGCCTTGGGCTGTGCGCCCGACATTCCGCCCAGGCCGGATGAAATGAAAAGCCTGCTCTTTCTCTCCTCGCCTGCCACGGGCTTCACCCGCCGCGCAGCATTGAGAAGGGTGATTGTGGTGCCGTGAACTATCCCCTGGGGACCGATATACATATAGGAGCCGGCAGTCATCTGCCCGTATTGCGAAACGCCAAGGGCATTAAACCTCTCCCAGTGGTCCTGCGATGAATAGTTCGGGATGACCATGCCGTTTGTGACAACTACGCGGGGAGCCTCCCTGTGAGACGGGAACAGTCCCAGCGGGTGGCCGGAATACATCACGAGTGTCTGTTCATCAGTCATCTCTGAGAGATACTTCATTGTGAGCCTGTACTGGGCCCAGTTCTGGAAGACAGCCCCGTTGCCGCCGTAAGTTATCAGCTCATGAGGGTGCTGCGCCACCGCCGGATCAAGGTTGTTCGTGATCATGAGCATGATAGCAGCAGCCTGCACTGACCGGTGGGGATACTCGCTGAGAGCCCTGGCCTTCATCTCATATGAAGGCCTGTAGCGGTACATATATATCCGGCCCCGGTCACGAAGCTCTTCCGCAAACTCAGGCGCAAGCACACCGTGCAGCGACTCCGGGAAATACCTCAGGGCATTGCGCAGGGCGAGCTTCTTCTCTTCCGTTGTCAGGATGTCACGGCGCCTTGGAGCATGGTTTGCCGAAGGATCATATGGTCTGGATTCTGGCAGGTATGAGGGAATACCTTCACGCACCTGCGTTTTGAAATCGTTCATCATGAAGACCTGTGTTAGTCACGACAAATATAATAAAACGGAGAGAGACGCCTTGTGTGGCGTCTCCCCGTATTGTCCTTATCGAATGTATCAGTTTCCTCCTTCGCCAACGATCTCGTCATCAACGAGAATGCGTCCGCAATACTCACAGACGATGATCTTTTTCCTTGAACGGATGTCGAGCTGACGCTGTGGCGGGATCTGATTGAAGCAACCGCCGCAGGCATCCCTCTTGACAGGTACCACGGCAAGGCCGTTGCGTGCGTTGGAACGGATTCTCCTGTAGGCGGTCAGAAGCCTCTCTTCAATCCTGGTCTGAAGCTCAGCAGACTTTTCTGCAAGGTTCTCCTCCTCCTTCTGGGTATCACGTGTGATATCGTCAAGCTCTGATTTCTTGCCATCGAGGTCCTTCCTGCGCTCATCAAGCAATGTCTGTGCCTCAGCCATCACCTCCTTCTTCTCTGCAACCTGTGCAGTGAATTCGCGTATCTTCTTGTTGCACAGTTCTATCTCCAGCGTCTGGAATTCTATCTCCTTTGAAAGGGAGTCGTATTCGCGGTTGTTTCTGACGTTGTTCTGCTGTTCCTCATATTTCTTTATGAGAGCCTGAGAGGCTGTGATCTCGTTGTTTTTGCCAGCGACAGATTTTTCAAGTTCTGCGATTTCATTTTTCAGGTTGCCAATCCTGGTCTCGAGGCCTTCCACCTCATCCTCCAGGTCCTGTACCTCAAGTGGCAGTTCGCCCCTGAGAATACGAATTTTATCTATCTCTGAGTCAACACTCTGCAGTGAATAGAGTGCCCTGAGTTTCTCTTCTATTGTCAGTTCAGTCTCAGCTGGTTTGGTCTGTTTTGTCATACCCGTAGTAATTAATGGGATTGGTTTTTATCCCGGAAAACCGGAGTGCAAAGTTAGGAAATTTTTTCAGAATCAGTTCATAGAGAATTTCGAGCGAGAATTTTTCGCTTTCGTAGTGGCCTATGTCAGCCACGAGCATACCGGAAGGTGCTTCTGTGAATGCATGGTATTTGATGTCGCCGGTGATGAATGCATCGGCGCCGGCGTGTGCGGCGCTGCGGATGAGGGTGGAGCCCGCCCCTCCGCACACCGCCACGGTGCGGATGGTGCGGGCGGGGTCACCGCTGAAGCGGATGACGGGCACCCCCGTCAGCCGCTTCAGCGCCCCCAGCAGCGCCGTACCTGCCAGAGCCTCTGGCAGGGCGCCAACGGCGCCAGCGCCGGCGCCGCAGTACCTGTTCTCCATGCCAATGAGATCCCATGCAACCTCCTCATACGGATGCGAAGCAAGCAACGCCCTCACACATGCAGACTCGCGGTGACGCGGAACAACAACCTCAATGCGAACCTCAGGCTCGGAATGATCCTCCCCCGGCCTGCCGGCAAACGGATCAGCCCCCTTTCCGGCACGGTACGTTCCCTCACCCCGCACATTGAAACTGCACCGGTCATAATTGCCTATGCTCCCCGCCCCGGCACCGAAAAGCGCATCCCTGACAGCCGCAGCATGCGACTCAGGAACAAAGGTCACCAGTTTCAGAAGCCTGCCGGAAAGCGGTTCCAGGACACGTATATTCTGCAACCCTATCTTCTCCGCCAGCCTGTAACTGACACCGCCGGCCATGTTATCAAAACTTGTATGCGCAGAATAAACCGCCACACCCCTTTTAAGGGCAGCAGCAACGCACACCTCGCTGTTGCCTGAATACGCAAGCCTCTTCAATGGCTTGAAGATCAGCGGGTGATGTGACATAACAAGATTGCATCCAAGGTCAGCAGCCTCTGCTATCACCTCCGGGGTGACATCAACAGTCAGCAGCACAGATGTGACTTCAGATGAAGGATCACCCACCTGCAGCCCGCTGTTGTCATAATCCTCCTGAAAAGAGAGTGGTATCAGCTCCTCAAGCCAACGTACAAAGTCTCCCAGTGTGACAGCCATAAAACTATTTGATTTCGTCCCTGATCTCCACAAGCATCTCCCTGATGCTCCTGAGGGTATCAGCTATCTCAAGCCTGTAATCGGTCTCGTCGCGATTGCTTTTCAGGTACCTGTTAGCCCCCTCCAGGGTCATGCCCCGCTCCCTCAGAAGGTGATGTATCAGCTTCAGGTTCTTAATGTCTTCCTGCATGAAGAGACGGTTCCCCTTGTTGTTCTTTTTGGGTCTGAGTATGTCAAATTCCTTTTCCCAGAACCGGATTGTGGAGACCGGCTCGGAAAACATCTCAGCCACCTCACCTATCTGGTAGAAGAGCTTTTCAACTTTCTTTTCCCTGTAAGGCATATTGATCTGAATGCATCAATCGAACGTCTGACCGCTCTTGCCGGAGATCTCAAGCATCCTCTCGTATTCCTCCGGAGTGAGATCATTGAAGTAATACAGTGCAGGGTCAGTATGATTGCCGTTAACCCTCACCTCGTAATGAAGATGCGGGGCAGTGGAGAGTCCAGTACTCCCGACAAACCCGATCACATCACCCCTCTTGACCTTCTGCCCGACTCTGACGTTGAAGCCGTCAAGATGAGCATAAACGGTCTCAAACCCGAAGCCATGATCAATTACAATATGGTTGCCAAGCTCGCGCCGGGCCGATTTGACCTCCTTGATCACCCCGTTGCCCGTGGCAAACACATCAGTCCCGGTGGGAGCAGTGAAGTCCATGCCAGAATGAAATTTAGATATCTTGTATATGGGATGAATCCTGTAGCCGAAACCTGATGCAGTGCGCTTCAGATCCTTGTTCGAGATAGGCTGTATCGCCGGGATGCTGCTCAGCATCTCCTCCTTCTCCTTCGCATAGGCGATAAGCTCGTCAAATGACTCTGACTGAACATAGATCTTCTTCCTGATCCTGTCAAGTCTCCTGGCGGTTTCAATTACAAGTTCGGAATTTGAGAAACCCTCAAGCTCCTGGTACCTGTTGACGCCGCCTATCCCGCCGTTGCGGTAGGATGAGGGCAATGGCTCGGTCTCGAATATCGTCCTGTAAAGATTGTCATCAGTCTCCTGAAGATGCACAAGCACCTTTTCAACATTTTCCATCTCCCTGTTCATAAGTTCATACTGCAGGGTAAGCTGTGCTATCTCTCTCTTGAGGACTTTTTCCTGCGGGGAGTCAAAAACGAACATGAAGATGAAGCCGTAGATGCCGGCAAGGAGCAGTGAAGCGACGAAGTATCCGAAAAGCCGAAGGAATGTTTGTCTGAGGCCCAGCCTTATCCTGTCAAAGCTGAGTGTCTCGTGGTTAAATTTGTATTTTGTCCTGGGCATTTTCTGTGATGGCATGCTCTGTGCATTGCAAACATAAGAAATATTAGATGAAATACAAAAACACTCCTTGCCGCCAAAGATGTTAAAGATTACTTAAAAAGTATTTTTCAGGGTCCTGAAAGGAAGTCAATCATCATGAAATATTCCTCTTCCGTCATGCCGTCCTCGAAGTACCAGAGGGGATTGACGTGCTCGCCGAAGAGGTCAATCTGGTAATGCAGGTGCGGCCCGGTAGAGGTTCCTGTATTGCCGGACAATCCAATAAAATCTCCCCTGTTCACTTTCTGCCCCCTTCTTACGTTGTACTCACTGAGGTGTCCGTAGATTGTCCTGTAACCATAGCCGTGGTCAATCACCACTTTTATGCCGAAACCGTCACGCTGGTTTCCTGCATAAGCCACAATCCCAGCTCCGGTTGCATGGACCTCCGTCCCTTCCGGGCAACGGAAATCCTGCCCGAAATGCCATCTCGGAGAGCCCAGCACTGGGTGTCTCTCCCTGAATTTCATCCCGTCACCGAGGCGCATCGTGACATTGACAGGCCTGATATAGGGAAGATGTGCCCACATCTCCTTCCACTCCTCTGCCCTGCCTGTAAGTTCGGTAAGTGAGTTGTACTGTATGTTCGTCTGGGTCCTGAGATCCTCAAACTTTGATCTGACATTCATCATCATTTCCGAGTTCATATAGCCGCTGAGATCAGCCACCCTGTTGGTACCTCCGGCACCACCCTCTGAAATATCAGACGGAATCAGAGGCATATCAAGCACTGAACGGTATGAAGTGTTGTCAGATGAGCGCAGATCAGCCACTATCCGTGATGAATGATCAATCTGCTTTTCCAGCAGGGTGTAACTGAGCTTGAGCTCATCAACTTTCTGCTGCAGAAGCTCCTCCTTGGGTGAACCGAAGAAATGATTGAATATCAGACTGTAAAATAGTGTTGCAACAACAGACAATGCCATCCACACGGAAAACCTGACAAGTTTCTCGCCCAGATTTCTCCTGTGGTGTGTAAATTGCAGACTTGCAGTGTCAAATACGTAATTTTTCTTTCTCAGCATCAGCAGACCGGTGGATCAGCCACCATTTTAATATGACATTTCTGTAAACGTAAAATATTTGCTTTAATTTTACGCACCCAATCCAAAATAGTTTCAAAACAGGCGCAAAGAGCTTAAAATGAAGGCTAACGAGATAAGAGAAGAGTTCCTCAGTTTCTTCAGGTCGAAGGAACACAGAATAGTGCCCTCGGCACCCATGGTGATAAAAAATGATCCGACACTGATGTTTACGAATGCCGGAATGAACCAGTTCAAGGATATATTCCTCGGCAACCAGCCGGCCAAATACAGGAGGGTGGCCAACTCGCAGAAATGCCTGCGGGTGTCGGGCAAGCACAATGACCTGGAGGAGGTGGGGCTTGACACCTACCATCATACAATGTTCGAGATGCTGGGCAACTGGTCGTTCGGCGACTACTTCAAGAAGGAGGCGATAGAGTGGGCATGGGAGTTTCTTACCGGCCGTCTCGGTATTCCCGCAGAGCGAATCTATGCAACCGTCTTCGAGGGTGATCCGGTGGAGGATGTGCCGCGTGACGACGAAGCCGCATCGTACTGGATGAAATGCTTTCCCGGTCTCGAAAACCACATTCTTGACGGATCGAAGAAGGATAATTTCTGGGAGATGGGTGAGACCGGACCCTGCGGACCCTGTTCGGA
>ERZ1645192.3981-NODE-3981-length-11853-cov-5.515765_pt1 | contig 11853 bp, 9 predicted proteins | sample MGYA00575354_ERZ1645192 | MGnify/ENA primary metagenome ERZ1645192 (study PRJEB40844, sample SAMN11349763) | freshwater sediment metagenome | isolation source: river sediment | host: Sediment | place: India: Faizupur Khadar , New Delhi | collected 2017-02-21 ... | reverse complement strand
GCGCGGTTGGGATTTGGCTCAAGGTAGGCGACCTTGGTGGGTAGATCGAGGGGGAGGATGAACCGCCGGAGGAATTCCGTGCCCAGCCAGCCGGCCTCTTTGCGGACGAACGGGCTGTCTTCCGGAAACTTGCCCAGGTGGACCAGGGGGCCTTGGACACTCAGTGCTTCCAACGCGAGGGACTCCACCTTGGCGATGCGCTCGGGCTGGCCGAAAAGCAACCCCAGCGAAAGCGCCTCGGCGGTGCTGGGATAGCGGCGCAAGAGATTTCGGGCCAATAAGCTGGCGTCGCTGAAAACGGCGGCTTCCCCAACGGAGGTGGTCAGTTCCAGTTGGACATCGATGCCGTCCAGGCGTCCGGTGACGGAATACACCCCACCGGCGAGGGACAGGTTCAGCTTCTGCCATTTGGGATCGGGGGAGAGTGCCTTGGGGTGCAGGAAACGGATCACGTCTTCCTTGAAATCAAGCTGGAAGATGCTCTGGCGGAAAAAGTCGGCGCCCAGGATGCCATGGACGGGCATCTGGATGTTGGCGCTGGGCGGCATCATGTTGGTGACCAGAAAGAGCTGGTCCTTGAACTCGACTTCCCGGAGCAGCACGTTTGGCGCGCTGGTGAAGGAAAATTCGGAAATCGGGTAGCGGACGCTCCGGAAAGCGAGGCCCTGCGTGGTCAGGCCGAGTTGGGTGGCGATGGTCTTGTCCAGGACCGAGAAGGGGAGATTGGTGTCGACCAGAAAGGTGAGCGCGGGGGAATCGCCGATCCAGGCCTTGATGAAGGGGAGATCGAAGTAGAGCTGCATCGGGATGCGCACCACGGCCCGGTCGGGCATGGAATAGCGGATCGGGGTTTCGGGGACGGTGAAGAAGTCGCCGTCGATCCCGCGGTTGACCTGCGCCGGCCCGAACTCGTAATTGGCCGGGTTCAGCCCGGTTTCCTTCAGCCGCGACGGCAGCCGCAGGCCCTCCGCGTCCTGGTAAGCCTCGATCAGGAACTCCCGGCGGTTGCCGTCGGCGGCACGGAAGGCGAACCGTTTCAGCAGGGAGGAGTTCGTGTCGAAATACACTTCGAAGACCAGTCCGTCCTCGCTCCGCAGCGTCGCCGAGATGAAATCGGACTCTTCCTTGATGTCCTGCAGGGACACGGCGCCGGTCTTGATGTAAAGATATCCCAAGATGTATTGCAGCGCCCGGGCTTCCTCCAGCTCCGCCCCTTCGAGTGAGCGGCGCCAGCCGGTCAGGTCCCGGACTTCACCGTTTCTGCCGCGGAGGGCCCAGCGCTCCTGGAATAGCGGAAACTGGATTGAAAACCCGAAGCGGTCCGGAAATGCCGAGGCGATCGTGACGTCACCGCGGAACCCGTATTTTTCCACCGCGCCCTTGAGTTGGAAACCGGAAAACCCGCTCAGCGCTTCCGGAGAAGCCGAGATGGCCCGCTGGTGCCTCACGTACAATTCACCGGCATCGATTGCCATGATGGCAACGCAACCGATCAGGATTAAAAAGATGACCGCCGATTTCCTTCTCATTGAAGACTCCTCTGGGATTCGAGCAGGACTTTAATCCACTTATAACAATTGGTCCCCGTAAATGCAAGTACTTAATCAGCGGGAACCGCCAAAGCAGCAAGGGAAACGGACGGTTCACCTCCCGCCGTCGGCGGCGGGCGCCGGGTGTTCGGGAAGCTCGACCACCAGCTCCTCGGTTCCGCCCAGGAAGTCCTGGAGATGCAGCTTGAGTCCATGAAGGGATTCGAGGCTCCAGGGCAGGTAGAAATACAACAGGCCGGAGGCGGATTCGCCGGGCCTCAGAATCGAGGCCTTGAATTCCCGCTGAAAAAGGGCCAGGGTGAATTTTTCCTGGGTGACGGGCGGGCCGGACTTCTGGTTCTTGCCGAAGTTGATGCCCACGCCCCCGGCCGGGTCCATGACCAGGACGGAGCTGTCCCGGGCCGGGTCCTCCGTCGTCTCAACCGTGGCCGGGCCCGCTTGGCGGACCGGGTGGCGGTAGGCCCGGGGGCCCGCGTCCTCGGCGTGGACCCGGGCCACGTGCTGATTTTCTTTTTCCAGGTGGATCCAGAGATCGTCCAGGTACAGGTACAGGGGGCGTTGGCCCCGGTTGGCGGCCTTCAGCTCCACCACCACCAGGCGTTTCTCGTGGGCCGGGAAGGGGCGCAGGTCCTTGTCCCAGGTTTTGCCGAGGTGAAACGCCGCCGTCAGCTCCAGGTCGTCATACCGGACCTCGCGGACGACGGCCGGTACGATGTCGTGGGTTTCTTCCTCCGGGCCGGGAAGACCGGCGGCCGTCCCGGAGAGGCAGGTGAGCATGGTCAGCACGATAAGGGGTGTCAATCGTTCCATGTGTTTTAGGATGTCATGCCTCCAGAAAAGTTTTAACGGACTTCGTCCTCGGAGAGCAGAAGCGGGCGGTCATCTTCCGGAATCAGGCGGCGGCAGAGTTGCCGGCCGTTCAGGACGGCCTTGCCGCGGTAATGGTTGTTGGTGACCACGTAAAGTTCCTCGGCCCCGGTGGCGAGGCGGCGGGCGAGGTCCGCGATGGCGCCGATTTCGTCTTCGCTGTAGAGATAATTGTAACGCTGGGCGGAGCCGGCGTCGTCGAACCACTGGGCTTCGTTCCTTCCGTGCAGCCGGAGATAGGCTTGCCGTGAGGTGACGCGGCAGGTCGGTCCGAGCGACTGGCCGATCACCGGCTGGTCGATGTTGCAAAACGCGACCGCCCGGCGTTGCAGGTATTCGAAGAAGGCGGGCGTGTCCCAACTGGCGTGCCGGACTTCCACCGCCAGCGGAAAGCCCTGGAAGGCGTCCAGGAGCCGGCGGAGATGGATTTTTTCCTCCCGTTCGCACTTGAAGGACCAGGGAAACTGGGCCAGGGCGCAACCCAGGAGGCCGGACTGGTGGAACAGGTCCAGCATCTCGCAAAAGGAACGGACCTGGCCCCGGTCCAGTTCCAGGCCGTGCGTGAACCGCTGGTGGAGCTTCACGGTGAAGCGGAAGCGCGGGTTATGGCGGACGGCATCCATCCATCGGCGCACGTTGGCGAGCGCGGGCAGGCGGTAGAAGGTGCTGTTGACCTCGACAAGCTCGAACCACTGGCTGAGCCATTGCAGTTGGCGGCGGTCCCGGACCACCGGCCGGGGGTAGACGACCCGGTCCCAGTCCGGGTAGCTCCAGCCGGCCGGACCGACGTAAATACGGGCGGCCGGGTGGGTGACCGGTTCCGTGGAATGCGTGTCCATTATCCACCTGCCTGCAAGGAACCCGCCTGGCCGGCCACGCGGCCGGGCGCGCTTCTGGTGGCGGCGCCGGGACTGCCCGGCCAGTGAGTTCCGCACCCATTATAATATACCTTCAAACGCCAGTCGGTGCTGCAGAAATCAGTCTACTGCCGAGCCCCTTTCTTTTCCGGCGGAACGTCAGACTATAACGAACAGGGCCTTTGCCACCAAGGCACGGAGGCACCAAGGCCGCGACTAAGAGAATCAGAACCGCGAAGGCGCCAAGGCCGTGAAGGAAAACGAATGCGAGATGAAAGGTCATTTCCCTTGGTGGCCTGGGTTCTCGCCCGCTTGTCGGCGGGCGTCGACGGCGCTTTGGATCCGAGCGGAGCGTCAAACTGAAAACAAATAGTGCATTTTCCACCAAGTCACGAAGGCACCGAGGCCGCAATGAAGAGAATCAGAACCGCGAAGGCGCCAAGGACGCGAAGGAAAACCAAACGATTGCTTCAGGCCGTCAGATTCTGTTTCTTTGCGAACTTCGCGTTTTGGCGGTTATCCGGTCGGGTGGCCCTCTTCCGGGTTGCGGGCGCGGCGGGTTCCGGAGTATGATGAGGCGTCGTATCATCCAAAGGAGGCTTGGTCATGGAAGGTATCTGTCAGGTTGAGAAAACCGTCGACGGGTTTTTGCACCGGCTCGGCTACCACCTGTTCTGCATGCGGGGCAGCTCGCCGGAATCCGCCAGCCGGCAAGACGGCTACACGACCCTCTGCTACGCGGTGCGCGACCACATCATGGACCGCTGGCGCCGGACGACGAGGATCCACTACCAGGCCAACCCCAAGTTCGTCTATTACCTGTCGGCGGAATACCTCCTCGGGCGTCAGCTCGGCCAGAACATGCTCTACACCGGCACGACGGAGCTGGCCCGGGAGGCCCTGGCGAAGGTGCGGGTGAACCTGGACCGGCTCCAGGAGCAGGAGGTCGAGCCGGGGCTCGGCAACGGCGGGCTCGGCCGGCTGGCGGCCTGCTTCATCGACTCCCTGGCCACCCTGGACATCCCGGCGGTGGGGTACGGGATCCGCTACGAGTACGGCATCTTCCGCCAGCTCTTCCAGGACGGCTGGCAGGTGGAAGCGCCGGATGAGTGGCTGTACCTGGGCTACCCGTGGGATTTTCCCCAACCGGACGACATGGTGCCGGTCGGCTTCGGAGGCCGCACCGAACACGGCTCGGACCCGCAGGGACGGTTCCGGGTCAAGTGGGTGCCCCAGCAGCAGGTGATGGGGGAGCCCTGCCATTTGATGGTGCCGGGCTGGAGCACCGGTACGGTGAACATGCTCCGGCTGTGGCGGGCCCGGGCCACCAAGGAATTCGACTTTCAACTGTTCGACGTCGGGGACTACGCCCAGGCGGTCAAAGAGAAGGTGATTTCCGAAACCATCACCAAGGTCCTCTACCCCAACGACAGCAGTCCCCAGGGACGCCGGCTGCGGCTCGGCCAGCAGTATTTTTTCGTCGCCTGCTCCCTGAAGGACATCATCCGCCGCTTCCGGATCGGGAACCGGGCCTGGGAGCAGTTTCCCGACAAGGCCGTGATCCAGCTCAACGACACCCACCCGGTGATCGCCATCCCCGAGCTGATGCGGATCCTGGTGGACGAAGAAGGCCTGGAGTGGGAGGCGGCCTGGGACATCACCGTCCGCGTCTTCGCCTACACCAACCACACTCTCTTGCCGGAGGCGCTGGAGAAGTGGCCGGTGGACCTGTTCGGCGAGATGCTGCCCCGGCATCTGGAGATCGTCTACGAGATCAACCGCCGGTTCCTGGAGGAAGTACGGAACCGCTACCCGGGAGATGAAGAACGCGTCCGCCGGATGTCGATCATCGAGGAGCACCCGGTCAAGTCGGTCCGGATGGCGTACCTGGCGACGGTGGGCAGTTTTTCCGTCAACGGGGTGGCCAGCCTGCAGTCGCAACTGTTGCGGGAACAAGTGCTGCGGGATTTCTGGGAACTGTGGCCCGGCAAGTTCAACAACAAGACCAACGGGGTCACGCCCAGGCGGTTCATGAAGCTGGCCAACCCCGGGCTCTCCGCCCTGATTGACAGCCGGATCGGTTCGGACTGGCTCCGGCAGACCGAGCGTCTCCGGGAACTGGAGCCGCTGGCCGGCGATCCGGACTTCCGTCAGGCCTGGCGGCAGGTGAAGCTCGAGAACAAGCGACGCCTGGCCGGCCACATCCAGAAAGAGCTCGGACTCGAGGTGAACCCGGAAGCCCTCTTCGATGTCATGGTCAAGCGGTTGCACGAGTACAAGCGCCAGCTCCTCAAGACGCTGCACATCATCACGCTCTACCACCGCCTGAAGGACAACCCGGCGGCCGAGACCGTCCCGCGGGTGTTCATTTTCGGCGCCAAGGCGGCCCCCGGCTACCGGACGGCCAAGCTCATCATCAAGCTGATCAACTCGGTGGCCGGGGTGGTGAACGCCGACCCGGACGTGGCCGGGCGGATCAAGGTGGTTTTCCTGCCCAACTTCAACGTGACCCAGGGCGAACTGGTCTACCCGGCCGCCGACGTCTCGGAGCAGATCTCCCTCGCGGGCAAGGAGGCCTCGGGCACCGGGAACATGAAGTTCGCCCTCAACGGGGCGCTGACGGTGGGCACCCTGGACGGGGCCAACATCGAGATCCAGGAGCACGTCGGGCCGGAAAATTTTTTCCTCTTCGGCCTGACCGCCGAGGAGGTCTTCGCGCTCAAGCGCCGGGGCCATGATCCGCGCGGCTATTACGAGGGCGACCTGGAACTCCGCCGGGCCATCGACGCGATCGGCGCGGGGGCTTTCTCCGGGGGCGACGCCGGCCTGTTCAGCCCGCTGGTGGAATCGCTGCTCGGGCACGACGAGTACCTGCTGCTGGCCGATTACCGCAGCTACGTGGACTGCGCCGAGCGGGCCGCCGAGGCCTTCCGGGACAGCGAAGCCTGGACCCGCAAGTCGATCCTGAACGTGGCCCGGTGCGGCTACTTCTCCTCAGACCGGACCATCCGGGAATACTGCCGGGAGATCTGGCGGGTGGACCCGGTGCCCGTGCCGTTGCCGGAGTGAATCAATCCAGCGCCGCAACCGATCAGGCAACCAAGAATCAGCCACGGAGTCACGGAGTCCACGGAGCAGCAGCGCCGCAACCGAATGAATCCACGAATTACACCAAGGACACGCAGGTGAATAATCCTGTTTTGGACGCGTGATTTCTGGTCGCTCCGTGTGCTCTGTGCCTCCGCGGCCAGCTTTTTTGGACGCCTTTGCTTTTCGGGAGAAAATCTGGGATAATCGCCGCCGATTTTTCGAGGCGGGAGAACGCCCATGAAAATGGCTTGGCCTAAACCGAGCTGGAGCGGCTTCATCGATTACGTGGTCATCTTCTTCGGCTGCCTGATGGTAGCGGTCGGGCTGGACCTGTTCCTGATCCCCAACAAGATCACCGCCGGCGGCATCAGCGGGGTATCCACCATTCTGTTTCATCTCTCCGGGCTGCCGGTCGGGATGACCATGCTGTGTTTCAATGCCATCCTGTTTGTGGTGGCCTTCAAGATACTGGGCAAGGAATTCGGTCTGCGTTCCTTCGTCACCAGCATCCTGCTGTCGGTGCAGGTCGATGCCCTGTTCTTCCTGATGCCTCTGCTGGGAGTCCCGCCGGAGGTGGTGGAGAAGGGCATCCCCCAGAACATCCTGCACTCAACCATCTTCGGGGACATCATCTGCGGGGCCGGCATGGCCATCGTCTTCATGCGCAACTCGTCCACCGGCGGCACCGACATCCTGGCCCGGATCCTCAACCGGTACACCGAGATTCCCATCGGGCGGAGCCTGCTCATGATCGACGCGGTGGTCACCATCGGCGCCGGCTTCGTCTTCGGCGCCGAGATGGCCATGTACGCCATTATCGCCATATTCGTGAGCTCCAAAACCATCGACTTCCTGATCCTGGGCATGAACCAGGGCAAGAAGTTCCTCATCATCAGCAAGCACCACGAGGCACTCACCCATGAGATCCTGTACACTCTGGGCCGGGGGGCCACGTTGCTCAATGGGGTGGGCGCATACACCGGCGAGAACCGGCCGATCCTGCTGGTGGTCATCCGCCCGCGGGAGCTTCCGCGGCTGAAGAGCATCGTCCGCAAGATCGACCCGCACGCCTTCGTGATGGTGAGCGATGTCTACGAAATCCTGGGGGAGGGCTTCCGCCGGATCGGCACCTGAAGCCGGCCGGTTGTGCCGGATCCGGAACGGGAGTAGAATGGCCCCGCGCAGTGATCCCGGGGCAAGGAGGCGTTATGGCAGGCATCAATCTGAAACAGTTGGTCGGCAGCTACGTGTACATCGGTTTCACCGAGAAGCTGGTGATCGCCGGCTTCGAACCGCCCGGACCGACCAAGCTCATCTTCGTGAAACTGACCGGCGTGGACGAGTACGGCGTTTTCTTTCAACACGAGACTTTTCCCCTGACCAACAAGAAGACCGGCCTGGTCGAGTTGCGGCGGACCCAGGTCTTCATCCCCTTTCAGAAAATCGCCAACCTGAGCTCCTTTCCGGATATCGACGATTTCGAGGAGTATGCTCCGGCTTCTGAACCGGTTAATTTCGCCGAGTGATCCCAGCCCGGGTGGCTTTTGCCGCCTTTGAAGCGCCGGGCGGCTGCCGAGCGTCCCGGAATGATTCAGGGGGCGCCGGAGTGCGGCGCGGTCACTGGTGGCGGGCGCGCCGGACCGGCAACTCGAGGTGAAAGGCCAGTCCGCTGGGGGAGCACTGCTCCACCCTCAGGTTGCCGCGGTGCCCGAGGACCAGGTCGTGCACGGTGTTCAGCCCGATGGAATGGACCATGTCCAGGCCGCCGGGGGGGCCGTAAGGGAGGAAGAGGTCGCTGAGCTGGGCGGGGATGGAGATGAAGGCGTCGCTGGAGAAGCTGACCTGGAACAGCCGGGAGCCGGCCGGAGCGATGAAGCGGATCTGGATCACGCTGCCCGGCTGGACCGAATCGGCAATGTAGTGAACGAGGTTGAACACGATCTTGGCGAACAAGGCGTTTTTGATCGCCAGGGGAGGCCAGGGCCCGCGCAGGTCGTATTCGATCCGGATGCCCTTGATGCGCAGAAACTCCTGGAACAAGCCGAGGGCGCGGGCGAAGATCTCTGACAGGTCGCCGGTGAGATCCTCCTTCGCTTCCTCGGCCGAGAACATCCGCACCCGTTGAACGTACTCCTGGATCCGGTCGCACGCTTTTTGCATCGTCAGGAAGTCCTGGCGCTGTTCCTCGCTTTGGCCGGACTGCCGGCAGAGCTCCTGGAGCAGCCCGCTGAGGACGGTCAGGGGATTGTTGATTTCATGGGCGAACCCGCCGGCGAGGTGGAGCAGGTATTGCCGGTTCGCCTGGCGGTGCCAGAGATCGTCCTGCTTTTTCCAGGCGGTGACGTCCTGTTGGATGACAATGTAGCCGGACTGCTCGCCGGCCGGATTGAGCCGCGGCTCCACGGTCACGTGGTAGACCGTTTCCGCGTCGTCGGCGGTCTCCCGGTAAAAGCCGGTGCCGGGACGGGTGGGTACCCGCCGGGGGCAATCGCTGCCGCAGGTACCGTCCTGTCCCCGGACGACCCGGTAGCAGAAAGCGCCCACGGCGTGGGGGATATGATGGAGTGCGCAACGGTGGTCGGAGTTGGTCCAGATGACCTCGAACGCCTGGTCAAGCACGAAAAGGGCCACGCCGGCTTTTTCATACAGGGCTTTGATCGTGTCGTCGACGTCGGTCAGGGAGATTTGTTCCTGCATGTCTCCAACGATCCCGAATTATGGTGTGATTGTAATGCCCCTCATCTCCGCATGCAACAGGTTTGATGATCCAACCCGCGGTTGGATCCAACCTCCCGGGTGCGCCCGGATGCCGCCGACGAATGAACTGGTCAGGCCGCGAGCCTGACCCGCAGCCGATGTCCGATATCCGGAGTCCGATGTCCGAGGTTCGTCCGTCCAGGCCGAGAGCTGGATCTGCTCTGGAGTTATAGTTCGCTGAAGAAGTGCCCGATCTTGATGCCCAGGGCGGACGCGAGCTTGTACAGGGTCGAGACGGAGGCCGAGGTCTTGGCCAGTTCGATCTGGGAGATGAGGCTCACGGAGAGGCCGGTGCGGTTGGCCAACTGCTTCAGGGTGAGGTTTTTCTTCTTGCGCAGGCCGCGGATGCGGAGGCCGATCTCCTGGTTGAGCCAGGCCTCCGGAGTCATGATCAGACCCTTCTCCTGGATGGCCCGGCGGATGACCGCCCGGAAGTCCTCTATGTTGAAAGGTTTCTTGATATAGTCGAACACGTGCTGCTTCATGGTTTCCACGGCCGAGTCGACCGAGGGATAGCCCGTGTAGATGATGATGCAGATGTCGGAATCCACCCCCCGGATCTGCCGGAGCAATTGCTCGCCGGACAGCCCCGGCATCTTCAGATCGAGGACGATGATCTGATAGGTCTTGTCTTTCAACTCGTCCAAGACCTTGGTGGGATTGCCGATGGTGGTCACCTCGTAGCCGTCTTTGGAGAGGAATCGCTCCAGATATTCACAGACATCGGGATCATCGTCGACAATCAGGATCCGCACTTTTTTCAACATATGCAACCCTTACTGAATTGGAATCACAGCCGTAGCGGCAGTCATGGCATCATATCCACTTTCCAATGGCATTGCAATAGAATATTTCAGATATGCTTCAATTATGGCTGGCAATCGACTTTAACAGGTGGTCGAAGGCTTTCGCCGAAAGGGTTTGTCTGCTAACATTCCGGTCGATGAAGCCTGGAGGTGGACGCCCATGGCAGTGACGACGTTTTGCGCAATCTCCGATATCCACCAACGGTTGGACCAGACGCGCCGGCTTGGCCCCGTCCTGGAATCGGCCCACTGGGTGCTGTTGCTGGGCGACCTGACGCAGTTCGGCCATCGCCGCGAAGCGGCGGCGGTGATGGAGGCGCTGCGCGGGTACAACTCCCGGTGCCTGGCGGTTCCGGGGAACCTGGACCATCCGGACGTACTGGCGTGGCTGCGGGAACAAGGCTGCTGCCTGCACGGCGAGTCGCGCCGTCTCGGATCGGTGGGCCTGGCCGGCCTGGGTGGTTCCAATCCCACGCCGTTCGGCACGCCGTTCGAGTTGACGGAGGAATCCATCACGGACGTGTTGGGCGAGCCCCTGCGAGCCATCGCGGCGGCGCCGGTCCGGATCGTGGTCAGCCACCCGCCGCCGCGGGGGACCGCGGTGGACCGGATCCGCCCGGGCCTGCACGCCGGGAGCCGCTCCGTGCGCCGGCTGGTGGAGGAGCAGCAGCCGGACTTGCTCCTATGCGGCCACATCCACGAGGCCGCCGGGGAAGACTGCCTGGGCCGGACCCGGTTGATCAATCCAGGGCCCTTGGCCAAGGGCGGCTACGTCTGGGTGGAAGCGGACGAGGGGGGAGTCCGGGCCGAACTGAGATATCTGGACGAGAGCTGATCCGGTGGCGAGGCCGGACCCGGTCAGACGGGTTTCACCAGAACGCCGAGCTCCAGGCACTTTTCCGCGGGGAGGGCAAGCCTCCTGTCGACGGCTGCCTCGGTCCCGACGATCTCAAGCCGGTCGCCGCCTCCCAACCACAGAACCTTCCGGTTCAAGCCGGCCGCGTGCCTCAGGCAGGCCGGCACCCGGAGTCGGCCACGGGCATCCAGCCGCAGAACGATTGGTGCGGGAACGGGACCGGGCGGCGGTGGGGGCGTGGCGCGATCTCCAGCCCCGGGCGGCGTCAGGCCGTCGACGGAATGTCTCCAGGTCCGTTGCGGGATCAACCAGAGCCCGGGCCGCTCCGGGCGAAAGGCCAGGACCAGGTCGGACCCTCCGGTGGAGAGCAGCCGGCGCCGGAACGCGGCCGGCACGGTCAGCCGGCCGTCAGGAGCCAGGATGGCGGGAGCGCAGCCTCTGAACATGACGTGGTCCGTCCCGGATGAAAGTCGCCATCAGTATGACACGCGCTACCGGCGGCGTCAAGGCGAAGCGGCGAGGGGCGATGCGGCGACACGGCGAAGCGGCGTTGCGGAGAACGCTCACCGCAGAAGACGTTGCCGGATGGGCCGCCCGAATCAACCGGCATTCCGCGGTCATCTTTGTCACTGCGGATTGATTCTCGATCTGGACTGCGCATACCCCGCACCCCTCCATGGTGCGTCAGAGATCTCGGGTCGGGCGTTCCGGTGGCCGGCGGGACCGGGCCATGGTGAGACCGGCGGAGCGTCTGCGAAACGCATCCGGGAGACTCGGGAGCGGCGGGAAAAGGGCCTGGTACCGGAAGGCTGCCTGGTTGAAGGCGCAGCAGAAGTCCGACACCCAGTGAGGGTCGGCGTTGCCGGGCACGTGCAGGGCGGTGGCCGGGCAGACCAGGCACCGGTCCCGCCAGCGGCATTCCCCGCAGCGGCCGCAGGCCGAGTACTTCAGCTCCTTTTGATGGAACAGGCCGGTCCGGCGGGCCGCGGCCGGGTAGGCGGCGAGGCGGTCCGCCAGGCCCGGCTCGTGGATCGATCCGAGGTCAAGCGCCGGCAATCGTTCGTGCAAGG